>Ga0209724_1000052_pt1 | contig 180684 bp, 147 predicted proteins | sample grotaG_FD_184143 | JGI IMG/M metagenome (GOLD analysis project Ga0209724, IMG submission 184143) | Glacier valley bacterial and archeal communities from Borup Fiord, Nunavut, Canada, to study Microbial Dark Matter (Phase II) -... | ecosystem: Environmental > Aquatic > Freshwater > Ice >...
CAGGAATACTGAATGTATAGCTTCGCGCACCTGATCGTTTCCTCGGAATGAAAACGACACATTGCTGACCCCGCCGCTTGTTTTGGCATGCTTCAGATTTTTCTTGATCCAACTAACGGCATTGATGAAGTCAACCGCATAGTTTAAATGTTCCTCCATTCCGGTACCGATGATCAGAATATTCGAATCGAAAATGATATCCTGTGGAGGAAAGTTAATCTCATTGACCAATATATTATAGGCACGCTGGCAAATTTCAATGCGCCTCTCGAAAGTATCGGCTTGTCCTTTTTCGTCAAAAGCCATCACAACTACCGCTGCGCCATAACGTTTGAGCAGTTGAGCCTGCTTCCGAAATATCGCCTCCCCTTCCTTCATGCTGATCGAATTCACAATAGCCTTACCCTGCAGGCATTTCAGGCCCGCTTCAATCACATCCCATTTCGAAGAGTCGATCATAATCGGCACGCGTGCAATATCCGGTTCTGCCATCAGCAAATTCAGAAAAGTGACCATCTCCTTTTTCGCATCCAGCATGGCATCGTCCATGTTCACGTCGATAATTTGTGCTCCGTCATCCACTTGATTTCGGGCAATGGCAAGGGCTTCCTCGTATTTTTCTTCTTTGATAAGCCGGGCAAACTTGCGTGAACCAGCCACGTTGCATCTTTCACCAATGTTGATAAAATTGGTTTCCGAAGTAAGTTTAATTGGCTCCAGGCCGCTGAGTATGGTATGTTTATCTTTTTTTGTACGTATATGAGGTTCCGAATGTGCCGCCCTTTTTGAGAGCTCACGAATATGATCAGGAGTGGTGCCACAGCAGCCTCCAATAATATTCACAAATTTGTTGTCCAGATAATCGCCAACATCGTGAGCCATTTCCAGAGGCGTTTCATCGTATTCGCCAAACTGGTTGGGTAAACCTGCATTCGGATAGGCACTGATGAAGAACGGTGCTTTCTTGGAAAGTTCCTCCAAATAAGGTCGTAACTCTTTGGCTCCCAGCGAGCAATTCAATCCGATACTCAGCAAGTCGATGTGTGAAACTGAAGTCAGAAAAGCTTCGACTGTTTGCCCTGAAAGTGTTCGTCCACTGGCATCGGTAATGGTACCCGAAACCATAACCGGCAGTCTGATTCCACGTTCCTCCAATTCATCTTCAATGGCAAATAATGCAGCCTTGGCATTCAAGGTATCAAAAATGGTTTCAACAAGCAGTAAATCAACACCTCCATCGAGCAAACCTTTGATCTGTTCGCGGTAAGAAGCTTTGACCTGATCGAAAGTTACAGACCTAAAACCCGGATCGTTCACCTCAGGTGAAAGCGACAGTGTTTTGTTCATTGGCCCAATGGCACCGGCCACAAAGCGTGGTTTCGAGGGATCTTTATCAGTAAATTCTCCAGCTACTTTAACTGCCAGTTGAGCTGATTGCAAATTGAGCTGGTATACCCATTCTTCAATATGGTAATCAGCCTGTGAAATACTGGTTGAATTGAAAGTATTGGTCTCAATGATATCAGCACCAGCGTCCAGAAACTCGGCATGAATAGCCCTGACAATTTCGGGTTTGGTGATCGACAATAAATCGTTGTCTCCTTTCAAATCGAAATGAAAATCTTTAAAGATGCTCCCCCTGAAATCATCTTCCGACAGCCGGTATTTCTGAATCATGGTACCCATCGCACCATCAAGCACCAATACCCTCGTCTCAAGTTCTTTTCGTATATCTTTTTTTATAGTCATCAATAATTCGTATATTTACATTTCCTTATGGAAGTGGAAAAATAAAGTTCTTAAAATTCTCAATATAAACAATCTCAAAGGCATCCGGTTCTTGACAAAGTGTAATATTTAGTTTTTCAAGAATAAGTTCATTGACATTCGATTACAAGCAAATATACACATTTGTAAATCAAATGACGCTTAAGAAATGAAGAAATGAATGCCTTTATCGTTCTATTGTTTAAATAGTTGTAAATTTGTTATAAATATTCTCATTCAAACCAACGTAATTTGCCCCTTATTCCTATATTTCAACAAAGGTAAGCAGTATGAAGTTAAAATACTAAATAAATGTGACTGTATTGAGAAATACTTTTTTGTTTTTAAGCTTTTGAATTAGTCCCACGATTCACGTTCCGCCTCGATATAAGCTGGGATATCGGTTTTGCGCCATATATTTTTACCTAATCCTTTTAACTGGGTGATTTGATATACCTGTTGAGATTTACCTTCTCGCTTTAGAAGGTTGACGGGTGAAATTAAACTGATCATTTAAAAAGTAAATTCTTTAATTTCTTAGTGATTCATAACCATCAAAAGCTTGCAGTTGAATGCTAAAAACTCTGGGATTCCGAATTCTAAAAACTTTCTATTTTCACGTTATAAAAATACCGTAAGAATCAAAGACAATAAGGGTCAAAAGGGGGAAATAGATAATATAAAAGATGTATTTTAACTAATGATAAAGAAGTAGAAGGATATCCGCCCAAAGAGGTATGCGCTTCGTATCTTTCTGATTGATAGAAATTAATAATGGAGTGTGAAATTAGAATTGAAATTAGAAACGGGGGTACTTTGAGGAGCATCAATGGCCATATAATCCAACTCCACATTTCTAAAAGGCATCAAGATTTAAATCTAAAAAGATAAATATGTTTTGGTGAATTAATGAATATTCAATATCTTATGGGCTTGACTTTCCTCATTGTTTTATTATGCCCCAAGCGATTCTTTAAGGTTCTGAAAATTTTACTTCTTTGGAGTTTATAAAGAAGCAAGAATACTTTTGTAACTGTGGAGAGAAACCAGGGTGCCATATTAATTTAACAATCTGGGAATGCAATTGATTATTAAAAATATACTTATTCAACATTTCAAATATTAACAGGACCTATACGTCTATGATTTTATTTTTCAATGCAAAAAGGATCATTGAGGGAGTATTTTTGCAACCTGTTTTTTCAAGTAAGTTTGAGCGGTGGCATTTGATGGTCATTGGACTTACATCCAGTTTTTTTGCAATTTCTAAATTGTTTAAGCCATTACAAATATGTTCCAGAACTTCCAACTCCCGAGGGGTAAGGCCAAAATTATCATTGTGTTTAGGTGTGCTTTTCCGTTCAAGGTTGGTGATGATTTTTCTCAGCACTTCATTGGAGAAATAGCTTTCACCACTCATCACCTGCTGAATAGCCATTTCAAGCTCATTTATGCCGCTTGATTTGAGGATGTAACCCTTTGCACCTAGGTCAACCATTCTATAGTAATAATCTTCATCACCATACATGGTGAAGGCAATGATTTTTAACTCGGGCATAATCTCAAGGGCTTTTTGGGTTGCTTCCATCCCGTTCATAAGGGGCATGTTAATATCCATTAAAACTACATCAGGTTTAAGGTGTGAGAGGAGTTCGATAAACTCTTTACCATTCGATGCTTCTCCAATCACTGTAGCCAGGCCTTCCATTGTAATAATGGATTTCAAACCCTGACGAAAGATTTGGTGGTCATCTACGATAATTAAATCAGCTTTTCTGGTATGTTGTGAAATCATAATTCTAAATAATTTATTAGACGAAAGTTCAATTTTAATCCTATTCAATAATTAATAATATTTAAACCTCAAATGCCTGCCACTTGATATTTATTAAAATGGTCAACGGAACATTTAACCCAGCAAAAATAAGGCATAAATCAACAACTAGAATGGTCTAAAAGTGGCAATCGTACGGTCCAATAGATGTATTTTATCTAGTACTAAAGGATTAGTTTGCCATACTCCTAAAGTAGTAGTTTGGCTGTATCATACTGATTAATATGTTTGTAGTAAAATAGTTGGATTTTTACACTGCACTGCTTGGGGCGTCTTTGGTAGGAAACCAATCATTGCAAGGTAATGGCTATTCCAATTCCTTAAATCTCAATGATTTTATTTTTTACCGCATAAAGGATTAAGGAAGGCGTATTTTTGGATCTTGTTTTTTCAAGTAGATTAGAGCGATGGCTTTTAACAGTCTTTGCACTGATAAACAGTTTCTGAGCTATTTCGTCATTGTTCAATCCAAGACAGATATTTTGCAGCACTTCCATTTCCCTTTCGGTAAGGTTTGCAAATTCATTCGATTTAGGGCTGTTTTTACGTCCAAAGTTAGCGATGATATTTCGCAGTACTTCGTTAGAAAAGTAGCTGTCACCCTCCATGACATTATTAATTGCCTTTTCAAGTTCATCGATACCGCTAGATTTGAGGATGAATCCCTTGACACCCAGTTCGACCATTTTATAATAATAATCTTCATCACCAAACATGGTAAAGGCGATAATTTTCAAATCAGGCATTAACTCAATCGCTTTTTGAGTTGCGTCCATCCCATTCATCTGGGGCATGTCAATATCCATTAAAACCAAATCAGGTTTGAGGTGAGTGAGCAATTCTAAAAAATCAATTCCATTAGAGGCCTCACCAATTACTGTGGCAATATTCTCAACAGTAAAGAGTGTTTTTAGGCCTTGCCTAAAGATCAGGTGGTCATCAACAATAATAATATCTGGTTTCTTCATTTGTTAAATAATTACAAGGATTGAAACGGATTACACGGATTCGGTTCAATACCCGCATGCAATTCTATCACTTGTTTTATCAATCTATAAATTGTTTTTTAATTACTCCCGAGTACTCGGGATGGCTCGTTTTATCAGTTTCAAAGTTATACTTTTTTTATGAATCTAAAAACGTAAATATCCTTAGTCACAAAGATATAATGAATACAATTAATCTATGAGACCACTCTGAAAAGACCCCGATCCATCGGGGCCACTAAGCCTCTAAGGCACAAAGGTACACAAAGGTACACAAAGCGTCTATTATCAGCTTAATACACTTAGTGAAACTTTGAGTCTTTGTGCCTTTGTGGCCCCGATGGATCGGGGACTTATCGGAGTGCACTTTAAACTTTAAATTATATTTATCATTATAAATTTACTGAAATCTGGTAATCCACACCCTTTCCAGGTTCGCTGAACAGGTTGATTTTTCCTCCAATGGTTTGGATACGGCTTTGAAGATTAAACAATCCCAATCCTTTTTTTATGGAGAGAACATTTTCAAGATCAAATCCTTTTCCATCATCCCTATATCGCATAATAAGCTGGGTATCTGTATCATTGAGATCGATATTAATGGTGCTGGCTCCTGCATATTTGATCGTATTGTTGATACATTCAATAATGACCCGATACAAGGCCGCTTCAATTTCATTGCCTAAGCGACGGTTGGAATTGCTTTCAAAAACGATATTGATTTCGGATGATTCCAATAATTTATCTACAAAGCTCTGAATAGCAGATGTTAACCCATAATAGTTTAGCAGATGTGGACTCAACTTATTCGAAATTTCTTTTACTGTTGTAAGAGCCTCTTCGAGAATATCCTCTGCCTTATGAATAATTTCTTCCCGCGAGGTGTTGGTTTTGGGTCTTTCAGACCATTGAAGGTATAGCTTGATGGTCGAAAGCAATGGCCCCAATCCGTCATGCAGTTCTTTGGAAAAATTCGCCCTTTCTTTTTCCTCCGTCTGAATAATCGCCTTGACGATGTTCTTCTGGAGCAGCTTTCTATCTGTGATGTCATGAACAACACCATATAATAACTCCTCTTTGGCAACATAATTAAATAGAATTTCAACATAAATGGTGGAGTGGTCTTTTTTTAAACATTCAATTTCGATGGTCTGAAGCTTATTCACCGTTGAGCTGATATTGAGAATTTTATTCAATTCCTTATGGTATTCAGGCAATGCTAAAGAAGTGATCATCAACCTATCCATTTTGTAGTCAGCATACCCGAAAATATGATTCATTGCCTTATTGACATATTCAAAAGACCCGTTTTTGCAAATAAATATCCCATCGGTAATGTTTTCCGAAAGCAATCGGTATTTCTGATTGTTGATTTTTAGCAGTTGTTCAATTTCCTTTCTGGCGGTAATATCCTTGTTGCTTCCCCTAATACCCATAAAATTGCCCGCTTCGTCGGTAATGGGTTGACATTCATGGCCGATCCATCTGATTATTCCGTCTTTACGGATTATTCTATACTCCAATTCGTGATTTACAACCAGACAAAGATCTTCTGTATTCTTATGGGTTCGAAAACGAATCAGGTCATCAGGATGGATAATATCAAGGAGCAGCGCAGGGTTTTGTATAAACTCTGATGCCTTGTATCCAGTAATTCTTTCGCATGAAGGAGAACAATAAAGAAAGTTATCGTCTTTATCGAGCCAGAACTCCCAACCGTGAGTATAATCTGCTACAGTACGGTATTTTTCTTCTGCTAATACGAGGCTTTGTTTTTTTAACTTTACATTATTAATTTCCTTTTTCAACAAATCGTTGGTAATTTGCAACTCTTTAGTTCTTTTTATTACAAGGACTTCCAATTCGTTGTGTGATTGGTTCAGCGCTATCTCGGCTAGTTTGTGAGAGGTACGCAAACGGATTGTTGTAATGCCATAAGCCAAATCATTGGACAGTTCATGTAACAAATTAATTTCATCATCCAAAAAGGAGTTGGGTTCTTTGGAATAAATGGTGATGGCACCAAAAGTATGGTCACCTGTTTTTAAGGGGAAAACGATGGAAGAAACGTAACCTCGTTTCAGAGCTTGTTCGCGCCAGGGAGCAAAGTTAGAATCAGTAAGCATATTGTTGCACATACACATCTTGCCTGTTCGAATGGCAGTGCCTGTAGGTCCATGTCCAATATCGGTATCAGCCCAACTGAGATTGATTGATTGAAGATAATCTTCGCAAAGACCTGCACTGGCCATTGGAAGTATGGTTTTTGCCTCATCGTCCTGGGCAAATCCAATCCATACCATTGCAAACTCTGTATCTTCTACAATAATTTTGCATACTTGTTTCAAATAGTCGGACTCTACGACTGCCTGTGCCATGGCCTGACTGCTTTTACCAAGAGCGGTCAGGGTATGATTCAATTTATGAAGTGCCTTTTCCTTTATTTTGCGTTCGGTAATGTCCTGAATAGTACCTACCAACCGGAATGGAGTTAGGGTTTTATCATATTCAAATTCACCATATCCATAGATCCAGCGTTCTACATTATCATTGATACGGATAATCTTGTATTCATGTTCAAAGTGCTTTACCCCTTCTTTAATTTGATAAAGGTCGCTGGAAAGTTCTTGACGGAAATCGGCATGTATGGCTCCAACCCATGCATCCAAGGTATTGGAATAAGTGTCATCGATTCCGAATATCTTAAATATTTCCGGTGAAGCCTTCCATGATTTATTGATCAGATCAGCCGAATAGCTGCCAATATGCGCTGCCGCTTGTGATTCACGTAATAATCTTTCATTCTCAATAATTGCTATCTCGGACTGCTTCCGATTCGTTATATCATGTATCATGCCTACAGAACTGACAATTTTTCCTGAAGCATCTCTTATATGTTCGCATTTCTCAAATACATACCGAATTTCTCCCGAACACTTCCTTATGATACGGTGTTCAATCTCGTAACTATCTTTATCTTCTGCGATCGAATTGGTATATGCTGAATTAACCGCCTCACGATCGTCAGGATGAATAGCATCCAGAAAACCTTCATAAGTGGATGATAATTCCTTGGGTTGGAGGCCAAAAATCCGATATATTTCATCACTCCAGATGAGCCGGTTGGTAATAAGATCAAGTGAAAACGAACCCAAATGAGCAATCTCCTGCGCCTTTTTCAAAAGCTCTTCGTTTTCTCTCAGAGCATTTTCAACTTGTTTTTGCTGTGTGATCGCTCTGGCTAATTTAATATTACTATAACTAAGTTGTGATATTGAACGCGCGAGATTCAGAAAAAATGCTTTTGCATGATCAAGCTTTTGGCTGTTAAGGTGTGGCACTTTTTCAAGTGCCTCTATATATTCCTTTTCATCAAAACCATACTGTTCAACTTGTTCACGAAATAGTTGATAGTCTAATGGTTCACTGTCAAAGAAAAACTGGCCCAGAAACAAATTTCCTTTGTGCTCACCCCCGATGATTAAAGGAGTAGCCATATCCCACATATTGTTTTTACACTTGTACAATTTGAATTCACCATCAGGAATACCTTCTGTGAGATAAACGTCACTTTCAATACAATTCTGACATGATTGGGAATGCACCCTGTGAAATTTAGTACATATATCCTGCCAGCCCACACCCACAAGCACTTTTCCCTTGATATCAATGATTGCAATTGGAATTTGAACAAGCTCATAGAAATTGTTCATGAGTTTCTGAAGGGTTGGAACATCAATAATATCGTTCAGTTCAAGGTCGGCAATATTCCCTTCAGGTGATAGGATGCTTTGTAGTTTAAACCTTACTCTGGCATCGCTTTCACGTAAAGCTAATTCTGAAAGCTTCCGTTCAGTAATATCGTGCATAAAAACAACCAGTTGACCTCCATCACCGGGTTGAAATTGTACGCTCGCTTCAATGTCAAAAATGCTCCCGTCTTTACGTCGGTGGCAAGTCTCAAATCGACTTTCACCCAGTGCAACTATAATTTGAATACGGGCTTCGATATCAAAAACCGTTTCATTGTTCTCCAGATTAGAAATATGCATGCCCAGCAGTTCTTGTTTACTATAACCACTCATCCTGCAGTAGGTCTCATTGACTTCCAGCAGTTTACCATGCATATCCAACAACCAATAGCCGTCCATAGCAGTCTGTAAGATGCCAAGGCGTCTATCCTCACTTTCTTTTATTTTTTGTTCAGCTTTCTTTCGCTCGGTAATGTTGGTAACAAGTCCGGTAGCAAGAATTGCCTTTCCCTTTGCATCTCTTTCTGTAATTGAGCCAATATCATAAAACCATTTATACTCACCTGATTTAGCTAAAATTCGATATTCAACTTCATATTTATCAGCTGACCCGTAAATATGTCTTCGCATAGCCTCCATTGCCCGTTCAGCATCCTCGGGATGAACCAGCTTCATAAAATCATTGTAATGTTTAAAATTGCTGGGATCATAACCAAGCATTTCTGCTTTGCGCTTCTCAAAAGAGATCGCGCCCGTAACGATATTCATCTCCCACCATGCCATATCCGATACCTTCATGGCGAGGGTAAGTCTGGCATTATTAGTCAGAACCTCTTCCTCCGCCCGCTTGCGGACATTGATATTAAATGCAAGCCCGGTAACACTTAAAGGATTTCCATTTGCATCCCGACTGGTAATTGAGCCAATATCAGAGCACCATAGGTATTCACCCGATTTGGTTAAAATTCTATATTCAACTTCATATTTATCAGTCAACCCAAGGTAGTGAGCCCGCATGGAGTTCATGCATTTGTCCTGATCGTCAGGATGCACCAAAGCCATAAAATCTCTGTAGTTATCAAGTTCTTCGGGAGCATAACCCAGCATTTCTGTTTTTCGCTTATTAAAATTTACATGTCCTGTGGGAACATCCATTTCCCACCAAGCCATATTTCCCGCCTGCATGGCAAGATTGAGCCTTAAATTATTAATATGAATTGCTTCTTCTGCTTTTTTACGTTTTGTAATATCACTGAAACAAACGGCCACTTTTATGCTCCCCTCTCCACCCATCCGAAAGGCACATACTTCAAACCACTTGTTCAATGTTTTGTCTTCTTTCTCGAAGCGCATTAATTCACCCTTTAATGCAATTTCTCCATAAAGATCAAACCAATACTGTTCCGTTTCAGGTGCGATATTGCGCATTAACTTTCCTGCAACATCCGCTAATCCGCTTTGTTTTTCATAAGCAGCATTGGTTTCAAGGAATCGGTAATTAACTGGCTTCATGTTTTTGTCAAAAACCATTTCGATCATGCAAAATCCTTCAATCATTGAATTAAACAGCGTTCGATAGCGCTCTTCACTATGACGCAGACTTAGATCCGATTGCTTACGTTTAGTGATATCGCGTGCAATAATGCTGGATCGTTCAATTCCATTTGAATCTTTGAAAATAGTGGATGTTACATCGACTGGGAAAATAGTCCCATTTTTTCTCCGATAAGTTAACTCCCCTTTGAAATGACCTGTTTTTCTTCTTTCTTCCAGCGCGGGTAACAATCTGGGATCATTTAAATTTGATATATCATCTCTTTCCAGAGCAACAATTTCTTCAATACTTCTCCCTAACATTCTTTCAGCTTCAGGATTTGCTGAGTAGATACTGCCGTCCGGATTGGTAAATAAAATGGCATCAGAACTGTTTTCAAATAGCAATCTGAATTGTTCATTTCTTTCAAACAATACTTTTTCAGCCGTCTTACGATCGGTAATATCATGGATAAAAGCCACAAATTGTCCTTCATCAGCAGTTCTGGATTGAATGCTGACTTCAACATCAAAAATAGACCCATCCTTGCGTCGATGGAGGGTCTCAAAATGGGTTTCGCCCATCAAATAAACATTATTTATATGACTATCAAGGCTTTCAACTGTTTCAGCTGCCTCCAGGTCAGTAATTCGCAGGAAAAGCAATTCCTGCATGGTATAGCCGCTCATCCGGCAATAGGTATCATTAACTTCCAGCAAAAAACCGAACCTATTGAAGAGCAGAAAACCGTCCATTGACGTATGCAGAATGATGTCATGGTTATGTTCCTCGACTTCTCTTAAAGCTTGCTCGGCATATTTGCGCTCAGAAATATCAATAGCAGTTACCACACATTGAATTTCATTCTCAGTAATAATCCCGGTAAGGTATACAAATATTGAGGGACAGTCCTTAGGGGTCAAGGTCACCTCGCAAGTCTCCCTGGTTTTGCTGTTAAATAGTTCTTTTAGAAAAAGATTGAAAACTGGCTTAGTGGCATCGGAAACATAAGATCCAAACGAGCTGTTCTTTATTGACAGACGTTCATTGCCAAGCATTTGAGCCCCACTGAAGTTTAACTCTTTGATTTTACCTTCTTTACAAAGTGTAAAATAGCCAGAAGGTGCAAAATCATATAAATCAGTATACTTTTGGGATGCTACTTCCGCAGCCTCTTTTGCTGCTTTGAGTTCTTCATTCTGTAATTCCAATTCAATCTGGTATACCTGAAGCTCATGAAGTAGCCTGAGTGCTTCACTTTCAGATACTATTGGGTTTTGCTCCAAAGGTTTATTTTGAATCAATTTTTCAGCCTTCTTGCGCATGTTATATGGATCGGGTTTCGATTTATCTTGTTTATTCATTTTGATATATTGAACCGGGAATAGAAATTGGCAACCAACAAAATTAACCTTTTATTTCATAAAACAATCTTTAAATAAATATTTTTTAATATTTGTCTTCTTTTTTTTAAGACTTTTTTTTGGATTGATAAATGGGAAATGCTCCCACTAATAAATACTCCCAAACCGTTGAATGTTACCCGTGTAGATATTTACAGAACATTAGAATAAATTACATCGAACAAAGTCCAGTTATAAGATAAATAAGATTTGGGCTACGGGGTTCATTCCGGGTTACTAAGATTGAAATAAAAAAGTAAGATTTTTTCCCGATAGCCATCGGGACCATTGACATTGCTTTCTCCACAAGTGTTTTCAAATCCGATCCCGATAGCTATCGGGACTATCGGATCAATATTCAGTTATGTTGTTTTTAATAAGTTTAGGCTAAGTGGAAGTTGAATTCATTTATAATATAACTTATCGTATTTTTTTAAACTTATTCTTTGATGGACAAGTGAATAATGTCCCGGTCATGAAAATTATTAAAGTGTTTATAACTATGTAAAATTATTTTTATAATTATTAAGTAAATAAATATCTCCTGGCTGAAGTGATCCCCTTCAATTGGTTCGTTAACTATAATTTTACTACCTGAGGAAGCTTCAGAATTGATCCTGCCCCTATTATTGTTATACTTTAGCTATACCTCATTGATATCTCATTGATACCACATTGATACCCCATTGATACCCCATTCAGTGTAAATACGAATATAATTCATATATATACCGTATTTATACCGTATATATTTCGTATAATTACGTATTATATACGTTGTATATTGCGTATATATTCGATTTATATTTGTATTTACACTGAATGGGGTATCAATGGGGTATCAATGGGGTATTAATGGGGTATAATTAGAATATAAAGATAACAAATGCAAAATCCAGTTACAAAAGTCCAGGAAATTGGATTTCGTTGTTGCACCAGTTCAATTTAAAATTGAAAAAAAACTAAAATTATCGGAAAGTCGCATTCACAATTTTTTAACTTCTTGCAAATTTATTGTTTATAAAAAGTCTGTGAATCAACGTACAAGCACATTGGAGAAAATTAAATTTGATTATTTTTTAAACATTCGTGAAATTTATTTGTTTTTATCAAAATTTAGTTCGAAATTTATAGGTTAAATGTTAGAAGGTTTTTTAGAAGATAATAAATAGAAGAAAATGAGAGAGGGTTATTTGCACAGGATATATATAGGCTTACTGGTTTTAATCACCATTCTCACAACCTTTTATTTAGCATACATAGGGCATTCTTATTATTTGTCAGGCATTGAAGACCGGTTTTTTCATCCCGATCATCAATCTTTAAAGCCAAGTGGAATTATAGGCCATGGCTTGGGAATTATTGGATCACTGATGATGATGATCGGAGTTGTAGGTTATATGCTTCGCAAACGAATTATCAGGTTATCGAGATTCGGTATTTTAAAGAATTGGCTTGAGTTTCATATTTTCCTGTGTACGATGGGCCCCATACTGGTTCTGTATCATACAGCTTTCAAATTTGGAGGACTGGTGGCCATCAGTTTCTGGAGTATGGTGGCGGTGGTTTTGAGTGGAGTTATTGGTCGATATATTTATCTGCAAATCCCACATACGATTGAAGGCCGGGAAATGAACCTGAACGAGATTAATCAAACCAAAGATTCATTGAATCAAAGGCTAATCGTGCAATTTCATTTGGAACAAAGTGCTCTTGAAGGCATTGTACAGGCCATGAAAAAACGTCCTGACAGGTCTACAAACAGTCTGCTCAAAAGGAGCATCGCCAAGTATAGTTTTGAACACAGAATGAAAAGGGAGGTCAGAGCAATTTTGAGAGAACAAAATATTTCAGGCAAAAGTTTTAAGGCAGTCATGGAACTAATCAAGTCAGAAATTAATCTGAGCAGGAAAATTGACCGGCTTACGACCATGAAAAATCTATTTAAATACTGGCATGTTGCCCATTTACCTTTTGCTCTTATCATGCTTATCATTATGTTGGTACATGCTACTTTGGTCATTACTTTTGGTTATATATGGATATTTTAAACTGATGGAAGTATACAATGAAAATATAATCGTCTATTCTATTACTGCACTTCTATTTGCAGCAATCTTCTATTACTATATCAGCAAGCAATCGAGAAATTCGAAAATTGTTGGTGAAAAAATACGCATCGCAAAACTTCAGGGATTGTATGAACCCATTTCATTACACCCCGTAGTGGATGTCAATTCATGTATTCAAACCGAGGCATGCATAATGGCTTGTCCCGAACATGACATATTGGGCATTTATAACGGCAAGGCCACCACTATAAATACATCGCGCTGTATTGGACATGGCGCCTGTTTTTTAGCTTGTCCGACGCAGGCAATCACCTTGTGCATCGGTACTGAAAAGCGTGGCGTAGAATTGCCAAATGTTGATCAATTGTTTGAAACCAACGTACCAGGCATCTATATTGCAGGTGAAATTGGAGGAATGGGACTGATTAAGAATTCGGTTGAGCAAGGCAAACAGGCCGTTGAGAATCTTTCCAAAAAGATTGACTCTCACATAAAGGCAGACTATGATCTAATAGTCGTTGGGGCAGGTCCGGCAGGCATTTCAGCCTCCTTGACCGCCAGGAAACTCAAACTTTCGGCTCTCACATTTGAGCAAGATACACTGGGAGGGACGGTTTTTACCTTTCCCAGGTCAAAAGTTGTTATGACTGCCCCCATGGATATCCCATTATATGGTAAAGTTAAGCTTTTCGAAACCAGTAAATCAGACCTGCTGGATCTTTGGAAAGAAATTATATTGAAAAATAATATTGAAATAAAAGAAAATGCCAAAGTGGAGAGCATCGTTCCAAACGACAACAGATTTATTGTTGAAACAGCGGATGGAATAAAATATACCGCAAGAAAAGTATTACTGACCATCGGGCGCAGGGGAACTCCACGGAAATTGAATATCCCAGGTGAAATGACAACCAAAGTAGCCTACCGTTTAATAGAAGCTGAACATATAGACAACAAAAAAATAATCGTCGTTGGCGGTGGTGATTCAGCCATTGAATCGGCTCTGCTACTGGCCGTTAAGAATAAGGTCACCCTATCCTATCGTGGTGAATCATTTGGGCGAATCAAAGCGGAGAACAACACTAAAATTAATATTGCCTCTGCCAATCATCAAATTGATGTAAGGTATAACACCAGCTTAAAATCCATAGAAGATGATTATGTGAATATCGTAGATTTACCTTCCGGGGAAGTGACTCAATTGGCCAACGATTTGGTGTACGTTTTTGCCGGAGGAGAACTTCCGACTCAATTTCTGGAAAAAGCAGGAATTAAAATTACCAAAAAATTCGGCGAAGCCCTCCTAAAGCACAATTAAACACTGACCATGAAGATTTTAACTAACCTATCAATTTCTCTTCTCCTGGTATTCCTCAGCTTAATTGCATCAGGCCAATTGTCTCCCGGTGAACTTGCTGAATCTCATGCTCAGTTTGAAGGGATGTCGAACTGCACCAAATGTCATGAATTAGGGAAAAAGGTGTCGGCTGAAAAATGTTTAGCCTGTCATACAGAATTAAAATCGCGAATTGATCAAGGAAAGGGATTTCATGCTTCCTCAAAAGTAAATAAGCTAAGCTGTATCGAATGCCACAGCGACCATCATGGCCGCAAATTTGATATTGTACATTTTGATAAAACCAATTTTGACCATCAGACTACCGGCTATATTTTAGAAGGAAAACACAAGGAGCAAAAATGTGTGGATTGTCATAAGGCAGATAATATTAACGATCAGAATATTAAAAAGAAAAAGTTCACTTACCTTGGATTGAAGACTGAGTGCTTAAGTTGCCATACTGATTATCATCAGAAAACCATGTCAGTTGATTGTACTACCTGTCATTCTTATGATTCATTTAAACCTGCCACGAAGTTTGACCATTCGAAGGCCAAATTTACACTGAAGGGTAAACACCAATCTTTGGACTGTGTTAAATGTCATGAAATCACCACCTTAAACGGTAATAAATTTCAAAAATTTAAAGGCATAGAGTTCAAGAGTTGTGTAAACTGTCATAAAGATGCTCATGCCAATAAGTTTGGGCAGAACTGCGTTGATTGCCATTCGGAAGATTCATTCAAATCCATAAAAGGCATCGGCAGTTTCAATCACAGTAAAACAGACTTTCAGTTGGTGGGTAAACATCAGAACCTGGCTTGCAAATTGTGCCACAAAGTTAGCTTGACAGCTCCGTTAAAATTTGCAAGGTGTATGGATTGCCATTCAGACACCCACAAAGGGCAATTTACAAAAAAGTCAGCCACCTCCGACTGTAAAGATTGCCACAACGAGAATGGGTACCAAAGTTGCTCCTATACGCTGGAACGCCACAATAGCGGCACTTTTAAGCTTGAAGGGGCTCATATTGCCATTCCCTGTATTAGCTGTCATAAAAAAGACAATGAATGGGTATTCAGTGAGTTAGCCAAGGATTGTGCAGGATGTCATAAAAATATTCACCAGGGAATTATAAGTGATAAATATATAGCTGGAGGATGTGACAAATGTCATATAAATTTAAGTTGGAATACAGTGAATTTTGATCATAAAATCACTACCTTTGAATTGAATGGCAAACATAAGGAAAAGTCCTGTCGTGATTGTCATTTCATAAAAGGAGCAAACAACCAGATGGTACAGCAGTTTTCAAATCTATCAGGTGAATGTAAAACGTGTCATACAGATGTTCACCAGAATCAATTTGAATCCAATGGTAAAACGGATTGTACGACTTGTCATGGAGGATTTGATAGCTGGAAAGCAGATAAGTTCAATCATAACTCCACCAGGTTTAAGCTGGATGGAAGTCACAAGGACGTAAGCTGCAATAAATGTCACAAGGAAAATAAAAATGCATCGGTCCCATATATACAATATAAAAATACAGGAATAAAATGTTCAAGCTGTCATATTTAATTATTTTGGTACTGTGTACCCTCACCAGTTTGGCTCAAATGCCTCATGGCGAAGGGTTCGAGATCGACTGTACAACATGCCATACTTCAGAAGACTGGAAAGTGACGAAAGAAAGTATGACATTCGATCACACTACGACTCGATTTAAACTAACCGGACAGCATCAGCAAATTAATTGTAAAAGTTGCCATCAATCGCTAAAATTTAAGGAAGCAAAGAGTGAATGTTTCAATTGTCATACCGATATGCACAACAATACATTGGGATCGGAATGCTCAAGATGCCATACGACCAATAACTGGATGATACAGAATACCAACAAGTTGCATCAACTGACCAGATTCCCTCTGACCGGTAATCATGCCGTTGCAGATTGTGCGGCCTGCCATCCATCAGCCTCCTCATTACGATTTGAACCATTGGGAATAGAATGTATCGACTGTCACCATACTACATATAATGCTACAAATAACCCCAGTCATCTGCAGGTTGGATATTCGACCAATTGTACAGATTGTCATGGTACAAAATCAACAAGCTGGGACGGCGCCACTTTTGAACATAGCTTTTTTCCACTGACCGATGGGCATCGTATTGCTTGTATTGAATGTCATAAAGCAGGAAGCTCTCAGAAAATATCCTCAGAATGTGTATCCTGTCACCAGGTTCAGTATAACAATGCCAAGGGCCATGTAGCTTCCAATTTCCCTACTGATTGTAAATTGTGCCACACTTCGGCCAACTGGCTGCAAACGAGCTTTGATCACAATACTTCCAATTTCCCATTAACCGGAGCACATACCTCCGTGGCCTGTGCAACCTGCCATGTCAATGGTTATGTTGGAACTTCGACAGAGTGCAATTCCTGTCATCAAAAGAATTATACAGCAGCACAAATACCAAGTCATACAGCAGCAGGAATATCTGTTGACTGTAAGACCTGTCATACCACAACGGCATGGCAACCTTCAAACTTTAAACATGCGGCAACAGGCTTTGAACTCACAGGTGGACATTCAACAATAGTGCAATGCTCAAGCTGCCATTTGGGCAATACTACCAGTGCAAGTGCCGCCTGCGTATCTTGTCACCAGGTTCAGTTCAACAATGCCAAGGGCCATGTAGCTTCCAATTTTCCTACTGATTGTAAATTTTGCCATACTTCGGCTAACTGGCTGCAAACGAGCTTTGATCACAATAATTCCAATTTCCCATTAACCGGAGCACATACTACTGTGGCTTGTGCAACCTGCCACGCCAATGGATATGTAGGAACCTCCACTGAATGTAACAGTTGTCACGTGGCTGATTACAACAGTGCAACCAATCCCAATCATAAAACATTGGCATTGCCTGTTACCTGTGGTACTTGTCATACCACCAATCTGGGTTGGCAACCAGCTACATTTGGTATTCACAGTAATTACTATCCCTTGACAGGGGCGCACGCTGCCATAGCCTCCAACTGTGTTCTTTGTCATAAGGGAGGAACTTACCCCAATACGCCAAATACTTGTTATGGATGTCATGCAGCAGATTATACTAAAACTACGAATCCATCCCATTCGGCGGCTCAATTTCCAACTGATTGTGCCACGTGTCATAAAAATACAGCATGGGTACCTTCAACATTTAATCATACACAGTATTTCCCAATAGCAAGTGGAAACCATCAAGTTAGCTGCAACCAATGTCATACAACACCCAACAATTACGCTATATTCAATTGTATTATTTGCCATAGCAATGCTCATAACCAAAACCAGGGCAGTATAGGTTGTTACAACTGCCATAAAAATGGGCAAGCTGGTGATTGATAGAGTTTATAAAATTTAAAATAAAAATATTGAATGAAAAGATTTAAGTTACTCCTATTATTCCTTCTGCCTCTGGTCCAACTTTTTGGACAGGAAATTACTCCTTTGACAATGTCAGAAGGCAGGGTAACTTATATCACCCAGCAGAATATCTATGTGAAGTTTGAACAAAGTGGAATGATACAGCCACTGGATACTATTTTTATGCGTAAAGATCAGGTATTGACCCCTATCTTTATTGCTGAATCAGTTTCATCCACCTCCTGTGTAGGCAAGCCATTGGGACAATTTGAATTAAAAATCTCCGATGTTGTATTTGCAAGGACCAGAATATCAGTTCGTAACCCTAAATCTTCAACTTCTCAAAAGTTATTGTCCTCTGATAACAATCCACAGGATATTAGTAAAACCGGTATTCCTGACAACTTATCAAACCCTGTAGCCAAGCCTGCAAGAGAACAAAAAATCCGGGGAAGATTGTCTGCATCCTCTTATTCAAGCTTTTCAAATTCATCAACGTTCAACCAGCGGATGCGTTATACGTTTACATTGACAGCAGATCATATTTCAGACAGTAAATTTTCTACTGACACCTACATCTTGTTTACCCATCGGATCAATCATTGGGGCGAAGTGAAGGACAATATTTTCAATGCACTTAAAATTTACAGCCTATCTGTCAATTACGATGTGAGTAAAAATACCCGTATTCTGGTAGGGCGAAAAATTAATCCCCGGCTGGCCAGTGTGGGCGCTATTGATGGATTGCAGGCTGAAACTTCCTTCAACAATTTTACTATTGGGGCAGTCGTGGGATCAAATCCTGATTATACTGATTATAGTTTTAATTCCAAACTGTTTGAATATGGGGCTTATCTGGCTCATGACATTAAGAGTAAAACAGGCCAGGCTGGGACTTCCATAGCGTTTATGCAACAAACCAACAGGGGAAAAACCGACAGGCGCTTTGTCTATTTCCAGCATGACAATTCATTGATAAAAAACCTCAACCTATTCGTTTCCAGCGAAGTAGATTTATATGCATTAAAAAAAGCTATACCAACTGATACTGTACTGACTCCAACCAATACTCCAAGTCTTACAAGTATTTATTTATCAATGCGTTACCGCTTTTCCAGAAAGCTTTCCGCTTCGGCTTCTTATGATGCCCGCAAGAATGTCATCTATTATGAAACTTTCAAGACCTATCTTGATCAAATGCTCCAGAATGCAACCAGGCAGGGATATCAACTGAGGATCAACTACACCCCAGCCAAAATGATCTATTCAGGCCTGTCGGGAGGGTACCATGTAAGGACCAAAGACCTTAACCCGGCTTACAATGCCAATGGGTTCATCACTTTCTCACAAGTGCCGTTGATTAATTCATCGGTTAGTTTTTCAACGAACTGGCTGAAATCAAGTTATGTGGATGGAATGATTTATGGAATACAAATCTACAAGGATCTGATACCTTCTCATTTAAGTACGGGAATCAATTACCGGCTGGCAGATTACAAATATTTAAACACAACGACCAGCTCCATTGAGCATATAGCCGGATTGGAACTATCATGGCAGATCAACCGTAAATTCTCTCTCTCGGCTAACTACGACGGAACTTTCGAAAAATCAAATCAATACACCAGCATATATCTCAGTCTGATTAAACGATTCTGAGGAAGAATTCAGCATTAAAGAAAGGTATTATTTCCTCAATTAATAAAAGTTTGATCCATTTTGTAAACAACAGCATTGACAATTCAGGATCTATGTCAAAATGCCAAATTGCCAATTGCCAATCCAACATTCCGACAATCCGACAATCCGACAATCCGACAATTGGCAATCTGGCAATTTGGCAATTTGGTAATTTGGTATTATGAGATTATGAGATTATGAGATAAAAATCTGAGCGTGACTATCTCATTATACCTGTCAACAAAAATCCGGTACTTTTCAGCACCGGATCTAATATTTTAAAGGTATAGTGAAACTTACAGTTTTGCAAACAGCTTTTTCATACTCACCTCACCGGCAATGATATCCTTTAAATCAGATATCGCAACGCGGTCCTGGAGCATGGTATCACGGTACCGAATTGTAACAGTCTGGTCTTCCATACTTTGATGATCAACTGTAACGCAAAAGGGAGTGCCAATTGCATCCTGACGGCGATAACGTTTACCGATCGAATCTTTTTCGTCGTACTGACACTTGAAGTCAAATTTAAGTTCATCAATAATTTCACGTGCCTTTTCAGCAAGCCCATCTTTTTTCATCAGGGGCATCACGGCCAACTTAACAGGTGCCAGTGGAGCAGGTAAACGAAGGACGACTCGAATATCTTTTTTGCCTTCGCTAATCACCTCTTCTTCAGCATAGGAAGCAGCCATAATCTGCAAAAACATACGGTCAACACCTATGGAAGTCTCTACTACAAAAGGCACATACGATTCATTCAATTCAGGATCGAAATACTGAATTTTCTTCCCTGAGAATAGTTGATGCTGTGTAAGATCAAAATTGGTCCGTGAATGAATTCCTTCTACCTCCTTGAAGCCAAAAGGAAACTTGTATTCAATATCTACAGCCGCATTGGCATAATGAGCCAGTTTATCATGTTCATGAAAACGATAGTTCTCACTTCCAAAACCCAAAGACTGATGCCAGTCCATACGGGTTTGTCTCCATTTTGCAAACCAATCTAACTCTGTACCTGGACGGACGAAAAACTGCATTTCCATCTGTTCAAATTCACGCATGCGGAATATAAACTGACGAGCTACAATCTCATTCCTGAAGGCTTTACCAATCTGGGCAATACCAAAGGGAATTTTCATGCGTCCGGTTTTCTGTACATTGAGGTAATTAACAAAAATTCCTTGTGCAGTTTCAGGACGCAGATAAATTTTCATCGCTCCCTCAGCCGTAGAACCCATGTCTGTTGAAAACATAAGGTTAAACTGACGTACATCAGTCCAGTTGCGTGTCCCGGAGATAGGACAAACGATTTCCTGATCGATGATGATTTGTTTCAACTCATCCAAATTATTATCATTCAGTGCTTTCACAAACCTGGCTTGAAGTTCATCCCATTTTTGCTGATACTCAAGAACCCGTCCATTGGTTTCACGGAACTGCTTTGCATCAAACGACTCGCCAAACCGTTTGTGTGCTTTGTCAATTTCCTTCTCAATTTTATCCTCAAATTTGGCCAATTGTTCTTCGATCAACACATCAGCACGGTATCGTTTCTTGGAGTCTTTATTGTCGATCAGTGGGTCGTTAAAGGCATCCACATGACCAGATGCCTTCCATATAGTTGGATGCATAAAAATCGCAGAGTCAATACCCACAATATTGTCGTGTAACAAGACCATTGAATCCCACCAATATTTTTTAATGTTGTTTTTTAATTCAACACCATTTTGCGCATAATCGTAAACTGCACTAAGACCATCATAAATTTCACTTGATTGAAATACAAAGCCATATTCTTTACAATGAGCTACCAGTTTTTTAAAAACATCTTCCTGAGCCATACCTATTTATTTATATTGGAGTTATTTGGGTTATTCCACTTCCTCGAAATCAACATACTCGCCCTGCGTATTGGACTGGCGGCTTTGCTGACCCGGTTTTTTCTCAATGGTCACTTCGCCTTCATCTTTCCGCTGAGCATAGGTTGACTGACGCGCCTGCATATTGTTGACAGCCTTTTTAACTATTATTGGAAAAAGTAAACGACCAACAAATTTAAACACGTAGTACATCAATACGATTATACCAATTGTCTTTAGAAAATTTGTCAGTAACAGTATGACAAATAAATAATTCATAACGATTTAAAAATATAATTGGGTAAAATTACAAAATAAATGGCACAAGACCATACTAAACTATGCAGGGAAATTATCAATCAGACATTCCTAATTATATTACATAAAGCACAATGGAGTTAACTCACATTATACTAAAGATTTAAACTACGATGTTATTCAGCAGCAACAAGAGCTCTAGGTTTTCTTCCGAAGAGAAAATTCATTCCAAATCTTAAATTGACAAACTCTGCCTTTGATGGATCCATGGCAAGCAAATTATCGCTCACCACATACAATTGGGCAAATCCCGCACGGATACCCATTCCCAAGCCTAGATTACCGTATGTATTTCCAATTATTGAATAGGAACCAGATAAACTGAAACAATTGCCCAACATTGCATTGCCGGATAAAGTTACTGAATTTCTACTTACACCTTTGTAAATATAGAGTCTTTCGAGTAAGCCAATATTGAATTGATCGTTGACCAGATAGGAGCCTGCCAAATATATCTTCGTTGGAATACTTACATCAAATGATTCTGATCTGATCTCACTTTTACTAGGTCGAAATGAGTCCTTCATTTTATCCGTTTCCTGAGTAAAAAGGTCATTTAGAGGCACATAATCAGCTGATGTAGGGTCCATTGATTTTGCAACATCGATACCTTCCCACTTGTAGTCAACTGTTTTATTTATATTGATGAGATTCTTTTTAAAGGAGATTTTTCCCATATCAATAATACTTCCTGAAAGAGTTATAATGGGTGTTAGCTTGTAAACTGCCCCCAAATCGAAGGCCATCCCGAAATTACCAGTTTGATTTATGTAATCACCGACCTTCAAATTATCATTATTCATACCAGATAAATAGTTTATCGAATCATATTCAAGAGTAGCCGGCATTGAAAGGTTTACTTTCATATCTGATCTTAAATTAAGATATGAACCATCGGAGGCGGTTTCAACTTGCAGGTTCATCCTTTGTGTTTGGATAGCTGATTTTCCATATAGAGCTTTCAATTTAAGTCCAATAGTTAATTTATTTTTAATCAGCTCATTAGAATAGCCAAAGGCATATTCGCGGTAATGTAAAGCATTAAGTTCCATATTACCCAAGTCAAAGTTTTGGCCTAGGTATGGCCCATTTCCATCTTTGATAAAGGTCACAATACTCTTATCAAAAGTAAATTGAGCAGTTTCTTTTTCGGTAATCCCGAAGCTGAAAAATGATTTTTTATTCCAAAATCCAATGTATAAAAGTGGCACACTTACATTTTGCTGAATGGAATTTGTTGATTTTAATGCATCATGGAAGCTATCAAAGTCATACACAAGCGAATCGGACTTCAGCCCAGTTCCCTGATGGATCAAATCATTGACAGCAAATCCGCTGTTGGCATCAAAATATATTCCTGATAATCCAGGCAGGCCTACCACTACCCTACTCGAATCGTTGTGTAAAGCAGGATTCTGCAAATCCGACTGTGGTAGTCCCTTCATAAAGTAAAGTGTTGTACTTTCCTGAGCCATTGTTGCAAAACCAGCCAGAACTATCAGACTAAACAGTATATATTTAATAATTGTATTTTTCATGTTGGATAGGTTTTACAGGTTAACTTTTGACTTAATGACCACATTCAACTTTATTTCACTATCCGAATAAAGTGGAGCAACAGTGGCTCCTGATTCGGGTGAACTTACAGTTCCTGAAAAAACAAGTCCATTGGCTTTGCGTAGATTCTCCATATCCGCCTTCGTAAGAGAAAAGGTTTTCGACGACTGAACGGGAGTTATATCGCCATTTGAATTTACCTTTGCGGCTGAGAGAATCCTTGAACCCTTTGATGCTCCGTATTGAATTTTCGAGATGGTATCAATATATAAAAGCTGGATATCAATATCCAAAGGAATTCCATTTAATGCATTGATGATCAAATCAGCGGATTCTAAATTCGTAAAATCACCTCCTGAAATAGCGGTGGTATCTTTAAATCCAAGTTTGTTAATTTGCAGTTCCATAGGTAGTTCCATTGCCAAATCCACACCAATCGTTGCATCCAACTTCATAAAATTAGGATTTTCCGCAGTCACCTCATTCGCCTTGTTAAAATCAACAAGTCCCCTATACAATATTTTGCCCGTTGGCGGCAGATCTATAAAATCAACAATTTGGGAGTTATTCTTGTCGAGAATAATATTTTCAGAACTCATTCCAGCATTGATATTGGCCGGTACCGGAAGATTAAAAGGCGAAGTATGTAACTGAACTACTGCCCCATCCTTACTGCTTGCACTAAATTCAAGTTGCATTGATCCCGGCAGTCCAATTGAATTTTTAATGGTCAATACAAGACTGGGATTGGCCAATTTAAAATTACCTGTGAATTTATCCAGAAAGTCAAGTTTCATATCAAACTCCTGAGGGTCAATTGGAATGGAACGTTTCCCAAAATCACCAGTAATTGATTCAAATTCCAAATCGTTCATGATAACCTCCATACTAATTCCATCCGTCGAAGAAAAGTCGATGAATTTTGAGGTACTGTTTACCATCAGAGAATACGTATAAGGAATGCGGTTATATGGGAATTCAGGGTTGACATCAAAATTAATAACAGCCCCGGAAAGGTCAATGGATGTTAAATTTCCACCAAGCGGAATTGAGACATTTATTGGAACGCTATTTTCTTTAATCTCATTGAATATAACATTCACAGCACCATTCATTTGTAAACTATTGATCGATCTGATTGAAAGTGAACCTCTTTTAAGGACTCCGCTAAAAGCTTTCAAGGTTGGATCAGGAAAATTAAATTCAAAATCACCTGAAGAACTCTTCTGAACTTTAGATCTTGTAAACTTCAGATTGCCCTTCGAAATGCTTAAACCTTTTAAATTGAAACTTAATTTAAAATAATCAGACATGTTAATGTTAACCGGAGTAGCAGATCCAGGGGTATCAAAATTCGTTATTCTGAATTCAACCTGATTGGAAAGTTGGATGCCCGCCAGGTCAATAGAAGTGCTTTTGGTTTCACCTGCAGCCATATTTGCAAAACTAAATTTCGTAATCACCCGGTTATAAACAACATCAAAAAAGTTCCCTTCGATGGTCATTGGGACTTTCAAATTATTATCCAAAGTAATTTCTAAAGCACCCTTACTTAGAGTAATTGTAGTAAAATCAGGAATCGGATCCAGATTGTAATGTGCATCCATATTGGACATTGCAACAGGAGGAAAGGGTAAATTCATTCCGTTATAAGGAATTAAGCCGTCAAGGGCACCATTCAACTTTGCCGACAATTCAATCAAAGTTATATTGGTTGAACCATTCCTATCATCAATTAAAATATCACCAACAGCTTTATCATCAGAAGTAAAATTCTCTTTAACAGGGAATTGAAAGAGATCGCGCGCATAGTATTTTATAACATCGTTCTGTTTGTACACGATTTTGATTAACCCATTTGGATCTTTCTGAATAACATCAACACTTCCATTGTTTTCAGATTGTATCAAATCCCAACCTGTAATATTGGATTTGGCAATTGGGGCAACAAATTCTGGGTGTAAGTTCACCTCTTTTGATAATTTATCGAAATCCATTTGATCACGGTTGCAGCCATTTAGAACGAGCAACAAAGCAAAAACGCACCACGTAAGTACAGAATTTTTCATAGTTTAGTCTTTAGAGGAAGGTTACGAAAGTAGATAAAACTTTTCATAATATCAATTCCATTCCCAAACTATTTTTATTTGTACTTTTCACATTCTGGAATTTCTCCAACAAATTCACTTCCAACTTACTGAATGTGGATAATTGTATCCTCAATTCCGCCTACGAACACACTTCAATTTAAACCTTTTATTTTGATTGAATCCCATCCATTACCAAGCCTCTCAATGTAATAATGTGAAATTCAATACATTGAAGAGTCTATATTGAAGACTGAAACCCGAATGGGTATAAAAATTTCAATTCCCAGCCCATTGGTCACTGTATTCATGAGCGTATTTCTTTCATTAAATAACACACCTTTGTCATACCCCATTCATACTTCTGTCTTACCTCTGTCATATCCCATTCAGTGTAAATACAAATATAATACAAATATTTTTCGTATATAATACGTATATAATACATATATATGCGCATTATATTTGTATTTGATTTGAAATATATATATATTATATTCGTATTTACACTGAATGAGGTATAACAGAGGTAAGATAGAGGTATGAAAGGGGTACCTAGAAAACATGGGCCGGATAATCAATGAAGATTTCCCTGGTATTATAAAAAAATGGGACTCTAAAGTTGAAAAGGTTTTCTTCAGAATAAAAAATTAATCTTTATTTTGAAGTCTGAACCCAAGAGAATGATATCAATATATCGCACAAAAAAACCCTGATAATTGATTTATCAGGGTTCGTTTCAACTTAAAAAATATCTTTTTAACCGTTCAGAGCTTCAGCACCATTGGTGACTTCCAAAATGGCATTGGTAATGGCGGCCTGACGGGCTTTATTAAAGGTAAGGGTCAACTCATTGATCAAATCCGTAGCGTTGTCTGTTGCCTTGTGCATGGCAGTCATTCGGGCACCATGTTCAGCTGCCCAGGAATTCAGTATGGCTTTGTAAAGCAGGATTGAAAGGGAACGTGGAATTAATTTCTCAACGATGTATTCAAGGGATGGTTCAAAAATGTAATTGACATTGGTTGAGGCCTTTATTGGACTAGAAGCAGGTAATACAGGTAGAAATTGTTCGGATACCAGTTCCTGAATGGCGGCATTGATAAACTTATTGTAAACCAATTCAATGCGATCGTATTTATGGGATACAAAATCGACCATTAACTGTTGGGCAATTACCAAAACGTTTTCGAAATTCAAATGGTCAAATAGCTCATTGTGAATGGCTACAGGATTAAAATCGTAAGATCGTAAAATCTTTTCAGACTGTTTGCCAATAACCAGAAAGCTCAGTTTGCCTGCCTTCGATTGTTCAATATAGGTTGTCTTGGCCAGAGCAATTGCCTTTTTGGTGATATACGAATTGAATCCACCACAAAGACCTCTATTTGAACTAATTACAACAATTAAAACCTTTTCAGGATTACGTTGAACAGTATATTCAGAATCAGCAGAATCTTCCAAAACAGCACTTAAAGTCGAAAGTAATTCTGAAAGTTTAAAGGCATACGGACGTATTTGTATAATAGCATCCTGTGCCTTTTTAAGTTTGGCTGCCGATACCACCTTCATGGCACTGGTAACTTGCCTGGTGGTCTTAACAGATGTTATTCTGGTTCGTATCTCTTTTAAATTGGCCATTTCAAATCAATGAGTGTTCAGTCAAATACTTGCTATTCCGAAAATCTTTCAGCCACTTCAGCAGCCACTTTTTCCAATATCTCAGTTTCCTTGTCCGACAAGATACCCAATCGTAATTGATCAAGAACAGGCCGGTACTGCATTTCCAACACTTCAAGGAAATCACTTTCAAAGTCTTTAACTTTTGTCACCGGAACTTTGCGCAACAGTTCTTTCACACCACAATATACAATAGCTACCTGATGCTCAATCTTTAAGGGAGCAAATTGAGGTTGCTTGAGTATTTCAACATTTTTGCGGCCTTTGTCCAGAACACGCATGGTTGCAGCATCCAAATCGGAACCGAATTTAGAGAAAGCTTCCAGTTCGCGGAATTGAGCCTGATCGAGCTTCAAGGTGCCTGCAATCTTCTTCATCGACTTAATCTGGGCATTTCCTCCAACCCTTGATACAGAGATACCTACATTGATAGCAGGCCTTACTCCAGCATTGAAAAGATTGGATTCAAGGAATATCTGACCATCAGTAATCGAAATTACATTGGTCGGAATATAGGCAGAGACATCGCCAGCCTGGGTTTCAATAATCGGCAATGCAGTAAGCGATCCACCACCTTTGACCATTCCTTTCAGGCATTCAGGCAAATCATTCATTTTGGCAGCCATCTCGTCGGAACTGATAATACGTGCAGCACGTTCGAGCAAGCGGGAGTGAAGGTAAAATACATCACCAGGATAGGCTTCGCGGCCTGGTGGACGACGCAGCAGCAGCGATACTTCGCGGTAAGACACAGCCTGTTTAGACAAATCGTCAAAAACAATCAATGCATCGCGACCCGTATCCCGGAAAAATTCACCGATAGCAGCGCCGGCATAGGGGGCATAAAATTGAAGAGCAGCCGGATCGGAGGCAGTGGCCATCACGATGACCGTATATTCCATTGCTCCGTGTTTTTCGAGGGTATGAACCAGGTGAGCAATTGTAGATCCCTTTTGACCGATGGCCACATAGATACAATAGACTGGTTTGCCCAATTCGAAATTTTCTCTTTGATTGATGATAGCGTCAATGGCAACGGCAGTTTTACCAGTTTGGCGATCACCGATTATGAGTTCCCTTTGACCGCGGCCAATTGGAATCATTGCATCGACGGCCTTTAGTCCGGTTTGCAAAGGTTGGTTTACAGGTTGACGAAAAATTACACCTGGAGCTTTGCGTTCCAGAGGCATCAAATATTTTTCACCCAGGATAGATCCTTTACCGTCTATAGGTTCACCCAGAGTATTGATCACCCGACCAAGAAGGCCTTCACCCACCTCAATGGAGGCAGTTCTGTTCAATCGTTTAACGGTATCGCCTTCCTTAATTTCTTTGGTGAGGCCTAAAATTACGGCACCCACATTGTCCTCCTCAAGGTTTAAAACAATTCCTTTAACTCCTGAATCAAATTCAATCATTTCGTTCGATCCTACATTCGAAAGTCCGTAAATGCGGGCAATACCATCTCCCACCTGAAGTACAGTCCCTACTTCTTCAAGTTCAGCCTCACTTTTAAAGCCTTCCAGTTGTTGCCTGAGTATTACTGAAACTTCAGCAGGTTTTATATTTGCCATATTCTATATTTTATATCAGTCGTTATTCTGTTTCAATTCTGTTTGAAGCAATTTTTCTTTAATCTTTTTAAGCTGGGTGGCAATACTTGCATCGTATTGATTGTCATCAATTCGGAGGACAAAACCACCTATGAGTTCATCGTCAACTACCTGGTTAAGTGCAACTTTTCCACCAAATTCACTTTCAATAGAATGGCGGATTTGTTCAACCAAAGTGTTGTCCATGGGTTTTGCCGTGGTTAACACTGCAGTTCTGATTCCCTCGTCCTTGCGGTATAATTCTTCCAAATTTCTAAAGATACCCGGGATATATTTCTCACGATTGTTTTCAGTAATGAGAATCAAGAAATTCAGGGAATAGGCATTTACCTTTCCTTCAAAAATGCTTTTAATGGCTTTAATTTTTGAAGAAGTTGAAATTACAGGACTCTCAATAAGTATGCTAAAATCGCTGATCGTTTTGCAAACAGAAGAAATTAAGACAGCATCCTTCTGAAGCTCTCTTATCAAACCTTTTTCTTTGGCCAGCGAAAAAAACGCCTTGGCATATCGGACATTGATTTTACTTTGATCCATACAATTATTTCAATTTCAGATCTTTTAACAGATCTTCAACCAGCATTTTCTGATCCTTTGGGTTGTCTAATTGTTTTCTGATTACTTTTTCAGCAATCAATACTGACAATTCGGCAACCTGGGTTTTAATATCATTGATTGCTGCTATTTTTTCAGCATTGATTTGTTGACGTGCATATTCGATTCCTTTTTGGGTTTCGGCATTGGCCAGAAATTTAGCTTCAGCAATAATTTTATCTTTAATATCACGGGCTTCCTTCAATATCACATCCTTTTCTTTTCGAGCCTCAACAAGAATCTGATCGTTGCTGGCTTTCAATCCGGCCACTTCCTTTCGAGCATTCTCAGCAGAATTCAAAGCATCAGAAATCGATTGTTCACGATCTTTCAAAGCTGTCAGGATGGGTGCCCATGCAAATTTTTTGAGGATGAACATTACGATCCCGAAAATGATAAGCATCCAAAATATTGTACCGTAATCCGGAGTTACAAATCCCATAATTGTTGTGATTGAAAGTTAAATAAAGCCCTGACTCCCGGCAATCCCGGGAGCGGGCCTAAAATCAAAAAAATCTTAAGCAATAAAAATTGCCAAAACACAAACGATAACGGCAAAGAAAGCAACTCCTTCAATCAATGCTGCCGAAACAATCATGTTTGAACGGATATCGCCAACAGCTTCAGGCTGACGGGCAATTGCTTCCATCGCACTGGCGCCAATACGGCCAATACCAATACCTGCGCCGATTGCTGCTAAACCTGCACCCAATGCTGCTCCCATTTTGGCGAGAGCTAATTCAGCTAAGATAATTAATAATGCAGTCATAATAATAAAGTGTTAATATATAATGAAACTAATGATGATCTTCAGGTGATGCCATACCGAAATACAAGGCCGACAACAATGTAAAAACATAAGCTTGTATGAATGAAACCAATACGTCTAACAGCAACATGAATACTGAAAAAAGTACTGAAATTACTGATACTCCTAGACCTGCCTCAACGCCCATTAATTTGGCAAAGACGAATATAAGGCTTACAAAGACGGTCACTATTAAATGACCGGCCAGCATATTGGCAAAGAGCCTGATCATCAGTACAAATGGTTTAGTGATTACCCCTGTAAACTCAACAATTGGCATGAGTGGTATTGGGAATTTCAACCACCAGGGTACATCTGGATTGTAAATTTCTTTCCAGTAATGTTTGTTGGTATTAAATGTGGTGACCAGAAAAGTAAAGATAGCTAAAACCATTGTAACAGCAACATTGCCGGTAACATTGGCCCCAAAAGGGAAAATGGGAATCAAGCCTAAAAGATTATTTACCAAAATAAAGAAGAATACGGTCAGGAGAAAGGGCAAAAACTTTTCATACCTTTTTTCACCAATTGCAGGTTTAGCCACATCGTCACGAACAAATAGAATGACCGGTTCGAGCAGGTTCTGTAAACCGGAGGGAGCCTGATGGACGCGCTGTTTAGCAGTTTTTGCGATGCTGAGAAAAATGAGCAACAGAACAATTACACTGACAAATATTCCGGCAACGGTTTTGGTAATTGATAGGTCGATTGGTAAATCTACCACCTCTCCAATGTCATTCAATTCAACAATTTTACCTTCATTCTTGCCTTCCTTTTCAATTTTGAATCCCTGGTAGGTTTCAATTCCATGGTGAAATCGGGAAGACATAAAAAAGTTCCATCCCTTGTCAGAACTATATAAGATGATGGGTAATGGTACGCTGATTTCTGTTTCTCCAAAGGTAGCAATGTGCCACTCAAAGGCATCAGAGACATGTTCCATTACGAATTTACCTGCATTGAAACCTTCTGCCGGCGAAGCTGTCGCAACTGAATCGGCTTGCACACTGGCCTGAATAATTCCTGACCCAGCAATAACTGCTAAAATAATAATGAATAAAGTTCTTATAATATGCTTCATTTTTGTCTCAATGTATTCATCGGTCAGCAAATTTACTCTATTTAGTATAGCTTATGAAATTTTTCTGCATTAAAATATGATTATCTGTTTTTTTGTCTGACAACTTTAGAAAATTCAGCCACCTCAAAGATAGTGTAAACTGCATAAAGGAGTAGAAAATTGACTAAAAATATCTTTGCCTCTTCTCTATATATTATTGCATATACAATAGCAACTGCCAGATAAAAAAACATCTTTGTAAAACTTATTGCCAGATAATAGGAAGTAAATCTTGATCCGGAGCTAACAGAAATTTTCAATAAATAAGCATGTACAAGATTTGTTACTACATAAAAAAGAGCCACAACGACAGGCAAAATAGTCAGATAAAATGGTTTTAACAGGGTGGAATATAAAATGGCACCTAGAATTAACACGATGACTGTCAGTAAACTGGATTTTGCAATAAAGCTTTTCATACAAGTATAGGAGATCTTTTATTGATGTAATATTTATAGATAAATACGAAACTACAAAAACTTTCGAATGGCATGATAGATAGCGCCTGCTACTGATAAAATCATTAATCCGAGGGTGAATGCCGGAAAACTAAGCCCCAGCCAATGATCAATTTTAAACCCTGCAAATGTTCCGAGGCCCATGATGGTGATCATTTCGAATCCAATACTTGAATAGCGGATAAAATCATCAAGCTTCTTCTTTGGCTTTTGAACCTTATTTGGTATCATTTGCGCCAGTTTCTTCACCCATAGTGCATGTACCCATAAAGTATGCTCCTGGTTCAATCGAAAGCTTGCCAGTGACCATATCGCCGGAAACAGATGAAGAAGCCTTTAGTGAAAGCAAATCGGTAATAAATAATTTCCCTTTTTGGGTTCCTGATATTTCGCAGTTTTTACATCTTATTTCGCCTTCCACTAAACCAGATGCACCAATTACCAATCTACCTTTTGATTCCAAATTGCCCAATAATTCCCCATCAATACGTATGTCACCGTCTGAAAGAAGGTCACCGGTAATTTTGGTACCTGTAGCAACCAGGTTAATTACCTGAAGATTGATTTCCCTATTGTCTTTTCCCATAATAAATTTGTTTTGAAGGAACCTCAAATATAATAAAGCTTGTGAAAAATGCCTAATTTATCCGCAAAACATCTTAAATAAAAGCAAAAAAACGTGTCTCTTTAACAGAAACACGTTTTGACAGCTATATTTGCCTGTAAAATTCTAAATAAAATGGTAAAGAAAAGTGATATCACCAATAAATGCAGGTTTTTTGTTGCCTTCAATTTCCATGGTTACATCCAGGTGAACTTTTGAAATTCCTCTCAGGTTAGTGATAGAATGCAATTTTACCCTTGTTCTGATTTTGTTGTTCACCAAAACTGGCTGACTAAACCTAAAAGATTCGATGCCATAATTCACAAGCATTTTGATATTTTCAACCTGAACGATCTGATCCCACATATAGGGAAGCATCGACAAAGTCAAATATCCATGTGCAATGGTACTTCCATAAGCACCTTCGTTTTTAGCTCTTTCGCTATCCACATGAATCCATTGATGATCGAAAGTCGCATCTGCAAATTTATTGATCTGTTCCTGCGTGATGGTCACATATTCTGAGACTCCAAGTTCCTGACCAACATATCTTTCAAACTCTTCGTGACTTCTGATAATCAACTTTGACATGGTTGAATTGCTTAAATATCTTTACAATTAATCTTTTATTTCGGATCGTAAGCCCATTTAAGGTAAATCGTACCCCAGGTAAATCCTGCTCCAAAGGCAACCAAAATAATATTGTCGCCTTTTCTTAGCTGACTTTCATAGTCATACAAACAAAGCGGAATGGTTGCAGCAGTGGTATTTCCATATTGTTGAATATTTACCATTACCTTTTCTTTGTCGATTCCCATACGGCGGCCAACGGCATCAATAATTCTCATATTTGCCTGATGCGGAACGAGCCAAGTGAGGTCAGTGGCTGAAATTTGATGTTTTTGCATCATTTCAAGCGCCACATCGGCCATATTTGACACAGCCGTTTTAAATACAGTCTGTCCTTCCTGAACTATAAAATGTTCATCATTATCAATGCTCTCATGAGTAGCCGGATTCAGTGATCCCCCGCTTTTAATATAAAGGTATTGGGCACCAGAACCATCAACGCGGTTGATGTGATCAATTACACCAACATCCTCAGTAGTAGGTTCTAGTAAAACGGCACCGGCACCATCACCAAACAATGGGCAGGTGGCGCGGTCTTTGTAATTGGTAACTGACGACATCATATCAGCACCCAATACAATAACCTTTTTATATTGACCACTTTCTATGAATTTTGCACCGGTAGTCAAGGCAAAAATAAATCCTGAACAGGCAGCAGTAAGATCAAAACTCCAGGCATTAATTAATCCTGCCTTGAAATTGATAATATTTGCAGTCGCAGGAAGCGGGCTGTCCGGAGTCATTGTGGCACAAATCAATAGATCAATTTCTTCAGGTTTAGTTCCTGTTTTTTTCAGAAGTTCCTTGATAGCAGCAACCCCCATGTCAGAAGTAGCCAATTCTACTTCTTTCAAAATACGGCGTTCTTTAATGCCGATTCGCTGCATGATCCATTCATCGGTAGTTTCCACCAGTTGACTAATCTCCTGGTTTGTCATACGATACTCAGGAAGAAATGCTCCAATGCCTGTTATTGCAGCACGAATATTATTCATAGTATAAAATATTTTAATCAATTTAAAAATAATGATCCTACCGAATCTTAGGGGAAGATCAAAAACCTAAACTGTAAATTTGGAAAATAAAATGAGGCGCAAGATAGAATGAAAAAAAGCAAAAAGCAAAACAAATTAGGCACAAGCAGCCTAATTACTTATGGAACAATTAATTAAATTGTTCCAGCATCAGACGGGGAACAATAAAAATGATCAGAAAAATAACATTTTTCTGATCATAATATGTCGATTACTAAACTGTTACGTCTTTTTCGATTGCTAACTTACCTCTGTAATATCCACATTCATGACAAACTGTATGATATTTTACAGTGGTACCACAATTAGAACAAGCAGCCAATGTTGCAGGTATCGCTTTATAATGTGTTCTTCTTTTGTCTCTGCGGGTCTTTGAAATTCTGTGTTTAGGATGTGCCATCTTTACTAATTTTTATTCGTTATCTAATAATTTCTTTAAATCTTTCCAAACAGGGTTGCTATTATCCTTTTCCCTGACAATATATTTGTTCAACTTTTCAATCATTTCCGGATCACATGTTGAGTTCCCATTTTCATCGTCGGGATGCACTTTTTTGATCGGAATTGCCAGGCAAATAAACTCATAAATCAACTGAGAAACGTTCAGTTGGTAATCGTTTGTACTTACCCAAATTAAATCATCGCCCTCAGCGTATTCTTTTTCTCCAACCCGAACGAAAATTCGCTCTTTACTTTCAATGGGTTGATCGTACATTTCAAGACAACGATCACATTGAACCCTAACAGTTCCTTTCAAATTGAACCAAAAGGTCATCAATGAACTTTGCTTATCCAATGTCAAATGAACATGCACCAAGCCTTGATCCACAACTCCTCCGTCGAACTCACCAAGGAATTTGTCCTCTATTTCGAATTCAAAAATATGCTTTCCAATGGAAAGCCCTTTGAACGCAATGTTATATTGTGATAGTATGCTCATTGCCTAAAAAAAGTTTTGCAAAAGTATAAAAAATAAGCAAACACAAAAAATATATTGAACTTTTTAACATCGAATCGCTTTAAAAAAATAATTATTCAATAACCAATTGATTATATGCCAATTAGAAACAAACAGATTGTTGATAACTTATCCTTTCTGAAGAATAATCCGAAAAGTAGTACCTTTGTTCATTTCAGATTGCTTGAGAAATATTTTTCCCTTATGATAATTTTCCACAATACGCTTTGCGAGCGAAAGGCCTAGCCCCCACCCTCTTTTCTTAGTTGTAAAGCCCGGTTGAAAAACCGTTTTATGATAGCTTTTTGAAATTCCTTTTCCTGTATCGGCCACGTCAATTAAAATCTGATCTCCTTTATCTAAGAGCGAAATTCGAATTGTGCCGATATTGTTCATGGCATCAATCGCATTTTTACACAAGTTTTCAATTACCCAACTAAAGAGTGATGCGTTTAAAGGAATTTCATATTTTGCCTGTTCATCAAAATCGAGTATATACTTCACCTTCAACGATGAACGTGTTCTCAGGTAGGACACTGTCGAGCGTATTGTTTCTGCAACATCAGTTTTAATCAATTCAGGTACTGACCCTATTTTGGAAAAGCGTTCAGTTATTTTCTCAAGCCTTTGGGTGTCTTTTTCAAATTCCTTTATCAAAGATTCATCAATATTTTGCATTTTTAGAAGTTCAACCCAGGCCATCAAAGAAGAAATTGGGGTTCCAAGCTGGTGTGCCGTTTCTTTTGACATACCTACCCAAACCTGATTCTGCTCAGCATTTCTGGAAGAACTAAATGCCAGATAAGCCACTAATATAAATAAAATAATGATTGCAAACTGAATAAGTGGATAATATTTCAAATTCTCAAGCAAAACGGAATCCCGGTAATGCAGATATTGAGTTTCAGTGGCTGAAACTGAAATAATGATTGAAGCATTTTCTTCCTTCATTTTTTTCAATTCCCGATGCAAAATCTTATCTTTATTTTCTTCAGTATAATTTATATTTTTTGCATCAAGTATATTATCCAGACTATCGGTAGTAATGATCGGAATAGTAGTATTTCTGTTTATAATATCGACCAAAAATGTAATATCCTGATTGGAGCTAATGTCAGTGTTGATTAGCTTTTGAGTTGCTTCGGCCCATAATTCAACATTTTTGCGCTCTTCATTGGCCATTTTATTTACAAGCCAATTGGTATAAAGAAATGAACCAATGCCTATTATAATTGCCAAAAGCAGCAGCATTATTTTCCACAGACGTTTCCTAAAATAGAATTCCAAAACGAGAATTATTAATAATTATGCCTAATAAACGTACAGGCCCAATAAAAAGTATCCTTCAATCTATACTTTCTGAATAAAAGCTTTAATGGTTTTATATATTCCTTGCTGATCAAGTCCGTATTCTCGATATAATTCCTCAGGGGTGCCCTGATCAATAAATTTATCAGGAATTCCGATTCTTTTCAAATGTATAGAATACTGATTATCAGTCATAAACTCCGCAACAGCGCTTCCAAATCCCCCCTGTAGAACTCCCTCTTCAATGGTAATTACATGGGTGTAATTCTTGAAAACAGTATGCAGGATCTCTTCATCAAGTGGTTTTACAAACCGCATATCATAGTGAGCCGCCATAATTCCATCCTTTTGAAGCATATTAACCACTCTACTGGTTGGTACACCTATTGTTCCAATTGTTAATATTGCCACGTCTGATCCTTCTGAAAGCTGTCTGCTTTGACCAATCGGAATTGCCGTCATAGGTTTGCGCCAGTCTACCACACTTCCACACCCACGCGGATAGCGAATAGAGAAAGGTCCATGATTTTCATTTTGTGCTGTGAACATCATATTTCGTAATTCCAGTTCATCCATCGGAGCCGAAACAATCATGTTGGGAATTGAGCGCATGAAAGCCAGATCGAATACTCCATGATGGGTAGGACCATCAGCACCAACTATACCTCCGCGGTCAAGACAAAAAACAACTTGCAAATTTTGAATGGCTACATCATGAATAACCTGATCATAAGCCCTTTGCATAAATGTGGAGTAAATGTTGCAAAACGGCAGCATCCCCTGAATAGCCAGACCTGCTGAAAAGGTAACAGCGTGTTGCTCTGCTATTCCAACATCAAAAACACGGTGAGGCATTTTCTCCATCATCAAATTAAGCGAACATCCCGATGGCATGGCTGGAGTAATGGCAACAATTCTATCATTCATTTCGGCCAACTCAATAATTGTCTGGCCAAAGACATTCTGAAATTTAGGTGGTTTGTTTAGACCGCATTCACAATCCAAAAGTTCACCCGTTATTTTATCAAACTTGCCCGGAGCATGAAATTCTGTTTGGTGAAGTTCTGCAGGTGCGAAACCTTTCCCCTTTTTGGTGATTACATGCAAAAGTTTAGGCCCTTGAATATTACGTAAACTTGCAAGTACTTCTGCAAGATAAACGACATCATGCCCATCAATAGGACCAAAATATCGAAAACCAAGTCCTTCAAACAAATTTGATTGTTTTAGAAGCATTGATTTTACTGCAAGTTCGGTTTTCTGAACCAGTCGGCGAGCCTTGGGTCCAAATCCATTCAGTTTTCCTAATCCGTCCCAAACTTCACGTTTAAGCCTATTGTATGTTTGCGATTTAGAAATTTTCAATAAATAGTCACTCATCCCACCAACGTTCGGATCGATCGCCATGTGATTGTCATTTAGAATCACCAGAAGATCAGATTTATTGACCGCAGCATTGTTAAGACCTTCAAAAGCCATTCCACCCGACATTGACCCATCACCTATGATGGCCACAATTTTTCGATTCGTTTCATTTTTCAGTTTCGAGGCAACTGCCATCCCCAATGCAGCTGAAATAGAAGTACTTGAATGTCCTACACCAAAAGAATCATAAATGCTTTCTGAAGGTTTTGGAAACCCACTTATGCCTTTAAATTTCCGGTTGGAATGGAAAGTGGCTTTCCTTCCTGTCAATATTTTATGAGCGTAAGCCTGATGTCCCACATCCCAGACCAGCAAATCATAAGGAGTCTTAAATACATAGTGAAGCGCAACCGAAAGTTCAACCACACCAAGACTAGCTCCAAAATGACCAGGATTGGTTGATACAGCATCAATTATATAATTCCGAAGCTCTTCACAAACCTTCGGCAGCTGATCAACATTCAACTTTTTAAGATCGGAGGGATCATTAATCTGATCCAGCAGACTTGCCGTATTTTCACCCATCAACTATCAATTTTGATTTCAAATATACAACTAATGGTTAAGATCTATTTGAGAACTTCGATTTTAATATTCCGAAATTGAGCCAAACCGCCATGATCCTGTAATCCGATCTCACCCTTTTTAGCTATTCCATAATAAGGAAAGTCTTTCCATTTCCCATTTTCTTTGCGTTGGGTCCAATCGGCATCCCATAAATTATATTCAACCACTTTTACACCATTGAGAAAATGCTCAACATGAGCTCCATCAACAATGATAAGGGTTTCATTCCATTCGTCTATATTTTTGACTACTGCATTCTGAGGAGCATACATTGCATAATCGGCTCCTGAATACTGATCGTCATGAATTTTATCGGGCCATCCTTTATCGTCAATCAACTGATATTCAGGCGCAGATTCATAAATCGCCTTCCCTATTTTTTCATTGACATGGTAAAAGATTCCACTATTACTTTTCGGAGCAACTTTCCATTCAAGGTATAGTTTAAAATTCTGAAACTTTTCACGCGTTACAATGTCTCCGCCATGATCGCTTCCCACACCTGAATTATTCAGAACTCCGTCAATAATTTTCCATCCCGAGATTTCTTTACCTTGGAAAGTTTTCCATCCATCGAGGTTTTTTCCGTTAAAAAGTAATCTCCACCCTTCGGTTTTTTCCTTTTCGGTTAATGTATTGATCTGCGCACTCTGAGCAATCACACCTAATGAAACTATTACAAAGGCCAATATAAACATTATCTTTTTCATATACAAACATTTAGGTATAAAAATATTTACAGTTAATTATCGTCTGAAATTACTAACTTTATATGGAATTAACATGATGAAATCTGCAAAATAAATTGTACAGTGAGACGTTACCAAAATCGGTAAATAAGGCAGTCGAATGGTTGGTTTTGGATGGGTTGAATTGGATGGTCTGAATAAAATTTGAGACGGCTTCTACAAGCCGTCTCAAAGCCATGAAAACAATTAAACAATGTTCAGAAAACAGAAAACCTTGAACAATTATATCGTTAAGACCTCCACATTCTTTTCGTCAAGCATCTTGTCTACTTTTTTACTGAAATCAGTAGTCATGTCCTGAACTTCCGTTTCAGCATCTTTTTCATCATCTTCTGAAAGACCATCCTTGAGCAATTTCTTCAAATTATCATTGGCATCTTTTCGTGCACTTCGTAAACTTACCTTTGCAATTTCACCCTCTTTGTTCACAATCTTCACCATTTCTTTCCGACGTTGCTCTGTTGGTGCCGGAACATTAATACGAATAATCTCCCCATTGTTATCCGGATTAAAACCAAGGTTCGAATTAATAATTGCTTTCTCAATGGGGTGAATCATTGGCTTTTCCCAAGGCTGAACAACAATTGTTCTTGCATCGGGGGTGGTAATATTTGATACTTGTGAAATTGGAACCAGACTACCGTAATAATTAACCAAAACGGTATCCAGCATCCTTGGAGAAGCTTTTCCGGCCCGAATATGAATCAACTCTTTATCGAGATGGGCCAAAGCGTCATCCATTCTCTCCCTGCAAATATCTATAACCATTTGAACATCTTCGTTCATATCGACTAATTCTTTTCGTTTATTAATAGACCCGACAACAAATATATGAAAATTATATGAAATTTGAAATAATAATTATTTTTATTCAAAAGTAACAAATTTTATCAACGATGGACATAGGTACCAATTTTCTGGCCCTCCATTACTTTCTTCAAGTTCCCTTTCACATCCATGTTAAATACAATAATGGGCAAATTATTCTCATTGCACATTGCTGTGGCTGTTAGATCCATTACTTTTAGACCCCGCTGATGAATCTCATCAAAGGTTATGGTTTCAAATTTTACAGCCAAAGGATCTTTCTCCGGATCGGCTGTATAGATCCCATCCACACGGGTACCTTTTAACATTACATCTGCCTCAATTTCAATACCCCGTAAGGAAGATCCGGTATCTGTTGTGAAATATGGATTTCCGGTACCTGCCGAAAAAATTGCCACTTCACCTTGTTCCAACACTTCAATGGCACGGTCTTTAGAGTAATATTCTCCAATTGGTTCCATTCGGATAGCTGTTAGTACTCGCGATTTACATCCTACACTGCGAAGGGCCGAATTTAAAGCCAGACTATTGATAACTGTTGCCAGCATTCCCATCTGATCTCCTTTTACGCGGTCAAATCCTTTGGTAGCACCACTCAATCCTCTGAAAATATTTCCGCCTCCAATTACAATACCGACCTGAACACCTGAGTCAGCAATTTCTTTAATCTGTTCGGCATAATCGGTCAATCTTTGCTGATCAATTCCATACTGCTGCTCCCCCATGAGCGATTCACCACTCAGTTTTAGCAGAATTCGTTTATATTTGGACATAAGGCTAATTTTCAGCAAAAGTATATTTTATACATGACAAAAAATAATAGAACGCGGATTTAACCAGAAAAAGCGGATCAAAAGCGGATTAATAATACTTCGTATTGGATCTACTAACTCACTGGTTCTATAATTATTAATCATCCCACGTCTTATTGATTTTTTTTGAATTCATACATCAATGTTTTCAGGGTTATGTGTATAACTGGAGAACAAATCAACCTTGGAGTTAAGACTAACATTTTTCATCAGGTCAGTTTTTAGCTCCGCTTTAAAGAAAGAACCCACTTCCATCCGTACTTTTTTGCCCGGGTCAACACCAAAGGCACCTTGAGCAGACAAAATATCATCAGCTACAATGGTCATTTTGCCGGTAAGGGGTGAAAGGAAGAAGGACCAGGCTTTGTTTGGTTTGTAATCAGCTCCCACAGAAAGAGTTATATAGGCAGGAGCCCATAATCGTGAGATTGCATCCGTAGTGTTTGGATAATTATAGCCGGGGGCAAATTGTGTTTTGAAATTAAAAAGAACTGAATAATACAATTTTTCCGTTTTCTTAATTCCGAACTTAGAGTTCAAATCAAACCGATCGTCCGATTTTACTGCACTATTGTTTTCTTCTTTCAATAATCCATAACCCATGTCCAGGCTGTTTTCCCATAATAAATTGTCCTTTTTATAATTTCCGAATACATTTAAAATTCCCACTCCTGCTGAGGAACTACGACCACCTGCAGCCCAATTGGTGAGTGAAACCTGGGAAAAATTAAGCGATGCAAGGCCACCAAAATGCCACGTTTTAATTGTATCCGCCATTTCTTGTGAGTACAGAGCCGAGGGAAGAAGCAAGAGAACGAATAGAAATTTCTTCATGATAATCAGTTTCAAATTTCAACTATAATTCTTGTATAAATTTAATGAAAAAAACTTTATACTTTGAATTAAAATAACTGATTTTTAAGCATTCACTAAAAAAAGGTTTTCAGCGAACTGAAAACCTTTTATGAAAGAGATTTTAGACTATTCATTTTGTTATAAACACCCTGCATAAGCCCTTCTGCTAACAACTTTTAAGGTGTCATCCACATGCGACAATTCCCTGATTTCACGGTCTTCAAGATGAATGTTGAAAAAACCCTCCAGGTAAAATACAAAAAGAGCCCAATCAGTCTTATCAAAATTCAGATCTTCATTAAAGGAAGCATCCAGGGTAATCTGTTCACGTCGAACACCCGTTTTGCGGAGCACCTTGTACAAGGTACGTTTCATTGTTTTATTTTCCATCGACTTCTATGTTAATTCAATATCATTCCAATTCAAAAATAATTCAGATTGAACGGACAAAAGTAAGAAATAATTTATCGAACAAATTAACAAACGGTTCAAATTCATTTTGAGTGAATATAATTAACATCTTTTATTGTTTTCGATAACTTTAATCAATTAAATCAGAGTTAATCTCCTAATTTTAAATAGCTTACTTACTTTGCCATTTTCCGTTTGCAGGTAACATTAATTTAATTTTAGTCCCTTTTTGTTCCTTCAAACTTATACTTTACGTATCTGTTCAGAGATTATACTCAAAAAACGCGCCAACTTATTCATTTGATATGTCTATTGTTTGAAAAGTGAATGATTTTTTTTAACTTTACCAACAAAGCATTTCCCTTATAGAAGTGATTATTAATATATCAGGCTTGGTTTTTTATCCCTAAGATCGTATTTTAATTAATTTAATTTGGGAGTATTAACTTGTTTCTGACTGGTAATTTATATTTTCAAAAGGGTAAAATGCCTTCAAATGATTAAGTTAGGCAATTGGTAAGGAAATAAAGAAATTTTATAGTGGCGCGGAATGTCTAAAATAGGGTTTTTACCCATTCTTTTTTAAGTAAGCTATAGACTTCCAAATCAATATAGGTATGGTTATGACGTTCACCGCAACGCTCTATTCCTTCAAACGAGAAGCCAAGCCGAAGTGGAATGGCAGCACTTTTCTGGTTCCCTACACCACATCTGATTTGCACCCGGTTCATTTCCATATTTCGGAATGCCAGATCAACCAATTTATTTACAGCAGACGACGCAATTCCTTTGCCTGTCATTTTTTCAATCAGCCAATAACCAAGTTCAATTTTATCATTGATGCGGTCGGGGTCCTTAAACCCAATCAGTCCGGCAAATTCATGTTGGTACCAAATTACAAACACCTCATCGCGCCTGGCAGTAGGCTTTTCAAGGATTGACCTCACAAACCGTTCAGTATCATTCACTTTGTGCGTAAAATCGACAAATGGGAGCCATTTCTGCAGAAATTTACGGTTTTGGTTTATGGCATTAAAAATCACCTCAACATGCGTAAGTGTAAGTCGTTCAAGAATTTGATGTTCGTCAATAATCAGTTTTTCCATGAATGAATTAAATCAGTTTATTGGGTTGATGATCTTACAAATTTCGTATATTTGATTGAATTATTATTACATTGAACTATTTAGATTTTAAAATCAGTTAAAATACGTATTGTTTTATCAAATTTTTATTGTATATTTATATCAGGCAATTATAGTTACACATAAAATTCTATGGCATGAACTTACAATATATTTCTGATAATAAGGGAAAAATAACCGGAGTATTTATCCCAATCAATGATTGGAAGTACTTGAAAAATAGATATAAGGAAATTGAGCAAGACGAAAGGATACCATTTGAAGTACCAGAGTGGGAAAAGCAAATGATGGATGAAATGTTAAAAGACTATCATGACAACCCAAACGATGTCATGGATTGGGAAGATGTTCAAAAAATTATTGAAGAAAAATATGGTCATTAAAATCGTAATAGTTTTATAATGAAGAGGTTAGCTTTATTTTTCGTATTGACAGGATTATTTGTAAGTAACTCTTTTGGGTCGGCAGATAATAAGGAAAAGGAAAAAATGGTTCAGATTGAAACTGAATTCGGAACCATTAAAATTAAACTGTACGATGAAACTCCCTTGCATCGCGATAATTTCGTAAAACTAATCAATGAAGGGTTCTATACCGATCTGCTTTTCCATCGTGTGATCAAGGGTTTTATGGTTCAAGGCGGCGATCCTGATTCGAAAAATGCTGAACCAGGCAAAAAGCTTGGAAATGGCAATCTTGGATATACCATTCCAGCCGAGATCAATCCCAAATTCTTTCATCACAGAGGAATTCTAGCTGCTGCACGGCAGGGAGATCAGGTAAATCCTGAAAAAAAATCATCTGCATCACAATTTTACATTATTCAGGGAAAGGTTTTCAGACCTGCCGAACTCGATTCACTTCAACTTATAATGGGTGAATCGCGTAAAATGGGTATGCTCCAAACAAGACTCAAAGTAATTGAACCTGAATTGAATAAGCTTCGAAGTGAAGGCAAGGAGGACGAAATAATGGCTCGTGTAAACTCCATTCGCCAATCTGTTGCCGCTGACGATGCCAAATTACCTCCACTAAAGTTTTCGGAGGAACAAAAAAAGGCCTATACCACCATTGGGGGATACCCATCTCTGGATAATAATTATACCATTTTTGGTGAAGTGACCGAAGGGATGGAAGTGATCGATAAAATTACACAACAGCCAGTCAATCAATATAATCGACCTGATAAAGACATTAAGTTCACGATTATATTGCTGAAATAGAACATAAATGAAAAATGCCCATCGGAACATCATTGCAATAGGGGGCGCTATTTTTAATAGCGACAATGCTGTACTGACAGTAAATATTTGCACATTCCAAAGTACGATAGCCTCCCTCAGAGCGTCATTGCGAGGCACGAAGCAATCTCACAATCAAGTACTTATATGGGATTGCTTCGTGCCTCGCAATGACGCCCTGAGGGAGATGCTACCAAACGAGCCATGCCATTATATTAATATTCAATTATTTGCAAAATATGTCATTGTGAGGAACGAAGCAACTTGTCCATTCTATAAATTATGTGAGATTGCCTCGTTCCTCGTAATGACGCTTCGATGGAGATTTGCTCCAGTGTAATATATATTATTGGAGTCTTTTAAACATTAAAATTAAAGCCTATTTCAATCAGAAAAGATACATTTGAGTCAAATAAAACATTATTCAGGAATAGTAATTTTTGAATTACTATCTTTGTGGCTCAAATTCAATAGCATGAATCAAATGTTAGATAAAATCAAACAGCTAAAGGCTGAAATCGAACAGGCTTCGGTATCAGCCAAAGAGGAAGTTGAAGAATTACGAATCAAATATATCAGCAAAAAAGGTCTGATAGGGCAACTTTTTAATGAATTTAAAGATGTACCCGCTGACATAAAAAAGGAAGTTGGACAGGCCATCAATGATCTGAAAGAGTTTGCTGTCAGCAAAATTAATGAACTGAAAGATAATTTTGAAGCAACCGATCAGAGCGCTTCAGACTTGGACTTGACCATGCCTGGAGAGCCCATCAAACTGGGAAGCAGACATCCATTGTCGATTGTTAAAAACGAAATGATCGAGATTTTTACCCGTCTTGGTTTTACCATTGCTGAAGGACCTGAAATTGAAGACGATTGGCATGTTTTTTCAGCCTTGAATTTTCCTCCAGAACACCCTGCCCGTGATATGCAGGATACTTTTTTCATCGAAAAAGATCCAGATGTATTGCTTCGTACCCATACTTCAAGTGTACAAATACGGGTGATGGAGAAAACTCAGCCTCCCATTCGATCTATATTCCCCGGACGTGTATTCCGCAACGAAGCCATATCAGCCCGTTCACATTGTATATTCAATCAGATTGAAGGATTGTATGTCGATGAAAATGTGTCATTTGCCGATCTGAAACAAACCTTGTTGTATTTTGCACGTGAGCTTTTTGGTGAGAAATCACAAATTCGCCTTCGTCCTTCCTACTTTCCTTTCACTGAACCATCGGCTGAAATGGATGTAAGTTGCTCTATATGCGGAGGTGAAGGCTGTAATGTATGTAAATATACCGGGTGGCTTGAAATTCTTGGCTGCGGCATGGTCGATCCCAATGTACTGGAATCGTGCAACATAGACAGTAAAAAATACACTGGTTTTGCTTTTGGAATGGGAATTGAACGAATTACGATGCTCAAATACGGCATCAAAGATATTCGCCATTTTTACGAAAACGATGTCCGTTTCCTCAAACAATTCGAATCAGCCAATTAAATGTGAAATATAAAATAGCCCTTTAAATAATAGCACATATTTTGAATAGTAATCCCGATTCCCCCTAGATTCGGGATTTTTTTTGCTCTGACTTTGCGCTACACCCCCAAAATAAATGGCCCTCCAGGGTAAATTCTAAGAAATAACATACCGCAATTTCCCATTCATTTTTCATAAGTCAGTAATTAGTCATTCCACGAATCGAATATTTAAACCGGGTTTGATTTCTTGAACCTCTTGAAATCGATCCATTATTCTATATACAATTTACTTCTACTCAAGCCTTTGTTATATATTTTACAATGTACATTTATAGAAAACATCACTAAACAAAAGTGCTTTCCTTTAAAATAATATATTATGTTTTCTCCTAATTTGAAGTAAAGGTTAAATGATAATTGTGGAATAGTTCTAGTGCTATCCGTGTCTTATCCGTGTCTTATTTCTATTTTATTCTTATTTTATCAAATTCATATAATATTCAAATATATTAGTAATATAATTCGCAATTGTACGTATATATACGAATTATATTTGTATTATATTTGAATTATATTTGAATTTGATAAAATAAGAATAAAATAGAAATAAGACACGGATAAAACAAAGATAGTATATTTTTAAATGGAATTATTGCGATCAACTCAGTATTAAATGGATTCGGAACTGGTTTTATTACCTGATCTGAATTCTACAGAGGTAAACTTTCCAGGCTTTGAAAATCCTGAAGGTTTTTTAAATTCAGGGATCGTGTTCATTTTCAAAAACCTTGGCAATATTCAAAAAATAAAGGCCGTCACAGTTGATGTGACGGCCTTTATTAATCTATAGAGTTATGGTTATAAATTAAATTTACTTATGATTTGATTCATCCTTAATTCTGAAGTACTGGTAGAGATTATTTCAATCTTCATCTAAAAGTTGTTTTAAAGGCTTTCCGGTTATTTTTCCAGATATAATATCCTGCAAGTCTTTTAACCCCGCTTGAAGCCTCTTTTCTGTTTTATTCTCCGGAAGTTTAACCACTTCTACTTTATCAACATCATCAAGAGTACTTAACAAATGTTTCAAAAAAAGAACTGACCACTTATCGTGAAATCCAGTCTTCGGGGTCTAGTTTCACATTCTCTTTCCAAATTTGGAATTTAAGCACAGTTTTATCGCCTTCATCACTATCAGTGGCAATTGTTCCAATGGTTTGCTTAATACTCACCTTTTGGCCCGATCGGACCTGAATATTGGTCAAATTGGAGTATACGGTAAGGTATTTGCCATGACGGATAATTACAGCTTTGTTACCGCCGCTAATTTCGAATACGCGGCTCACTTCACCATCGAATACTGAACGTGCAATTGCACCCTGGGCGGTAGAAATATCAATACCATTGTTTTTGACCTGAACATTCTTTAAAACCGCATGTTCGTGAACTCCAAAATGATCGGTGATCACTCCCCTCTCCACAGGCCATGGAATGCGGCGCTGATTTTGCTCAAACTTTCCCGAAACCAGTTTCTCTTCATGAGTCATTTCATATTTTTCTTTTCCTACTTTCCTGGCCTTCTTGACTTCATCTTCAATGACCTTTTGAATTTCGCGACTCAACTGAGCCTCAACACGTTGCTGTTCCTGAATTTTCTTTTTAAAATCTTTTTGCTTTTGCTGTAAGGAAGTGAGATATTGACCTTGTTGATTTTTCTCCTTACTTAACTGATTGGCTTCCTTTTGTTTACTTTGAAGCAGCGTTTCCTTTTGGCTGCGTTGCTCTTGTAAATTAGTCACTTTAACTTCTACAAGATCATGGATCCATTTGATCAGCTCGGCCTGTTTTTTTCGGTATTCAGTATATTGTCTCAAATACATCAGCCGTTTATAGGCCTGGTTAAAGCTATTGGATGAAAGCAAAAACAATACTTTACTATAATTGGTTTGATTCCTCTGAGCAAAAACAATCATGTTGGCATATTCCTTCTTAAGTTCATCCAGATCAGCATTTAGAGAACTTACCAACCATGCATTCTGGTCAATAAACTCAGCTAAAACACCCACTTCAGAATTAATACCCGTGATCAAACTGGTACGTAATTGAATTTGCTTATTCAGGATATTGTACTTGTTGAGTGTTTTCTTTTCATTCTTTTTAGCCTCCTCTAAAAGGCGGTTGGTATATTTAATCTGCTCATTGGTTTTCTCCTTTTTTTTTCGTAATTCATCCAATGACTGACCGGTTGAAGTCAAAGTCAAGAACACCAATAAGCTAAGAATGAGGACTTTATAAATATTACTCATGACCGGTGCGGGTAAATTTTTCTGGTACTTTAAAACGAACGCCACTCTCCTCTTTCAAAGAAAAATTACTTAGCTTGATGGTCATTTCCATATTGGTTTGAGAACTTACCAACTGAAGAGCTATCTCACCGGGATAAAGTTGTTTACCAACTTCAACATAATCAGAAAAATCAATGTTCATTTTTCTGGAATTTACAGCATCTTCCAATGTTATTTTACGTAATTTAAATGTCACTGGGTCAACATAAAGCATCTGGCGAATTGGCGCACTATCAATTAACTTTTTTGAACCTCTTGCCGGCTTTTTATCGTTGGTATGCTGAATGATTTTATCTCCCTTCGGATTTCTAATCGATTGCAATACATACATTCCTGCCTCAATGGAGGATTCGTAATTTCGGCTATCGGGTTCATGTTTTGGGTCACTGATCGAAAATACATTGTTTGAAATAATGGCATTAACGGTTTCAAAATCAATATTCATTTCCAACAATGAACTAAGATAGGTATAATCGTCCAGAAAATAATTCTCTTCAAGGTAATTGATGAACTTTGCACTATCAGGAGTCAGCCAAATACGCCCAATAGGAATGTTTAATTTGGTCAGCATCACCACTATTTGCTTGTCCTTATCCGCCAGAATATTGGCGCGGAACGAAGTTTTCATCTTTCCATTATCGAACTGACATATAATCTTTTTGATCGACAGATGGCTATAGTCAAAAGCGTTGCTTTCAATATTGCGTATCAGCTTATTGGTACTTATCGGTTTGATATTTCCTGTTGAAGTTGTTACAACCCGCGCCGTTCTACACGATGAAAATCCTAATAAAACAAAAAAGACAATCCACAAAACTGAATTTTGGGAACCCATATTTCTTCTCACAATTCTTTATTTATCAAGGTATCGGCCCTGTTTAATTTTTTCCTTTATTAATGCTGAACTTTCTCCCGACTCCAGCGCCTTTTTCCATTGCTCAATAGCCAAATCTTTTTCACCAAGCATGTATAAAATATCTCCGTAATGTTCAACAATAACACCATTCTTATCGCCCCCGTTTTTGATGGCTATTTCCATATAGAATTTAGCCAGTGAATAATCTTTACGCATGAACAAAACCCAGGCATAAGTATCCAGATAGGTGGGATTATCGGGATTGGCTTTCACGGCTCGTCCACTTATAAGTTCAGCCTTTTCAAGGTCTTCGTTCCGAAGTGAAAGATAGTAGGCATAATTATTCATCGCGAGCCAATTCTCCGGATCAAGTTCTATCACTTCGTCAAAAGTTTTGAATGCCTCCTCCACTTTATTGAGTTTATAATTTGCTTCGGCGCGATATAAATCAAACTGAATTTTAAGCGGTTTATTATCCAGCACATAAGGATCGCCTTCTTTGAGTATATCAAGAGTCTCTGTATATTTCTGGAGTTGCAGGCAAGCCACAGCCCTTAAACCATATAGGATTGGCTGACTTGGGAATAATTCGATCGCTTTTGCAGCATCGGTATAAACGCTGTTAAAATCGGCCATATCATTGCTTATCATTAACATTCGTTCCCAAATCAAGTAGTTATCTTTTTCAGTTTCCAGTACTTTTCGAAGCTGATCGCGAGCATCGGAGAGTTTACCTTTTCGAATGAGGTATTCAGCATAGACGGTATATACACGATAATCATCGCCGTTGGTTTTGACCAGTATATCTACCATTTCGTTGATTTGATCTTCTGTAAAAAATGGTTTTTCAGGATCGGCAGTAATTATCAGGTAATATTGAATTTTTGGTTCAACATCAACGGTTTTATTCTCAAACCCTTTTCGGACATATTCCCATGCCTTTTCCTTGTCTTCCTTTTGCCTGTAATATGAAGCCAATGAGAACAGTACAAATCCGTTCTCAGGATCTAATTCCAGAATTTTCATATAATTCTTCAGGGCATTTACATCATCTTTTTCTGAAAGATAATAATCGGCCAGCAACCCATAATAACGGGGTTCTTTAGGATTCAATTCAATAAGTTTTTTCAATTCTTTAAGGGCCTCCTTTTTCTTTCCTGCAGCCTGGTAAATTTGTTGCTTTTCAACGGCAATCTGGTCATTTATTCCCACTTTTTTCTCCAGTTCATTGTATACAGCGATGGACAGGTCATACTTTTCGGCTTGATTGAGTAAGGCGCCATCCATGTAAAGGTATTCAATATTTTCAGGATCAAGTACGTAAAGCTGATGATATAGATCTGCTGCTTTTTGATATTGCTTTCCTTGCTGGTAAATCTGGGCCAGCAATAGTTTATACCACTTGTTTTCAGGGCTTAGATTGATGGCCTTTTCAAGTAAAAGGGCAGAACTGGTTTGATCGCCATTGCTGCTGTGTATTTTAGCCAATTCGAACATGGCTGATGATGAATTTGGATTGATGTCCAGGCATTTAGAAAGCAAAATGATTGCTGCCGGCTTATTTCCAATCATCTTTTGTTTCATTGCTTCAATAAAAGTATATTCGAACTCATTTTTATTGTCATCCGACAATTTTGGATCCTGAGTTTCAAGATTGGCCTTACTTGCAGACTTCATTTGTTTATGAGAAGTTCCACATGATGAAATCAGTATTGAACCAAACACAATATACGCTATAAATTTGTTCTTCATTCGTTCTATTTTTTACCTGTATGTCCAAAACCACCAGCTCCACGCACAGTTTCTTCCAACACTTGAACCACTTCCCAGCCAATATGTTCATGCTGTGCTATAATCATTTGACAAATACGTTCCCCATGTTGAATTACAAACTCCTCATTTGATAAATTAATCAGTATAATACCAATCTCCCCGCGGTAATCAGCATCAATGGTACCGGGAGAATTCAGTACTGTAACACCCTTTTTTATGGCCAAACCACTTCTTGGGCGTATTTGCGCTTCGTAACCTACCGGTAATTCGATGAACAAGCCAGTTGGTACAAGCACTCTTTCGAGTGTTTTTAACACAATTGGCTCTACCAGATTGGCACGAAGATCCATACCTGCCGAATGAACAGTACTATACTCTGGAAGTGGATTATTGGACTGATTGACTATTTTTACGATCATATTTTTAGGGATTCTGGTTCAAAAATTCAAAAATTCTTTCAAACCGCTAAGATAGGGAATTATAGCTTGATAAAAGCAAAATTTCAATTCAATTAACAATATTTAGGACGATTCAACTATCATAAAATCAGCCATGATCTTATCGGAGATAAATAATCCTTTAGGAGCTATACTTACATTATCTAAAGAACAGGTCAGATGGCCTGACTGTAAGTATTTCGCTTTTAATTTCTGAAAATGAGTAAAATAGCGCAATGGAAATGTAGTTTGAATAAACTCTTCGGAAATGCCCCAAATAGTGCGCAATCCGGTGATAATAAAATCGTTGTACCTGTCTTGTTCAGTCAGGATTTCGGATTCAAAGTAAGTTTGATTGTTTTCCAATCCATCCACATACCTTGAAATGGATGACACATTCCAGCGTCGGCTTACAATGTTGTATGAATGCGCTGATGGGCCAATCCCGAGGTACTTCTTGCTTTTCCAATACGATGAATTGTGCTGAGAATAAAAGCCAGGTTTGCAGAAATTAGAAATTTCATAGTGCTCATAACCAGCCTCTTTAAGTATTTGTACAAGTAGTTCGAATTGCTGGAGACTCAACTCATCAGGCAACTCCTTCAGTATTCCCTTTTTGAGCTGTTCATAAAAAACAGTTCCTTCATGATAGGTTAAGTTATAGGCTGAGATATGTTCAACATCCAGCTCAACAGCACTCCGAACATTTTTTTCCCAATCTTCAAGCGATTGATTGGGCAACCCGTAAATCAGGTCAATACTGATATTCGAAAAGCCAACCTCTTTGGCCCAATTGACTGAATGAATGGCTTGTAAAACACTATGACGGCGGTTCATCAGTTTTAGATCGGATTCTGAAAAAGACTGAATGCCCATACTCAATCGATTGAAACCAATTTGCTTCAATGATGAAAGAAAGCCCTGTGTTAAATCATCAGGGTTTCCCTCAAGTGTTATTTCAGCATTTTCAGCAACCCGGTAATGTTGTTGAATAGTATTTAAAAGGCCATTTAACTCATCGATATCCAAAACTGAAGGAGTACCGCCACCGAAATAGATGGTATTTATTTCTTCGTCAGCAAACTCAGTAACCCTGCTTTCCAATTCCTTTTTCAGACCAATCAATAACCTGGCTTTCTGGCTCAAATCAATCGATTTAAAGAAGTCGCAATAATAACAACGCTTCCTGCAAAAGGGAATATGAATATAGATTCCTGCCAAAATATTGAAAGGTTAAAGTTTGATAAGGTCCTCAAAACCTACCATATCACCCAGAATTTCTGCGATGGAAGTTTCCTGATATAACAACAATAATTGTGCCCTGATGGGACCAAAACGATTATGAATAGGACATGGTTTTTCATTTTCAGTATGCATTGTACAAGGCTGCATACCGATTATACAATTGTTAAAAAAGTCATCCCCATCAACAATTCTGACAATATCGTAGAGTGAAATATCCTCGATTTTTCTTCCCAAACCAAAACCCCCATTGGGACCCTTGGTGGAAATTAAAATCTTCTGTCTTACAAGGTTTTGAAGAATTTTACCCAAAAAAGGAGTAGGGATCGTTAAGTCAGTAGAAATCTTTTTAATACCAATTTTGGTCCCTACCACTGAATATTTTCCAAGGTAGATGAGCGCTCTGACTGCATATTTACATGTATTGGATAGCATAGGTTTTATTTTTTATTGGTCCATTGTTTACTAAATGAATTGTCAGCCATTTTGGGAATTTGTTTCTTATCTCCCAATGCATCAGCACTTAAATGTGCAAATGTATTTTTTATTTTTCCTCCCACCAAATCCAATCTGCTTCGTTTTGCAAATGCATATTCATAAGCTTTCATTCCCTGGTTCCATAAAAATCCTCCATCTCCTTCCCTAACAGCATCGCGACGGTTTATAAGCAACATGTGGTGCAATGGAATTTTAACGGGACATATTTCGGTACATTTACCACATACCGAACAGGCAGAACTCAGATGATTGTATTCTTTCAATCCTTTAAAGAAAGGTGTGATTACAGAGCCGATTGGACCGCTGTAAGTAGCATCATAAGTGTATCCTCCAACATTCCTATAGATCGGACAAGCATTTAAACATGCACCGCAACGAATACATTTCAAAACCGTGTACTGGTCATCATTTTGGTAAAGTGCAGATCGTTTATTGTCCAGAAGAATCACAAACATTTTTTCAGGACCATCCACTTCATTCTCCTTTTTAGGACCTGTAATAAGTGAATTATATACCGAAATCTGTTGCCCTGTACCGTGTGCAGCAAGGATAGGCCACATTAAACCAAGGTCTTTCATTTTAGGAATAACCTTTTCAATGCCGGCAATTACAATATGTATTTTAGGAAAGGAAACTGTCATAAGAGCATTTCCCTCATTTTCAGTTAAACAAATACCACCTACATCGGCCACCAAAAAGTTAGCACCTGTAATACCCACATCAGCCACAGTAAACTTCTCACGCAGCATTTTCCTTACAAATTCAGCCAGATATTCGGGTGTACTACCTTCAGGAGTGTAAAACTTTTCAGTGAATAATTCTGCAATATCCTTCCTCGATTTGTGCATACAGGGCGTTACAATGTGGTAAGGCTTTTCGCCGGCCAGCTGCACAATATATTCACCCAAATCGGTTTCAAGTGATTCAACACCAATCTGGTCCAGATGATGGTTCAATTCAATTTCTTCAGTAGTCATCGACTTGCTTTTGACTACTGTTTTTGAATTGTTTTCAATCAATATATTTTTAATTGCTTCAATGGCTACACCTTCATCTTCAGCCCAAATCACAGAAGCCCCATTGGCTGTAATATTTTTTTCAAACTCAATCAAATAATCGTGTAAATGATTTACTGCCAATGATTTGACATAAGAGGCACGTGTTTTTGCAAGATCAAGATTAGAATAGCGCTTCACGGCACGATCAACAGCAGCATCGTATTTCGAAATATTAAACTTAATAGTCGCACGGTGCTTCAAATCGAAGGCAATCTCTTCAGATTTTTTCAGAAATATTTCTTTTTCTTTTGACATTTTTAACAGGGTATCTTGTTGATCCTATTTTGATGACGACCACCTTCAAATTTGGTAGCCAAAAATATCTTTACAATTTCAATGGCTTGTTCATCAGTGATATATCTGGCTGGAAGGGCACAAATATTGGCATCATTGTGTTGTCTTGCCAATGCCGCAATTTCAGGAATCCAACATAATGCTGAACGTATACCCTGATGTTTATTGGCCGTCATATTAATTCCATTTCCACTGCCGCATAAGGTGATTCCCAAATCAAATTCACCATTACTCACTGCCTTAGCCAATGGATGTGCAAAATCAGCATAATCACTACTTTCCGCAGTAAATGCACCGAAATCTTTGAATTCAATTCCCTGTTCCTGAAGATATTTCAGCACAGTTTGTTTTCTTTCAAATCCTGCATGATCACTTGCAACGGCAATTTTATATTGTATCATATTTCAACAAATAATTTACAAAAATAATACTAAAATGTATTTTATTGTACTATAGTTTAATAAAACTTTTTATCTCATTTTTTTCAGTGAAAAATACCAATGCCAAAAATGAAGCAAACAAGCTGATATTCAGTCCATATTTTAATATTTCGGAGGATAAAGATACATTTTCTGACAGATAAAAGAATCCTATAGCAACCCCAAAATAGAGAAATATTCGTTTCAGGTCGTATTCAACACGATAGTATTTCTGTCCAACCACATACGAAATTATTGTCATCAGCACAAAGCAGATCAACACGGCATAAGCAGACCCCATATAACCCATAATTGGTATGAGCCAAATATTGAATCCAATGGTCAAGACGGCCCCAATTCCACCAATAAGCGCACCCATCCATGTTTTATCAGACAGTTTATACCAAAGCGAAAGATTAAAATAAATTCCTAAGAACAAATTGGCCATTAAAACAGCCGGAACAACTTTTAATCCTGAATGGTATTCGGGACCGATAACAATTTTAAAGACGTCAATAAACAATGTGATTCCCAAAAATATAAGTAATCCAAAAATAATAAAATATTTCATCACACGTGCATAAATCACCCGTGAATCGCTCGATTTCTGTTGACTAAAGAAGAAGGGTTCAAATGAATACCTGAAAGCCTGAACAAACATATTCATCAGTACGGCAAGTTTATAGTTTGCACCGTAAATTCCCAATTGTTCCATGGGCTTTTGGCTGGCGGGTATCAGTTCAGGAATCAAAATTTTATCAATATTCTGATTGATCATTCCTGCAATACCGACCAGTAGGATAGGGAAGGAGTACCAAAACATTTGTCTTAATAATACCCAGTCAAATATAGGCTTTATTTTCCTGATCTCAGGAATCAGCATTATCAGTGTAATAACAGAGGCTAACAGGTTGGAAACAAATACATAACCTACGCCAAATTCAGGATAGTAAATGAATTGGATAAAACTATCGGGATTGGATTTTAAAATATATGGACAGAGGGTAAGGAAAAATACATTGAAGAATATATTGAAGAATATATTGACAATTTTTAAGGTGGCAAACCTAACTGCTTTTCCTTCAAGCCGTAAATTAGCAAAGGGAATGGAAGTTGCCGCATCAAGAGCTACAATTACAGCCAGCCATTTGATAAATGCTTCGCTATTGGGAAAATCAAGAAAGCTTGCCAGATTTCCTGAAAAAATAAATGTAAGAGCAACAAAAAGAATTGAACTTCCAAACAATGAAAAGGCGCTGGTTGAATAAATCCTGTCATTTTGACCTTTACTTTTATTGGCAAATCTGAAAAATCCTGTTTCCATTCCAAAGGTAAGAATTACCAGAAAAAAAGCAACATAGGAATATAAATTTGTCACAACTCCATATTCTTCAGGAAGAAATATGCGCGAATAGTATGGTACCAACCACCAATTAATGAATCGACCAATAATACTGCTCATTCCATAAATGGCAGTTTCACCAGCTAGTTTTTTTAATGAACCCACAATCTTTAAATTTTGGGCAAATATATACAATCCTATTCTTTTGCCGACTTCAAATTTTGCAAAGAGTGCCTTTTAACTTTTAATTTGTTATATATTTGAAGCCTGTTATTTTATTAAATATTTAAAGAATGAACTTCAGACTATTTTTCACTTTTATGGTGTTATCAATTTTTGTAAGCACTTTTTCATGTTCCAATCAACCAAGCCGTTCAAGAAAGCCGGCGGTGCAGATAAAAATTGAATCGGTCAATAGAAAAATAACTTTTGGTGACGATATCAATATTGGCATTTCAGTCAAACTAAAAGATGGTGAACTGAAAGATACCAAAATTTTTGTAGATACAGTTTTAGTGAACTCAAGTTCTGAAAATGAATTTACTTATGGACTTAAAAAATATGAATCACTTGGAAAACATACCCTGAAAGTGATTGCAACAAAAACAGACGGTGTTGAAGGAATTTATTTTAAAGTATTTGAGGTGCTGTCAAATATCGTGCCCGAAAAATATGGTTATGAGTTAATTCAGGTGCTTCCTCACAACGAATCGTTTTTTACTGAAGGCTTAGAAATACACAATGGTTTTTTATATGAAAGTACTGGCCAAAACGGCGAATCTGCTATCTATAAAACCAACCTAAAAACAGGTAAAATAATACAAACCGTAAAACTCCCTGACCTTTATTTTGGTGAAGGAATTACAATATTCAATAACCGGATATACCAACTCACCTATAAAACAAAAGTTGGTTTTGTTTACAATCTTGAAAATATTGCATTAACTGATAGTTTTCATTTTGAATCTGCAGAAGGATGGGGGATGACCCACGATGAAAAGAATATCATCATGGGCGATGGAACAAATAGTTTAACCTATCTTGATCCACAAACTTACAAGTCAGTAAAAAAACTTCAGGTTTACGATGATAAAGGCCCTGTTATCAACCTCAATGAACTTGAATATTCCGAAGGGTTTATTTATGCCAATTTATGGACTACCAATATGATTGTAAAAATTGATCCAAATACAGGAAAAGTAGTTTCAAAAATTGATGTAGATGGTATTCTCAGTATGTATTCAAATCCAGGTAAACAGGTTGATGTACTGAATGGAATAGCCATTGATCCGGTAACCAAAAAGATGTATATTACCGGAAAATTATATCCTAAACTGTTTGAAATTAAGCCTGTTAAAAAAGGGTAGCGGTGTCGCCGTATTTTATTCTTCCAAGATGTTTATAGGCAAGTTCAGTAACTTCACGTCCTCGCGGAGTTCGTTTTAAAAAGCCTTCCATAATCAGGAATGGTTCATAAACTTCTTCAATTGTACCGGTATCTTCACCCACAGCTGTTGCTATAGTAGAAAGACCTACAGGGCCGCCTTTGAATTTATCGATGATGGTAGTCAATATTTTATTGTCCATTTCATCCAAACCATATTTATCAATATTTAATGCATCAAGGGCATAGAGTGTAATTTCAAGATTAATCTCTCCATTGCCCTTTACCTGGGCAAAATCACGGACTCGGCGAAGCAATGCATTCACAATCCGGGGAGTTCCGCGGCTTCTTGATGCGATAGAAACTGCAGCGTCATCATCAATTTTTACATTCAGGATATAGGCCGATCTTTTTACTATTTTTGTTAGTACATCAACGTCATAGTATTCTAAATGCGCTTTGATGCCAAAACGAGCCCGTAGAGGACTAGTTAATAACCCTGACCTTGTAGTTGCACCAATTAATGTAAAAGGGTTTAATTCGAGCTGTATTGACCTTGCACTGGGTCCCTTGTCAATCATGATGTCAATCTTGTAATCTTCCATGGCCGAATAGAGATATTCTTCAACAATGGGACTCAAGCGATGTATTTCATCAATAAACAAAACCGAGTTAGGCTCCAGATTTGTAAGCAAGCCAGCCAAATCACCAGGTTTATCAAGTACAGGACCTGAGGTGAGTTTAAGTGATACACCCAACTCATTGGCTATAATATTTGAAAGCGTAGTTTTCCCAAGTCCTGGAGGACCATGAAGTAAAACATGATCCAAAGCTTCACCACGCATTTTAGCAGCTCTGACAAATATTTTCAGATTCTCAACAATTTTGCTCTGCCCGCTGAAATCATCAAATTCAAGCGGCCTTAATTGTTTATCAATATCTTTCTCATTCTCCGGCAAAGATTCGTCTCTGAAATCAAAATGTTCGTTCATCAGTAGCTTTTAATCATGTCAAAAGTAATAAATAAAGCTATAAATTAAAAATTCTTATGACTGAAGTAATTTTTATTGTCTGCAATAAGAAAATACAAGATCATCCCCGATATAAAGCTCAACTTGTTATATCAAGATTATTGAAAATTAATTTTAGTTTTTCAATATCAAACGGTTTAGACATAAATTCATCCATACCATAAGATAAACATTTATTTCTGTCATTGTCCATTGTATTGGCAGTAAGCGCTATAATAGGGGTTCTTTTGCTGACTTTATTGATTTGTTCAACCTCCCTGATTTTAACAGTTGCCTCAAGCCCATCCATAACAGGCATCATGATATCCATTAAAATAACATCATATTCCTCAGCCCTGAATTTCTCAACTGCCTCTAAACCATTGTTTGCAATGGTTACAACATGATTATATTTTTTCAAACTAAACAATACTATTCGTTGGTTTAAAAGATTATCCTCCACCAATAATATTTTCAAAATTTCATCCATAGTCTATATTTTAGATCACCCCTATATAGTTAATTCCGAAAAACAGCAAAAGGTAACCCTCTAAATTCATTTTTTTTTACAATATTATAATATTTTTTAAAGTATAACTAAAAAGAATGAAAATGAATATGTCCTGTTAGTACTCTTGATAACTTTTTAAAGGAATGCTTGCTTTTTCAAAAACTATGTATTTATACTCTTTTTTAAACCTTTTATGAACATGCTAAATATTTGGTATATAATTTTATACCTACTTTAATAACATTTGTTAGCACTGATTGTTTCTTATAAATAATTGTATAAAGGAAGAAACTTTTTTGTTCATTTAGGGTACAATTAGTTTTTGTTAATTTTTCTAGGCTTTTACGTAAAAATATTTAATACAAATATCAATCTATATCTTTGCAATAAGTTTTGGATATTTTACTTTTACTTATAAACATGTATCCGAAAATAATGTTTATAAATGTATTTTATAATTAATTATAAATGAATGAATTGTATTGATGGAGAAAAACTATAAACAGTTTGTTGATAAACTAAATTCGTATATTAGGAAGTTCTACCTTTATCAATTAATAAGGGGTTTAATGCTTTTTATGGTCTTACTAATTATTTATTGGGGTGGTATAGCTATCCTTGAATACTTTAGTTATTTTGAGCCAAGAATAAAATTGAGCCTTTTATTTATAACTGCAATACTTACTGTTTTTGTTTTTATATGGTTCATAGTCAAGCCTTTTATTAAATTACTTGGGCTTGGTAATGTACTTACATTTTACGATGTCTCCATACTTTTAAGTAGAAAGTATCCTGAAATTAAGGATAGGTTAATTAATATCATTGAACTGTCGAAAGAAGTAAATGTAAATTATTCTGGTGAGCTCGTAAAGGCTAGTATTGATCAGAAGATTAGTCAGCTAAGTATATTTTCTTTCTCTGATGCGATTCGATGGAAGGATTTAAGGTATGTGTTAATTGCTTTTATCAGTGTTACCTTACTTTTTGCTGCTTGGTTTATTAGTTTTCCAGATGTGTTTAAAGATAGTTCAGTGAGGTTGATCAGGTATCACCAGCAATTTGAAAAGCCTGCTCCATTTACTTTTAATCTCGAAAATACCAATTTGGAGGTTATCATGGGAAAATCTATTGATCTGCGGTTACTTTGTAAGGGAAAAGAAATTCCGGATATGATGTACATTAACATCGGTGGTAATAATTTTTTAATGAATAAAGAAAATGAATCTTTTAAATATACGATTGAAAATGTAAACAGTTCTTTTTCTATATATTTTACTGATAAAAAATATATTTCAAGGGAATATAAAATTACGGTGCTTAATAAACCTTTTATATCTGAATTCACTGTTGAAATTCAATCTCCGGTTTACACAGGTTTAAATAACCAGATTCTTCAAAATATTGGTGATTTAAAGATTGCGTCTGGATCGGGTGTTGTATGGAGATTTAAAACTGTTGATACCGATAGTCTGGAAATCATACTTAGTGATAGTTCTAAACTTTCAGGAGTAAGGGATGGAAATACTTATGAAGTAAAGAAAACGTTTATCAACAATGCAGAATACCGTATTTCTATCAAAAATTCAAGACTTAAAGATGATAACATTCTGGTATATAAAGTTCAGATAGTTCCCGATCTATTCCCTGAAATTAAGGTTGTACAGGTGCGCGATAGCATTGATTTCACACAATTTCATTTTAAAGGAAATATCATTGACGATTATGGATTTCATCAATTGGCTTTTAACTTGAATGTTGACGGCAAAGATAGTTTGATTATCCTTCCGGTTACTCCTTACTTTCTGAATCAGGATTTCTATTATTCTTTTGATTTCGAAACTGTTAAAAATAGGGGCAAATCTTTTAAATATTACTTCTCCGTACGTGATAATGATTATATTAACCATTTTAAACAGTCAATTAGTGAATCTTATACTTTCACTTTCCCTGATTATCAGGAAATAGTTTCAAAAGAGAATTTTGATATGAACTCTATGGATCAATTATTGAAGAAGAGTTCTAAATTGACTGACGAAATTAAAAAGGAGTTTGAAGATTTTAAGATGAAACAAATCAATTCGAACTTATCGGATTATGAGAAATTTCAAACTGTGAAGGATATTGTGAATAAGAAAAATGAGCTTGAAAATGTGTTAAACCAAATAGCTGAAAAAAATAAAGATGCCGATAATTTTAACAATACTTTTTCGGAAGACAAACAGGAGCTATTGAAAAAGCAACAACAGATTGATGAATTATTAAATGAAGTATTTACTGATGACCTGAAGAAATTGTTTGATCAATTTAATGAACTTGCCAAACAATTTGATCCTAAAAAGTTTGATGATCTGTCTAAGGAAATGAATACCGGATTGGATGATCTTTCAAAACAACTGGATAAAAATATGCAGTTGCTGAAAAAAATGAAAGTTGAACAAAAAGTTGAAAGGGTATTGGATGAAGTTAAAAAGTTGAATGTCTCTGAAAAATCACTTCAGGAGGAAATTAAAAGTAAGGATAATTTAAGTGAATCAGGTGAAGCTGAAAAGAAGAATTCCAATCATATTGAAGAATTAAACAAGGATTATCAAGATGCCCTTGAGTTTAATAAGACGTTGGATAAACCGATGAATTTGTTCGATATGGACAATGAATTCAAAAAAGTTCAGGACAAATATCAGGATGTTCTAAAGGATGTTGAAAAGAAAAATCGTAAAAAGGCTTCGGATGGGATAGGGGAGAATGCAAAAAATTTAAGCGAGATGGCCTTTTCTATGGACCAAATGTTGAAGAACAATAAGAAGAAAGAGAACAAAGTTAATATTGAAGATTTAAAACAGATTTTGGATAATCTTATTTTGGTTTCCTTCAACCAGGAAAATTTATTGAATAGCCTGGGCAAAATTGATTACAATAATCCTCTGATAAACGAACTAAAAGTTAAGCAGAAAAATATGCAGGGTCAGGTTGAATTTGTAAAAGATTCGCTTTATGCCTTGTCGAAACGTACACCTGAAATTAGTTCAATCATCAATAAGGAATTGTTGGCTTTGGAAACCAATGTTGATTTTTCATTCGATAATTTGGAGTCTGGTAATATTGGAGGCTCCAGGATGTATCAGCAATATGTTATTACCGCGGCTAATAATTTAGCTTTATTTTTAAGTGAAGCACTTGAAAATATTAAAAAGCAGCAGGATGCTGAAGGAAGCGGCGAGGGCGAGGGTGAGAAGCCCGGAAAAAAAGGATCAAAACCTGGTATGGATATGCTCAAAGAGAGTCAAAATTCGATCAAAGATCAGTTACAGAAAATGATTGACGAGATGAAAAGCGGCAATATGGGCAAAATGAGTAAAAGTATAGGTCAAACGATTGCACAACAGGAGATTATGCAGCAATTGATACAGGAAATGCTCAATGGTAGCTCTGTTGGTAAAGAAGCGAAAGGACAATTGAAAGCCATTGATCAATTATTGGAACAATCAAGGAAAGATTTGATCAACCGTAACATTAATCCTGAGCTGATTAACCGTCAGAATTTGATCTTATCAAAATTGCTGGAAGCTGAAAAGTCTGAAATAGAACGTGGTTTTGAAGATAAGCGCGAATCTAAAACAGCCAATGAAATAAAAAAAGCGAACCCTGAAGGATATTTCGAGTATAAGAATAAAACCAGGAATGAAAATGAATTGTTAAAAAGAAATACCAATCAATTGCGTAATTTTTACGATCAAAAATATAACAGCTTTATCAATCAAATAAAGAATTAATTTTGTAACTTGTATTGATCGTTTATTTTCAAGTTATAAAAAATAGTTTTAAATAAATTACGATAGCTTAATGAGTATTAATTATTGTAGCGAAGATGTTTCTTCACCAAAAATTCAGAAGAGAAAAATTAACAGTTGGATCAAAGAAACGATTACTTCTGAAGAAAAAACACCTGGAGATATTTCATTCATTTTCTGTTCGGATGCATATCTTCTTAAAGTGAATAATCAATACCTGAATCATGATTATTATACCGACATTATCACTTTTGATTATGTGGAAAATAATATCATTTCAGGTGATATATTTATTAGTTGCGATCGTGTAAAAGAGAATGCAGCGGAATATAAAACCGGATTTGAAAACGAATTGTCAAGGATAATTATTCATGGGGTTTTGCATTTATTGGGTTTTAAAGATAAAAATAAAAAAGATAAACTTTTGATGACTCAGAAGGAGGATTTTTACCTGAAAGTTTTATCAAATAGTTGATTAATAATTAAATAGCATACAATGTTACCGTTTTATGATGTAATTGTAGTAGGAGGTGGGCATGCCGGATGTGAAGCTGCTGTAGCTGCTGCCAATTTAGGTTCAAAGACACTTTTGATCTCAATGGACATGACCAAATATGCACAGATGTCATGCAATCCTGCAATGGGTGGTATCGCCAAAGGCCAAATCGTTCGTGAAATTGATGCCCTTGGTGGATACTCAGGAATTGTTTCCGACCAGTCAAGTATTCAGTTTCGAATGTTGAATCAGTCAAAAGGTCCTGCAATGTGGAGCCCTCGTTCACAATGTGATCGTGTTCGCTTCACTGAATTGTGGCGTCATGTATTGGAGAAAACTGATAACCTGGATTTATGGCAGGACGCAGTTATTTCATTGCATATTAAAGACAATGTAGTTTGCGGAGTAAAAACTAAGATAGGGGTTGACTTTTATTCGAAGTCTGTTGTTCTGACCAATGGTACTTTTTTGAATGGCTTAATGCATATTGGACGATCTCAAATGGAAGGGGGTAGGATAGGGGAGAGTGCCTCTTATTTTATTTCTGATCAGTTGTTCAAAGCAGGTTTTAAAACAGGTCGTTTAAAGACAGGAACTCCTGTGAGAATTGATGGGAGATCTGTTAATTTCTCAAAGTTTCAGGAACAAGGAGGAGATGATGTAACACATAGTTTTTCTTTTTTGCCTGAAATCAAATCAACCTTAAAACAGAAGAGCTGTTGGATTACTTATACCAATCCAGAAGTTCATAAAATTCTGGAGGAAGGATTTGCTGATTCTCCCATGTACAATGGAACTATCCAGGGAACCGGTCCAAGATATTGTCCAAGTATCGAAGCAAAGATTGTAACCTTTGCTGAACGAACTTCGCATCAACTTTTTCTTGAACCTGAAGGGGAGGATACGATCGAGTATTACCTAAATGGATTTTCATCATCACTCCCATGGGACGTTCAGCTGAGGGCCTTAAAAAAGGTTCCAGGATTGGAAGATGTTCGTATTTTCCGTCCAGGATATGCTATCGAATATGATTATTTCGATCCTACTCAATTGCTCCATTCGCTCGAAACAAAGCTTGTTAAAAATCTATTCTTTGCAGGACAGATTAACGGCACTACCGGATATGAAGAAGCTGCTGCACAAGGATTGGTTGCAGGTATCAATGCCCATCAGAAAGTTCACGAGCTTGAACCATTTATTCTGAATCGCGACGAAGCTTATATTGGTGTTTTGGTCGATGACTTAGTCACCAAAGGAGTGGACGAACCTTATAGAATGTTTACCTCAAGGGCTGAATACCGTATATTATTGCGGCAGGATAATGCTGATTTTCGGCTTACACCTAAAGCTTATGAACTCGGTTTAGCTAAAAAGGAGCGCTATGATTTGTATCTTGAAAAGAAAATTGCCGTTGATAAAATCATAGAATTTGTGACTGGCTTTTCGATCAAGCCACAATATATTGATGCCATTTTGGAAGCAAAAGGTTCTGCTCCTCTAAAGCAAGGAGTCAAATTAATCGATATTATTCTACGTCCGCAGATCTCAATATTCGATTTAATTGAGGATATTGCACCGTTTAAATCGTTCCTGAAGTTCCTTCCTGAGGTACGTTTTACTGAAATATTGGAGTCTGCTGAGATCGCCATTAAATATGCTGGCTATATTGAACGTGAAAAATTGGTTGCAAATAAATACCGCAGACTTGAAAATATTAACATCACTGGAAGGTTTGATTACAAGACGGTGAATTCAATTAGTACCGAAGCCAAGCAAAAACTGACAGAGATACAACCTGAAACAATCGGTCAGGCCAGCAGGATTTCAGGAGTGAGTCCATCAGATATTAATGTGTTACTTGTCCTTTTGGGACGTTAATGTTCCACGTGGAACAAATAAAATTGATTTATGGAGCTTAAGAATTGTGTTCGAGTGATCGAGAATTACCCTCTCGATGGGATAAGTTTTAAAGATATTACCACCTTATTGATGGATTCCAATGCCTTTAAACAAGTGGTAGATGAGATTTCAACCTTTTACAAAAACAAAGGAATTACCAAAGTTGTTTCACTCGAAGCCCGTGGTTTTATCGTTGGGGGAGCAGTAGCCTATTGTATAAATGCCGGTTTTGTTCCCATCCGTAAAAAGGGAAAATTGCCTTCAGCCATACTCAGTGAGTCTTATGAATTGGAATATGGGGTCGATTCTATAGAAATTCATTGTGATGCATTGAATGAAGATGATGTGGTTTTGATTCATGATGATTTGCTGGCTACAGGTGGAACTGCCCTTGCTGCGATCAATTTGGTGAAGCAGATGCATGTAAAGAAAATATATCTTTCATTTATTTGTGACCTCACTTTTCTCAAAACAGAGAAGAAATTAGAGTTAGATAAATACGAATCGCATTCTGTAATTCAATACTAATTTACGCTATTAATAAATGTTTCTGATGTCTGTGAAAGATGCTGAATATATCAAATCCCTGGTTTCAGTACTGCCTGATCAACCTGGAATATACCAGTATTTCGATCAGAGTGGTAAGATCATTTATGTGGGGAAAGCGAAGAATTTAAAGAAGAGGGTCACTTCTTATTTCGTAAAAAATCAACAAAACCGAAAGACTGAACTGCTGGTCCGAAGTATTGCCGATATCAAACATTTGGTAGTCGAGACTGAACAGGACGCCCTGTTACTAGAAAATAACCTGATCAAGAAATACCAGCCGCGTTACAATATCAGGTTGAAAGACGACAAAACATACCCCTGGATTGTCGTCACCAATGAGAGATTTCCCAGAGTTTTTCAAACCCGCAACGTGATAAAAGATGGGTCAACTTATTTTGGTCCCTACACATCCATCTTTACTGTTCGCACATTACTCGATTTTTTCCATAAAATATACAAGCTTCGCAATTGCAGATTGAACTTATCTGAAGAAAATATCCGTTTGGGAAAGTTCAAAGTTTGCCTTGAATATCACATGGGAAATTGTATGGGTCCATGTGAGGGGAAGATTGAATACGAAGTGTACATGAAAAATATCAACCAGATTAAGGAGATATTAAAGGGTAACATTACGGGTGTGATCAAATATTTCAAGGATTTAATGCGCCAGTATTCGTCAGAATATAAGTTTGAAGAGGCTGCTTTAATGAAAGACAAACTTGATCTGCTCGAAAAGTTTCAATCCCGTTCAACTGTGGTGAGCAATACCATCAGTGATGTTGATGTTTTTACAATTGATCAGGATGACGATTTTGCCTACGTCAATTATCTGAAAATTATCCAGGGTGCCATCATCCAAACTTACACGATGGAAATCAAAAAGGTACTGGATGAGCCGGCTAGTGAATTGCTTGAACTGGCCATTGTAGACATCAGGGATAAAATATTCAGCAATGCAAAAGAAATTCTTGTTCCCTTTAAACTGGATTTTGAACTGGAAAGTATAAAATTTCAGGTTCCCCAGCAAGGCGATAAAAAGAAACTGCTTGATTTATCTGAACGCAATGCAAAATATTACAGACTGGAAAAGCAAAAACATGAATCTGTTCCACGAACTGAAGTAAATGCAAACCGTATTTTAGAAACCATGCAAAAGGATCTTCAGTTAAAATCTCCACCCGTTCATATTGAATGTTTTGACAATAGCAATTTACAAGGAACTAATCCAGTGGCTTCGTGTGTGGTTTTTCGAAATACCCGTCCTTCAAAAAAAGACTATCGTCATTACAATATAAAAACAGTTGTAGGTCCCGATGATTTTGCTTCGATGGAAGAAATTGTTTATCGCAGATACCGTCGCTTACTTGAAGAAGAAAAATCCCTTCCTCAGTTAATTGTTGTCGACGGAGGAAAAGGTCAACTCGGAGCCGCATTGAATGCACTTGAAAAATTAGAGCTCAGGGGTAAGATTGCCATCATCGGAATTGCCAAGAGATTGGAAGAAATATTTTTCCCCGGCGATTCGGTTCCACTGTATTTAGATAAGAATTCTGAAACGCTGAAAATTATTCAGCAGTTGCGAGATGAAGCACATCGTTTTGGAATTACCTTTCACCGCAATAAAAGATCTAATGAATTTATAAAGTCTGAGCTCGAAAATATTCCCGGGATAGGAGAGAAGACCATTTCCGCAGTTTTAAACCGTTTTAAGAGCGTTGAGAATCTCAAAAAACAAGGCTACCATGCAGTAGCCGATGAAATAGGCGATTCTAAGGCACGTATCATCTTCGGTTTTTATAAGCTAACTGTTTGAAATAAAAAAGCTTAAACCTGTAAAGTTTAAGCCTGTTCACCTCTTGTTTTTTCACCCAACTAGATCAATTTCGGTACTTATCCTCGTTATTGAGCAGACCAACGTAAGTATCGTACCTACTTTCAGCAATCAGACCTTCCTCCACTGCTTTTTTCACTGCGCACCCAGGTTCATGGGTATGGGTACAATTATAATATTGGCAATCATTTAAAAGTTGAAACATTTCTGGAAAATAGTGAGAAATTTCTTCCTTGGCCATTTCCAGCAATCCAAATCCTTTGATCCCCGGAGTATCAATAATAAATCCTCCGAAATCAAGATCTATCATTTCTGAATAGGTGGTGGTGTGTTTACCCGAATGATGAGAATCGGAAATGATCCCGGTTTTTAAAAGTGCACCTGGCTCAATGCAATTAATGATGGTTGATTTTCCCACACCTGAATGCCCCGAGAAAACATTGGTCCTTCCCTTCATTATCCTTTTCAATTCTTCAAGTCCGATATCCTTTGTTGCCGAAATTTTCAGACATTGATATCCGATGGTTTCATAAATATCCACCAGTGAATTCATCAAGGCAGTTTCCGCTTCATCGTAAAGATCAATTTTATTGAAAATAATATGACAGGTAATCCTGTAAGCTTCTGCCGATACCAGAAAGCGGTCAATAAAAGTGGTTGTGGTTACAGGATGTTTAATGGTCACTATCAAAAAAGCCTGGTCAATATTGGCCGCGATGATGTGAGATTCCTTGGACAGATTGGGAGCTTTTCGGATGATGTAATTTTTCCGCTCTTCAATATTTGTGATCGTACCTGTAATTGCCCCCTCTAAATTGTTGTCCTCCCGCTGTTCAGTAAACTCAACGTGATCACCTACCGCAATCGGATTGGTACTGCGTATACCCTTCAGCCTAAAATTTCCCTTGATTCTACATTCTATTAAATCACCATCGATGGTTTTAACGGTATACCAACTGCCGGTCGATTTAACTACAATTCCTTTTTTCAATGCTTTTTTTTAGTTTAAATTCATTACTTTTACTTGTGCAATTTAAGTAATTTGAATCAAAAGTAATAAAAATTGTGAAACGGATTTTAAGCTATAATGTAAATGGTATCCGATCGGCTATCAGTAAGGGATTGCTAAGTTGGCTGCCTCAAATTAACCCTGATGTAATTTGTATACAGGAAACCAAAGCGCAACCGGGGCAGATGCAGGAAAATGATTTTGAAGCAATGGGATATCATGCCTATATTCATTCAGCTTTGAAGAAAGGATATAGTGGTGTTGCCATATTTTGTAAACAAATACCTGACCATGTTGAATATGGAATGAACAATTCAAAATATGATGATGAAGGAAGGGTCATTAGAGCTGATTTTGGCGATCTTTCGGTGATAAATGTATACTTTCCCTCCGGGACCACCGGAGAGCTTCGACAGAGCGTTAAAATGCAATTCCTGCTTGATTTCCATGCTTACCTCAATGAATTAAGGAAGGTGAGGCCGAATCTGATCATCTCAGGCGATTATAATATATGTCATCTCTGGATTGACATTCACAATCCGACCCAGCAGCAAAATACATCAGGCTTTTTACCCGAAGAGCGGGCCTGGTTCGACACTTTTGTGCTCGATGGATATACCGATAGCTTTCGGGTAATTAATTCACAAGCCAATCAGTATACCTGGTGGAGTTACAGGGCTGGTTCACGAGCGAATAATAAGGGTTGGCGTATCGACTATCACATCGTAACACGTGAGCTTGAAGATAAGATCCTGGATGCACGGATTTTACCCGAAGTTGTCCATTCAGACCATTGTCCGGTGGTAGTTGATATTGATTTTTAAGTTGCTCAGCTGGTGACTCCAAGTCACCTGCTGAGTAGGCTTACCATACTGACGGGGTGACTCCAAGTCACCTGCTGAGTAGGCTTACCATATTGAAGGGGTGACTCCAAGTCACCCCTTCAGTAACTTTTTACTCAACTTTTCAATCCCAATTAAGTATGATCTTACCGCTATTTCCTTCTTCCATAATATCGAATCCTTTTTGAAATTCATCGGCCGGAAAGCGATGGGTAATCACAGGTGAAATATTTAACCCAGTGGAAAGCATCATTTCCATTTGGTACCAGGTTTCATACATCTCACGTCCATATATTCCTTTGATTGTCAAACCTTTAAATATCAGTTTACTCCAGTTAATTTGTGTTGTTGAAGGGAGTAAACCCAGAAGCGAAATTTTACCTCCGTTGTACATGTTTTCAACCATATCGTTAAAAGCTGTTGCTGAACCGCTGCATTCAAGTCCAATATCGAATCCACCGACCATTCCAAGCGATTTCATGGCTTCTTTTACACTTTCCTGCCGTGGGTCAATAACTTTTGTTGCGCCCATCTTACGGGCCAGATCGCGGCGATATTCGCTTAAGTCTGTTCCAACAATATTGCGTGCCCCGGCAAACTTACAAACCGCTGTAGCCATCGCTCCAATAGGTCCACCGATTCCTGTAATCAATATATCTTCACCCAAAAGCGGAAACGACAAGGCCGTATGGGTCGCATTTCCGAGTGGGTCCATCACCGCCATCAACTCATCCGAAATACGGTCATCAATTTTCAATACATTTGAGGCGGGTACCGAAATATATTCAGCAAAACCACCATCCCGGTTAACTCCAATTCCCTTGGTGTTATCGCAGATATGTTGTCGTCCACGTCGGCAGTTACGACAGAAGCCACATGATATATGTCCCTCAACAGTAACACGTTCACCAATAAATACACGGCTCACCTCCATTCCTTTGTCCACCACGGTGCCCATATATTCATGACCAATTACCAGGGGTGTTTTGATGGTATTTTGAGCCCATTCGTCCCATTTGTAGATATGTAAATCTGTACCACATATAGCAGATTTACTGACCTTTATAAGCACATCGTTGTGCCCTACAGCAGGTATCGGGACATCCAACATCCAGAGTCCTCTTTCAGGTTTAAGTTTTACAATTGCCTTCATCGTTTCAGATAGTTTTAAACAGGTGCAAGATACGATCATTCAAGAAGATAATAAAGAATGAATATCATGTTTTCAGCAATTTTAAATCCCTGTATATTTGTTTTCCGCTTTCCAATAGTTTGGGTTTAGGCAAAATATTTTCCCCATGCTTTCAAATCGTAATTAGTCATCTGTTGATTTAATACATTTTAATACTTTTGTCTTATCTCTATTATACCTCTATTTTATCTCTGTCTTACCTCTGTCTTATTAAATTCAAATATAAATCATATATAATTCAAATCATAAACGTAAAAGTACGTATTATATACGGTTTATATACGGTATATATACGTATTATATACGTTTATAATAAGACAGAGGTAAGATAGAGGTAAGATAGAGGTAAGATAGAAACAAGAAGAGAATTTAGGACGAATTAAGATTTTACTCAACGGATTACCATCCTGTATTTATACAAGGGAGGTAATTGGTTGAAAGAATATAAGTAGTTGAAATAGAATAAGATCAAAGACCTTATTTAGGATTGAAGGAATTGTAATACTGAAAAGGGAGGACGGCGATGAAAATGATTCAGAATAGGAAGTGAACTAAAGTATTTAAAGTGCCTAAAGTATTTAAAGTAATTCAGACACTTTAAATACTTTAGATACTTTCGGCACTTTAATTACTTTAGACACTTTAAGTACTTCAGGCAGTTTATTTTACTTCTTTGTCCAGATGGATTTCATGGGATAAATTTCGAGTTTATCGACCAGTAGTTCGCCGCCGATATTGAAAAGGTAAATTCCATCAGCCTTTTCTGTAGATATATAAGATGAACTTAATACTACCTTTCCGTCTTGTGCAAATAATTCGAGTGATGAGCGGTCAAGGAGAATATCAAGTTGAATTATGCCGTCAACAGGTACAATAACAGTCGATTGACCCAGACAGGTAAGGGCATTTGTTTTGGCTGTATACATAATTTCGGCCCCGTTTTTTTCCTTGTCCAGCCGAACTACGAAGCCAAAACTGTCTATATTTTTTACATTGAATGTGCCAATGATATGAAAGCAATCTCCGTTTATTCCTTTCAAAAGGTTTTTCTGCAATCCAGGAATGAGCTTTTTATTTTCCCAAACTTCTCCTTTTTCATGCAGGAGGGCAATTTCCTTTACTGGTGTACGGATCAGTTTTATTCCTTCAGGAAACTTTTTAAGCGATAATTCGCAAGGGAAAGTCATCTGTCCATTGAAGGGCATATCGGGAAGTACGGCGCCTTTCATCCAGGCAATCTGGATGGTTCTTCCGTCTGATTCGGGAATGTTGCTCCAGGTTTGTGTAGCATAATAGTTTTTACCCAGATCGCTCCATAGTTTAGCCGTTTCAGATGTGAATTTTTCACCATCAAATGAACCAATTACATAGCTTCCATCACCATCAAAAAGTACCCATTTCTTTTCATCAGCCTTTCGGTTAACTTTCAATTCAACCAAATCCGGACATTCGTAAAATCCAGCGAGGTGACTTTTATATTTCCAGTCAAGTAGGTTTTTTGAGGTGTAAAATGATATGCCCTTCTGTTTATCATCACCATTAGGGCGGCGGTATAGTATCATTACATATTGTTTGCTAGGTTCGTGCCAGAATACTTTTGGATCACGTGCTTCATCTGATTCATCAAAAGCAATAATGGGATTCTTTTCGTATTTAAACCAGGTACGCCCTTTGTCGTTGCTGTAAGCCAATCGCTGTCCGCATTTCTGACTGGTATAAAATAATAAGATAGTTTTTTCATCCCCCTTTTGCAGCCCCGTCAGATTATGCTCATCTATCAATCCTGAACCCGAAAAGGCTGTGCAGCTATCCTTGTCCTTCGAATTGTTATCGGGTGTAAGGGCTATCGGCATTTGCTCCCAATGAACCAGGTCGGTACTTATAGCATGGCCCCAATGCATAAATCCCCATTCTTTGCCAAAAGGATTGTGCTGAAAGAAAAGATGGTATTCACCTTTATAATAAACCAGGCCATTGGGATCGTTCATCCAGTTTTTTTCAGGTGAGAAATGAAACTGAGGACGGAGTAATTCATCATATATTTTTGCAGGCTTTTCGCCAACTACTGATATTGAGGTGATAATAAAAATTAATATAAAAAAAGGAATCTTCATAGTTCGATTGTTGTTAAAATAGTAGATCAGACAAATATAGACTAAAAATTGTAATTGTTTCTGTTACTTTTGAATTCAAGTTTGCCTCGATAAGCTGGTTTTTATAATGTAATATTATATTTGATAACGGATTGATTATCAATTAAATCCTTTATCGGCGTGCGAATGGATAAAGAATTTAAAGATATAAAAACATGAGGCAAATTTTACTATTAATGCTATTGATAGGTTGGACAGCTGCCGGTTTTGGTCAAAATGCATGGAAAAAGGATAAAATAACACTTCCTTTTCCGGTGTGTTATGCATTAAATGAGTCCCATCCATCTTTTGTGGGCCCCCCGAAGGAATATTACGATCATTTAAAGTCGGGTTCTATCCAAATAGCAGATATTCAGGTAACTTACATTGGTTTTTCACCTGAAGCACAACTGGCCTTTCAGTATGCGGTAGACATTTGGAAAAATATGATATATTCACCTTTACCAATCAGGTTAAAGGCTACATGGAAGAGCCTCGACAAGGGAATATTGGGCAGCTGCGGACCTACATCTTATTACAAGAATTTTAATTCAACCCAGAAATGGAATTGTTACTATCCTGTTGCAATTGTAGAAAAAATGCTCGGTGAAGAGGTGAATACTCCGGAAGAGTTTGAAATGATGGCTGATTTCAATAAAGACTTTCCCAATTGGTATTTTGGAATTGATGGAAACACCCCTGCCCGGCAATATGATTTTGTTTCGGTAGTACTTCATGAACTTACGCATGGTCTTGGATTTTCAGGATTATTTTATTCTAACACAGGTAAGGGTGGTTATAGTTATGGAAATGATAATTTGGCTGGTATATTTGATCAGTTTGTGATCAATCAAAGTGGTCAAAGGCTGGTGAATAAAAATATTTTTACTGATCCTTCCATCAATTTGAATTCTGCAATGACTTCTGGTTGGCTTAATTTTAACACCAGGCTTGCAGGTAGTACTTTGCCGCGGTTATATGCCCCTGTAACTTGGAACGATGGATCGAGCATGTACCATCTTGATGAAACAACCTATCCGACAGGTGACCCAAATTCACTGATGACACCGTTTTCAGCGATGGGAGAGGCCATTCATAACCCGGGGATCAATACCCTTGCTATTATGTATGAGATTGGATGGAAAAGTATTTCCATAAAACACATTCCTATCAAAGATATGGAATTTGTTTCGGCTCCCATTGATTTTAATGCCAATATTACAAGTGATTTTACCTTGAATGCATCGAATATATATTTAATTTATTCTGTCAACAAGTTTGCAAAAAAAGACTCGGTCCTTTTACATGCAAGAGATCTTACGGGTAACTTTACTGTACAGTTATCCCAATTTAACAATGGAGAAATCGATTATTTCTTTTCAGCTTCCGATATCAATAACCGTCGATTCGTATTTCCATCGGGTGCTCCCAATACACAATACCTGAGTTTTAAAATAGGAGTTGACAATGAAGCTCCAGTTGTAACTCAGGCGCCCATTAATTATATGCTATCTTCCAATCCGTCAGCAATTATTAATGCTAAGGTGACGGATAACCTTGGAGTCAAATCAGTAAATATTGAATATTTTATAAATGGGGGACTCATCAGAGAGATTCCATTATTAAATGATACCCTTGATAATTATACTGGTAATTTTGTTTTTCCCGCAGGAACAGTGAAAGGCGGCGATAAAATCAGCTACCGTATTGTCGCAGTGGACGCCTCTTCACGAAGCAATGTGGGAAGAAGTCCTTTGACGGGCTATAATAATTTTATCATTGAACAGATACAAAATCCGGTGGAGAAATATGTCAATAATTTCAATCTCACTACCAACCATTTTATAGGTTCCGATTTTAATGTTTCAACACCTGCCGGGTTTGATAATCCTGGATTGAATTCAGCCCATCCATACCTTAGTCCGGATATGGATAACACGAGTTATAATTTTACCTCCATACTGAGGGACCCTATTATCCTAAAAGCAGGTGGCCGAATGAGTTATGATGAAATTGTGCTGGTTGAACCTGGTGATTCTCTTTCAAAGTTTGGTGATGCAAACTTTTGGGACTACGTCATCGTTGAAGGCTCGAAAAATGGAGGAGCAACCTGGAAACCTTTTCTTGATGGGTACGACAGCAATTCTCAAAGTTCATGGCTTAAGCTGTTTAAGGGATTCATGAAGGGCAATAATAGTACCGCTGTTCCGACCAAAGACCTGTTTGTGAATCATAACTTTGACATGTTGGCCAACGGTAATTTCATCGCTGGAGACACTGTCCTTGTTCGGTTTCTCTTATTTTCTGATGCCTATTCCAATGGGTGGGGATGGATTATCGACAATCTGAACATTCAGGATATGGGAACAGATACCAACTCAATTGCCCTTTCTCCTGGAGAAGTAAAATTTTATCCTAATCCTGCTGCTACCAGGCTGAGTTTCCTGCTTCAAACTAAAAATACCATTGAATTGCTGGTCATAAAAGCTTATAATTCTATTGGTATCATGGTGTATAACAAGCAATTCCCGGTTGGATCAAATAGTTTCAATACCGATATAGATATCAGTAAATTTGGCTCTGGATTGTATCTTTTTTCTGTTGAACCAGGAAATGGACAGGTGATCAATAGAAAAATACTGGTCAGATAAATGAAATTGAAATAAAAAGCCTATATTTGCAATCAAATTGTAAGAGAAATGAAACTCGTCAGTAACAATAGCTTTTTTTATTGGTTTTATTACTTCTGTTCTCAAATCGGGATTGGCAGGTAATCTATTGTTATTGCAAAAGATATTCTACAAAAAGGTCCCGTATTTTACGAGGCCTTTTTTTTATAAATAGCTCATGGTAGGCGAGGGGCATGGAGCAAAGGGCATGGAGCAAAATGCGAGGGGCATGGAGCTATTAGCCCCAAGCTCTCAGCCCTTAGGCTACCGTATATAAATTATGAAAATATGAAACTTGCAGTAATTGGTTTGGGACTTATTGGGGGGTCAATGGCTATAGACCTTCGGAAGGCTGGGTTTGCTACCCACATCATGGGAGTGGATGTGAATCCTGACAATGCACAGGAAGCTCTCCGTCTGGGTATTATCGATCAGGTTGGAACCATTGAAAGTGCAGTTTCGGAAGCCGATATGGTGATCATTGCCATCCCGGTTGACAAGGTTTTAAATTCTCTCACTCAAGTACTTGACCTGGTTTCAGACCAGACTACGGTGATAGATGTGGGTTCGACCAAAAAAGTTATCGGCTGCGCTGTTGACAATCATCCAAGACGTAGAAATTATGTATCTGCGCATCCAATGTCGGGTACTGAAAACTCTGGCCCTTCGGCTGCATTGGAAGGTTTATTTGAAGGAAAGATCAATATTATATGTGACCAGGATAAGTGTGGTCCTCAGCATCTTGCATTTGCTGAAAAAATGTTCCAGACACTGGGAATGGACATCGCCTATATGACCGCTGACGATCAGGATCACAGTACTGCTTTTATTTCGCATCTGCCGCATGCCGCAGCTTTTGCTCTGGCCAATGCGGTGCTCGACAAGGAAGACCGTGCCATTATTTTCGACCTGGCCAGTGGAGGTTTTAATTCTACAGTTCGGCTGGCAAAGAGTTCTCCAGAGATGTGGGGACCTATTTTTCAGCAAAACAGGGAATATGTTGTGGAGTCATTAGAGGTGTATATCAAGCATTTGAAAACCTTCAAGAAGAGTATCGAGAGCGATCCCGAACAAATGATGGCCCTTATGAAAAATGCCAACCGCATTCGTGGAATACTTGACGGTGAGAACGATTCGCTGGTCAAGAATGAAAAGACAATTGTTAAACTTTATACCAAATAGTCATGGGATTAGAATTAGAAATCAACCCGATCAGGCACTGGTTGCCTCAGATCAATAACCCGCTTATCATAGCAGGTCCTTGTAGTTTGGAATCGGAGGAGCAAGCTTTGGAAACTGCCAAATTATTGGCAAAAGATCACCGGGTATTTGTATATCGTGGGGGAGTCTGGAAACCGCGAACGCGTCCGGGAAGCTTCGAGGGCGTCGGAAGCATTGGTTTGAAATGGCTTCAGAAGGTTCGCGAAGAAACAGGAATGCCGGTTGGTACCGAAGTGGCTAATGCTCAGCATACTGAAGAGGCTTTGAAAGCTGGTTTGGACGTACTTTGGATTGGTGCACGCTCAACAGCTAGTCCGTTTGTGGTTCAGGAAATTGCCGATGTGCTCAAAGGAACCGATGCCGTGGTGATGGTAAAGAACCCTGTCAATCCCGATGTTCAGCTTTGGGTCGGAGCTTTCGAAAGACTCAGTCAGGCAGGTATCAAAAACTTGGTGGCCATACACCGTGGTTTTACGCCTTTTCGTGAAACGGAATACCGAAACTACCCCAACTGGAAAACAGTGATTGAATTGCGCCGTTTGATGCCCAATTTGCCAATTATATGTGACCCAAGTCACATAGGAGGCAAGCGTGAGTACCTTCAGGATATTTCACAGAAAGCTTTTGATATGGGTATGGACGGGCTGATGATTGAATCGCACCGTGACCCCTCTTGTGCATTGAGTGACGCGGCACAGCAGCTCACTCCATTGGCACTTGGTCAATTGCTTGACAGACTGGTAATCCGCAATATGACAAGCGATAACAAGCTGTTCGAAAATCAGCTTGAACTATTACGTAACCGTATAGATGCTATTGATACTGAATTGCTTGAAACACTTTCAACACGTATGGAAATTGTGAAGCAAATTGGTCAGTATAAAAGGGATAACAATGTAACTGCCCTTCAGATTAACCGTTTTTCCGAACTAATGGACAAGCGTGTTAAACTGGGAGTTAGCCTTAATCTGGATGCTGATTTTGTTCAGCAGGTCTTCCAACATATTCACGAAGACTCAGTTAGGCTGCAATCGGATATTTTGGATGAATAGGGATACTGACGGGGTGACTTCGAAGTCACCCCGTCAGTAAAGCCGGTTTGGATTAATTTCCTGACCGGCTTTTTTATTTGAATTTATATGTTTATCCGAAATATTAACCTAAAGATTCTGTATCTTTGAGTGATAAATATTTATGCAATGACCAAAGATACAGCTATTAAACTATTTAACGAGAAACATATACGTACAGAGTGGGATGATGTCCAGGAGAAATGGTATTTTTCTATTGTAGATGTTGTTGCAGTATTGACTGATAGCATCGATCCGTCAGCCTATTGGAGAAAATTAAAACAGCGATTAAAAGAAGAGGGAAATGAAACCGTGACAATTCGTCACGGTTTGAAAATGCAGGCTGCAGATAAATGAAGTTCGATATGAGCGCTCTGTTCCATTAATTGATTGCCTTTGGGCTTAACTGACTGGATGCCAGATTTATCCTAACGATGCCTTCTCATTTTTTAGTTCTTCATTTCCTACGAATCCTACGAATCCTACGTCCTATTTCGTAAAAACGTATTTTCACTTTCATGATTTTCACTTCAATGTACGTAGGGTCTGCTGAAAAACTCACAATGTGCAGTATTATAAGAAGATATCAACCTGCAAATTAAAACAAGTGCTCCCGAGTACTCGGGAGCACTTGTTTGTTTTTAGAATCAATTAATTGGGTATTTTTTGCAGATTCAAAAATAAAACAACCACACATGCTGGTTGCAGGTTGCACCCTTGTAATATTCTAAATATCTGTCACTTGAATCATTTTAGGGTGCAACCAGAGATCATATATGTTTTTACCCCGAGTACTCGGGGTCACCTCTGCGGTTGTACCCTTTTTTAATATTAAATGTTCACAATAAGCTTCTTACAGTGGTACAACCTACAACCAACATCTTTCGGAGAATTTTATTTCCATTTCACTACCAATGACAGTTTTAACAAGTCAATGGGAATGAGTACTATTCAATTCTAACCAAGTGAACCTAAAAAGTCGATACAGAGTTTTTCAGCAGACCCTACATAGGCTAAAATCAACCATGACATTGAGTAGATGAGAAAATGATAAAAATCAAAATAGGAGCGTAGGATTCGTAGGATTCGTAGGAAATGAAAAATGAAAAAAGGCGTAGGGAAAAACTCCTTACTTTAGTCAACTCGCATTATACCAAATGGTTCCTAATATCTAACTCAAATGAATACTGAAAGAATTATCGGAAGTCTTGAAAAATCGGTTAAAGAAAGAAGGGTGTAAGTTAGTTCCAAATAGGAACCTACTGAAAATGCACAGACCTGTATTTGTCCATAAAGCCATTAATGGCATTTTGTAACCCTAATTTTTGTAAATGAAGGAAGCGACAAACAAAAAGTGACACGACACAAGAATATTATGAGTTTGCTGGATCGGCTACTTCCCAGCGCACCAATGTCTAAAGAATTGAAATAATTTGCTTAATATAATAGGATTATGGAAAAAGTACTATATCTTTGGTGATATATATAAATATACTAGATATCGTACATTGTATTTGCCTTTGCATTGCTGATGTACAATTGATAATAGTCTGTCTATTAAATGTTTGTTTATTGACAAATCTAATATGATAAGAAAAATGAAAAGTTTTACTTTTATCTTAATTCTATTATTTATAATACAGTCTTCATATGCACAGTATTATCAGATTAGTTTTGCTGGTACTGGAGTGAGTACCATTGTCGATTCTGTCAAAGTAGAGAACTTGGCTCAGGGTACAAGCGTGAGCCTTCTTGGATCGGAAATACTTAATCTGGAAGTCACAACTACTGGATTAAATTCAATTGTTAACAGTGATGATGACTTGAGAATTTTCCCAAATCCGATGACCACGAAAAGTACAATTAACTTTTTTGCTTCCACATTTGGTTTAGCTAACATTGAGTTGTTCGATATTACGGGAAAAAGAATAAGTTTTACCCAAAATATATTCCCGGTTGGGATAAATTCAATTCAGGTAAGCGACTTGGAAAGAGGAACATATCTCATACGTATATCATCACAAACCTACAACTACACAGGGAAATTGGTTTGCAACGGTACCTCAAAATCAAGAGTAAAGTTAATCTACCAAGGAAGTCATGTGGTTACTGATACTTTCCGATTAATGAAAAGCGTAACCAGTGATAAGGTAATGAAATATAACACAGGAGACATATTGAAAGTTACTGGGATGTCAAATAATTACCCTACTATAATTACTGATGTTCCAAATCGAAGCAAAACGTTGATTTTTACTTTTGTTGCAGGTGGAGATCAATGGTATGATTTAACACTCGTAAAACCAGACCCAATATTATCATTTCAAACCCTTGACAGTATTATAATAGAACAAAAATATGATTCAATTATGAAGTATAGTAATTATGACGAAACCATGACTTTAAGAAATTACCAACTAGATTTAGATAAGGATGGTACCATTGATTTAGAATTTAAAGATTATCACTGGTTCAATTACGATATACATTATGATTATGAAGTAAGCATGATTGGCAAAAATGGAACTAAATTATTATTTAAAGATTATGTTCCTAGTTATTCTGATATGATATTATTTCAAGAAGGAGATTTAATAAATATGAAGTACCAGAGAGATGGTATAACTCTTGTTAGTACAAACAAGTTTATTCAAGGATCAACGCAAGGATATATCTATTATCAAAATTCAGGAGAGTATATTGGATTTATATCTGAGAACAAAATCGGTTGGATAAAATTAAAGTTTTACAAAGGCGAATTAATTTATGGATTGGAGAGAAGGGGGTGTGGAGTTGCCCTCGTTAATTGGGGTTATATTAATTCTAAAGATAAATTGATTAAAGCTGGAGTAGTAAATTATTAATATGGCACTTTGCCTAACAATTTACTGAAAGAAAATTAATTCCTTTTTTTAAGAGGCTCTTCAGGAAGGGAGATAAACAAATTGTGACAATAACCGGATACTGGATATTGAAAAAGTACTAATTGACATTTATAAGTAACGTCCCGTAAATACCTGTAGATAATTGATTGTAAATACACATCAATTAGCAAAATGGCTTAAAGATAATTTTCTGTTGCCAGAGACAATTGGCGGTAATAAGACGATAATCAGCGAAAATTAGATAACCGAGATTAACTTAAAATAGAAAGCCAGTCCCCAATAAATAGAACTTCTTGTGGTCGTAAGGACCCAGCATGAAGCCCTGAATGCATTATAGATCAATCTTTTGCAGCGCCACTATTCATGGCGTATAGGGCAGGGAGCCTGGAAAGGATCAAAGCGTCAATATTGTCGGTATTGTCCTCAATCTTAAAAGAAAATGCTCAAGCTATCTCATGCGTCCTCATTGGTCTTAACAAGCGTTAGATTATCGAAATGAAACCATTGATTAAACGAAGAGGATAATAAACCCGTTACAAATTGTAACACTTTGAATAAGCAGGCCTTCAATGGTCATTTGAGGTTGACCGATGTAATTGGTACTGAAATAATTATAGGAAAGTGCTGGAAATAAGCAGGTAGTGAGTTGGTTACAATTTGTAACCAACTGATGTATAGAGGCATTTAAGTGTAATCGTTGGATGGTTTCAAAAAAGTATTTAATTGGTGAATTTGAAGTTTAAAATTTACTAACATTGCAGAAGAGAAACGAAAGGTGAGTCTTTTTTTACAGACGCAACCATTCACAGTATGAGTCATCTTAGATTACAAAATATAGTTTGACATGAAAATAATCTTATTTGCTTTCCTGGTTTGTGCAATAATATCGTGTAAAGAGCAACGTTATGTGAAGACATTTGAGATGGTTGACATCAGTAAATCAACTATCCCGGATACCACTGTGAATCTGGATTATATGGAGATAAGGGCAAAGGCTCAGGCAGACAATGGTTGTTGGAGCGATTTATATTTCGAGTTGAAAAAAACAAGTGATTTTGAATATTCATTAAAAGCTTATGGAACCTTTGAAAGTTTTGGAGTTTGTGATGCTGTGATTATAACCAAAGATACTGCAATTCTCTTTCAGCCAACAAAAGGGAATGTATTTATTTCATATTTCACGGATACCCAATGAATCGGTTACCGATACTATGATTGTTGAGTAGAATATCTGTAGTCGATTGTAATACTGATTGGTCTTGAAATTTGTGTACACATTTCCTTGACTATTAAATCAATAACGCTGTTGGTTGTGAACCAATTCGTTTGTGGATTGTTGTAAATGTTAATTAACAGTTACAAAGGTGCACACTACGAAATCCATCTATACGTAATAGGTTTAATTGGTGAAATTAAGATAGGAGAGTGGTTGCAAAACTTTTTTGGAAAGAATCGTTAATACCCGGTAGATATCATCTAAGATTCACCTATATGACAGATAATAAGCAAACTGTACAGAAATATATGGATGGCTTTAGAGAAAGTGATCATGAAAAAATTCTATCATGTTTAACAGCTGATGTTATTTGGGAAATGCCAGGAGTATACCTTCATTCCGGCAAGAATGAATTTGATAAAGAAATTGAGAATGATAATTTCGTTGGAAGCCCTACAATTCAAATTATTAGAATGGTTGAGGAAGATGATTTTGTTGTTGCAGAAGGTAGTGTTCAGGGTAATATGAAAAATGGAAAATTACTGGATGCAGTGTTTTGCGATGTATTTCAAATGGAAAAGGGAAAGATAAAGCGTTTAACATCCTATCTAATGAACAAATAAATTTCGATAAGTCAAAATTATTATTTAACTTAGATTGTGTAAAATGATCTGGGATAAAGTCAATTATATGTCCAACATTGCTTAACTTTGTATGAAACATTAAAAATACGATCGATCAAATAAAATTAGTAAGGTATGGTATCACATGAAATAGATTACAAAATTATGGGTCATGATGTTCAATTGGTTGAAATTGAGCTTGATTCAGGAGAAACAGTTATCGCAGAGGCAGGAGCAATGCTGTATATGGAAGATGGAATAAGCTTCGAGTCAAAGATGGGTGACGGATCAAATCCACGTGCAGGATTTTTCGATAAGGTTCTTGCTGCAGGTTCACGACTTATCACTGGCGAATCATTGTTCATCACTCATTTCACCAACCAGGGATGGGGCAAAAAACATGTTGCCTTTTCAGCTCCTTATCCTGGAACTATTATTGCTGTTGATCTGACCCAACATCAGGGTACGCTAATTGTCCAGAAAGATGCATTTTTATGTGCAGCCCTGGGAACCAAAATATCCATGCGATTTAACCGTAAGATCGGCGCCGGATTCTTTGGCGGTGAAGGGTTCATCCTTCAAACCTTGCAGGGCGATGGGAGAGCTTTTATCCACGCAGGGGGTACTGTTATCGAACGGCAGTTGAACAATGAAGTGATCAGGGTCGATACAGGCTGTGTCGTCGCTTTTGAAGAGTCCATCGACTTCGATATTCAGCAAGCTGGCGGACTTCGTTCTATGGTATTTGGCGGTGAAGGTATATTTCTGGCCACCCTTCGCGGAACCGGCAAAATATGGTTACAGTCAATGCCTATCCGCAAGTTGATCGCACAGCTCAGTTCATTTGGACCCAACAGTCGCAAAGAATCGGGCGGAGGTTTGCTCAACAATATTTTTGAATAATTATCAAATTAATAGAATGGTCAATAGCAAAAAAGGGAATGTCGTTCAAATGCTTAGTCCTGAGAATTATATCCGTAAAAAAGCACGATCACTGCCCATCTACGAGTGTTTAGTAAGATCAGATTGGAACGAATCTAAAATGGCCACTGTGATTATAACTCGAAGCCATACCAATGGCAACATTACAGGTTGCTCCTATCTTGTTGATCTGGCGTGTCTTGGAGTGAAAGATACCATGTATTTATTCAATGTTCCTATTCAGAAGTACGAAGAGTTTAAAAATATGGTCCACGGAGGAATGGAGATGATTGAAGTTGATTATGTTCTTGCTCATAACATTGTATATGCAGGTGTTGAATTTGCAGAAGAATACGGGTTTAAGCCAAATAAAGTATATGAATCGGTCACCAAATACATGCTTGAAGAGGATTCCGAAGAGATAGAACTCATCGAAATTGAATGTGGAGATGATGGAAAGCCCGTTTACACGCGGGGACCGTTTGAAGATGAAGCAAATGCGAGAAGAATTGTTGCTCAACTCGAAAAAACTGTCGGTCCAGGTAACTATATCTATATGGATAGATACGACGAATTTAAGGCCAAGGATGAATTTGAAAATGCGGCCAATCAATTTGATGATTTGGATGATGATTTGGATGATGAATTTGATGATGCTGAGAAGACTTTCGAGGAAAAAAGGGAGTTATTTCTTAGCCTTCTCCAAGATATGGATGATTTGTCAGAGCTAGATAGTAGGCGTTTTATTAATTTGATCGACTTATTGGCAGACGACCTTGTAAACGAAGAAAAGTACGATCAAATTCATTTACAATTGATGGAGGAGCTGAATTTTGAGATCGATCAGCATGAAATCCCTAATCAATTGTTGGGATTAAAGCCAGGAGATCAGGAAGTTACTGAAGATTTGAAGGAGCGGTTTATCTCTATCTATCAAATGATTACCTTTAATCCGAAGCTGGCAGAAAAAGAGTTGAAATTATTCCAAAAACAACCCAATGGAATCCCGGGAGCTTGTTATCTGGAGCTGCATACACTTCAAATCAAGGAATCATCCAAATATATCAAACGGCTTAGCGAATACGCAAAGACCTATCCTGATTATGCATTGATCCAACTTTTATGGGCAGGCGAAAATATGACTTCGAGTAAACACCAACAAAATCCTAAAGGGACCCCATTTAATCTGAAAACTTTCTTCCCTGACAGAGAAACCATTCATCCGTTGGAACGTTATTATGCATTGCAGTTGTATGCTTTCTATACTGGGATAGATTTGGATATCAATATAATACAGGCTTTTACCTCGATTGTTTATGACTTAGATCTTCCCAAAAATGAAGAAAAACTGTTGATGACAATTATTACTACAACTCAATTGGCTTATCTGGTAACCTATTTTAAGGAATAAATTCTGAAGTCAACATTGTTAAGTAGTTGTAATTTCTTGCATTGAATAAAAGACAGTTTAGTCTTTTATAAAGAAATATTGAGTACTTTTGCAATTCAATAGGTTACGTAATGATGAATTTAGTACAACACACCATAAAAATTGACGAGAGTTTCTATAAGCTTGAAGCAATCAGGCATTTGACAGATGAAACATTTTCACTGAAATTGCCCAAAGCCCGCTTTGCCTTCAGAGCAGGGCAGCATATTTCTTTGGGTATACACGGCGATTATCAAAGCAGGGAGTATTCCATATACAGCAGCGAAGGCGATCAGAACCTCGAAGTGCTTGTTAAAGAGATTGATCATGGGTATTTTACCCCAAAACTTCGAAAATTAAAAGCTGGTGATTTGGTTGAAGTTCATGGACCGTTCGGCAATTTCGGAATGGAAAAGTCAGCAGTCAACACCGGAAAGTTTGTGTTTATTGCCAGCGGAACCGGAATTGCCCCGTTCAGAAGCATTGTGCGTACATATCCTGAAATTGACTATACCCTTATTCATGGCGTCCGCCTTGCAAATGAAGCTTATGATCGTCAGGAATATGCCAGTGACAGATATATTCTTTGTACCAGCCGTGATCCCAAAGGAACTTATCATGGACGACTGACTGGTTATTTAATTAACTGTACCTTTGATCCTGAAACTGATTTTTATCTTTGCGGCAACAGCGATATGATTTTCGATGCCCTTGAAATCCTGAAAGAAAAAGGCTTCGAACGTGAACAAATTCATTGCGAAGTGTATTTCTAAAATTATAAATCCTAATCCAATATAATTATTAAATGGCATTGACCGTAAAACTGGTTTTTCAACCGGCCTCACCGAAGGGAAAATCAACGTTCGTCTCGACCATTTTGATGCTTCACTAAGAGGTAAAATGATGGACGTAACCATCACCTCAGCAGCCGACTTCTCGGTAAGCGGTAAGTTGGTCCCAGTTCTCGCAACCGTTTAGGAGTTCAGTAACTCACTGGACAATAGATGTTGTTCCATATCGTACTCTATTGTAAGTAGTTATAAATCTTTCCAGATAATATTATTGCTAGTACAACTTTGGCAACAACTCCTTCAATCCTATCGCACTTTTGAATCCTTCAATCCTTTGAATATCCAATCCCATTTCAATTTCTCATTCTCCAACCCGGCAGTAGAATATCATCCCCAAAAAATACTTGCCTCTTTAGTGCTTCAATTTTGCAATGGTATTTCCACTCCTAAGACTTTACAAAAGCTAATCCAGAAGTACTTTTCTGCGTCCAAAATCAAAATACCTATTTGGATAAAGCACTGAATATTAGTATAATGCATAACCATTCATAACGTTGAATATTACTTTGCACAATGCACCTTCGTACAAATGTCCAGCATCTAAAGTTATAACCTGATACCTTTTGGATTCCTTTGCTGGTCAAACATGGAAAGGTTATAGGGAAAGTCCGATCTATACAGTGTTTATACTAACTTAATACTAATTCAATATTAATTCAATACCAACTCAATATGAATTCAATACCCAATGGGTTAATAATGGGTACTCGATGGGTATATAATGTGTTCATAAACCCGTAATGTACCCATAAGCTACCCATAATGTACCCTTAATGTACCCATTGGGTATTGAATTAGTATTGAGTTCATATTGAATTAGTATTGAGTTAGTATTGAGTTTGTATTGATTTTATACAAGCTTAATATTACTCAAAAATTGGGAATATAAAATGAAAAATTCTTGGATAGGGTATAAGAGAAAGAGAAACAACCAACTGCATATTTTTCAATTTAAAGTGAAAAAAGGTTCAATATTGAGGCGGAGTTAAACAAGAAAGAGCTAAAGTTAAATGTGGCCTCATAATTCGACTTTTGGGATATTCACTTTTCATAGAAAATACGGCCCTTCGGTGAACCAATGTTTATCGTAATTGTTTTAGTTCAAACAATTTAAACCAATTATTCGCAGATGTCGGGGTCAACGCAGGTTCATACAGCAAACAGTTCCGCAGAATTTAATTCAAGGAGAGACGAATTTCAAAAGGTATTACACGAATTTCGGCAGAGACTTGCTGGGGTGAGTGCGCATGGAACCATTGCTGCCATTGAGAAACATCGCTCACGCGGAAAGTTGCTGGCTCGTGAACGCATTAATTTGCTTGTCGATGCACAGACTCCATTTTTGGAATTTTCATCATTTGCAGCCTATAATCAATATGATAATGCATTTCCTTCAGCAGGAATTATTACCGGAATCGGAGTGGTACAGGGGCGTGAATGTTTGATTATTGCCAACGATGCAACGGTCAAAGGGGGAACATACATTCGTGAAACCATCAAAAAGCATGTTAGGGCGCAGGAAATTGCCCGTCAAAATAAACTGATTTGTATTTATTTGGTAGATTCAGGAGGCATTTATCTTCCTGAACAGGCCAATGTATTTGCCGACAGGTTCGACTTCGGAAGGGTCTTTTACAATCAGGCTCGCATGTCGGCTGAAGGGATTCCGCAGATTTCGATAGTGATGGGATCATGCACTGCCGGTGGCGCTTACGTTCCGGCCATGAGTGACGAAACGATCATTGTGCGCAATCAGGGAACCATTTTTATCGGCGGTCCTCCGTTGGTACTTGCCGCTACAGGTGAAGAGGTCACTTCGGAAGAACTGGGTGGTGCCGAGATGCATACTGCCATTTCAGGGGTGGCTGATCATATTGCTGAAGATGATGTCCATGCCCTTAAGATCTGCCGTGATATTGTGGCCGGGTTGCCCATTCCTGAAAAACAACGGATGGACATTCAACATAAGAAAGAACCCCTTTATCCGATAGATGAACTGGCTGGGTTTCTACCTTCTGATTTGAAGAAACCAATCAATGTGCATGCAGTGATTGATCGGTTAGTGGATGGAAGCGAGTTTCAGGAATTCAAAGCCAACTACGGAAAGACACTGGTGACGGGCTTTGCACGCATCTGGGGCTTCCCGGTAGGTGTGATTGCCAACAATAGTTTTTTGACTTCGGAAAGTTCGCTCAAAGGAACACATTTCATTCAATTGTGCGTGCAGCGGAAGATTCCATTACTTTTTCTTCAGAATATAACTGGCTTTATTGTCGGCAAAAAATATGAACATCAGGGCATCGTGCGCGATGGAGCCAAACTGATCAATGCGGTGGCCAACGCTTCAGTTCCCAAGTTTACAATTGTAATTGGCGGTTCGTTTGGAGCCGGAAATTACGCCATGGCAGGTCGTTCATTCGATCCGCACTTCCTTTTTATGTGGCCCAACGCCCGTATTTCTGTAATGGGAGGTGAGCAGGCTGCGGGAGTGCTCAAAAGTATTGGAAGCAATGGTTCGACCGAAAGGCTGCTCAATGAATTTGATGAGCAAAGTTCAGCCTATTATAGCTCATCCCATCTGTGGGACGATGGAATTATCGCTCCTGAAGATACCCGTAAAGTGCTTGCTATTGCGATTTCAGTTTCCCTTAACAGACCCTTTGGTGACGCTGGATATGGAGTTTTTAGGATGTAATATTGAATGAATTTAATACAAAATATTTTCCTATTGGTGAAATATATTTGAACCCAGAAGAATCTGGAGGGTAATATTATTTGAATTATTTAAAACATTGAATGAGTACGATATAGAAAACAATTAAAGCATTCCTATTTAACAGGAGTGATTGACAATCAGACTACTGGCTATCTTTAGAAAAGTAATCTGGTTGAATGGAATGATTTGCAGAAAAATATAAATAATTGAAACTGTGAAAAAGGATTATCGTTTTATTGAAATCAAGACAGAGGGGGCGGTGGCTAGGATTATGCTTAACCGACCCGACCGGCACAATGCATTGACTCCAGAACTTATTTTGGAACTGGATCAGGCATTGGATGAATTCTCTTTGATGGACGAACTGCTTTTCGTAGTTCTATCCGGAAATGGCCGATCGTTTTGTGCCGGAGCTGATCTTCATTGGTTTTCAGGTTCAGAAGAACGCACGCTTGAAGAAAATACTGCTCAATATAAAATGTTGGCCGATGTGTTGCTTAAATTGTTTCAATTGCCCCAGATCACCATTGCCACAGTTCATGGAAATGTGTTTGGAGGTGGAATTGGTTTAATGGCAACCTGCGATTTTGTGCTGGCCAACCCTTTTACTCGTTTTATGTTTAGCGAAGTGAAATTGGGTTTGCTACCTGCCACTATTTTGCCTTTTATAGTAAAACGACTTTCGATCCAATATCTGCGGAAATGGATTTTAACTGCAAGCATGTTCAATGCTACAGAAGCTTTTCAGTCTGGATTGGTCGATCTCTTACCTGGTGATGGCCTGATGGATACCTCATTACGTGAATTTATGGCTTTATATGAAACGGGATCACCTTCTTCACTCAGGATGGCCAAAACAATGATTAACCAGGTTGCCTGTGGGGAAATTGGTATTCACGACACGGAGATGACTTCCAAAATATTGGCACATACACTTTTATCTCCAGATGGGCAGGAAGGAATACATGCATTTTTGGAAAAACGAAAGCCTGAATGGAAATAATTCGTCGCAGGATTCAAACCCGGGCTTTATACTTTAAACTTAGAACGTTATACATTAAAATTTAATTTTGGAGACTTTGCATAAAATATTAATTGCCAACCGTGGAGAGATTGCTGTCAGGGTGATACGTGCGGCTCAGAAGGTCGGCATCCTTACAGTAGCTATTTTTTCTGCTGATGATGCTGAATCGATGCATGTTTCCATGGCTGATGAAGCTTTTCCACTGGTTGGAAAAACTTTGGATGAAACGTATCTCAATCAACAGAAAATCATTCAAATTGCATTGAAATCTGGTGCCCAGGCAATACACCCCGGATATGGTTTCCTTTCTGAAAATGCTGATTTTGCTAAGGGGGTAATTGATGCAGGCCTTGTATTTATTGGCCCTTCACCAGAAAGCATCAGGCTGATGGGTGAAAAAACTCAGGCTCTTGGTTATGTCAAATCGTTGGATATACCAGTACTGTCTTCGTTTCATGGAACTGTTGAGGAATTGCTCGAACGTACTTCTGAAATGGAATTTCCTATGCTGGTAAAAGCTTCTGGCGGGGGTGGGGGCAAGGGAATGGTGATTTGTAATTCAGAGGATGAATTGCTGGGGGCACTCCAAATTGCAGAGCGGCAGGCAATCTCTTATTTTGGGAACGGTGAGTTGTTTGTAGAAAAATATTTACCTCAAGCCCGGCACATCGAAGTGCAAATTATGGGTGATCATTTTGGAAATGTGATTCATTTTTATGAGCGCGAATGTTCCGTACAGAGGCACTTTCAGAAAATTGTGGAGGAAGCGCCATCTCCTTCTATCGATAAAGATTTACAGACAAAACTGACTTCCGCGGCAGTGAGAATTGCCCAATCCATGAATTACTGTAACGCAGGTACAATTGAATTTCTGGTCGATGAGAAGGGTAGCTTTTATTTTTTGGAGATGAATACACGTATTCAGGTTGAACATCCTGTTACAGAAATGATTACTGATACTGATCTGGTTGCCTTGCAGTTATTGGTGGCTGCCGGAAATCCATTATCTATAAGCCAGGAAGACATTCATATCACAGGTCATGCCATTGAAGCAAGGATTTGTGCTGAAGATGCCACCCGAAACTTTCTTCCCTCTGCAGGAAAACTGGTTCAATGGGAAATACCTGAAATGCAAAATGTTAGAGTTGAAACTTATGTGCATGAAGGCATAAAAATTTCACCTCTATATGATTCATTGCTTGCCAAAATTGTGGTCTGGAGTGAAACCCGGGATCTTGCAATTGGTATTATGAAAGAAGCTTTGTCAAATACATATATATTAGGTGTTCATACCAATGTTTCATTTTTGTCAGGATTGATTGGAGATAAAGCATTTCAAGAGAACAAGATTTATACACAAACTGTGGATGAAAATTTGCATACCCTTAATGCTCATATTCAGGAGAATAGAGATGCTATTAACCCACATGTACTTGTTATTGCCTATTTTATTTATCATTTTCAGCAGAACAAATACTTGGAAAATTCGGTTTGGAATCAAATTGGATTTTGGAGAATGTCAACTCAATTGATTGTGATGCTTGAAGGTAAAGAATATATATGCCAGGTTGAACCTAATGATAATGGACAAAATTTTAGAATAAATAATCATGAATATCTTGTTTCAGAAGTACAATTTATAGAAAAAAAACTAAAAATTAAGATCAATGATCAGGTTGAAATCTTTCATTGTATTGAGGATAATCACAAGACATTGATTGGTAATCACGGATTTACGTTTGAATTGCAAAGCAATAGTGTAATGAATCAGGCGAAAGTTGATCGCAAGGATCAGCAAGCAATTAAGGTTTTCCAGAACCTTATTTGCGCAGATTTGTTTGGAAAGGTATTGAAACTAAATATAATCGAAAGTGAGGAAGTTACAGTGGGCCAGATTTTATTGACTTTAGAGTCAATGAAAACGGAAATTCATGTACTTAGTCCAGTTGATGCGAAAGTGAAAAAAATACATATAAAAGAAGGTAATAGTGTGTTAGAGAAGCAGATACTTGTTGAATTGGAGCCATTTTTTATCCCATTTCATTCCCTTATGGAGAAAGGAGCAGGGTACTGATATTTCTTCAATTATACAAGGATTCAGGAGTGGTAGCCAATTGAAGTGATTATCAATCAACACAATGCCTGTCAGAGGACATGAATTTAAACTAGGAACTATATTATATGAATGCTTTATTAAAGGAGGAACATCATCAGATCAGAGCCAAAGTCAGGCGCTTTGCTGAAGAGACCATCAAACCTGTGATTGATGATTATGATGAAAAAGAGGTATTTCCGGTTGAATTGGTTCGTGAAATGGGCAAGACTGGTGTATTGGGAATGCAGGTTCCTCTTATGTTTGGCGGGCAGGGCAGTGACTCTCTCTCTTACATCATTGCTGTTGAGGAAATAGCGAGAATCGACAGCTCGATGGCTGCAACACTAGCTGCTCACAACTCACTGGGCATAGGACCAATTCTGGAATTTGGTACCCAGCTTCAAAAAGAAACCTATCTCCCTGCATTTTGTACAGGTGAAAAACTTTGGGCTTTTGGTCTTACTGAAGAACATGCAGGCTCTGATGCACAAGGAGTTGAAACAATTGCTGAAATTAGTTCAACCCAATTCAAGATTAATGGATCCAAAAAATATATTACCAATGGAACCTCTGAAATCTCTGCCGGAGCTACTATTTTGGCCATAACTGGTGATGTTGATGGACGAAAAGAAATGACTGCTATCCTTGTTGAAAAGGAGCGCGATGGTTTTATCCGTGAAATGATGAAAAGAAAGTTGGTTTGGCGAGCTGCTGACAATGGAACTCTTTATTTCAACAACTGTCAGGTGCCTCTCGAAAATCAGCTTGGGGAACGGGGAAAAGGGTTTAAAATTATGTTGAAAACACTTGATTCTGGGCGTTTATCTATTGCGGCCATTGGTCTTGGCCTTGCACAGGGAGCTTATGAAATTGCAATGGCTTATGCCAAACACCGTAAGCAATTTGGCCGTTCAATCAGTGAATTCCAGGTGATTGCATTCAAGCTGGCCGATATGGTAATGAAGATTGAAAATGCACGTAATTCGTTATACAACGCCTGTTGGCTGAAAGACAATGGTCATGCATATACACAACAGGCAGCCATGTCAAAACTTTATTGTTCAGAAATTGCCCGAGAGGTGGCCGATGAAGCTGTCCAGATTTTAGGGGGTGCCGGTCTGTTCAAAAACCGCGAATGGCCTATTGAACGCTTTTACCGTGACCAACGATTGCTGCAAATCGGTGAGGGAACTTCAGAGATTCTTCGAATGGTTATTTCCCGCAATATCTTACGCGGATAAAAGATAGTTATTTTCTGGTTGAGAATTACTAAACCATAAATTCAATCTCCAGCTGTTAGAAAATAAAAATTGATTCAATTGAAAGTTATATAAAATAATGAACTTAATTTTTCGTATATTACAGCACATTTGATTTTTCTATAATGGATACCGATCGTAAGCTTGAACACATAAATTTAGCGCTTGATTCACAGACCAATCTTGATGAACAAGATCTGCGTTTCAACTACGAACCTATGCTTGCGGCTCATCCTGACCATCTTGATTTGAGTATTAATTTTCTGGGTAAAACAATGCGTACACCGATCTGGGTTTCAAGTATGACTGGCGGAACTGGAGTCGCGCGAACCATCAACGGTCGTATTGCCCGTGCCTGCTGTGAATTCGGAATGGGAATGGGACTGGGTTCATGCCGCAGAATTCTATTCGACAAAACACGTTGGGATGATTTTAATTTCAGAAAGGAAATTGGAGAAGAGCAGCCTTTTTGGGCCAACCTTGGGATATCACAAGTGGAGGAATTGCTGCTTGATAAAAATATTCAGGCTATAGTTAACCTGGTGGGTGAACTTAGGGCAGATGGGTTGGTCGTTCATGTCAATCCATTACAGGAATGGTTTCAACCAGAAGGAAATCGGCTCAGACAGTCGCCTTTGACGACTATTAAGCAACTTCTCGATCAGGTTCAGTTGAAAATCATCGTTAAGGAAGTTGGACAAGGATTCGGACCTGAAAGTATGCGCCAATTGCTTGCTCTGCCCCTGGAAGCCATTGAATTTGGAGCTTATGGAGGTACAAATTTCTCAAAACTTGAAATGTTAAGAGGTGATCCGCAAAAACTATCTGCTAATCTCCCTTTTGCTTATGTAGGGCAATCAGCCGGACAAATGGTTGGTTCAGTCAACCAAATCCTGAATGCAAACCCACAGGTTGCATGCCGTCAGCTGATCATATCGGGGGGTATTCAAAACGCTCTCGATGGTTATTTCCTGACTTCTAACTGTCAGTTACCAGCCATATTTGGCATGGCTTCGGCAGTATTGAAACATGCCTCAGTAAGCTATGAATCACTGGCCGGATTTCTTGAGACTCAAATTCAGTCGCTCAGCCTGGCACACGCTTATTTGAAAATTAATCCCGATTATCATGAATGATTTCATTGTAACTGGGTTTTCAAAATATTCAAAGCAACAACGAATAGAAGCCTTGATTCAGAAGTACCATTTTGATGCCGATATGGTCTCAAGGCTTGAATCTTTTGAAGTTACCAACCCTTCAACACAAAAGATCATAGAGGATTTAAGTGAAAATCAGGTTTCAAATTTTCATCTTCCTTTTTCTATGGCTCCCAACTTTATAGTAAACGGCCATAATTTGTTCTTTCCACTGGTAACCGAAGAAAGTTCAGTAGTTGCTGCATTGGCCAAAACTGCCGGATTTTGGGCTTCCCGTGGTGGATTTCATGCCGAAGTTTTGGGAACGGAGAAAAAAGGTCAGGTTCATTTCAAATGGAGTGGCAAGGTTGAAAAGCTTCGGTTACTTTTTCCTGAGATCAAAGCTAAGTTATTGGTTGAATGTGCTTTCCTGATGACAAAAATGGTTGAAAGGGGTGGGGGAGTCAGTTCTTTTGAATTGAAAGAGATGAACAATGTGATGAACAATTATTATCAGTTGGATATTGGCTTTCAAACCTGCGATGCGATGGGTGCCAACTTCATCAACTCGTGCCTTGAACAGTTTGCTAAAAGTCTTCAGGGATATTTCAGAATAAGCGAAAAAGTATCTGGTCATGAAAAGGATTGTGAAATTATCATGGCTATTTTATCGAATTATACTCCCGAAAGCAGGGTTCGTGCCTGGATAGAATGCCCTGTAAGTGATTTACTTGAAGGAAAATCAGAAGTGGAGAACCTACTATTTGCGCGGAAATTCGAAGAGGCGATTCTCATTTCTCTAGCTGATATTGGACGTGCTGTAACTCACAACAAGGGAATTTTCAATGGAATTGATGCCTTGGCTTTGGCAACGGGAAACGATTTTCGGGCCATCGAAGCATGCGGTCATGCTTATGCTTCCAGAAAAGGCACTTATAGAGGCTTGACGGATGTGCAGGTGATGAATGGAACCTTTCGGTTCAGCATTGAGTTGGCAATGTCAGTGGGAGTGGTTGGTGGTATAACAGCTGTGCATCCAATGGCAAAACTAGCCCTTCGCATACTTGACAATCCCTCAGCTCGTGAATTGATGATGTATATGGCTGTTGTCGGACTGGCATCTAATTTTGGCGCAGTCAAAGCACTGGTATCTAAAGGAATACAACAAGGGCACATGAAAATGCATCTTAACAATATAATGAAACAGCTAAATATTCCTGAAGATAGAATTTCTGAAATTCAATTGTACTTTCAGAATGAAACCATCTCATTTTCAGGCATCGAACAGTTTTGGAAAAATCATAAAGATGAATGACCAATTGATCACCTATCATGCTAACGGGAAACTGCTTTTGTGCGGTGAATATTTTGTTCTTCATGGAGCAAAGGCATTGGCATTACCCTTGAAAGTGGGTCAGCAGCTGAAGGTTGATTACGAATTTCAATCCCAGACAATTCTTTGGAAGGCAATATATAATGGCCATATTTGGTTTTGGTGCCAATTGAGTCCAAAAGATTTCTCTGTGATTAACACCAACGATCAAGAGAAAGCCGCTACCCTGAGCAAAATATTTCATTCTATTCGAATATTAAATCCTGATTTTTATCCAAAAGCAGGCACCCGATTCGAAACTACACTTAATGCCAATCCTGAATGGGGTATTGGCAGTAGCAGTACTTTAATTAGTTTGCTCTCACAATATTCAGGGGTTGATCCCTATCAACTTAACAGAAGTATTTTTAACGGCTCTGGATTTGATATTGCATGCGCACAATCGGATGGGCCCATCTTTTATACACAAGACCAGCCAGTTCAAAGGATTAAATTGGATTATCCATTTGCCGATCAGTTGATGTTGATTTATTCAGGCAAAAAGAAAAAAACACACCCTGAAGTCGATTCATTTATGAAGGAAAAAAAAATCTCTACCCATTTAATAAATGAAATATCGGATCTGAGTGATGAATTTTCCAATTGTATCGATCAAAATGTATTTAATAATTTGATCAGAGAGCATGAAAAAGTAATAGGAGAACTAATTGGTAGAACCCCTGTAAAAGAACACTTATTTGCTGATTTCCATGGGGAAATAAAATCGCTAGGTGCCTGGGGTGGTGATTTTTACCTTGTCTCATCCACCCTATCAAATGCCCAAATAAAAATATATTTTGAGAATAAAGGATTAACAACTACTTTTAGATGGCCTGAACTTATTTTAATACCTGAAATTCAATGACCGCACTACAAAAAAATTCAATCTGGACCAGCAAATGGCGATGTCCATCTAATATTGCTCTGGTAAAATACTGGGGCAAACATGAATTTCAAAAGCCGATAAATCAGTCACTTAGTTTTGTACTTCAAAATTCATTTACTGAAACGTCGGTGGAATTATTCAAAGATGGCGACCAAAAGGTTGAATTTTATTTTGAAGGCGTTTCAAATGCATTTGGCGAGCGTATTGAAAATTATCTGGCCCAACTTTCGATCCGGATGCACTGGATTGAGAATTACAATTTTCGCATTCACAGTCGAAACAGTTTTCCTCATTCAGCCGGTATTGCTTCTTCGGCGTCCTCGTTTGGTGCATTGGCCCTTTGTTTGGCTGAACTGCATTTCGCCATTTCAGGGAAAGAACCTGACAGTCCTGACTTGTGGCGCAAAGCCTCCGAATTAGCCAGATTGGGAAGTGGAAGCGCTTGTCGGTCAATCTATCCTGGATTCGCCATCTGGGGCAATGCTCAGTTATTTGAATCTTGTAGTGACGAGTATGCTATTCCTCTTTATGAAGGAATTAACCCCATGTTTTATAGCCTTCGCGATGCAATTCTCATTGTTGATTCGGGTGTAAAGGAAGTTTCAAGTACGATGGGTCATGCGTTAATGAATGAACACATTTTTCAACCTTTACGAATTGCTCAGGCTCATCAAAATATCAATGAACTTTACCTGGCGTTGCTGACGGGTAATAAAGAAATATTTATTGAAGTGGTGGAATCTGAAGCATTAACTTTACATGCCCTGATGATGACCTCTTATCCCTCCTATTGCTTGCTCAAGCCCAACACGCTTGAATTGATTAGTCGTATTAAAAAGTTTCGCGAGACGTCAAAAATACCGATTTGTTTTACCCTTGATGCTGGGCCAAACATACATTTGCTTTACTTTAAAAGGAATGAATCCGAAGTTAAAGCCTTCATAGAAGCGGAATTACTCGCTTTCTGCGAAAACCATCAATGGATTGATGATTGCATTGGAAAAGGTCCCGAACGAATATTGGATACCTGGGAGATTGATCAGAAAGATAACACTTTAAACTTTAAACTTTAAACTTTGAATTTTAAGTCAGAATATTTTAACTCGAAGCTGTTGCTCTTTGGCGAATATGGACTGATATTTGATGCTATGGCTCTGGCAGTTCCATTTTCGAAGTTTTGCGGTTCGCTCGATTTTGACTCAGGGAATTTCCAAAAGCAAAGCAATTCAGAAATTAGAAAACTTTATACTCATCTAACTTTGCTCGATGAAGATAAATTGAATTATCACTTCGATCTGCCACGGTTTGAAAATGATTTGGAGAATGGTCTATTTTTCAATTCCAATATCCCTCAACAATATGGACTTGGAAGTTCGGGGGCATTGGTAGCCGCCCTTTTTAGCCGGTATGCTGACTTTGGAATTTCAGAGGATAAATTATCAGCTTACCTGTTGAAAGTCGATTTTGCGCTTCTTGAAGCCCATTTTCATGGCCAAAGCTCTGGTTTCGATCCTTTGGTTTCTTTCATGAACCGACCTTTGTTGCTCGATTCAAAGAAGATAGTACAGACTGTTCATCTCGATCTTTCTAAAACGGGTTTAACTTTTGCCCTCATTGATACCCATACAACTGGTCCAACAGGTCCGCTTGTCCAGCATTTTATCGACAGCTTTAATTCTCCGGAATTCAAAATCTCTTTTGCAGCGAAGTTTATTCCGGCCAACAATGGCTGCATTGAAGCCTTGCTGCAAAACGATTATGCGAGTTTCTTTGTATTACTGAAACAATTAATCCAATTTCAGTTGCAGTATTTTGAAAGAATGATTCCCACTAATTTCAAGGTTATAATTTCGGAAGCCATCAGCCAGGAGGTCTACATTAAGTTTCTGGGATCAGGTGGAGGCGGCTATTTGCTGGCCATTTCCCCTTCTGAATATAATCTTAATAAATGGGCTAAAAGGAAAGGAATCATCCTATTGAAAGTGGTTTAATATGCAGATAATCACAATGATATGTTTTGAAACATTGGTTTAAATCATTAAGTAATGCCTTTGAAATGCGCCTCGCTTTCAATATTTACGTCTACCCATTTCCTACGTTTCCTACGAATCCTACGTTCCTATTTCGATTTTTATCATTCTATCATTTCCTAATTCTTCTTTTTATTTTCTCGCTTAGCCTTTTTACTTTCACAGTGCCCATGCCTAAAATATCAATGAAACGGAAAAGATAAGAAAATGCGAAAAATTGGAATAGGAACGTAGGATTCGTAGTAAACGTAGGAAATGAAGATTAAGATAATGTAAGGAAAAAAACATCAACTAGCATTATAACAATAGGTTCCTTAAATCGAAATCATCTTTATCGTTTCGTTTGTTAAAATTTTGTTGTGCGAAAGCTATATGAAATTTATTTCAGTATAATTCTCCACATTATTCCAATGTAATCCATTCTTTTTTTGTAACTTAGGTTAAATTAAAATAAGAGATAGTCTGTATGGAGCTTATTCAAAGTTTGGTGGAGTTTATTCAAGCTTTTCTCCTCATACCACTCCAATGATTACTCCAAATTAATTATAAATCATTGTTAATTATACAAAAAAATGTGGTGAATTACAATTAAAAAACTAAATATCATGAATCTACTCGAACCGAAAAAAGGTGAGGCCGGATTAATCCTATTGGATTATTCGGCAACGTTGGTTTCCAATTTCAGCGAAAGAGCCAAATGGTATGCAATCAATAGGATTAATCCCTATGAAGGATGGATTAAGAAAGAGAGGATAAGGATGAACCTTGTGGATATGTTGAAAGCCGGAAATTATAAGGTCATTCTTATTACTGCAAGGCCTATAGAATACCAGGAAATTACACTCGAACAGATCAAAATGCAAACCGGAGGATGGTTGCCTGACGAGTGGTATTTCAACGAATGGAAAGCTAATCCACCAAACTGTAAACTCAGGATATTGAAAAATTACATTTATCCAAAATACGGGAAAAAGGGTTCCAGATTTATGGCCATTGAAAGCAATCAGCAAACCCGGTCAATGTATAAAAAAGTTGGAATTGATGCCTTATGTTATAATAACGATTGGATTGAAATTCCAGCCAAACAAATATAGTTTAACAGGAATAGGGAAAATCGAATAAGAAGATCTAAATTTTAATGATTTTAGACATATCAATAGATAAAAATAGGGTCCAATCCGAATGATCTGAACCCTATTTTTGAATAATTTGTAGAGGCTTTTTTAATAAACTGATCTGAAATAAATCAATCAGATCTGTTTCAAATTGCCCTTGTTTTTATGCTTTTAAAATTGTTGTTGTAAGATTTTTTATACTAGTTTCTAAAGCTTCAAATGGTTGTCCATTACCTTGGTTGTCATCTTCTACATAAAGATATTTCATTCCGGCAATATCCTTTGAAGCAAGAATTTGTTTGAAATCTATTACACCTGCTCCAACGGGGCAAATATCATCTTTAATGACCGTAAAAAATGGAGGCTGGTTGGTCATCATATCTTTAAAATGCAAATTCTGGAAACGACCAGGGTACTTTTTAAACATTTCAATTGGATCCTGGCCAGCTTTTTTTGCCCAGAAAAGGTCTAATTCCATAGTAATCAAGTCGGCATCCATTTCCGGCATAAAGATATCATAGTAAGGAACAATGCCATTGATATTGGTGAATTCAAAATTGTGGTTGTGATATCCGAATTGAATACCTACACCTTTCATAATTTTACCTACTTCATTCCACCCAGCAATCATTCTTTTATATGATTCAACGTTGCGGTCTACTTCTTCAATCCAAGGCTGAATGCAATATTTAACGCCAAGCTCAGCATGTGTGTCGGCCATAATCTTTGCATTTTCCATAGTAACACCAGCAGCTTCGACGTTGGTATGACTACTGACAACATCCATACCCAAATCATTGACTATCTTTTTGAATTCTACGGGTGAATAGCCATAGAACTTTCCATCTGAATAACCTGCAAGTTCAAGATTTTTATACCCAAGGGCTGATACCTTTTTTATTGAACCCAAAGCATCGGCAGTCATGGCATCACGAATGGTATACATCTGTAATCCTACTCCGAATGTTTTTCTGTCTACAACTGCTGGTTTACATCCAATAGAACCCATTAACATCATCCCAATCGAACCTACACCTGTAACTTGTAAGAATTTCCTTCTGTTTTGCATAATATATATTGTTTAATTGTTAAGTTGATTTCAGTTCTCAAGGGTTAAATGTAATATTCTAATTTTAAGCGGCATTACTTTTTGAGAAAATAATTAAAAATAATTACAAGGACCCAATAAAAGTTAGCCAATTTGATCAATTTTTAAGTTTAAAAAAGGAAGTTCGGATTGTGCTTAATTTATATCGTTAAGTGAATAAAATTAAATACACAACTGAATTTAGATAGGCTACAACAAAAAAAAAGATACCTTAGCGGAAACAGAATTATCAATTAACGAAAAGAGTAGATCATAAATTAAATATCTTTCATGAACCTGGTTTTTACATTGTATTCATTATTCTTTCTTGCAACGGCATTAGTTTCATTTTCAGTAGCTTTTCTTGCATGGCAGCGACGATTGGTAAAAGGTGCAGTTGAACTTGCTTATCTGATGATAGCAGCTGGCTTTGGTGCTTTTTGGCTTATATTCGAGACTGCAGCTCCTACTGTTGCAGAAAAAATATTCTTATCGAAACTCGAGTTCATTGGTGGGATTGCTACTCCTGTGCTTTATTTGATACTTGTACTTCGTTTTACAGGAAAAGACAAATTCCTATCCGTAAAACATATCTTGGCTCTATTCATAGTTCCCACATTCACATTGGCGCTCACTTTAACCAACGAGATTCACGGCCTGATATGGTCAGGATTTTCTGCCATATCGCAGAAAACAAATCTAATAGAATATTATCATGGCATCGGCTTCTGGATTGGTTATATAGCATATACATACCTCATGCTGTTTATTGCAACCATCCTTCTTATTAATTTTATTATCCATCAAAATAATCCTTTTCGTTCTCAGGGAATAATAGTTTTAATTGGAGGTTTTTGTCCATGGATCGTCAGCATTATTTATCTCACGGGCAACAATCCTGTGACTGGATTGGATATTGCACCCGTAAGCATCATTCTGAGTGGCATCTTAACAGCTTTTGCAATTTTTAATATCCGCTTTCTGGATCTGGTGCCCGTGGCACGTGAAACACTGGTGGAAACATTAACTGATGGAATTATTGTCCTTGACGGAAGAAATAGGATACAGGATATTAATGGAGCCGCATTATCATTTCTTGGTATCACGAATAAAAACATCATTGGGTTGCCGGCTCAATCTTCCGGTGCAACTATATCCAAATTATTGAATGCTGTCATAGATCATGATACGACTGACAAAACAGAAGAAATTCGAGAAAATATTGAAATTAAAACATTTAGGATTCTTAAACACACTATAAAAAACCAGACTGGAAGCCGGCTTATTATAATAAGGGATATTACTGAACAAGTCGCATGGCAAAAGGAGATTCAGGAAGGGGAAGAACGCTATCGCCAAATGTATTCTATGTTCAGGTTGATGGCAGATAATACCGAAGATTTTTTGTGGGCTAAAGATATTGAAAATAGGTATACTTTCGTCAATAAGACTATGTGCGATAGGCTGTTAATGGCTGAAAACATTGATGAACCCATTGGAAAAACAGATATTTTCTTCGCTAAACGTGAAAGAGAAAGATATCCGCAAAACCCTGATTGGCATACGTTTGGTGAAATTAATTCAGATACTGATAGCTTAATTTTAGGAGAAGGTAAACCAAAACAATTTAATGAATTTGGGAATATTCAAGGCAAGTTTCTATTTCTTGACGTACACAAGGCTCCAATATGGGATGAAATGGGAAATTTAGTAGGAGTTGTGGGAACCGGACGAGATGTTACAGTCACTAAGCAACTGGAAAATGAGAAATCAAATGCTTTGGAATTATTACAGAAAAGCGATGATAACTTACGAAGAATAAATGCTGAAAAAGATAAATTTTTCTCTATAATTGCCCATGACCTGAAAGGCCCTTTCAGTGCCTTCCTGAGTCTCACAGTATTGATGGCGGATGATTTGCCAAACATGAAACTGAGCGAGATTCAGAAAATAGCTTCTTCTTTAAGAAAGGCTGCTACAAATCTTTACCAACTACTTGAAAATCTTTTGGAGTGGTCTTTGATGCAGCGTGGCATTACAAGATTTGATCCTAAAACGTTTTTATTAAATCCCAAAGTAAAAGAAAGCCTGAACATCGTCCTTGAATCGGCTAATAAAAAGGGAATTGAGTTCAGCTGTACGATCTCTGATGATATACAAGTTTATGCTGATGAGAATATGCTTAAATCAACCCTTCGCAACTTAGTTACAAATGCCTTGAAATTTACTCCAAAGGGTGGACAAGTTTCATTTGTTGCAAAATCAGTGAAAGATATTGGGGTAGAAATTTCAATCATGGATAACGGTATCGGTATGGATAACTATATGCTTGATAAACTATTCCGCCTTGATGAACATACAAGCAGCAAAGGAACTGATGGTGAACCCAGTACTGGACTGGGCTTACTGCTATGCAAAGATTTTGTAGAAAAACACGGAGGGCAAATCTGGGCTGAAAGTGAAGAAGGTAAAGGTTCCGTATTTCATTTTAACATTCCATATCATTCATAACAGAATTAAATGATTCAGTTGGGTCCTCGGAAAGCATCTTGAATTGGAAATGAATAGTATTGTATTTTCGGAATTTCCAACAATAGGCCAATTCTGTTAATTGATGCTATAGGCCTTTTCGCTATTTGGGTTACATGGGATCTCTTCAGGCTATATTAGCATCATGCTGCTCAAAATAAGGTAACCAAGATACCAGTCGTTTTTTGATATTTATACCTTGGCTCTTTCATACTGAATTGGCCATTGTATGTCATCTCCTAAAAAGTGTGCTGCGTGAAGTGCGAAATATGGGTCGCGAAGAGAAGCCCTTGCAATAATGATTAAATCTGCCTGTCCTTTCATCAAAATATCTTCGGCCTGTTGCTCATCTGTAATCAATCCCACTGCACCAGTTAATATACCTGCCTCTTTTTTGATACGCTCTGCAAAGGCAACCTGATAACCCGGACCTATTGGAATCATGGCTGTTGGTACAAGTCCGCCGGAAGAACAGTCAATCAAGTCAACTCCTTCTGCTTTTATTATTGTTGAAAGTTTTACAGCTTCCTCGATATTCCAACCTCCTTCGGCCCAGTCAGTTGCAGAAATCCTTACCAGCAAGGGAAGATTTTGTGGCCAGACTGTATGTACCGCATTTATAATTTCCCGAAGCAATCGAATCCTGTTTTCAAAGCTTCCTCCATAATTATCCGCCCGATGGTTGCTCAAGGGAGATAGAAATTGGTGAATAAGGTAACCATGGGCTGCATGAATTTCTATTAGCTTATACCCTGCTTGCACAGCTCGCAAGGCACCAGTTTTAAAATCAGTAATTACTTTTTTGATATCTTCTGCATTCAATGCCTGTGGAGCCTCATCTTCAGGATTAAATGCAATTGCCGATGGAGCAACTGTTGTCCACCCACCTTCTGTTAATTTAATCTGTTTTCCTCCCTGCCAAGGTATGGCGAAGCTTGCCTTTCTTCCGGCATGAGCCAATTGAATGCCTGCCACCGCACCTTGCTGATGAATAAATGTGGTAATGCTTTTCAATTTATCAATGTGTTCATCCAGGTAAATGCCCAGATCACCAGGTGAAATACGACCTTCCGCAGAAATAGCTGTTGCCTCCTGAATAATCAAGCCAGCCCCTCCTACTGCACGGCTACCTAAATGCACAAGATGCCAATCGCTGGCAAATCCATCAACAGATGAATATTGGCACATAGGCGAAATAGTAATCCTGTTTCTAAAAGTGATAGCCTTAATAGTGAGTGGTGATATAAGTTTTGACATGCTTTATATTATTGATTACTAAATAAATGACAGAATCAGTTGATTGCGTTAACTTGATCAATGAACAAGATGGGTGCAATTTTGTTGAACCTATGTTCCAAAGATACAGAAAATTTGCATTAACTTTTCCTGTATTTAAATTTAACACCTTCATAAGCATTATTTCAATATTTTCGAATGGGAATAACTCTCTTTTAGGAAATGCTGAAAATATTTCTTTTCTTTAAGGTTGAATATAAACTAGTTTGAAGGTTATGAGAGAGCAATTTCCAATAACAGAGGAAGATGGTAAATATGTCGGGGATGGTCAGCCAAAGATTGAGATGGTTAGTTGCCCTCTGCAAAAGGAATTATGCGTTGATCATCTGATTGTAATAAATAAATTCTATGATGAATCAAATATCTTCCATATTACAAAAGATTACCCAAAGTCCATTGAAGCATTAAAACTTGCGTATAATTCAACTTATGAAATAAATAATTCTTCCTGCCTCAAATGTGCTGACCTGTTCCGCTCAATCATCATTTCAACTCTGGAGAAGATCCATTCAGAATTGGAAGGCATGACTAGCGGTTTATTTAAATCCAAACGTTTTCAACCTAGTTTAGTCCTGGCTGCTTTAGTTTTAGAGGAGTTAAGAAATAAAAAATAGGATTCTTACTTTTTGAAATCCTTTGTGGCTAATTTTTTATTTCAGTATGTAGAAAAGGCATTTTATTTTACCACTACAGTCTTGATATTCACAAATTCGCGTATGCCAGCTACAGATAATTCACGACCGTAACCACTTTCCTTAATGCCGCCAAATGGAAGTCGGGGATCCGATTTTACAAAGTCGTTTATAAAAACGCACCCTGCCTCAAGACCTTTTTCAGCAAGCATTTTGCCTTTAGCTACATCTGAGGTAAAAATAGCAGCCCCTAATCCAAATAGGGTCGCATTGGCAATATGGATCGCCTCTTCTTCCGAATGGAACCGAAATAGCACTGCCACTGGTCCAAACAGCTCTTCGTTATAAGCAGGCATTCCAGGCGACACATTTTCCAAAACTGTGGGCGGATAAAAGGCACCATTTCCATCTGGAATATATCCTCCAACCAATACCGATGCTCCCATTAGCCGGCTAGTTTCCACTTGTTGATGAAGTTCATTGCGCAAATCAACCCTTGCCAATGGCCCAATGGTGCTTAGCTCATCAAGTGGATCACCGAAAGTGGCCTCACCCATAAACCTCACAAATTCTGCTTTGAAATCTTCGTAAATCGGACTGGCAACGATAAACCGTTTGGCGCTAATGCAACTCTGACCGGCATTCATCAATCGGCTTTTAACGCACAATTGGGCTGCCGTTGCGATATCTGCATCTTCCAAAATAAGATAGGGATCGCTGCCCCCAAGTTCGAGAACCGATTTTTTAAGTACCGAACCAGCTGCCGCAGCCACTGATTTGCCTGCCGGTGTGCTTCCTGTCAACGTAACTGCCTTAATAAGTGGATGTTCAATCACTGCTTTTACTGAAGAAGACCCAATGAGCAGGGTACGGAAAACATTTTCAGGGAACCCTGCCTGTCTGACCAATTGTTCGATGGCCATAGCGCATCCCGGAACGTTGGAAGCATGTTTTAAAACTGCTGTATTGCCTGCCATTAAAGCGGGAGCCAAGAATCGAAATACCTGCCAGAAGGGGAAGTTCCAGGGCATCACAGCCAATACTGTTCCAATGGGTTGATAGGTAATATACGATTCAGAAGCTTCAGTTATAACACGTTCATTTTTCAGAAACGACTTTCCGTAGGTGGCATAGTAGGAACAAACAAAGGCACATTTTTCGATCTCCCCCAATGCCTCCCGCATCACCTTTCCCATTTCCGCAGACATGATGGCGGCCAATTCTGCTTTTTGATCAATTAACTGATTTTGTAGATTCTTCATCAGGGTGGAGCGGTAATCAAACTCTGTCAGTTTCCATTGTTGAAAAGCCACATCTACCTGGCCAATGATCGTATCTACTTCTTCGGAACTATACTCCTGATAAGTTTGAATCGTTGCACCTGTATATGGATTAATGTAATTCATTGAATGTCATTTCAAATCGATCTATTACCAAGCTTTGCTGAGCAATTGGAATGTTATATATTTCCTGATCCCTGTTATCTGCAAAATCAAGCATACTCTTTATTGCAATGATCAAGTCATTGTCGGTTACCTTTTTAACTTGCCCGATAATTTTCGCTTTTATGGCTTCTATATTCATAGTGCCTGTTTTACAATGTATTACTGAAAAATAAATCCCTTTATACAAAGCTAATCAAAAAAGATTCATCAACCAAATTAACTTCTTACTATTTTTTGTTGCTATTATTTCTTAATTTATGTATCTTGCACAATTCAAACCCTCTTATCAATGGAAAAGAAATCTATCGTAACTGAACTGCAAGCTCCGAATTCAAATTCAGGAAAAATGATTCAGGAAATAAAAAACGACACCCAACTAATTGCCTATTGTGGACTTTATTGTGGAAGCTGTAAGAAATTTCTCTCAGGCAAATGCCCAAGCTGCCAACAACTTACTTTACCACATTGGTGTAAAATTCGCAAATGCTGCATTGGTAATAGACTAGAAAACTGTGCAGATTGTAAGGTTGAAATTCTCAATGCCTGCAAGATCTTCAATAACCCCATCTCAAAGGTTTTTAAGTTTATCTTTGGTTCTGATCGTCAAAAATCTATCCTGCTGATCCGCGAAAAAGGGGCTGTCTATTATGCTGGTCACATGGCTGAAACCCGCCAGCAATCGCTGAAAACAAAGCAAAAAGTAGATTAATGTACTGGTTATATTGGGACGTATTTAATATTTGGAACTTTATTCTGAAATAATATGGCTATCATGTAATTTTTTATATCTTTGGATTGGTATAGTGGGAGAGCAATCTCCCAGTCATTAACATTCATTTGAGTATAATTTCCCCGTTCTGTATGGTTAATAGGACGGGGGTTTTGTTTCCTATTTTATTGCCAAAAATATTCAACAATGAATAGACATATAACCATCATTTAGTCCAGGAAATTTAAGGGAAGAGTCTCAGTTGTCCCGATTTATCCTGTTGGCGGGCAGTTGGCAATAACTCTCCAAAATTAGAAAGCGAAATACCCAGCAAGCGCACTTCTTTCCCTTGAGGTTCAGTTGATGCCAATAGTTGTCTGGCTGTATCACCAATGAAGGATAAGTCGTCCACCGGATGTGCGAACGAATGATTGCGGGTAATTTGTCTGAAATCGCTGTACTTTATTTTTATCGTTATGGTTCGTCCCCTGAGTTCATGTTTGGTTAAACGGTCATAAACAATTTGGGCAATTTTGTCCAGCTCTTGGTTCATCTCCTCTATATTGGTTAAATCGTAGGCAAAAGTATCTTCTGCACCTACCGACTTTGTTTCACGGTGCGGCTCTACTTCCCTATGGTCAATACCCCGTACTATGTAATAATAGAAGTGGCCTGCTTTTCCAAAACTGCTTGTAAGTTCCTGTTCACTAAGCTTTTTTATGTCGGCTCCTGTATATAAGCCCAAGCTTTTCATTTTCGTAGCCGTCACTTTACCTACACCATGAAATTTCTCGACAGGTAACTGTTCCATAAAAGCGTTAATTTTCGAAGGACCGATGAATGCCAGTCCATCGGGCTTATTGAGATCGGAAGCTATTTTGGCAATAAACTTATTGACCGAAACCCCTGCCGAAGCCGTAAGATTCAATTCGTTTTTAATCGCCTGTTTAATTTGTCTGGCTATCTCGATGGCCGATCCAATATTCTGCTTGTCCGCAGTCACATCCAGATAGGCTTCATCCAGTGAAAGTGGCTCAATCAGGTCTGTATAACGGGCAAATATCTCTCTCATTTTGCGTGATACTTCCTTATAAACCTCCATACGGGGGCGCACAAAAATGGCGTTCGGGCATAACTGAAAGGCTCTTTTTGAAGGCATCGCCGAGTGTATCCCATACTTGCGGGCTTCGTAACTGGCGGTGGCAACAACTCCCCTACGTCCGTCAGGCAATCCGCCTACCACAACTGGCTGACCCTTGTATTCAGGATGATCGCGCTGTTCGATTGATGCATAAAAGGCATCCATATCAATATGAAGGATCTTCCGCTTCTCATTGTCGAATTTATTGTCCATTGAAACCGCTAAAGGATTACCTTACAAATATAGGGACAAAATCGGATGTGGAACCTAGTATATATTGAGAAGAAGATCAATCTTTATGCGGTACCTCTTCATCAGTTGTTCAACAATCCCTTTGCCTCATCCCAATCCAAAAGGATTTCAGGATGATCCCTTGACTTATCAAATCGTTCCATCACAAGGTTTTGGTGGGCTAAGGGAATGTTATAATTCTCTTTATCCACGGTGCGTGCATAATCAAGCATACTTTTTATGGCAGTAATCAAATCAATGTCGGTTTCCTTTTTAACTTGCTCGATAATCATCGCTTTCTCTGCTTCTATATTCATAGTGCTTGTTTTACAATGTATTACTGAAAATGGATCTCTCTATACAAAGCTAACAAAAAAAACAATCACCAACAAGATTACCTGGAAATATAAAACATTGATTTCGATAAGCTGCAAATTTTAAATTGATAAAAACCAATTAATTATTCCTTTCATTCAATGATTTTTATTATTTTTGATCAAATTAAAGAAAGTAGTTATACAAAAAACCAGCTTAATTATGAACTTACAATATATTTCAGATAACAGGGGAAAAACAACTGGTGTTTTTATACCAATACAGGAATGGGAAGCCCTTAAATCTAAATTTAAAGGGCTGGAAGAAGTAGAACTTGCAGATCAATCAAAGGAAGAGATTCTGCAAGGATTACAACAGGCTGTAGAAGAACTGAACCTTGTTAAACAAGGAAAACTAAAGGCCAAGGATGCCAGAGAATTGCTGAATGAGCTATAAAGTTAAAACCATCCCCTATTTTGACAGGCAGGCTGAACGGCTTACCCGTAAGTTCCAGTCATTTAAAAATGAACTTTCTGAACTGTCAGATTATACTTTACAGATAATATTAACAATACTTTTAACAAAGAAAAAAGGATGTTCATTATAAACATCCCTTTAAACTAACATTATTTAGTCTTTACTAAACGAATAGCAAATCCAGAATTTAGTGGATAAATGTATCCTGTCACATACCAACACTCTGTTGAAATTTGTGTTGCAGTTGCTCCTGAGGCAAAAGTATCGGAATCCCAGGAAATAAATAATTCCCCAAAATACTTAAATGCATATTTTCCAGTTACCAGATTTGGGTTAAAAGCTCCACTTGGAATGGCTGTAAAACCAGTCAGATTAGTTGCTTTACGAAGTAGATTTTTCCAATAATACTCACTGGCATCCATTAAAGCCGGGCCAGCGACGAAATAATTACCTAAAAAGTTTATTAATTCTAATTGTTCATAATGAGTTGGTACGTGCCAACCAACAATTAAACCTCTTGGATCAGTTCCAACATAGAAGTTATACAAACCTCCATAGACTTCACCGATTTTGGAGTCATTGTTATACCAGCAATATGCGCCAGTAGTAAGCTTTGACCAAATAGTTGCGTCAGTCACGTTAGCAATAGCATCGCCGTTGGCATAATGTACGCCACGGAAATTTTCTTTTAACCAAGTCTGAGCACCGATGGTGACCGTATGATATAAATTACCATCGAAGTCAGAAACGGCGTAGGTCTCAAACTGACTATCAGAACTCACGACTTCAGCAGCGATATTTTTAGCTCTAACTCTTAAACTGTAAACAGTTCCTAATTTTAAGTCAGAAAGGTCAAAAGTAACAGTTGTCGAATCCTTACCGTTAAATGGTGAAGGTAAAGATTTAACGAGCCAGTCTGAGCCACTTGTCTTATACTCAATTGATACCTGCGTATCGTTTTCGTTAGTGACAAGTTTGGCTGTAACAGTTGCTGAAGTTAAGGTAACTTTTTCAATTGTTTTAATTACCACCGCTGGCAAAGAGTAAGCTGTTGTTACAAAATTTGCTTCATAGCTAATTACTTCCCCACCTTTGTTGTTGGCTTTTACCCGAAAACGATAATAAGTTTTTGGATTTAAGTCTAAAAGGTCTGAACTTAAGGTGATAGTATCTTTACCTGAAAAAGTTTCGGGTAAGATTACTGTGGTCCAGTCTGCAGTAGTAGTTCTATATTCAAACGAAACCGAAGTTCCGTTTTCATTAGGAACAACTTTAGCTACAATTGTAGCTGAAGTGATTTTTACATTTTCCGCTGGTCTAATTATTAAAGCGGCTTTAGTGTAAATTGGTAAAGGGTCAGGAATTTCTTTATTATCTTTGCAAGACACTAATATTAACGAAATAAATACCGAAAAAACAAAGAAAGCCACAAAGGCTCTCAAGCCATAAAACATTTTTTTTGCTTTCATCTATCTTAAGTTTTTAATTATAGTATAATTTAAGCTTCTATTACCATTTCATTATTTATTTTGTTAGCAATTAGCGCAATTTCAAGATTATCTAAATTGTTTAAATCTACAAACTATTTGCATAAAGCATCGTGCAAATTTGCATTGCTACTTATTTTCTCAAATGAAGCTTAATTTGTATCATATAAACTACAAGATTAAATAAAATATTTATGAAGTACAAGACAATTACTGATAAAGATGAGGAAATATAAAAATCTTTGAATTCGTTACACTTCTGGTTCAAGAGGATTTACCACTTTATTGTTCAAAGTGCTGATGAGATTTGTAATTCAAGGTTTAGTGAGCGGGTGACTCCAAGTCACCCGCTCACTCACCACTATTCTATATCGCCCAAGGCATTAAATAAGGCGCCCTGTACTCGCGGGTCAACATATTGTTAGCTTCTGCTTCACCTTCACCTGTAAATCGTTCTGCGTTGGGGTCGAACTCTAACTGGCGACCCAAACGGCAAGAGATATTGCCAAGATGAGCCAGTGATGAAGCCAACGCTCCTGTTTGAACAGGACCATTCTGGATACTCATATCGCGGGCCCGGATGGCGTCAAACCAGTTCTGGAAATGAAGGGTAAGCTCTCCTTTTTCTGAACGGCTGGGTCCCTTTTCACGTTTCTCACCCAGGAAAGTTTCATAAGTATCATAACCCTTTACAACCATGTAACCCTTGTCACCGTAGAAAATATTACCCACTCCGGCGCCGTCTTCAAGGTTGGTACACCAGTTGCGGACTTCAAACTGAATCATTTTTCTTTCCTTCGGATAATGATAAATCGAAGTTTGAATTTCAGGAACCTCTTTGCAATCGTCCCACAGGAATTTACCTCCCATGGAAGTAATGCGCTCTGGTAAAGTATGTACACCCAATCCCCACATACATAGGTCGGTTTCATGAATGCCCTGGTTTCCCACATCGCCGTTACCATAATTCCAATGCCAGTGCCAGTTGTAATGAACAAGGTTTTTGCTGAAGGGACGCATAGGAGCCGGACCGCACCATAAATCATAATTCAAGCCAGCTGGAACCTGAGAAATACCTTTATCCCCAATATCGGGGCGCCAACGATACACCAGTCCGCGAGACATATAGACCCTTCCAATTAGTCCTTCTTCCAAATGTTTAACAGCTTCCCTGATGGCCACTGAGCTTCGTAACTGCACGCCATGCTGCACGATACGGTTATATTTATAAGCCGCCTCAACGATCTTTTTACCCTCTGCAATATTATGGGTTGCAGGTTTTTCAACATAAACATCCTTACCAGCCTGGCAAGCCCAAATTGTTTGGAGAGCATGCCAGTGGTTAGGGGTTGCAAGTGTCACTGCATCAATGGTCTTGTCTTCATAAGTTCTGCGGAAATCCTGTTCGATGGCTACTTTTTTGCCATATTTTGTTTCGAACTCTTTGGCCCTGTCCTGAAGAATATTCATATCAGTATCGCACAGTACGGCCACTTCCACATTCGATTTTGAAGCAAGGCCCATGATCTCCTCAATGTGGGTTTTACCCCTGCCGTTGATTCCAAGTACCGCTACTCTGATGCGATCGTTGGCCCCTTTTACAGAGGCGGGAATGATGACTGGCTTCTTTACCTGCGCAGTTACTGATGAGGGTGCTACGGCTGCAATAAGCGCTCCTGTTGCGGCAGTCCTGAGAAAGCTCCTTCTCGAATTCTTTTCTTTTTCCATTGGTTGGTAGGTTATTTATTTAAAGTTAGTTGATATTTTATTAATTTCTGCATCGGTTAAATCTCCGCCGATGATTACTTTATGTTTAAAAATGATACTCTCACCTTCTTTCAAAACCATTTTTATCGGCTTGGCGTTCTTATCAAAAGCAAGTCCTCCAAGATTGTTGGTAGCAAAAAGTCCATACCCACGGGCGTGAGACCAAGCAGGATAGTTGATATTATTCTTGTTATCAATAATAGCAATGGTAATTACCTCGCCCTCTTTTACAGCTCGCAGCGCTACCCAAGGACTCCGTTTTGACCAAACATCGCCGCCTTTGATGCCTTCGGCATTGCGGTATACTCCATTCACCCCTTCATTGTTCAGCACAGGAATTTCGGTCACATTGCCTTTTGCATCCAGAAATTGATCAGGTTTTTGAGAAGGTTCTTCAAATGCCCTGTCGACACGTAACCCTATCAGGCCTTCCTTATTGTCATCAAAAGTGACAGTTTGCATGGCTGTTAATTTGGTAATTCGTTCAATACTTCTGAAGTTGCCGGTTCCTTCAAACACAAAGGTAGCTTCCTCATTCAGAAGTACTTTGTCATTGATATCCACCCAGTCTGATTGGGTTACAAGTTTACCTTCCGAAGGATTTTCACTGATGATCTTACGAAATTTAACAGTACCATATTTGGGTTTGTCTTCCGGCTTGATGGCAAAAGAATTGTTCCAGAAATCGAGACCGTTTGCACTTCCAAAATTGAACCACAGTCCCACATGATGTGGATGGTCGGTTCGCTCAAAAGGTCTTGGTGCAATAGGAAAGCCCCTGGTAATCAGCTTACCCGACGCACTGGCGATTGGATAAAGCGATTGCTTTTCCATATTGTCGGGATAAATATAGGCGGTGAAAAATTTACCACCCACATATACCTCTACCTTTTTAGCGTTCTCATCATTCTTAAATGTAACTTTTTCTTTTTTAGAAGCTTGTGAAATATTTACTGCGAGGAGCAAGGCTAAGGCTGAAATACAAATTTTCTTCATTTGTCAATTTGTTTAATGGTTATATAGATTCGGATTTCAAAAGTCGTAAATTAAATTGCATTATACCCTAAATTGTATGTTAATTATTTATATATCCGAACAAATAATGAAAAATGAATATTTTAGGAGAAGCCAAATTGATCCGTTGCTTTAAGGTCCACTGGAAATCAGGAGCAAAAGATATTTTAGTAATTGGACTATTTATTTATTTTCTGTTGCTGCTTGTGAGGGTTTTGACTCTTACAATAATGATACTAACTCTATACTAACTCAATACTAACTCAATATGAACTCAATACTAACTCAATATGAATTCAATACCGAATGGGTATTTAATGGGTTTAATATGGGATAATAATAGGTTCATGAACCCGTAATGTACCCATTATGTACCCATTATCAACCCATAATGTACCCATTGGGTATTGAATTCATATTGAGTTAGTATTGAGTTCATATTGAGTTAGTACTGACTTAGTACTTAGGAATTATAACTAAATTACGAGGAGTAAACTTTGGAAGTTACAGTAGTCAGGTATTAGTGTTGGAGTTAAATAGCTTCCTCAGGTACAATTCGAATTGAACAATCAGGTGATTGAATGTCATTTAAAGCATAAAAAAAGGGATTCAGTTTCCTGAATCCCTTGTCTATCAATATAATTATACGTCTCTGTTCAATTAATCTTTGTCTGTCCGGTTAATTACCCTGGGATTTCCATAGCCAGGAGTTTTGAATCGGCTTCAATATTGATTGTGATGCTATCGTCTACCTCTTCAATGCCAACTCCATCGCGGGCCTGCAAGGTTTCGTTACCTACTTTGATTGAGCCTGAGATCACAAACAGATACAAACTATGTGCAGAGTTTTTCAGTTTCAGTTCTGTCACATCGCCTTTACTAAATGTACCCAATGAGAACCAAGACTGCTGATGAATCCAAAGAGAATTTTCTGCTCCATCAGGGGATACAACGACCCTCCATTTGCCTGCCAGATCTTCATCGGTGAAGCGGGCCTGATCGTAACGAGGTTCAACATTCTGTTTATCAGGGAAGACCCAAATTTGAAATAAACTTACGTCATCAGTCTTGGAATGATTAAATTCAGAATGTTGAATACCAGTTCCAGCAGACATTACCTGTACTTCACCAGGTGTGATGACTGATCCGTTGCCCATACTGTCGCGGTGTTCCAATTCACCTTTATTGACAATGGTGATAATTTCCATATTGTCGTGTGGGTGAGTTCCAAAACCCATTCCGGCCTGCACACTATCGTCGTTCAAAACCCGAAGTGCACCGAAATGCATTCTGTTGGGATTGTAATAATTGGCAAAACTAAAGGTATGCCAGGTTTTTAACCAACCATGATCGGCATGACCTCTACTACCTGCTTTATGTAATGTGAGTTTCATGTTGTTGATTTATAAAAGTTTGACTTGCCTAAAATTTAATTCTAATCACTTAATCCGGTACGGCCGCGGTTAAAAACTACGGAACCAGGATTAAAGTGCCTCAAGTAAATATAATAGTCCTCATTAGAAGTAAAAATAAATATTCAAGGTATTTTACAATTATTTATTCAGCAATCACAATATTAAAGTCGAGGATAAATTCGTCGTTAATTACCTTGTCACCCAAATCATTAAAGAATGATTTTGACCCGTAACGAACATTGAATTTACTGCGGTCTACTGTTAGAGATCCTTTATATACCGTGTTCTTTCCCTCTTTTGAAGAAGTAGCCGTGAATGTTACAGGATTGGTAATTCCTTTGATGGTCATATTTCCAGTGAAGGTATAGGTGCTGCCATTGGCTTCAGCTTTGGTGATGTTCAATTCTGAAGTTGGATAAGTAACTACTCCAAAGAAATCGTCTGATTTTAAATGACCCACCAGTTTGGCATTCATCCCGGTATCGGTCTGATCAACGTCCTTAATAGATGGCATATCCATAACTATTTTTCCACCAGTCACTTTATCATTGTTCACTTCAAGATTTCCTTCCTTAATTGCAATGGTTCCGTGATGTTCACCAGTTACTTTTTTACCGGTCCAGTTAACAACACTTTTGGTCACATCCACTTTCTGAGTTTTGGCAAATACGGCGGTGGTCATTGAAAGTGCAAGAACAAATACGCCTACGGATTTTAAATTAATAGATTTCATAACTGTTAAATTTTTAGTAATATTATTATGAAACAAAGATAGAGGGTATGAATTGATCAAAAAATGGACTAAAAGCCGATTTAATGGTATTTTTTTCGGCTATGTTCACGAAACTCCTTCAATGTGGTACCGGTATATTTTCTAAAGAATCGGCTGAAATAGGCTGGGTCATCAAATCCAAGCTCATAAGCAATTGCTTTGCCGGACATTCCGCTGGCGAAGAGAAGTTTTTTTGTTTCATCAATTACCCGGTTGCGGATAAGTTCTCCTGCAGTAATGCCTGTAGTTTTTTTAGCCACCTCATTCAGACAAGAGGGGCTCATATTGAGTAATTCAGCATAAGCAGAAACATTCTTCTGAGTCTGGTAATTGTTCTCTATCAGCAGTTTAAACTGTATAATTGTAGAGTCAGGCGTCTCAGAAGGAATTTCAATGCCGGCCTGATTTTGCTGGTCGAAAATACGTCTTGATTCAAGTAGGAAAAGGTGCAGCAAATTCAAAATAATATCTTGACTGTAATTGTCGGGGGCCTTAATTTCATCAAAAATAAGATCATTGATGTTCTTTAGTTTCTGGCGGGTCTCGGGAACAATGGTGATCATACTTTTAAAATCAGGATTGTTGAATAGGCGATATTCCTTTAGTGGGACGTGGTTCTTTTGATTGTACTGTATAAATTCCTCGTTAAATAGAATATAAGTGCCATTGACTGATTGATCGATAAACATTCTGTGTTTCAGTCCGGGCGGGACAAACAGAATCGTATCAGCCTTCAGTGTGTATTCTACAAATTCGGTAGCATGGGTAGCTTCGCCAGATTCAATCCAAAAAATGGAATAAAAATCATGGAGATGAGGCATGAGATTGTGCTCAATTTCCTCATGGCCAAAATCGCAGATCTTCCTGATGGTAAAGATCTTTTCGTTTCCCTCTTCAAATAGCATTGAATTTTTCATCTAATAATAAAATTAAACACATAGATATTTGGGGCACATAGTTTAAATGGTTCTATTCAAATAATGTGTCTATGTGTTTATTATTCATCTCGTTATATTATTAAACGTATAGATATACAGGGCATAAAGTTTAAAATGTCTATGTGTACTATGTTTCTATGTGTTTATTTTTAATTATTATTGTTGATCAAATATACTCATTTTATTTCAACTTCCTGTTATATTGAAATTTGAATAATTAAACTAATTTTACGTTTAAATATATGACACCATCGGATCAATGAATTTTAATAAGTAACATATATTTAGCCCAATTGTTGTTTAATCAATTAACAAAACAATTCAACATAATGAGAAGTTCTATTAATCGACCGACAGAGGAGGATGGTGATCTATCCGGATTTCACTTATTTAAAAAATTGACCGAGCAGGAAATTACTCAATTAAATTTTGATAAAACCTGTTCATTGTATGTTAAAGGCAGCATAATTTACCGGGAGGGAAGTCGTTTAACAGGTTTTTATTGTGTTACGCGAGGTATTTTAAAAATATTCAAGACGGGTACTGATGGGAAGGAACAAATTATCCGCTTTGCCAAAAAGGGTGATATTATTGCCTATCGTTCGCTTTTAAGTAAGGAATTGGCTTGTACCACGGCCAAAGTAATTGAGGAATCAGCATTGTGTCATATTCCTTATCAAACACTTTTGTATTTGATTCAAAACAATTGGCAGTTTTCGCATCACATGCTTCAAATCGTCTGTAAGGAATTGCGTGAGGCAAATGATTATATTACTGACATTGCTCAAAAATCAGTACGTGAACGACTTGCCGAAGTATTGCTGCTTCTGAAGGATAATTTTGAACTTGATAATGCCAACACCCTCCAGATTTCGCTCACCCGCGAAGAACTGGCCAATATGGTTGGAACGGCTACTGAAAGTGTGATCAGGTTACTTTCTGAATTTAAACTTGAGCAATTGATTGATGTTCAAGGTAGAAAGATAAGATTTATCAATGTGGCCGGATTGACAAAAGCGGCCAACTTATTATAAGAAAACGAATACCTTTGGAGTTGTATTTTGCAATGGTTGAAGGTTATATGGGAAGTAATATTGCAAAGAGCACTTTCAATTAAGATGTTTTTCATTTTCCTTTGAATTGAAGAGGGTATCATTTTGCAGGTAGTATTTATTGAGCGCTTTTTGAAGATCTTCAGATGGTTTAATGATATTGTAATCATGCCAAAAATCTTTATCATAGTTGTTGATCATTTGAGAAAAAATATCTTTTGAACTAAATATTTCATTTCGCTTAAAGTGAGTTCCATCGTCAGACTTAAAATCGGTAACCAATAATTCGCAGGTACTGTGAAAGACCGAATTGATTTTGCCCTTCTTACTTTTGACGCGGAAACGAAGAGATGCCTGTGCGTTACTTAAGTGCCAAACTCCTTCGGAACGGCGATAGTTCACCTGGTAAGTGACATGAAGTGGACGGACGAAAACATCGCTTGGCTTTTTCTTTATCAATGTTCCCTGTGCAAGTTTTAAACCTAAATGGCTCAGTTCAAATTCAGCCTGAACCAATGCAAAGGAGGACATATCAACCCATAATGTGCCTTGATAGATCGCATCCTCCACTTTTTCTTTCGGTTTGAATTGCAAGACATAAGTTGAGCGATTGTCGAATTCAACAATTTCATCGAGTGAGTATTTATAGAACTGAGCTAATTGAGGATCAAGAAATGAATCCAATGTTTTTATTACATCGAGCCGTGTAATATAATAAGGCCCTCCCTGAAGTTTAAAATCTACTAACTCAAAAGGTTTGACATTTAAACTTTTACGGCCTTTAATAAATTTCACTTTATCTTCGGTAGCAGAATTGTCATAAGGAGCCTTTCTTAATTCTATAACAGCCTCAGCTACATCAATATAATTTTTATCCTGCTTGAGAACTTCACGATAAAAGGAGGTCATTATTTCAGGTTTGAGGGGATAATTAAACGCAATTTTGGTTAGAATACGGGCAATAATTTCTTCCGAGTTGATTGAGGTTACATTTATTTCCTGAAGATGAAAAATAGCCGTCTCAAGAGAAATAATCACCCGTTCATCGTTGATTTGACGTATTGGAAAATGGGATTGTTTATAACCCAAACATGAAACGACCGCGGTATCATTGATCATTTCATAAGGTATTTTCATTTCAAAATCACCATCGATATTCGAGATAGTTCTTATATTTCTATCATGAATGGAAATGCTGGTAAAGGGAAGAGCCTTCTTTTGATCCTGATCAATGACCTTTCCCCGAAAGGTAATCATTTTCGGCTTAACATTGGAATTAATTGGCTTATTTTTTTCAGTTCCGAAATCAGTGGTTGTGATAATTATCTGTTTATCAATGACATGGTAGAAAAATTTTGATTCGAACAGAACATCAAGTATTTCTTTGATGGTTTTATCAGTAAATGAAGCATCTATTTTTTTGTCCGCTTGAATTACCGAAGGGTCATACGAGAAATAAACCTGCGTGAGAGAAGATATTTTATCTAAAACAGCTGCAATCGTTTCATGACTGACCTCGATACTAATAATTTTGTCCAGTGCCGAATTTGTTTCCTTTTGACCAAGGGATACCTTTACTGCCAAAATGAAAACAATTAAAAGTAGTCGGCAGGTTAATTTCATCTGTTTATAATTTGAAATTCAAAGGTTTAAGAGTGATCAGGGCTCTCCAATGTAGAAGAACAACTTTTTCATGATCGTTATCTATCAGAACATTTTTTTCAGGGTAAATTCCGTTTTTACCTCATCTCCATTTCTTAGTACGGTCATTTTTATTTTCTTGTCCTCATGACTTTGAAACAACAAATTTATATCATTTAAAGTTAATGTCATATTGCTAAGATTGTTTAAAGCTATAATCTGATCATTTTCCTGAATTCCGGCATTATAGCCAGGTGAATCTTTACGAATATTGTTGATCAGAAAAATAGGGACTCCCGGCATTGGATTGGTCACTTCCAAACCACTCATATTATAATTAAATTTTTCATTTATATTGCTGTTTGGTCTCAGTATGAGTCGTTTGTTTGGATAATCCATGGTGACATAAAACCGTCGCAGGATTTCGGCTCCGAGCGTTCCATTTCGATCGTTTTCACCAATAAGTTGGTCGATCAATTCATTTTCAGGAAAGGCTACAATGGGTTCGTAAAGCACCAGTGGGCCTACCCAAATTGCTCCAATACGGCCTTTTTTACCATATAAATCGCCATTTAATCCACGTCCTAAAAATGTTTCAATGTTGTTTTCGGGAATCGATATCCGTTTATCAGAATTGGAAGATAGCCAAAGGGCATCGCTGGCACCAGTATCAACCAATAGTTTAACGGGAACTTCCTGGTTTTTATCTGTCACAATACTCGTTTTAACAAAGGGCTTATTTTGTTCAAATATCAGCGGCAAAACGATATCCTTTTCTCTTTCTTTGTAATGGAAGTATTCAGGTTTAATTAAAGTGATTTTCTTGTCCTCATAATCGATTTTAACCACATAATCTTTAAAAAGGTTAAAGCCAATCATTCCATGGACAGGGATTCCCAGAATTTGGGAGATCTGGAAGTTCTCGTCGATCACCATGTGTATCTGCTGGTCATAAGCAATCAACCCATTTATTTTAATAATATTATTACCTGACCGGTAAGCAGTATGTTGTTCACCATCTCCCAATCCGTTGATAGTGATGGGTTGCAGATAATTAAGGCTCAGTTTGTTAACAAAAGGAAGTTCTGTAATAATGGGATAGTTGACCCCTGTATCAAGAATGAAATTTAAGGTATCTGAATTATTGATAGCCACAGGGATGATAATCAAATTACTAGACGTTTTGAAATTGATGGTTATTGATTTTTTCTTGGGATTCTCAAAGATAAAGCCAGTTCGTTCGTTGTAGGTATGAATTTTCTTATCATATTCCAGGCTCTTATCCAGCGGCAAATAATCTCTGATTACAAGGATGTTATCTTGAATATCATAAATCAGGTAAAAATCTTTCATCAATTGATCCAATACATACTTAATGGGTTTATTCGATACGTTCAGATTGATCTTCTTATCTTCAATTAGTTTTGAATTATATAAATAGTTTATGTTGAGGTATTTACAAATCCTTTTAATTACATTGGAAAGGGATTCGTTTTCAGCATAAATACTGATATTTTGTGCGAGGACATTGGGAGTCTGATCGTTTTTTTGATCCTGTTTGGTATGATGTGTTTCACTTTGTTTTTTAATTACATTCTGGCTAGAGGCATACTGAGGTATTGAAACCAACCAGACAAATAATATTAAAAAGGAATAATTGCTTAAAATTCTAATTGTTTTCATGACGTTTCAAATTTATTAAATTAGGATTTTGCCTTTAGAATATATTGCCCGTCAGTCACTTGCGTTTTTAGCTGGAAAGTAGTTTCTATTACTTTCAAAACGACATCGAGGGAATAATTATTGAAATGGGCTGTGAGCAAAAGTTCATTTAGCCTGGGATCGTTTAATTGGATGTTCACTTTGTAAACTTTTTCGAGTAACCCAATTACTTCCCCCAGTGAAGTTGCCTTAAAAATAAGGTCATGAGTTTTCCAGGCCAGATAATTAAGGTTCTCATTCTGGATTTTCAGCAATGCATTGTTTGAAAGCACCAAAGTTCCCTTATCTCCTGGATTTAGAATCAGTTCATTGTGTTTTATTGTTTCAGATATCATGGTTGTAACCTGAACTTTACCAGTCTTAACAATAACTTCCATTAAATTTGAATGTGGATAAGCATTTACATTAAAACTGGTACCAAGCACCTTTATCTGAGCATTTCCGACATGAATGATAAATGGTTTGTTTTTATTCGGTTTGACTTCAAAGAATGCTTCTCCTTGAATAGTAACTTCACGTGTATGATTTCCAAATTTTTTGGGATAGCTGAAATGAGTATCAGAGTTTAAGCTCACCAAAGTACCGTCTGGCAGAGTTATTGTCTTGACCAACTGGTTTGAAGCTGTTAATTCTATTGTTTGGCTTGATTCGTCCCAGCGGGTAAAAATTTCGTATCCCCCAACTGATAATAATGCGGCTACCAATACTGTTGCGGCAATGCGCATAAGTGGGTTTGAAATTAATCTCCTCAATCTGGTCCTATTGTTGTGTGCATGATTCTGAATTTGGTTCTGCACTTTTTCCCATGCAATTTGATTGGGATAATTTTTCAATTGATAGTATAAGTCAACTTTCTTTGTGACCTGAAGAAGCTGATCTCTCTCTTTGGATTCAACAATAAATTCATCATCATTCAAAGGTTGTTCTTCGCTGGTCAGTTTATGGTTCTGGTCATAAATTGATTTGGCCAGCAACGCCCATTTTTCTACTTCTATGTTGTCATTTTCATTCATATACTTTAATGACATTCATAGATGGGTTCTACCCTTATTCGGAAGTGAACTATTTTTTGAAAATTAAAAGCAGTGTTAATAAATGATCGCTGTATTCCTTTAAGTCATCGCGTAAATATTTAAGTGCCAGACCCATTTGCGCCTCAACAGTTTTGATGGATATATTTAATTTTTCAGCAATTTCTTTGTATTTTAATCCTTGTTCACGGCTAAGTTTGAATATTTCCTTTCGCTTTTGGGGCAATGAATCAATACTTTTTTCAATTCGTTTGATCAGATCAACTTCCATGAAATATTGTTCGGTATCGATTTCCCTATTTGCAGATTCAATTATTTTGCTGGCATATAGCTTTCTAACCTTTTGATGTTGAATCAGATTGAGGCATTGATTTCTAACTGATTGGAAAAGATAATGCTTCACAGAAGTTTCGATATTCAACAATTCACGTCTTTCCCATAAGCGAACAAATAGTTCCTGAACCGATTCTTCTGCCAATACGTTATCTTGCAGAAGTTGACATGCAAAATGACACAATGCTGAATAATATTTTTCAAACAAAGTCTTAAAAGCTTGCCCGTTGCCTTCTTTAAGTTTTCTATACAGTTCATTATCTTGTGAAAGATCCATAAGCTATTTGCAACCTGCGTTAATTTTGAGAATTAGGCTAAAGGTATAAAAAATTATAAGTCGATTGTAAATATGTTTTTTCTACCCGGTTTAACCCTAAAAAAAGTAAATAATTAAAATTTGCAGGAAATGTTTTGTACAAAGGAAATTTCCATTAGTTTTGCAGCCTGTTTACAAAGAAGCCCGGATGGCGGAATTGGTAGACGCGCTGGACTCAAAATCCAGTAGTAGCAATGCTGTGTGGGTTCGATTCCCACTCCGGGTACTTTAAAGCCGCTTAACTAGTTGATAGTTAAGCGGCTTTGTTTTTATAAAGAGAGAATGAAAGAGAGAATAGCATAAAAGATATGATTTATCAACCTCTTTAGCCATTCAAAAAACACAAACTAAACCTTAAACTATATCAAAATAGGGTGCTTTGATACTGTATTGATATTGAATATAAGGTTAAAGTATTGACAAACAACAATATAAATATTTTAATTGCCTCTAGAATTGCCTTTGTGAGCTAAAAACCTACGAACCGCTGACCTCTGTTGATTGCTACGCATAAAGATGAATTTAACAGATATATGACAGGAAATGCGTAATATTCTGAATATTAGGTTATTAAAATAAAACAACTCATAAAGATTTTGTCCTTATGAGTTGTTTAGAATGATTCTAAATAGTGCTTTAGTCCTCTTATAAGTACTATTTTTTTAAAATAAGCTCCATTCCTTGCGCTATAACTTTTTGTTTCAAATCTCTAATTTCACTTCTTAAAGAGGAATTATCTTCTTTAAGACCTTGAATTTGGCTATTAAAGTAATAATTACTATTAGTTTCACTCTTAATCTGTTGATTTGCAAACAGTCCGTAAAAACGTGCGCTTGTTTCCTTGTTTGCACTATTGCCCGTTTTATAATTTCGCTCACAGTATTCAATCAGTGGCGTACTAATGTCAACCCCTGTAATTGTCTCTACACCATACCCATAATTGGAATTAACCTCAATACAATAGCTTTTCCCTGCTGGATCTCTCATTAAATCAACCCCGGCAACTTCGTGACCGCAAGCCCTTGCAGCTTTAATACAAAGTTCCTGGTCTTCCGGTGAAAGATCAATCTTTTTTCCGCTACCGCCTTGACTAATATTTGCCCTAAGTTCACCTTTAATGGCTGTTCTTTCCATTGCAACAACTACTTTGCCATCTATAACGATTGCCCTAATATCTTTTGATCCACCATCAATAAAACCCTGAATCAATAGGTTTTTGCTTTTCTTATTGAAATTCTTTAAGAATACATTGGTTTGATAGTTAGATTCAAGTGGATAAACTGCATTTCCTTGTGATCCTGTCAGCTCTTTAGCAATTGCCGGAAGTCCGCCAATTTGTTTAATCATCCAGTCAGGAAAAATACTTTTATTTCCTATTACTGTTTTAGGTGTTCTTACACCTTCCTTTGAAAGTTTTTGCTGACATAGAAGCTTATCGGCTGCAACTCTTATGCCATCGGCTGTTTGAGTGCTAAAAATGCCTAAATTTTCGTTTATATGTCTAACAATTGAACAACCATAACCTAAGTCATTGCCAAGCCTGGGAATGATAGCGTCATAGCTTTTAATGGTCATTCGATCGGGTTTATCTTCCTGGTCAAAACCATCATAAATACGGTCATAACCGTTAATACTATCCGAAATCAACATTAATAAGTGTGATGGATGTTTTACAATCATTTCATGGCCTCGGTTTTTGCCTGCTGCAACAATGCTTTTAGTTGCGTCAATGTTTGGAGCTGCTGATAATACTAAAATTTTCATGTTTTAAATTTTATGAATAAATGAATTGTCAAAATTTTGTGTGAAGGACCCGGCAACAATAGGCATTTTATAAGGCTCAAAAGCCCGGCCTAAATTAAAAAGGTGCTGTTCTCGTTGGTAGTCAATTTCAAAACAATCGTCTCCTTCTGAAACTATTGAAATGTTTGTTAACTTTAAATCATTAGATAGATTCAATACATGTATGAATTTTTCTTTTTCAAGTGGACTAATTTTTAATGTTGTTATCATAGTTTTACCTCCCTAAAAATTCATCGGTCATTTGTTGTACTATAAGTTCTTTTTTTAACTCCATTAAAGCTTTTGCAGCTTTAGCGTTTCCTTTGTTGGCTTCACGTTCTAATGCTTTGAATGGTTCAACCATGAATAGAGCTTTCCCTTGAGAGTAAAATTTATAAATTTCGCTTGAAGGGTCATAGAGAGCGTCTTTAACTTCCTGGTCTGAAAGTATAATAAGTGCAGAAAGCTTTTTTGCATCAAAGCCATATTTTCCGGCATCAATGCACATTTGTTTTTGTTCTTCTGTTAAACTCATAATCTAATTTTTAAAATTGTTAATAAATATTTATAATTAATTATTCCTTTTTCAAATTGTTTAAAAAGTCCCGGCAATAAGCAAGATCACTCGAAAGGTTTATAAGATGTTTTTTTCTTGCTTCTTTGTCAAGGCCTGAATAATCAATAGATTCTTTCACCATAAAGCAAATAGAATCTGCTATGTATTCTCTGAATGACTCTATACAATCGTTTTGGTCATCTTGAAAGCTTTTGATTTGGCTAATTACTTTCGTGTTTAGTACAGCTCCATTGATTTCAATGGTTTGATTTTCTTCAAGTGTAATTTTCTTTTCCATGATTATATTTTAAAAGTTTTATATTTGTACTGACAAACAGTTGTTTGTTATTCGATGAATGAAGCTAAGGCAGTCCAAAGGGGCTGCCTTTATTATTATCCCTGGGGTAAATACTTTTTATCAATTGGCCCGGCTATTAGTTGTATTTCGGTGCCATCTTCTTTTAAAAATGGAACTTCTCTATAAGTATTATTTACCTTTTCTTTGCATTTCTCCAGAGCTTTTCCTTGTTCAAAAGTTGCGCCCCAAACATGGCCGGTTGCGTCTTGTAATACATAAATCCAATTCATAATTTTAGTTTTTAAGCTGTTTATATTGATCAACTAAATATTCATTAAAGTCTTTATGGTGTGGGTAAATTATTTGCGATTTGTTGACAATGGCCGGGAACCTGTTCTGTATTTCGTTGGCTGTTTTTTGCCCTGCCTGGTCATTGTCCAGATAAAGATTAACCTGATTAAATGTTGGTAGTATTTCCCAAAGGTGGCGAAGGTGTGAAAGGCTGTTTAAAATGATTGTTGTGGCCTGTGGTTCGTTTTGTTGATAATATACCAATGCTGAAAGAAAGTCTATATAACCTTCAAAAACATTGATCTTTTTAGAATTGCCTGGAATGGTTGTAATTGATTTTGGGGTTGTGCTTCCTTTAAAATATTTGTTCCTTAATTCATAACCAGATTGATCATTTTTAAAAGCAATTGCAAAGTATTTTTTTATTTCTCCATTGTCCTGGTTAGTGATTGTATAATATGCCTCCTCTGTATATTTGGTTGCAACGTTAGCAGGAATACACCTAGATTCAAGGTATTGAATTAATGCGCGGTTTTGTAGTGGTTGAATGTGTTTGATTGATAGGTTTGATTCAATGTTGTTATTCTTTGGCTGGTCAAAAGAAAAAGATTGCGTGGGGGTTCCTGCTCCCGAAAGGATTAATAAGGCTCCCGAAACTTCAACCCGGTACATTTTACAAATCAGATCAATTAAACGGCCTCCGGTTCCGGTTCCGAAATCGTACCAGATGTTTTTAACCCGGTCAACTTTGAAACTGGCGGTTTGCTCATTGCGAAGCGGTGAGCAATACAAAAAACTTTTGGTGTTATATGTTTGCGGGTTAATTCCTTTACTCAAAAGGAACCCGGCAATACTCATTTTATTAGCAGTTGTACAATTCATATCTTTCTTTTTTTGACTAGCAATAAATTATCTGGACAATTCTGGACAGTTTTAAAGTTGCATTGTCCAGGGCTTAGAAAATTGGACAGTTACCTACGTTTAAAGTGTCCAATTTTTTAGTCTGTGGACAAAGTGTCCAATCAGTTGGACAAAAATTACTTATAGTATTGTATATCAATGTAATATTTGTCCATCTGTTTAAATTAATTCTTTTATGGTGTCCAATTCTGTATTTTTTGTCCAATCTGTCCAATCTGTCCAATCTGTCCAAAGTGTCCAATCTGTCCAATCTGTCCAAAGTGTCCAAAGTGTCCAAAGTGTCCAAAGTGTCCAAAGTGTCCAATCTGTCCAAAGTATTTAATCTGATTTCTTTGTCCAATTGGAGATGGTCGATTTACTTACATTTAATTTCTCTGCTATGTCTCGAACATTCATTCCCATAGATTTCAAACTAATAGCCTGTAATTTTGTATCGTCACCATCAGCAAATAAGTGTTCCTTTTCTATGGTTGTACCTTCAATGTTATATTTAAGAAAGTTGTAATCTTTTAACTTATACAGTGTTAATACATTATTTGAATCATACGCCTCTCTTTTGCTACGTGAAAATTTTGCTTGAATCAAATACCTATAATCAGCAGATTTTATACTTTTACCAATGGCAAAAACACAATCTGAAAAGTTTGGAATTTTAGCTGAACCTGCTAAATCTGAAATAGTTATAGGTGTATAATTGAATTTTTTGGGAGTGTGTGCAATGACCAGGATACTCATTGAATGTTGACGTTTTATCTTATCCAGGTAGGCCATTAATTCCATCGCTGAATTACCGTCTGAATTATCCTGGCTACTCAATGCTGTAATATTGTCAATAACAAGTACAGAGGCTTTTGTTGATTCAATAGCCTCATTTATAATCTTAAATATTATTTCAGTTATATTTTGTTTTGGGTCGTAAATTTGACCAAATGAAATATTTATAAACTTTAGATTATCACTGAATTGATAAGTATTTTTTGTTTCTCCGGTTGGTGTGTATCTTACTTGGAATTGTTTATCTGTCAATTCAAAATCAAAGAATAATACAATTTGAGGTTGACATTCATTTTTGAGATATTCAGAAGAAATACTTTCACCTTTACTAATAGCATCAGCAATTTGAACGGCTAAAATACTTTTCCCGGTTCCTGTCCCACCAAATAAAATAGCTAATTCACCTATCTGCCAAACATCACCCAATAAAGAATTAATTTCAGGCTCCAATAATCCGGCCTTAATTCGTTCATTTCCTGTTCTAATAGGTATTTTAAATTGTGTCGCTTGATCCATTTTAACCGTTGTTTTTCATTGCCTCAATGAGTTCGGGACGTAGATAAAACTTTTTCCGGCCTTGTCCATGTTCTTTAATTAATCCATCTTTGGTCCAATTGTGCATGGTTTGATAAGAAACGCCTAAAAATTTGGCTGCCTTTCTACGGTCTAACTTTTCATCAAGGTTTAAATCTTTGTTTGTTGCTGCCTTTGTTTCATTTAGAAATTCTATAAAGGCATTTTTTAAATCTTCTTTGTTGGTAATAAATACAATATCTGCCATAACGCTTTAGTTTTAATTAATAATGGATACAAATATAGTATATAATATCAAACAATAGTATATACTATATTTATATTTGTAAAAATATATAGTTTTAGTTGGCAATATTATAGTTTTATCTATAAATTTGCAGTTATGGAATCAATAGGAGAAAAAATAAGGAATATTAGAAAATCAAAAGGGATTAGTCAAACGGCTGTTGCTGATTCATGTAACATAAAACAATCATCTTATGCTAATATTGAAAATGGGAAAACTCAAAATATTACAATCGAAATAGGGAAAGGAATTTCTAAAGCTTTGGATATTTCGTTTAATGAGTTGTTTGATATTGAAGTAACATTGCAAAATAAGGATCAACTTGAAAGCTTAAAAGAACAGATTGAAAATTTTAAAGAGAGGGATAGATATAATCTAAAAATAAAGAAAGCTGTATTGATGTCTTTTTTTACTTCATTTACGCATGTAAGCAATAATATTAATATGTATGAGATAGAAGACAGTGACATAAAGCATGAATCACTTTATGATTTCACCAATGATTTTAAAAAGAACCTTATTGAATTAGGTGTTTTTGTAGAATCTGACTTTGAATCATTTGAAAATAAGTGATAAATTAAAGGTTCTCAAATGCCTTAGTTAATTTCTCTTTTTTTGTATCGTTCGATATGTTTAAATATCTTCTTAGTGTTCGTTCGTTGGTGATCCCGGTTATTGATTTGATCATTTCAATATCTAATCCATTATCATAGGCCAAACAGATAAAAGTTTTCCGGGCGGTATGGGTTCCTATCAGTTCATGTTTTGGTTTAAACTCTGTGACTGTGATATTCTTTTCAAATGTTTTATACTCAACCATTGTATTAATTTCTGCCTCTTCACAAGCGTCTTTAATATACTTGTTAAGCTTCTGATTTGAAAATTTTGGTAATAGTTTATATTGTTCCTGATATCGGTCAATGATAGTTTTAACACCTGGAAAAACTGGTATAAAAACTTCTCTATTTGTTTTCTGTGTGGTTATTTTAATCAATCCATCAGTAACATTGTCTTTTGTCAATCGTTGCAAGTCAACATATCTTAACCCGGTTAAGCATCCAAAACAATAAAAATCCCTGGCCTTTTGTAGTTTCTTACTTTCAAAAGGAAAATTGATTAATTGTTGCAACTCCAGAAAGGTTAAATGTACTATGGTTCCTTCCTTTTCAGGTGCTGAAAATTTCTTATAGATTAAATTCGTATGGTAATTACGTTCTAAACTCCAAGTAAGGAAAGCTTTAAATTTATCTGTAATAGCTGAAAGATAGTTGTATCCATGTTTATTGGTTATTAATACATTTTCTTTTAGTTGGTCATAAAATACCAGGTTAATATTTTCAAAGGTCATTTTATACCCTGTTTTAATTTCAAATGTTTCCAGGTACTTTTTAATTGTTTTCCGGTTCCTGTTTGTATTGACTGCCTTTTCTACTTCCCCGGCCTTTATAAATTCTTCATAGGCTTCCCATAAATTCTTTTTAGTCTTATTCAACTTTAATTCATGGCCTTTAAAATAATCTTTGATAATAACAGGTGTTACCTCAATTTTTTGAAGCTCACAATTTAGAAAGTATTTATTTGCTTTACTTTTAAATTCATCCAGATGGGAATTTATTTCAATGTGGTTATTATCTTCTTCGTGTGGGCGTGGTTTATTTACTCTTTGTTTTAGTTTGTTCCAGTACTGGGGCTTTATCTTACCAACTGTTTTTGTGATGTTCTTATAATCTATTGTAACATTCGCTTTTATAGGTGCATAACCTTCTTTGTCGTTGTTGGTTTTGTCAATGTAAAATGTGATATTTGCCATACAATTAAGATTTAATCAATCAATCAAAAGTAATCAAAAGAGAGAATGAAAGAGAGAATAAAGGGATTAACTGTCATAAATAGTAATTAAGAGCTATCTATTAACCGCTAATAACTGCTAATATCCAGATATTTAAGACACATAGTATTTAATTGAATATATATGTATCTGTTCCCACTCCGGGTACGGAAAAATCCCTTAACTAGTTAATAGTTAAGGGATTTTCTATTTTTAGGGGAACGAATAGGGAACGAATATTGTTTTTAGTCAAGTATTACCCATAGAAAAACCCCGGGAAGATACCGGGGTTTCATTTGGCTCCAGATATAATTTATACCACTAAATCACTGGAGCCGGTTTCTCTTAATACTTTATTTCGTGTCGAAGATACTAACTTTTTTATTCAGTTTGAATTATTTACTCACCGGGTTCTACTTTTTGCAAGGCAACGGCAACCATTGTCTGTTCTTTTCTGTCCAGCTATTATATTTTTAAATAAAAAAATCCCTATTTTTATATACATTGACCTTATTTGTCTCATTTTATTGTACTTTATTTGTATCTTTATTGTATTATTTTTGTATTTTAATTATATTATTTTTGTCCTTAAATATAAAGGATTCCAAAAAAAGATTAAGTTTGCACTAAATGAGGTTATATCTAAAACTTTTTGTTCATTTTTCCGTTCTTTACATTGAATTCGCAATTCATACAAAATGATTGCTCAATAAATATTAGATCTAGGATAATTAAAAATGCAAATGCTTCCAAATAAGATTGAAAAATGCCCTGTTATTGATACTGCAGTAGAAATTAGATTTACATCTAAACTTTTTTCTAATGCTGTTTTCGGCATGATCTATAATGAATTTCAGAAAGATTATAATCCTCAAGTGGAAAAACTACCTATCCTTCAAATTCCTGAACAACTTAGGGAAATTGATCCAAATTTTAAGTTCAAACCACATTATAAGTTAAAAAGCGATAAATTTGCTGTGCAAATTGGTCCAGAAGTTATTGCTATAAGCTCATCCATACCTTATGTTGGATGGAACGATTTTTCAGAACACATTTTTTCTTTTTATGAAAGATTATTTAAACTAGATGTTATATTTCAAGTTATTAGATTAGGTGTTAGATATGTTAATTTCTTTGAATCTGATATTTATTCTAGTATAAATTTGTCATTGAAGATTGGTGAAAGTGCACATCCATGCAACAATACTTTAATTCGTACAGAAATTGTAAATGAAGATTTTTCAAATTTAATTCATATTGCAAATAATGTAACTCAGGAAAATAATGGCACATCTAGAGTTGGCTCAATAATTGATATTGATACATTTCGTAATTATTCTGATTCATTATTTATGGATGATTATAAACATCAAGTTGATTTAGCTCATAATTCTGAAAAAGAATTATTCTTTTCTCTTTTAAACAATGATTTCCTAAATTCTTTAATTCCAATTTATGATCATTCAATCTAGTACAAATTTGAATTTAGGAAAGCATCTTTTATTTGCAACCTTAGCTGGAAGTTCACTTCTTGCAGGTATTAATTGTGAAATTCTTTATAATCAAATGCCAACCATGACAGTAAATTATACAGAAATGAAGGATGATTATTCATGGGAAAATAAATACATTGCTTTTAATAAACCTGTTGATGACCATAAGGCATATGACACGATTTTAACATTTGCGAATAAGATTGTTGCTGAAAGCAAAGATATCGATGTTGACATTCAAATTGCTGTAAACAAAATCTTCTGGGATTTATTATGAGTCTAGGTGATATTGAAATTTATTTACCCAAATATTTGTCGGCCGAATCGAGCAAAGAGTTGCTCGAAGGTCTAAAAGACTTCCCAAATAACATAGATAATCGTTTATACACAAATTATCTACATGATTCGATTATATACCAAGGTGACGGACTGACGAATATGCTTGCAGTCAACCTACCAAATTCAGAAATTAAGTCAATAGACGGTATGGTTCTTTCAAATACTTGTGATATTGAACTTTCAAATAATAGGCTATTCCCATCACAGATTGTCTATTCTCCAATTATTAATTTAGAAAAATATGAGGCTGCTTTATTAAGCGCAATGGGAGATCAAAATGAAGATAAAATAAAAAACCATATTACTGACATTAGGAAACAAAGATTAACACAAATATTTTTTATTCCTAAATTTGGCAATACTTTACCGGATTCGATAATATTTCTAGATAGAATTTTTAATATTGGAAATGACTTTGTTGATAGATCAACGTTAGACGATATTAGGATTTTCTCTTTAAGTGATTATGGAAATTATTTATTTCTATTTAAATTATCTCTTCATTTCACAAGAATTCAGGATAAGGTAGATAGAAAATCAACCAGAATCTAGATAACAAAATCATTAGATTTTTACCTATATTCAAATATTTATTGACTTTTCTAATTTTTCGAAAGATCTTCAATTTTATTTATTTTTTTTAGTCTGGACTCGTTCAACATATTCCTTGAATACTTTGTCCGTGTCTTCTTTTTTCTTCTCAGGCTCGTATTGTCGGTATTTGATGAATATACTATATTCAGAATGGCCAACAATATCTATGATCAGACTTTCTGGTATATTATAATCGGGAGTTTACTAGTAGATAAAAATGGAAACAAGTCTATTTTCCTATTATGACCATCGGTAAAATAAACTTCAATCTGATAATCTTTTATATATTTGGCATTTTGGATCATGGCTTACAATTTTTTAGTGATACGGATAAAATCTACTTTGGTTTTCCAAATAAAGTTGTTATTCCAAGCTACTACAGTTTCTTTTGCATAAATGATGAATAAATGAATGTCATGGTTGACCCGTTTATAAAAGGGATTATACTATCAAAAGTATAAAATATCTCTAAGGGGTTAATATATTTTTTCGTGTTTCAGATTCGTTATTAAAATGTAAAAATATTCACCTAACTTTGTATTTTATAAAATTCAAAGAATAGTTCTTCGAAGAATAGTTAATTACAGAATGTTTCAATATATTTGATAGGTTCAAATTTCAACTTCAAAAATATTCAGAATGGACGATAAACGAAACCCAAATATACTCATAGCAGAAGATGTTGAGTCAAATTTCTTATACTTAAAAGCCGTTTTAAGTAAGCTTAATGCAAATGTTTTTTGGGCTAAAAATGGACTGGAAGTGCTTGATATTTGTGAAAAGGAAAAGGTTATGGATCTGGTTTTGATGGACTTACAGATGCCTGAGATGAATGGTTATGAAGCCACTCAAATACTCAAGAAAAAGTATCCTGATCTTCCCGTAGTCGCTCAAACGGCTTTTGCCATGTCCGACGATCGTGAAAAAGCATTGGCGGCTGGGTGCGATGATTATTTAGCTAAACCCATCAAATCAAAAGATCTTTTGAACATTACTGAGAAGTTTCTGAAACTTTAATGGTAGTTATATGTCACATTAAAGACGTTCATCTGTATTAAGGTGGACGTTTTTTGTAATGTGTTCAATCAATTATATACTCATCAATGATTACTTTTGGATAAAAAGGTTTCGTTTATAATTTGCAAAACAATAGCAATGGAATTAATTTCACAGGAAAATAAGCAGTTTTTACTTGATCAGCGATATCTCAAAATGGCGTTGATCTGGGCACAGAATTCATATTGCAAACGACGGCAGGTAGGCGCTTTACTTGTAAAAGACAAAATGATCATTTCTGATGGGTACAATGGTACGCCCTCGGGATTCATAAATAATTGTGAAGACGAGAACAACCATACCTTTCCGTATGTTTTACATGCCGAGGCAAACGCAATTACCAAAGTAGCAAAATCGAATAACAGTAGCGAGGGGGCGACTTTGTATGTCACTTCCTCTCCATGTATGGAATGTTCGAAACTGATTATTCAGGCTGGTATTAAAAGAGTGGTTTTCTACGACAGTTATAGGCTCGAAGATGGAATTAATTTATTGAAGGAAGCCCATATTAAAGTAATTCAAATTGAATTAAAAGATTAATACAATAAGATTTAAGCAAATGAAAAATAGATTCTCAGTTTATATTCCCTTTCTGTTGGCACTGGCGGTAGTGATTGGTATTTTAATAGGAAACAGGCTGAACAGAAATTCGGGGAATATTCAATCATCTTTCTCACAATCAGGATCGAGCAAACTAGATGCAGTTATGGAATTGATTCATAGTTCGTATGTTGATTCCATTTCGACTGACAGTTTGATTGAAAAGTCCATCCCCCAGATTCTAAAAAATCTTGATCCCCATACTGCATATATTCCTTCCAAAGAGTTGGTTGGAGTGGAAGAAGAAATGCGTGGAAATTTTGGTGGTATCGGTGTTCAGTTTTCTATTCAGAACGATACGGTGATGGTTGTCGATGTTATTTCAGGTGGTCCATCATCGAAAGTTGGGATTATGCCCGGCGATCGAATAGTTACAGTGAATGATACACTGCTGGCAGGTAAAGGGTTAAAGAATGAAAAAGTGTTGGCGAAACTACGTGGTGAAAAAGGCACCAAGGTAGGAGTGGGTATCAAACGAAAAGGATTTAAAGACATATTTGCGTTTGAGATTATAAGAGGTGAAATCCCAATTTATAGTGTGGATGTAAGTTACATGATTAATCCAACTACAGGATTTATTAAAGTAAGCCGCTTTGGAGAACATACCTATCAGGAATTCATGAATGGAATGGATAAACTTGATCAACTTGGAATGAAAAATGTCATTGTTGATTTACGCGGCAATCCAGGCGGATATCTTAATGCGGTCATTAAAATGGTTAATGAATTTCTGGATAAAGGTGAACTGATTGTATACACTCAGGGTCATTCTCAGCCCCGTAAAACGTTCAACGCCGACAGCAAAGGTATCTACCGTGATAAAGGAATTTCAGTGCTCATTGATGATTATTCTGCTTCTGCCAGTGAAATATTTGCTGGTGCCATTCAAGATAATGACCGAGGCTGGATTTTGGGCCGAAGATCTTTTGGTAAAGGTTTGGTTCAGGAACAAATACCTTTTAGCGATGGAAGCGCCCTTCGGTTAACTGTGGCACGTTATTATACCCCAAGTGGACGATGCATCCAAAAACCTTACGATAAGGGAACTGATGAATACTATAAAGACATTATGGATCGTGCGCTTCATGGTGAATTTCAAAAGGCGGACAGTATTAAATACTCAGATACTGTAAAGTATTCTACTTTGTCCGGACGACCTGTACATGGTGGGGGTGGTATCATGCCTGATTTTTTCATTCCTACTGATACAATTGGCTTTTCTGGCTATTTTTCGAAGGTATCACAAAAAGGTTTGGTGTATCAATTTGGGATTGATTATGCTGATGCGAACAGGAATGTGCTTTCTAAACTGACAAATAGTTCTCAATTCGAGACCTATTTTAAGGGAAAGGATATACTTCAGCAATTTGTAGTTTTTGCTGCAAAGAAAGGAATTACAGCCAGCAATAAAGATTTGAAGACTTCTTCATTAATTATTGATAATCAGGTAAAAGCTTACATTGCCCGAAATATTCTGGGAGAGGAAGGATTTTACCCCATGATCAAAAACATTGATAAAGTATTACTCGAAGCAATCGAAAAGGCAAAAACGCCCATACAACAAAAATTGACCGGAGCTGTAACTAAATGATAGGCTGATTCGTCTTACAAAAAAAAGTAAGCTTGACAGAATGAATTCAAAAGAATACAACCATTCGGTAGATTTGTATTCAGATAATGTTTACCGCTTTATTCTGAAAAATATCAGGGACGAAGAACGTGCCCGTGATATTGTTCAGGATAGTTATGAGAAGTTATGGCGAAATGTTGAAAATGTGAATTCTGATAAAGTGAAGGCATATTTATTTACAACAGCTTATCACACCATGATTGATGTGATCCGAAAAGAGAGGCGTCAAACACCTATGGATAATTACCAGATTCCTGAAGATACGCATGATGAGCAATATTCTGACCTGTCGGAAGTGCTAAATGAAGCAGTAAATCGATTGCCAGAGATCCAACGGACAGTTATTTTGCTGCGCGACTATGAAGGTTATTCCTACAAAGAAATAGGAGAGTGTACCTTATTGAGCGAAGCTCAGGTAAAGGTTTATATCTACCGTGCCAGAGTTTTCCTTAAAAATTACATTGGTAAAATGGAGTTGGTCGTATGATGATAACCAGAGATTATTACGAAACGTTTTTCCTGGATTACCTTGATGGTAAGCTGGAGGAAAATATGATCGATGAGTTTTTGGATTTTCTGAAACAAAATCCCGATCTTAAAGAAGAACTGCATCTATTGGAAAATATTCATTTGCCTGAACAACAAGTTGTTTTCTCAGGTAAAAAGCATTTGTATAAATCAGTAGCCGATGAGAAGGCTGTCCTCGAAATAAAGTCCATTGCATTAATGGAAGGAGATCTGAGAGAAGATGAACGTGAATTGTTTGAAGTTTACCTGGCCAATCATCCTAATTTGCAAAAAGAACATGAACTGTTTGCCAAAACCCATTTAAGGGCTGATACCGATATAAAATATCCAGATAAAAAAAAATTATACAGAAAATCGGGAACTGCTATCCTGTTGAACTGGGTGGTAAGTGTGGCTGCGATGGTATTAATTTTTTATGGCATTCATTCTGTACTTCAAAATGATAATCATAATAGTCTGACCCCTTCTATTGAAAAAATTGCATCAGTAAAACAAGAGTCTGTTCCTTCTAAGAGCAAGAATGAATCTATGACCAAATTGGGTGATGCTGAACCCAGAGAAAAGCTTGCCAATAAAGCGAAATCCGAATTGCCAGGCAATCATAAACTTACCAGAGCAGCTCATAATGCAAATCCTGCGATAATTGCACCCGCTCTTGCCAGGGATTTAACTGTCCTTGAAGAGATTAACCCGATTAGGGCATCTATAAAGGTAGATCCTATTGAAAACCAGTTAGCAGAGGCACATTCGGTAAATATGAAGCCCATCCGTGATCCACGTAAGATGATGACTCTTGATGAGTACCTTGCAAGCCGTGTGAAAGAGGTGGGAGACGAAGGTTTGTTATCAGCCAATAAAATTATCCGAATAGGACTCAATGTTGCTTCTGAGCTTTCTGGCAATCGAATTGGCTATCGGTTAAAAAATGGTAAGATTTCAAGCCTTGAATTTGAAAGCAAACTTCTGGCATTCTCAATTCCTTTGGAAAAGAAATAAATGGATGTAACATTTTAGAATACCTCTCCGTCATAAAGTAAATTTTAAACAATACAGCCATGAAAACACTTATCTTCTCCTTGATCACAATTGCTGCATTTAGTATAAACCTAAACGCTCAGGATACCCCGGATGACGTTATAGAGCCTAATATTGTAGTAGAACCCATTCTTGCAATTGACACCTTGGATCAGTTGGCTGATGAGGATACCTCTACTGTTCAAATTAGCGATGATGAAATCCATGATATAGACCACGATGTTGAATGGGATTCTAAATGGTGGAATCACCATCACGGGAAGGATCGTTCGGGTAAATTTAATGGTCACTGGGAAGGTGTAGAACTGGGGTTCAATGGATTTAACAAACCAGATTACAGTTTGTATAACGAAAATGATTTTATGGCACTCAAACAAGAAAAGTCCATGGAGTTTAATCTTAATTTTTACGAGTTGAATATTGGGCTTTATAAAACTAATATTGGTCTTGTTTCCGGAATAGGTTTAAACTTCAATAGTTATCGGTTTGATAATCCATATACGCTGCTAAGAGGAACAGATAGGACCGAACCTGTTCCGTTGGTTACAGAAAACCTTTCAAAGACCAAACTTGCAGTATCCTACATTCTAGTACCATTGTTATTTGAATTTCAGATACCCGTTAACCAAAACGAAGGTAGAGTTTACATCAACGCGGGAGTAGTAGGGGGTGTTAAAATTGGTTCTCATACAAAGGTTAAACATGGGGATACCAAAGATAAAGATTATGACGGCTTCAATATGAATTCATTTAAATATTCAGCCACAGCCCGCATTGGATATAAGAACATTGGTTTATTCGGCACTTACAGTCTGACTCCCTTGTTCGAATCAGGTAAAGGTCCCGATCTTACACCCTTCACTATTGGTATCAGTTTTTTAAATTAGAATAGTTAGTTCAATTACTTCAAAGGAGTTTATCCAAAAGGTAGGCTCCTTTTTTATTTCTATTTATTACCTTTGTTGAATAATAAAAAGTACCTAAAATGGAAAGAGGGTAGGGTCCTTTGGTCTGACATAGCTTCCATCTCGATACAGGTAAAACTAATATTATTTTAAACCAATTCATTATGAGACTTTTACTAATCAGTAACTCAACGATGGCCGGAGAGGCTTATCTTGAATATCCAAAGCAGGAAATCAAAAAATTCCTGGGAGATAAACCACTTACTGCCCTATTTATTCCTTATGCTGCGGTCACTTTTTCATTCGATATCTATGAGCAGAAAGTTGCTGACCGCTTTGCAGAACTTGGATTTCAAGTGGAAAGTATCCATCATTTCAGCGATCCTGTGCAGGCTGTTAAAGATGCTGAGGTAATTGTCGTTGGGGGTGGAAATACCTGGCACTTGGTACGGATGATGCATGATAACCAGTTAATGGAAGTGATCCATGATAAAGTTGTGAATGGAACTCCCTACATTGGCTGGAGTGCCGGTGCAAATGTGGCTTGCCCTACCTTACAAACCACCAATGATATGCCGGTCATTGATCCCAAAGGCTTCGATACCATTGACCTCGTTCCTTTCCAGATCAATCCCCATTATACGGATGCCAATCCTTTAGGACATGGAGGTGAAACCCGTGAGCAGCGCATCGAAGAATTTATCGAAATTAATCCAACCCTATTTGTTGTCGGCTTGCGCGAAGGAACCATGTTACGTGTTGAGGATGAGCAGATGAGCCTTATTGGTAACCGAACTGCACGGATTTTTTTGAAAGGAAACACTCCTTTAGAGTTAAGTCCTGACAATGATTTTAGCTTTTTGCTGGAATAGAAACCTGAGATAGTTTACAATAAATAATTTGCTGATATAAATATTGAGTCCTAATTCTATGCGTCCGATAAAGAAAGAACAACAGAAAGAGAAGTCGAAATTGCATCCACGAAATAAAAACCGTGAGCGATACGATTTTAAACTATTGATCGAGCGTTCTCCTGAATTGGCTCCTTATGTCAAACCAAATATGCATGGTGATGATTCTGTCGATTTTACTGATCCGAAAGCTGTTAAAATATTGAATAAAGCACTGTTGATGAACCAATACGGTATCAGCTATTGGGATATTCCTGAGGGCTATTTATATCCGCCGATTCCCGTAAGGGCCGATTACATTCATCACATTGCTGATTTTTTGTGCCGCAATAACTATGGTAAAATCCCCAAAGGCTCCCATATTAAATGTCTCGACATAGGTGTTGGCGCCAGTTGTATCTATCCCATCATTGGAAATCAGGATTACGGATGGTCTTTTATTGGTTCAGATATTGACTCCATTGCAATTGAATCGGCCAATAGAATTATGGATTCCAATCCCTCTTTGCAGGGAAAGGTAGAATGTAAATTGCAACCCAATTCAAAAGACTATTTCTATGGGATTATCAGAAAAGATGAATTGATTGACCTTTCGATCTGCAATCCTCCGTTTTATGCATCTGCTAAGGACGCAGAAGCAAGTACACTTAAGAAAACACTTAAAAATCAAGACAATAACGCTGAACCAATCCTCAGTGTTGAAGCACAGAACCATGAATTGTGGTGCGATGGAGGGGAAGAGAAATTCGTCAGGAATATGATCCTTCAAAGTAAAAAGTTTGCGTCTAATTGTTTTTGCTTTTCCACCCTGGTTTCGAAAGAATCGAACCTGAAAAGCATTTACCTTGTTCTCGAACAAGTCGAAGCTTATGGCGTGGAAACCATTCCGATGGGTCAGGGAAATAAAATCAGCCGCATTGTTCTCTGGACATTCCTTTCCACTGAAGAGCAAAACAAATGGAAAAATACACGATGGAAATCAATGAAGTAAGCACAGGATTTGAATTAAACTTCCTTTAACGAAAGTTCGATATAAGAAGCACTTTGAAGAAGTAGCCTAATCCCCAAGAGTTGGTTTGCCAAACCTAACTTTCAGGTCTTCTGGAAAAAAGTAAATTAAATCCCTTGGACACCCTTACTCCATTTACTCCATTTCCGCCAAACAGTTAATTTGTCATGTTTCAGATCAAATGACACCTTGTTTTCCGACAGTTCCGACAGTTCCGACAATTCCGCCACTTAGTATTTTTAACCTTCATAGGGGAGAGATTTAGGTGGTTTTTTGTTATATCCCTAAAATACTGACCATTGCTTCAACTCATCTGAATAGAATTAATAGAGATGCGATTATAAAAACCAGCCCATTTGTGAACCCTATTTGGCAAAAAACATCATTGTCGGAACTGTCGGAACTGTCGGAATTGTCGGAAATCGCTTGTTCTGCCTCTAATGTCGAACTCACGTTAATAGAATAGAAAAATAGTTAGCATCAAAAAAGGCTGAACCCATGCGGGAACAGCCTTATTTGGTTTATAAGTTAAATAGGTTTTTATACAACTCCCTGTGCCATCATGGCATCGGCAACTTTGATGAATCCACCAATGTTGGCTCCTTTTACATAGTTGATATAGCCATCTTTTTCGGTTCCGTATTTCACGCATGTTTCATGAATATTGATCATGATCTGGTGCAAACGGGCATCCACCTCTTCGCTTGACCAAGGTAAACGCATCGAGTTTTGGGTCATTTCCAAGCCCGATGTTGATACCCCTCCTGCATTGGCAGCTTTGCCTGGTCCGTATAGTATTTTGGCTTTTAGATAGACTTCAACAGCCTCAGGAGTCGATGGCATATTGGCTCCTTCAGAAACTAAATAACAGCCATTTTTCAGCAATAGTTTGGCATCATCTTCATGGATTTCGTTCTGTGTGGCGCATGGAAATGCTACATCACACTTGATTGCCCAAGGAGTCTGACCTTCAAAATACTGCACCTTGTATTTGTCAGCGTACTCCTTGATACGTCCACGGCGTATGTTTTTTAATTCAAGTACAAAAGCCAGTTTTTCTTCATTGAAGCCATCGGGATCATATACAAATCCCAATGAATCAGACATGGTTACCACTTTAGCGCCCATCTGGATCAATTTTTCTACTGCATATTGCGATACATTTCCTGAACCGGATACAAGGGCAATCTTCCCTTTAAGATCCTGATCACGTGTTTTCAACATCTGGTCTGCAAAATAAACAGCTCCATAACCAGTTGCCTCCGGGCGGATTAAACTTCCGCCCCATTCAATGGCTTTTCCTGTTAATACGCCGGTAAATTCATTTCGAATGCGTTTGTATTGTCCGTACAGGTAACCGATTTCACGACCACCTACACCGATATCACCAGCTGGAACGTCGGTATCGGCACCTATATAGCGCTGCAATTCAGTCATAAAGCTTTGGCAGAAACGCATCACCTCATTGTCCGATTTACCCTTGGGATCGAAATCAGAACCTCCTTTTCCTCCGCCCATTGGGAGAGTTGTAAGGCTATTTTTGAATACCTGTTCGAAGGCTAAAAACTTCAGGATACCTAAGTTGACAGTAGGGTGAAAGCGAAGTCCTCCTTTGTATGGGCCAATGGCACTGTTCATTTGGATGCGAAAACCTCTGTTTACTTGGATTTCGCCATTATCATCCACCCATGGAACGCGGAACATCATCACCCTTTCAGGTTCTACCATACGTTCTAATACTTTGGCATAGTGATATTTAGGGTTTGCTTCAATGAACGGCATCAGCGATTCTACTACTTCTTTAACTGCCTGATGGAATTCAGATTCTCCAGGATTCTTGGCAATCAATTTTGCCATAAACTCATTTACTTTTACGTTTAAAATGTCAGCCATTTCGGATTATTTTTGAGTGAATATATTTTATTGCATAAGAAAAGACTTAAGCGCTTTCGAAGGCTAAAAATAGTATCCAAAACCGAGGCTTGACTCTAATAGGACTGCATTTACGTATTTCACTTAAGGAAGGGAAAGTTTAGAATCGTTTAAAGTTTGGGTAGCTAAAGGACTTCAGATTTGTAGATATTTACTTTTCCAACCATATCGTTAAAGTCTCTTCCATTCAGATTTGTCCATCAATTGTAATATTTGTATTCAATTATTAAAATCCAGTAAATTAAAATCTAATTATTTAGTTATATTAAATTTCAATTATCAAATTTTAATAATTAGATTTTAATAATCTACTCTTAAAGAGTTCGCTCACTTTAAATATCCCTTGTACTTTTAGATTTCGATGATGTTGTTTTTGATGGCAAACTTCACCATATCCACTGTGCTTTTCAGGTTGAGTTTCTGCATAATGTGATTCTTATGCGATTCAACTGTCCGCACACTGATGAAGAAACGGTCGGCAATTTCCTGGTTGGTATAACTTTCACCCCATAGCTTGAGTATTTCAATCTGCCGTGAGCTTAAACTATTGATGTCCTCATTCTGATTTGGTTCATCAGTTTTCAAGCTTGAAATATAGCGGTTCAGCAACAAATGAGTAATAGATTTGCTGTAATAATCATGTCCATTGCGCAAAGTGTAAATGGCTTCAAGCAGGCTATTACGGTCCGAGTCTTTTCCAAGGAACCCTTTGGCCCCCGCCTTAATGGTTTTTAGTATAATTTCTTCACTGTCGATGACCGATACAATCAGTATTTTTAATTTGGGATTGTTGATATTTAGTTGGACGATGAGGTTTAAGTTACGTACCGAAATGTCGTGCACGTTGAGGATCAGCACATGAACCTGGATCAATTTTAGCTTTTCAGTCAATACATTTCGGTAGTCACAAGTTAGTACAACCCTTAAATCTGAAATGCCTGATAGCATCCCTGAAAGTCCTTCCAAAACCAATTTGTGTTCATCAAAAATTGCAATATCAATCATAACTTAAAGCATTATTGCTGAAGTTTTTAGTCTGCCATCCATTAATATAGTGAGCGGTTTCTTAAACTGTACATGTTTAAAGAAATTGGTTTTGTGAATTATCTTTTGACTATTCAACATTTCCCAGTGTACAAAATCTGTAGGCGATGAATGCAAAACCGAAAAATAGCCAATATTCATCGAAGTCACATTATGGAAAAAGTGAGACCCCAGCGACGAATCCAAGGGATAATTACTGAGACTTACTTCTACAATTACCTTCGCATTCGAAATCTGAGACCAATTGACAGGAATGCCTACAAACCGATCACGGCTTCCCCACCGGCCAGGTCCAATCAATATATATTGCCTGTTGTCCTTGATCATCATGTTGTTAAGCTTTTCAATTTCGGCTGCCATTTCAATCGTTTTAAGCTTACTGAATTTGGTATTGTCTACAAAAATCACATCACAAATATCTTTGATTTCACCATTTCCAAGACTCGATTTTGTAAACAAGACCATCTTCGCATGATCCAGTTGGTCGATGACAATGTTCTGCATGATTTGGTTGCCTATCAATGGTTTTATTTGGAGCAGATAAAAAGTAGGCAACCCGTTCCTGGTCATGTCCAGGTCAACAGCATATTCAATTTCGACCGGTGATCCAAATGCTTCTTTTACCGTGTTTAGTAATACACTGATAGTTTCAGCCAAAGGAATATAATTGTATTGCAGGATGTCGGCAAAGTCTACGATTCTAGGTCCATAAGTGCCTAAGCCTGGTTCAATACGGTCGTTATCAGGATTGTAGACAGATACGCAATGGGTTAACGTACCATCCTTTTCAGCTTCACTAATATCCATCAATTGAAGTGCAGCCAGTTCTCCATGTTTCAGAAAATCGAAATCCCTGTCACGGCAATCCAATGCGTAAAACTGTACCTGCGAGCTTTTAAGTAAATCTTTGATGCTGTGTATCGTGACTTTAGGATATTTGGGTGAAAAGCGGAACGATTTCCAGCCATCGACCACGTAAGTTCCTAAACCAATGGCTGCCACAGCAAAACCTTCCTCAGGCTTCATATTGGCCACCGGATAGTAGTTGTATGATTGCGCAACACCACTGATGTGAGGATAATAATAATCGCCATAACGATTTCCAACCAGCTCCTGAAGCACTACCGCCATTTTTTCTTCTTCAACTTTGTGATGGATGATCGAGAAATAATTGCGTGCCTTATCTGAAAAAGTGGAGGCAAAAACAAGCTTGATGGCCGTTGAAATCCGTTCCAGAATCAGCTTTTTATTGGTTGCATGATTGGGAATAATATAGGTATCAAATACCCCTGCAAAGGGCTGTGTTATTGAATCTTCTGATGAACTTGACGACCGTACTGCAATGGGTTTGCTGATCTGCAATACAAATACCCTTAGCTTTTTCAATAGTGAAATAGACAAATGTGCCTCTACAAAATGACGCCTTAATTCGGGGTATGAAATTCCCGGGTCCATAATTTTGTCATACAACTTGTTCTTCGAAATGAAGTGCTGAAATTCGTTGGTCCCAATGATGACAGTTATCGGTGCCATAATATTAATCCGGTTGACCAAAGTCGGAAATTCGAGGTTGTATATCAGCGTGTTGATAAATGCAAGTCCACGGCCCTTTCCGCCCATTGAACCTCCGCAAAAGGATACAATATTTCTTTCATCAAGTGTTGATGTTTCATCAAAGCTGAGGATTTTTCCTTTTTTCTTCTCCTCACGGTAGTGTTTGATGCTATCCAGGAAAAATTGCCTCATCTCGTCCATATCCTTAAACGTATTGGCTGCTACGGGATTAAGTGTCCGGGCCAGTTGAATTTCCCCTCGTGCCATAAGCCAAAGAGACAGCTGATTTTCTGAGGCATGAAGGTACAACGATTCGTCAGGTACCTCCTGGATCAAGGTTTCAAATTCGCGTAATGATTTTGCTACCCCTATCTTATTGCCCTCTTTGTCTCTGAATACGAAATGTCCAAACCCCAGATAGCTAATCAGATAATGTTTCAGATCGTTCAGTAAGGTCTCTGAGTTTTTGTTGATAAAAGCTACTTCAAGCTCTTTGGCTACCAGTTCGTTGTGAATTTCAGACGATTGTAATATAATGGGCAGCTTGGAAATATGCGATTTTACATACTTGATAAAATTAACGCCTGCAAGTTTATCCATTTTTCCACCACGGTCGAACTCAACATCAGAAATTACGCACAGTAAAAAGTCTTTGTATTTATTGAATATGGCAATGGCTTCTTCATAGTTACGGGCCAGTAAAATCTTAGGCCTCGAACGCATTTTAGATATTTTATCCAGTTCATTTTTTTCTACCTCAGGCAACAATTGCTGCACCTGGCTAAAGACGATGTCGTACAAAAACTGGAGATATTTTGAATAATAAAGTGGTGAGTCTTCAATCAGCAAAATAACACGTACCAAGCCTATCTTAGTGTCATTCTCCACATTCACTTTGTCTTCCATCGATTTTACAATGGCAAACAGAATCAGGGAATCGCCGTTCCATACAAACAGTTTATCAACTGATCGGATGGTTGGAACCAACTCTTCAAAATAGGTGATATCACTTTTCTTGTTCAGAAGTAAATAAATAGGCAATGATTCGTCCTTTGCCCTTATTTGTTCACTTAATATCACCGGTGCTTCGCGATCCATACCAGCCATAAGAATAACCAGATCAAAGGAGGTGGTTTCCAATAAATTGAGTGCCTCTTCAGCTGATGAGACACCTGTGATGCGGGGAACAGAAAAAAGACTGTACTGATAAGCTTCTCCCATGAACTTCTCAAAAAACGAGTCTTCGTTTTCAAGGGTATAGGCATCATACAAGGTAGCCACAAAAAGAATATGTTTGATCTTGTACTTCATCATGTCGAGATAAATGTACTTATCGATCGACTGCTGGTTAAAATACAACTGAAGGGGCTTTTTGCTCCTTGCCAGGGAATTTCTAAAATCGTCACTTTGATGGATAACCTGAACCGGAACTCCTTTTCTATGAAGGATTTCACGACCTTTATAGTTGTTCAAATAACCACTGATCATCCGTGCAATGTTGGTTAATAAATTCCTCTCCTCATGCAGGAAGGGCCCTTCGTCTTCATTTGGAAATTCTTTTTTGTAGAATATTTCTATGGTTCCCTTTTTATTATCTATGGTTACAAAATTCTCTATTTGTACCCAATCGCTTTCCTGAAAATTTTCGCTGAGATAAGACTTTCCTTCAAAACGAATTCGTGTAACCGTGAACCGCGGATATTGCCATGACTTGGGAAGGATAGCACAAATTTCCATGAGCGTTTCATCAACCGATTTCCCTTCATCAATAATCAAAGTGGTTAGGTTAATGGCCTTCAACTCTTTTAAACGCTCGGTGTTTTCGTGCTGAAGTTTATTGAATACATCGCGGGTAGCTGAACCGGCAATCAGATTGGAAAGGTTGATCAGTAAACTGCGCTCTTCCTTGAGGAAAGGGCCTTCGTCAGCTTCAGGAAATTCTTTAAGGTAAAAAATTTCGATCGTCCCTTTTTTCCTTCCCGGCGCTTCAAATCCCTGCATCATTTTCCAAGACGTTTCTCTAAATCCAGGACTTGTAAATACATTTTTATCATAAACTATACGGGATACGGTATGCTCTGGGTATTGCCACGAATCGGGCAAAATAGAACAAATTATACGGAGCGATTCCTCAATAGATTTTCCGCTTTTAAGTATTTCTGTCGTCCTGTTGATGCCTGCTAACTCTTTCAGCCGTTCGGTATTTTTGATCAAAAGTTCTCCCAATGCTTTTTTAGAAGCTGAACCTGAAATCAATGCCGCAAGATTATCTATCAGGTTGCGTTCCTCGGTCAAAAATGGACCTTCACCTGCCTCTGGAAATTCAATCAGGTAATAGATCTCAATCGTTCCATTGATCGAATCAGGAGTGCCGAACGTCTGCTGTAATTTCCAGATTGTTTCACTAAAGTGAGGGCTTGTGAAACTTTTATCCCCATATTTGATCCTTGCAGCTGTATGTTCGGGATGCTGCATCGCTTCAGGTAAAAACAAACAAATCTCTTGCAGCAATTCATTTAGCGAGGTATTTCTTTGGAGTATTTCCGTGGTCCGGTTGATGCTTTTAAGTTCCTTTTGCCTTTCTTCAATATCAATAGTTAGTTTTTCAAGCTGAATTTTCGAAATAAGTCCAACCAACATGGGTACAATAGTCCTCAAAGTTATTTCTGCCTCTGCAATGATTGAACCAATAAACCCTTCAATATATTTAGGCGACAAAAACAATTCCAGAAATCCTTTTTTATGGTCTGGCAATTGAAATTCGTGTTTCACAACAACCAATGTTTCTTCAAACGGATGGCTTTTAAACACCTGGTTATTAAATGAAAGACTTACGAAAATTGCATTTTTAATCGTGGAATTTTGGGTAATGGCACCACAAAATTGCTGCAGCGACAAGTCTAAATCTGTTCCCTTATCCAAAATTTCAATTATTCTGAGGGTTAGATTCTCTTTTTCAAATAGTGATGGTCTTTTGGGCCAATGTTCTTCAATTGCTGACGGATCAGTATTATTTTCCATAATAGCTGTTTAAATCATGCTGCTTTGAACCAGTTAAAAAACCAGCATGATGCATCTTCAAAATTAACACATAATTGTTTGAGTTGATACAATTGTTTGGTCTAATGTTTGTAAATTTGGATAATTTTTTAACCAGGAACATTTATTTCATTCAAAACAGATACCCTGGCCGGAATTTTCAAATCCATTTCTCCGAAACGACTCAGCATTTCATCAAAATTGGGATACCAGGCATTGAAATTATACCCATCTACACAGATTGATTTTACATTGCCACAAATAGTTACCCTAAAAATACCATGAACGCCATTTTTTATTGGTTTTCCCTTATGCAGTATAGCCTGTGTCTTGATATTGTATTTAGTTGTGAGTAAACAGGTTTCCTTTATCGCTTTGGCTGAACCAATCACAAAAACATGGTTAATACGATTATTCTTCAATACCTTTTCTACCACTTGGCAGATATTTCCCTTTTCCCCTTTGCTTCCATCGTCAGTATGAATAATCACTTCATACGAAGCCGCATTTATTTCATTTTGAAGGATAATTCCCTCATTTGTTTCTGCTGACAAAATTGAAATGACCTGATTCCCTGCTTCATGTAGCACTTTCAAAACTGGCAGAAGGGGTACAATTCCCGGCCCCCTTCCAATACACAAAACCGTTCCGTAATTTTCAATTTCTATTGGATCGCCAAAAGGACCATCTATCTCAAAATTCGAACTTCCTGCATTTAGATCAGCCAATGGTCTGTTGCAACAATCAGTAACTGAAACAATAAGAGTGATTGTTTCTTTTTCAACATCTACTTTTATGACCGGTAGTGGATATCCTTCCTCACTTTGCTCCAGCTTGAAAATTATATATTGACCTGGTTTAATATCCTTTACAGGCTTTGAGGTACTGATTTCAAATTTTATCAGGTCTTCTGAAATATACTTTTTTGAAATGATCCTATTCATAAGGTTTAGATTTATTTATAGGTTTTGAAGATAGTTGGAATCTCCCGAACAAAAAAAAGTGACCTATGAATTAAGTGTTTCTCTTACGCGAAAATCGGAATAATGCCACTACCAATGTTTAGAAATTCAGATGAGAATAGCAAAAGGAATTTTTCACATTGACATAAAACTTGAACCTAAATATAAAATCGTGGAAATTACTAGTCTGCTTTATAATCTCTATTTTCCCTTTCAGCAATTCCCTATTTCATTGCTGAAGTTAAATGCTTATTCGAGATAAAACGAATGGGGTACCAGGCAGCCAAAAAGCCAATTCCTGATACTAGCAGAAAAATTAAAAACAGGTCAGTAAGACGTATTTCAACCGGATAGCTTGAGAAGATGAAGGCTGAATCGTTGCCTGGAACTTTTAATATTCCATATTCTATTTGAATCCAACAGACAAAAACGCCCAGAATCACTCCGAAGATGGCACCAATTATTGAAATCATCCAGCCTTCGAACAGGAAAATAGTGCGAATAAGTTTTTGATTAGCGCCCATACTTTGAAGAATGGCAATATCCGCTTTCTTATCGATAATAAGCATTGACAGAGATCCGAGAATATTAAATGACGCAATGATCAACACAAATCCAAGAATCAGGAAGATGGCCCATTTCTCCGATTGCATGACCCTGTAAAAAAGCTCATGCTGCTCAAACTGAGTCTTTATGGTGAAGTTATTGCCCAGTATAGCAGCAATTTCCGATTCAACCTCAGTGTCCGAAAAGCCTTTCTTCAAACCTATCTCAACTGCCGAGACCTTCTGATCCATCTGGAATAATCCTTTGGCAAATTCAAAGGGAACCAATACATATTTTGAATCAATTTCCTGTTGGTTGGCAAATATCCCTGAGGCATATATCGTACTGTGTATAAAGGCATTGTTAATATCAGGGCGTCCCTTCATACCTTTCTTCAAGGTGTATATTTGTATCGGATTATTGAAATTCAACCCAACTGATAAAAAATAAGCAACCCCTTGTCCTACAATAGCATAAGGGATGTTGTCCGATTCAAGAATAAACTTTCCAGTGGTAATCATACTGCTATCTAACCGGGAGGTCTTCATGTAATCGACGGGTACTCCTTTGATGGTAGCAAAATATTGCCGTTCACCGTATCCCAGCATGGCATCTTCCTCAATCACAGGCGTTACAGATTCAACCCCCTGTATTTTTCTGACTGCTTCAAAGTTGCCCTCCTTCATCTCAAAAGATTTTCCTACTGAGGCTGAGATTTTTATATCAGGATCAAAAGATGAAAACATGGATTTGATGGTGGTATCGAGCCCGTTGAAGACCGAAAGAATCACGACCAGTGCAAACGTACCAACAGTTACTCCGGCGACTGAAATGCCTGAGATGATGTTGATTACATTGACTGACTTTTTTGATATCAGGTAGCGACGGGCAATATAGAAGGCAGTTTTCACTTTATTTCCAGGCTTTAACGATCAATCCTGTTCCACTCTTGTGATTGATCCCCAGGTCAAAAAAGTTAAGTACCACTGATATGGGGAATGTTATGAGGTAATAAAATGGTAGAATGATAAAAAATAATTTGGATGAACCCAACATTAGAATTGGGTATTTCATCGACAGTTTCCATGATATTTTACCTGGTTCACCATAAGAATAACGGGCTTCAACTGTCGAAAAACCAACTGATTTCAGCTTCGTTTCAATGTCTGTTATGTTATATCCATCGCGAACATGTTCATCAATAAAACCATGTACCCCACCTTCTTCGTCGTGGTCATGCGAATCAGAGCCTCCCTGGTCCGAAGGGGTGGAAATCAACAGCAGTCCGCCTTTTTTCATCGACGCATAAAAATTTTGAAATACAAGTACATCTTCTTCAATGTGTTCCATCACATCCACCGAAAGTACCAGATCATACTTGTTAACTTCCTGAAATTGAGTCAGGTCGGCCAGTTCAAATTGTACCCGATCAGCCAGATGTGCTTTTTGCATAAACTGGTTGCAATCTGCAATCTGTTCAGGTTTAATGTCAACAGCCTTGATGGTTGCATTGGGAAACCAGCGCGCCATGCGGTAAGTATATTGACCAAAACCCGATCCGGCGTCCAGAATTGTTTTTACCTCCGGTGAAGTATGGGTACGTTTACGAAGTTCTTTGCGGATATGCCATGCTCTAAGCAACAGCAAATCAAGCAAATGATAGAATATCTTTCGTAGTATCGGTGTCTGGTTAAATACTTTTCCCAGTGAGCGTTTTATTGGATCGTATTGCATCAGGTTGTTTTTGAATAAGTTTTCAGTTTTCAGTTTTCAATTTACAGTTACTCGCCGATTGGGGCTCAAATTTATAGTTTGATATTTCAAGTTTGTGCCCACTCCGAAAAGTTTAATTCTGCCACGAAGTCTCAAAGTTTAAAAGTTACACAAAGAATATATAGCTGATAATTAATACTTTGTGTAACCTAGTGTCTTGGAGTCTTAGTGGCAATTTTTATATAATCTACTTTACGGAGTAGCCTCAACCATATGATTTTTTCCTATTCTTTTAGCAAACGGTCAATGTTTTCAATGTAATCAAGACTGTCGTCAAGGTAGAAATCAAGCTGTGGAACAATCCTTAATTGTTTACCCACTTTAAGTCCGAGCTGGCCCCTCAATTTAGAATGCATCTTTTTGATTTCAAGCACAATGGCCTCCCCTTTTTCTGAAGGAAAAATGCTTAGATAGACCCTTGCAATCGAAAGATCGGACGATACCCGAACCCTGGTCACACTGATCATCACACCGTGAAACAAATCTTTACCTTCTTTTTGCAGTATGTCAGCCATATCCTTCTGGATCAGGCGCGATATTTTATTCTGTCTTGTAGTTTCCATCCTGTTTATTTTTTGATCATTAAGACCCCAAAGGTAATCAAAATTGTTCGAACAATTGGACTGATAATGGTTACACCTCAATACTGTTCATTCATAAGTGGAATTTGCCAAAGTCTTTCTACAAATATTTAATTGCCCTGCAACATATTGGTAATGAATGCAATTCCAATTCGTGTAATTCGTTTAAATTCATGTAATTCGTATCTTGCATGGAAATCCATTTTCCTTAACTACTTTTGTCAATACTATGGAAGGACTTTTTGATTACAACCTTTGGGGATTATTTCTTGCCAGTTTTTTGGCCGCTACGGTGGTACCATTCAGTTCCGAAGCATTGCTTACTTACCTGATTGCCAACGGTACCAATGTTTCATCCGCAGTACTGGTTGCTACAGCTGGTAATTTTCTTGGAGGGATGAGCAGCTTTGCCATTGGATACCTCGGAAAATGGGAATGGATTGAGAAGTACCTGCGTATAAAGCGCGCTACCATTGAAAAGTGGCACACCCGACTCTATAATCGTGGTGCCATCTTTGCCTTTCTGGCTTGGGTCCCTGGGGTAGGTGATATATTTGCCGTTGGTCTTGGACTTTTACGTGCCAACATCTGGATAACCGCTATTGCCATGCTCGCCGGTAAATTCTTGCGTTATATTGTTTGGGCCTGGCTCAGTGGACTGGTTTTTTAATTTAGACTTTAAATTTTACTTTACAACATAAGATAAATATTCCCTTCTCCCATAAGTTCCATTCTTAGTTATTGATATTTAACACTTTCGTAGTTGCCCTTCAATTCTTTAGAACCCAATTGCCAGATACATCAGAACTGTCCATTTGTCTGCTACCCATTCATCGAGCATTTTATTATAAGTACCCTTCAATCCAATACAGCCTGCTTTATAAACTCCAATATTTAATTTTACTTGAATGGGAATGCTGATCAAGGATTCGCTTTCCGAATAGTTGGGAAAAGGTTGGTGAAATTGATTATCGTAATCATATTCAACAAAGGGAGTATTCCACATATATGATAGCCCTGAAGAAGCAGCGATATAGGAGTACCTGTTGAATTTGTAATAGGGTCCAATCTTAAAATTGATCTCATGGAACAGCACCTCTGATTTTCCAAAAACCCTATTGTAATCAATAAAGTTGGCTACAAATCTACCTATGCTATTGGTAAGTCCAACATTAAAAGCCCCGTGCACTTGCCGCGTATATCCAGCTCCTGTGCCGATTTCTATAAAGTGAATATCGTTATTTTCAGTTATCTCTTCCTGACAATAAGAAGTCAATGGAATCAATGTAAGTAAAATAAGAACAATAATTAAAAGTCTTTTTTTCATCTCGGTTAAATTATTGCAATAAAATGACCATTATAATTAAAACCACAATTTGTAAGATTGATTTTTTTTTATTTAAAATTTTTAATACTTAATAATCAGAGATTTGTAATGTGAATTGCCATCTGCATTCATAATTTTAGGAAAGCCATTGCTGTTATATTGATAAACCTGATTTGTTACTAAATAAGTTGTATCTCTATATGCAAAACCATCTGATTGATTCCAATAAGAATTGTAACTTGTTGATTTTATTCTTGTTATATTATTTATTTTACTTGATAACGATCCATAAGTTGGGACTTCAACATTTCTAAAATAATGATTTTTATTGTCGTATTCCATACTGTCAATTGAAGTAATATGATATTGATCAACCGTAAACCAGTATTTAATCTTTGTTACAACATTTCCATTGGTATCATATTTATTAATACTGTAGTCTGATTTTTATTGTTTGCAAAGATAACCTTTTAATTCGGTAAATCTAAATTGTAATTTCATTAATAGAAGGTAATTTTATTGACTGCAATTTGCATTCAACAATCTGTGGAAATATCTTTTCAGCATAATCAATCCTTCATATTTGTCAGATTAATAACCAATCCTAGGACTGCTCCCAAAGTTATATTTTAATTTCCGATATAATCATTTTTCCAATTATATCAATTTTAACGGCAGTTGTAGGAGAAAACAGATCATGTGTTTGACGGGTGGCTTTTACTTATTTATATGGGCTATTACCTTTTACAATTGGCCGGTGGGTTACCTTATTGATAGGTTTGTATTATTTAATATTTTATTTTTTTTAGTTTTTACTTATATCTTATTCTTATCTTATTCTTATTTTATTCTTATTTTATTTAATACAATTCAAATACAAATCAAATTAAAATATAATACATATATAATACGTATATATATGTATTATATTATAAATATATATGAATTATATATCAATATAATAAAATAAGAATAAGATTAGAATAAAATAAGGGTATGACAAGAAATTGTTTTTTAATGTACAAATTAAGCAAATAACTTCGAAAGGGATAGGATTGAATTATCCTTAAAGCCTCTCAGAGATTTGGAAATTCATTACTTTTAAAGATTTTAGTCACAGATCCCAGGATCTTTATGGGAAATTAATTCAGCCTGTCATTTTACTTTACCTTCCAAAACAGGCCATCCACCAATTAAAACGACCCAATGATCTACTTGGTTAATTATAAGGTGAAAATAATTGGTGAAATTTGGAAACAAATAATTAATAAACAATTTACATTTAGGAAACGTTCCTTGTTGTAAATGTTTCCTATATTTGTATTACAATAATCAGTTAAATTAAAAATGTACAGTAAAAAGAATACAATTGATCCTAAATTACAGGCAATTCTAGAAAAAACAGTTGAATTGTTCTATGAGTTCGGGATCAGAAATTTAAATATGGATGATATCAGCAGAAGTCTGGGGATTTCGAAAAAGACACTTTATAAGCATGTTAAAAGTAAGGAAGATTTGATTGAAAAGCTTTTTTACTATGACGAAATGAAGTGGAACATTGAAATGGCCAAAATGCTGACCAACGAATTGAATGCCATTGAAATATTGTTGCAGGTTAGTTTAAAGGTATTTGAAGAGATGGGTCGCTTTAATCCAAAGTTGAAATTTGAACTGCAAAAATACTATGAAGCTATTTACCAACAGTTTATGGTTATCAAACAGAACCACATCTTCACCCAAATAAGCGAGAACATAGTGAAGGGTATTGCTGAAGGTTTGTATCGTAGTGATATCAATGTTGTCCTGGTGGCGGGATTATATGTTCGGAACCTGGTAATGATGCACAACAAGTACAGCTTCATCAGTGAAAGCATCACCTTCGAACAAATATTTGAAGTCATGTTCGAAAACCATATCAGGGCCATTGTAACTCCTGAGGGGATTGCCTATTTCGAAAAGCGAAAAGCAGAAATAACACACTTGAATAAAAATATAAATAACCTATAAAGATTACAAAACATGTTTAGAAAACAAAAACAAATGCTCCTGATGACAGGGATTTTCCTTTTGGGAACCATCTTTGTCCAAGCCCAGGAGCCATTGAAACTATCGCTTCAGGAGGCCCTGAAGATGGCACTGCAAAACAATACCAACATTTTGAACTCGGAGCTTGATCTGAAAATGGCCCAGAAAAAGATTTGGGAAACCACTGCCAAAGGGCTTCCTCATATTGATGCCACGGGAAGTTATCAGCATATATTTAAAGTTCCTACCTTAAGTTTTCCAGGTTCAGAGTTATCACTTGATCCAGTGCCTTTTGATCCTGTTACAGGAATCGGAACAATGGGTAAGGGAGTTGTCATTAATGGACAACCATTGTACATGAACAGCGTAGCGGGGGCCAAAATTCCATTGGGCGTAAAAAACAGTACCAACTTTAATTTTACAGCCTCCCAATTAATCTTTAGTGGATCTTATTTTGTGGGTTTGCAGGCCAGCAAGGTCTATTTTGGCTTTTCAAAACAAAACGCGGAGAAAACAAAGCTTGATGTCGTTGAAATAGTGATCAATACTTATAATATGATTCAGCTGGCCGAAGAAAGCCGCAAGATACTGACACAAAACCTCGAAAACATCAACAAGACATTGTACGAAGTTTCGGAGATGAACAAACAGGGGTTTTTGGAAAAAACGGATGTTGACCAACTGGAACTGACGGCCAATACGATCAAGAATACCATGAACCAGATCGACAGCAATTTGGACCTGGGTTACCGATTATTGAAAATCCAGATTGGAATGGACGAAACTGCGAAAGTTGAATTAACTGATCCCCTTGAGACGGACGAATCATTGACCTCGGCAAGCCTGCAATTGGTCAGCGAACCATTCAGCCTGGAGCGTAATATAGATTACCAGCTTATTCAAACCTCTGAGAAGGCTGCACGGTTGGAATTAAAGCTTGCAAAAACAGGTTATTTACCTACCATAGCAGGATTTTACAACCATATTGAAAAAATAAATCCACCAGCTTTTGATTTTGCCCCCAAAGATCTTGTGGGCGTTACTCTAAGTTTACCCATTTTCAGCAGCGGCGAACGTATGGCTGTAGTTTCCCAAAAACGGTTTTCACTGGAGAAATCTCAGAATACCCGTAAATATGTTTCCCGAAACTTACAGATGCAAGCCAGTCAGTATCAGAACGATCTAAAACTGAAACTTGAAAGATATCAAAATCAAAAGAAAAGTAAGGAATTGTCAGACGTCATTTATCAGCGCACCCTTGAGAAATACAAGCAGGGTATGGCTTCGAGCATGGATTTGATGACTACCCAAAATCAATACCTGACCAATTTAACCAATTATTACCAGAGTATTTTTGATCTGCAAAGTTCAAAATCTCAACTCGAAAAATTATATAACATCAATCAGGATGTAACCAAATAGCGGGATTGTGAATAGTACATTCCTATTTACCAGAAATTAAAAACTCAAAATATTATTACAGATGAAAAGAAGTATCATTTATTTCACACTTATTGCCTTTTTGGTGGCCTGTAGTGGAACTACAGATAAAAAAGCAGAGCTCGAAAAGCTAAAGACAGAACACGATAAGATGGCCAGCAAAATAGCATTGCTTGAAAATGAGGTCAATCCGTCGGGTGTAAAAGCAGAGCTTAAACCCATTACAGTAAAAGTTACTCCAAGTGAAGCATGTGTATTTAACCACTATATCGATGTACAGGGAACCGTTGACGGTGATCAGAATATCGCAGTGAGTGCGCAAATGCCGGGAATTGTAACTGCTGTATATGTGAAGGAAGGATCGCAGGTTAAAAAAGGCCAGGTGATGGTCGATTTAGATAACCAGGTTACCAAGCAATCGCTCGAAGAGGTAAATACCCAGCTGGCTTTGGCCAACAGTATTTTTGAGAAACAGAGCGCCTTGTGGGATAAAAAAATAGGCAGTGAGGTGCAGTATTTACAAGCTAAAAGCGGTAAAGAATCGCTTGAACAAAGAGTAAACACCATCAAGGAGCAATTGAAAATGTCCAGAATTATATCTCCGATCAACGGAACAGTGGAGAGCATTCCGCTTCGGGTTGGCGAAATGGCCTCACCTGGATCGCCCACTTCCACCATTCGTGTTATCAATATGAGTGTAGCCAAAATTTCAGCTAATGTGGCCGAAGCTTATGCTGCACGTATTAAAAATGGCAATGATGCTCTGGTTAGCTTTCCTGATTTGGGTAAAGATATTGAGACCAAACTAAACTTCACCAGTCGGTTTATCGATCCTACCAACCGTACTTTTAAGGTAGAATGTAAAATTTCGGCCAAAGATATGGAATTACGTGCCAACATGATCGCCTATATCAAAATCAAAGATTATACCAACGATAAGGCATTCTGTTTACCGGTGAACTATGTACAGAGTAACCAGGCAGGTAAGTTTGTTTACGTAGCCAAACAAAACGGTAACGATTGGATGGCTGAACGGAGGATCATCAAAACCGGCAAGGACTATAATGGTAACATTGAAGTCCTTGAAGGAATTACAACAGGCGAAAACATCATTACGTCAGGATTTCAGAGCCTGAACGGAGGAGAAAAAGTAGTTTTCTAAATCAGCTAAAGTGACCAATATGTCGAAAGAAAATAAGTTTAAAGAATTTTTTGCAACAAGCTGGGCGATTGATAACAAGACAAGCGTTTATGTGCTTGCTGTTCTGATTACGATCCTCGGTATGATGAATTACTACTTCATTCCTAAAGAGCAATTTCCGCAAGTAGTTATACCCTATATTGTTGTAAGTACTCCATACCCAGGTACTTCGCCTGCCGATATGGAAAACCTGGTGACACGCCCGATAGAAAAACAATTGAAATCTATCGCGGATGTAAAAAAGATGACCAGTAATTCGGTACAGGATTTTTCCTCTATCGTGGTTGAATTTGATCCTGACTTATCCATCGAAACTGCCAAACAGCGTGTGCGTGATGCAGTTGACAAATCGAAAAAGGACCTTCCGACGGATTTACCATCGGAGCCGGATATTATGGATGTCGACCTATCAGAGTTTCCTGTTATGTTTTTAAATATATCGGGTAATTATGATCTGGATAAGCTGAAACATTATGCAGAAATTGCTCAGGACAAGATAGAAGCGTTAAAGGAAGTAACCCGTGTGGATATTGTAGGAGCCTTGGATCGTGAGATCCAAATCAATGCCGACATTTTTAAGATGCAGGCGGCCAAAGTGACTTTCAGTGATATTGAAAGAGCGGTTGCAATGGAAAATATGACCATTTCAGGCGGCTCATTAACCACCAACGGAACTCGGAACACGGTGCGCATCAAAGGCCAGTTCGACAATGTTGAAACATTGAAAAATATTGTAGTCCAGTCATCTAGTGGTGCTTACATAAAGCTAAGCGATATTGCTGACGTGAACGATAGTTTTGAAGAACAGGCAAGTTTTGCACGTCTGGATGGTAAAAATGTAATTACACTGAATGTAATTAAAAAGAGCGGATCGAATCTTTTGGATGCTTCTGATCAAATTAAGGATATTGTTGAAAATGAGCTCAAAGTTCGTGATTATCCAAAAGATATGGAGGTGACTATTACAGGTGACCAAAGCCGGTTTACCAGAAATACTCTGGAGGAACTGAACAATACCATCATCATTGGATTTATCCTTGTGACTATTGTACTGATGTTCTTCATGGGCTTCACCAATGCATTCTTTGTTGGCTTGTCAGTACCGCTCTCGATATTTGTTGCCTACCTTGTGATCCCCAGCCTGGGATATACGATGAACATGATCGTGATGTTTGCATTTATTTTTGCCCTTGGTATTGTGGTAGATGATGCAATTGTGGTAATTGAAAATACCCATCGGCTTCACAAGTTTACCCCCGATATAAATCTGGCGGCGAAAAAAGCGGCAGGAGAGGTTTTTCTTCCCATATTATCAGGTACATTAACAACCCTTGCTCCATTCTTCCCCTTGGTTTTCTGGCCGGGAATTGTGGGCCAGTTTATGCATTATCTGCCTGTTACACTTATAATTACACTATTTGCCTCCCTGTTTGTGGCTTATGTGTTCAACCCAGTATTCGCTGTTTCGTTTATGAAACATGAATATGATGCTGAATCCGACAAAAGGGGTGATTGGAGAAAACTCAGAACCATCATTTTGGTGATGCTCGCATTCGCTGTGGTGTTTTATTTAACCAAATCAATTGGGTTGGCCAACTTTTTGGTTTTCGGGGTTTTAATGATCCTGTTGTTCCATTTTGTGATTAAAAAGTTAATTACAGGCTTTCAGGAAAAAACATGGCCTTTTTTGATGAGAGTTTATGAACGTCAGCTTCGGTTCGTGTTACAAAGAGAACGTCCAATATGGATTTTGTTTGGAATGATTGTACTGTTTTTTGCAACCATGTTTCTTACCGGGATTGTCAAACCTACCGTATTGTTTTTTCCAAACAGCGATCCGAACAACATCTATGTGTATGTGAAGATGCCTGGAGGTACCCATCAGAATGAGACTGATAAAATTACTAAAATAGCTGAGGAACGTGTTTACCAGGCAATTGGTAAAAAGAATCCTGATGTTGAGTCTGTTATTTCAAATGTGACCATTGGCGCTGAGGAGGAAGGTTTCTTCTCTACCGGTTTCCCTTTCAATAAAGGTAAAGTATCGGTTAATTTTGTTGAACACAAAAACCGTACAACAGGTATTTCGACTACCGAATACATGGAACTGATCAGAAAATCAGTGGCCGACATTGCCGGGGCAGAAATTACTGTGGGCAAAAACGGTAATGGGCCACCAACAGGAAAGCCTATTAACATTGAAATTACAAGTGAAAACCTTGACTATCTGGTGACTGATGCTTTTGCTTTCAGAAATTATCTTGACTCTCTGAATATAGCAGGAGTTGAAGAACTGAAAACAGATTTTGAGATGAATTCGCCGGAAATAAATATTAAGATCGACCGTGACCGTGCCCAGCGGTTGGGATTGTCAACCGGACAGATTGGTCTTGAAATCCGCACTGCATTGTATGGAAAGGAAATCTCGAAATTTAAACAGGATGAGGATGAATATCCTATTATGCTTCGGTATGCAAAAGTTACACGCGATAATATTAATGCACTGGTGAATCTTCAAATCACCTATCGTGATATGAATAGCGGGCAATTGCGCAGTATTCCTCTTTCAACGGTTGCTACGATTGATTACACTTCAACTTATGCGGGTATCAAGCGACTTGACCAAAAACGCATAATTACTGTATATTCAAATGTACTGTCTGGATTTTCACCCAATGATATTGTTCCTATTATCAAGCAAAAGGCCAAGACATTTGCGCTTCACGAAGGAACGGCAATCAAACTGACTGGTGAACAGGAGGATCAAAATGAAACTTCTGCATTCTTTTTGAAGGCCATGATTATTGCATTGGGAGTAATTTTCTTTATCCTGATTACACAATTTGGCTCAGTCAGCAAGTCGCTCATTATCCTTAGTGAAGTGATTTTTAGTATCGTGGGAGTATTGCTTGGAGTGATGATCTTCCACATGAATCTTGTCATCTTAATGACTGGCCTGGGGGTTGTAGCCCTTGGGGGAATTGTAGTCCGAAACGGGATCCTGATTGTTGAGTTTATTGATTCAAAGAAGAAGGAAGGAATGCCTACCCGACGTGCAATTATCGCAGGAGGTAAAACCCGTATCACGCCGGTTATCCTAACCGCAACAGCTACCATGCTTGGATTGGTGCCATTGGCAGTGGGGATGAATATCAATTTCATTACCATGTTCACCGAGTTGAATCCTCACATCTATTTTGGAGGCGACAATGTTGCTTTCTGGGGACCTCTGGCTTGGTCAATCATCTTCGGATTGAGCTTTGCTACATTCCTTACTCTGATGTTTGTCCCGGCATTGTATGAATTGGATTATACCATTAAGTTGAAAATGCAGAGACGTAAAAATCTAAAAAGGATTAAAGCGTTGAAGAAATAAGCATTACAAAAAAAGCATAAATAAAAACGGCGGAAAGGTTAAACTTTCCGCCGTTTATGTTTTTATACTTTCACCTTTGCGCGGTACAATCCTTCATGGGTTTCCTTAATGAGTTCTACCAATGGAATATTTGCCGGGCAACGTGTCAGATCAATGTTTTGCAGATTTTCAGATGTAGGAAAATGACCTGGGAACCAATGATCTTTTTCTTGAAACATGTTATAACGGTAAAGTCCGAAATCCTTCATGTCGTAGCATTTCCATAGCGTTCTAAAACGTAGAATTTCAGGTATATTCAACCCAGAAGGATCGTTTTCCATGCAATAGGCATCAAAATTAGCATAAGGTACAAGCCGTTTTTGGTCGTCAAGCTGTTGTTTTATCTTTTCATCCTCAAGAGAAAGAGGAGCTTGAGCAGGGAAAATTCCATTAATTTGTTCAAACTGCACTGTTACAGGCAATCCGAAAGTTAAGGTATGAACAGCAGGATGACTAAGGCAAAAACGTGCATTCCATTGTATGGGATGGAGAGGGGCAGTCAAATCCTTCAGTTTCTGTGGAGATCTTGAGAGTTGACCTCCCTTATCGTTGGGAGAAATAATAAATACACCCATATCTTTGTTTGCGGCCAGGTCAATAGCTGCCTTGTTACGTTGAAAGAAATAATAGTAGTGCAGATTTACAAAGTCAAATAAGTTGGTCTCTATGGCCTTTATAATCACGTCCAGTGGGGCGTGAGTGCTGAACCCGATGTGCTTGATAATTCCTTCCTCTTTTAATTTAAGCAACTCTTCAACTGGTCCTCCTTTAGCACATGCCATTTCAAAAAGTTCCATTGTATTTATTCCATGCCATGCATAAAAATCGAGATAGTCAGTCTTGAGCGCTTTTAATTGGAGAGCTACCATCTTACGGGTTTCATCGGCAGTTTTGGGATTGCCTTTGGTCATTAAAAAGTACGACTCCCGTTTTAATTTGAGTTCATCATTTAAAATACGACCGTAAGCATGTTCACTTTTGGTATAACCGTAGGCTGTTTCGATTAGGTTAATGCCTTGTGCCAGTGCTTTTTCAACCGTGTCGCGACATTGATCTAGAGTATCCTGAGGAATTAACTCACGGGGTTCATCCGATCCATGTTTAAAACGCATACCTCCCAAGGTAATAACACTTACCATTTTATTGGTTTTCCCAAAACGGCGGTACTCCATCTTAGGCTTATAAATTGAGAATGTAGTAAAATCCATAATTGATATAATGGCCTATTTAGAAATCTCAAGCATTCTGAAGATCGGTAACTGTGCCTTTTTGATTACTTCATCCGAAAGAATAATCTCAGGAAGTTCATGTTTCAGGCAGATATATAACTTCTGAAGGCTATTGAGTTTCATGTATGAGCAATCGTTGCACCCACAGGTTGAATCAATAGAAGGGGCAGGAATGAAGATCTTATTCGGACAGGCCTTATTCATTTGATGCAGAATACCGCTTTCAGTGGCAACAATAAATTTCTTCGAGTTGCTTTTTTCAACATAGTTAAGCAGGGCAGTGGTCGACCCTATAAAATCGGCTATTAATAAAACCGGCTTTTCGCATTCAGGATGGGCAATAAATATTGCATCAGGATGCTGATCCATCAATTCTATAATTTTTTCAACTGAATACTTCTCATGTACCATGCAAGCGCCATCCCAAAGTATCATTTTGCGGCCTGTCAGGCTGTTGATGTAGTTTCCCAGGTTTTTATCCGGCGCAAAGATGAGCTTTTGATCTTTGGGAAAGCTGTTCACTATTTTAAGGGCATTGGCCGAAGTACATACCACGTCAGTCATTGTTTTTAAATCTGCAGTGCAGTTGATATACGAAATCACCTGATGGTCGGGGTAGTGGGCTTTAAATTCTGCGAATTTTTCAGCAGGAGCTGAATCAGCCAAAGAGCAGCCTGCTTTCAGGTCAGGCAGGATTACCTTCTTGGTTGGATTAATAATTTTCGCTGTTTCGGCCATAAAATGAACCCCTACGAAAACAATCAGATCGGCCTTTGTTTTGGCTGCTTCCTGTGCCAATCCGAGGCTATCACCCACATAATCTGCGATATCCTGAAGGTCACTTTCCACATAGTAATGACTTAGAATGACTGCATTCTTTTCCTTTTTCATACGGTTGATCTCATCAACCAGTTTAATTTCGGGGCGAATGGGCTCATCTATAAAACCATTTTCCTCAAGCATTTGCCGGATAACTTTCTGTTCCATCATAAGCAATTTATAGTACTTGCTAAAAATTAAGGTTGCAAAAATAGGCTTTTCATGAGATAAAACACTTTAAGAGAAGAATTGTTTGGCAGTTGGTTTTACTGCAAAGTATAATTTGCAGGAAGATGCATAAACTTTTAAATGAACAATCAAATGATTTAAGGATGGTAATTTTATTTTTTATCAACAAGTTTCATCTGCCTGACGGTTAATAACTACTGCTAGGAAGTAAAGAAATTTAATAGTAATTTTCCAGTGAAAATAGAGACAAGCATTTTAACTTTTAAGTAAATGCCAATTCTGTTATTTAATTGATTTGACACAAATTGGTAACATTCTAATAAGACACAAATTAATCTAATCATAAATCAAATAACTTTCTTTGTCCATAATTTCAAAAACCAATTTTCTATGAAAAGTATGCTAAAAGTTTATTTATTACTCATCGCAATTGTGATGGTAAGTCTTTCAAGCTATTCGCAGGTAACCACTGCGAGTATAAGTGGAAAGGTTACCGGAACGAACAATGAAACGCTCCCAGGCGCCAGCATTGTTGCTAAGCACACTCCTACGGGAACTACTTACAGTACTTTAGTCTTAAGCAATGGTCGCTACAACATCAGTGGTATGCGCATTGGAGGTGCTTATGAGATTGAAGTTTCATTTATTGGCTACACTACTCACAAAGCCAGTAATTTATTTTTAACGCTTGGTCAGGAAGCCACTATTAATATTTCTCTGGCTGAGAATACCCAGGAGATTGGTGAAGTTCTTGCTATTGGGTTAAGGAATCATCAATTCAGTTCAAACCGGACAGGAGCCCAGGAGATATTCACCCGTGAAGCCATGGATAAACTTCCTACAATCAATCGTTCACTTTCCGATTACACCAAACTCACCCCAATGAACAGCGGTGGTAACTTTGGAGGAACTTCTTATCGTTACAATAACGTCACGGTTGATGGAGCTTCATTCAACAACTCATTCGGCCTCGCCTCTTCTCTTGGTGCAACAGGAACAGAGCCAATCAGTCTTGAAGCCATTGACCAGATTCAGGTCATGATTGCACCTTATGACGTTCGCAACGGCGCTTTTACAGGAGCCGGTATCAATTCAGTTACAAAAAGTGGAACCAACCAATGGAGCGGATCTGCCTATTATTATTTCAAAAGCCCTGATCTCGAGGGTCGCGAACAGAAAACTGTGAAGGTTGACAAGAACAAATTTACCTACAACCAAAAAGGATTCTCAGTGGGTGGTCCAATTATTAAAGATAAATTATTCATCTTCCTGAACGGTGAAATGGACCGCAAAGAATCGCCTATCGATTGGCAGCCTAGTCCTGCTGCAGGACAACAGGGAGACGGCCAATCAATTGTTGATGTGGCTACTCTGCAGAACCTTTCTGATTTTCTGGTTGAAAAATACAATTACAACCCAGGTAGTTACAATACCTCAAACGTACCAACAGAAGCCGATCGCGTAACTGCCCGTTTGGATTGGAACATTAACTCTAAAAACTCATTAAGCGTTAAATATTTCTATCTGAAATCGTTTAATACATCTATGCCTAGCAGCTCAGGCGCAACTGGTGGATCTCGCAGTCCAAGCGCTGACCGTATTCCATTTTCTTCTTCGTATTACAGGAACAATAATAATTTCAACATTATTATGGCTGACCTTAATACTACCTTCAACGCAAAAATCTCTAATACATTGAAAGTCGGATATTCTGCCTTGCGTGATTTCCGTGATATGGACGGCGGTTTCTTCCCACAGGTTGATATTCTAAATGGAACAGGTTGGTCCTATGCAAGTGGCGCTGCAAGCACTGATTACGCAAAAGGTAGTCTAATTGCAACTACTTTCGGTACTGAGGAAAATTCATATAACAATAAGCTGAACAGTGATATTTATCAACTTCAAGATAACTTAACAATCATTGTCGGTAAACATCGCGTTACCCTTGGAACGCAAAGTGATTATCGTTCGTTTTTGAATGGATATGCCCGTTCTTATGCAGGAGTATGGGAGTTCAATAGTATTGATGCTTTCAAAAAAGAAGTAAACGATTACAATTCATGGTTAGGTGGACCCAAAACACCAGGTACATTCGAAAGTTTGACTACCAAATATACAAAAGCATATTCGCTTCAACCTGAATTTCCTTATGCAAAAGTAGATGTCCTTTCTCTCGGATTGTATGCACAGGATAAATGGAACATCTTTCCCAATGTGAACCTTACTTTGGGTCTTCGGATGGATATGCCGATCTTTCTTACCGACCTTTTGCCTAACGATAAGTTAGCTGATGAAACATTTCAGGGTGGTGTAAAAATAGATGTTTCAAAATATCCAAAAACAGCCCCACTTTGGTCTCCTCGTTTAGGATTTAACTGGGATGTATTTGGTGATCAATCTCTTCAGGTTCGCGGTGGAACTGGAGTATTCTCTGGAACGCCTCCCTATGTTTGGTTATCCAACCAGGCTGGCAACAATGGCTTGTTATTTGCTCAGTTAACAAGGCCTGCTACAGGATTGAAAGATCATGGATTTGATGGTGATCCAAATTATGCACCAGCAGCCGGAACGGCTCCTAAATCTGATATCGCTATTGTAGATCCTAATTTCAAATACCCTCAACTATTCAAAACCAATTTCGCAATTGATAAGAAATTCGGCAATGGCTGGATTGCTACAGCGGAGGTGTTGTACAATAAAGATATCAACAATATCTATCACGCCAATATCGCTCTTCCAGATGATAGTAGTGTCGACGCATTTAAAATGTTAGGTGCTGATACACGTACTGTTTATACAAAAACTTCTACGAGTGCTGTGGCCAACTCGGCTGTGATCATGAAAAACACCTCAGAAGGCTATTCAATTTATACAACTTTGCAACTCCAAAAGGATTTCAATGGTGCATTAAAGGGATTAAATGTTAACGGTTCATATACTTTTGGTCAGTCAAAAAGTGTAACCGATGGATCTTCTTCTGTTGCTAAATCAGCATGGCAATATCGTCCAGCAATTAATCCAAATGCAGAAGAATTGGGTTATTCAGCAGGTAGTTTTCCTCAACGTTTCCTTTTATCAGCTACTTACAGCAAGTCATTCTTTAACATGGCCACTTCATCTGTTGGTGTTGTATTTCAGAGATATTCTCCTTTCCGTTATTCATATACCTATAATGGTGATTTGAATGGCGATGGAATTAACCTGAATGATATTGTATTTATCCCAGCGACAAAAGATCAGATTACACTGGTGAAAGCCAATGCTGCTGATCTTAGAACTCCTGATGAGATCTGGACTCAACTTGATGAATTTATCAAACAAGACCCTTACTTGAGTAAACATAGAGGTCAATATTCAGAACGTAATGGAGGAATTGCTCCTTATGTCAATAAAATGGATCTTAACTTCACCCAGGATTTCTTTGTTAAAACTGAAAAAGGCAGAAAGAATACCATTCGTTTTTCTTTTGATATTGTCAACTTCGGAAACTTCATCAATAAAGATTGGGGTGTAGAAAAAACTACTGTATTAGGATATCAGCAATATCAATTCCTGAATATAGTAAGCAAACCTACGGCAACCACTGCGCCTACGTTCACTATGCCTTATGTACCTGCAGGAACAGCTGGAGGTTCAACAACAACTGTATTAAGTCAAACATTCAGAGACTATGTTAGTCCTTCTTCACGCTGGCAAATGCAGATTGGTATAAAGTATATCTTTAACTAATTGAACATACTATTTTGAATGATTGTTTTTAAAATAGTAGAAATACATACATTAATAAAGGGGCCTCTGAAAAGAGACCCCTTTTTTCATGCCTGATTGAGGATATAAGTACGCTATTCACGTTAGTTTGAAAATATGAAACCAATTGGTCTAAAGTGAGTTGACCAAAATAAGGCTCATCATCATACTTGATCTTTGGCTTTTTAGAAGTGGGAAGATGAGAAAAAGAGAAAGGCCTGATGAGGATTTACCCGCGAGTTTGCAATCAATCATCTAAGGGATGTACATCTGCTAATATGCCTGGGGTAACGTGCTATCTTCTGATACCTTTCTGATACTTTTCTGATACCTTTCTGTAACCCTAGGTTACAGAAAGGTATCAGAAAAGTATCAGAAAGGTATCAGAAGATAGCACGCAAACACCTACCAATTCTATAATGAACTGGAGAGAAATCCAGGATTGATTGCTTATTTTGAAAAGTAGATATGAAGGTGCAAAAAGAGACCCCTAAGGAGAGTTTGGGACTGCTGAAAAGCTTTTTTATATTGATATTTAAGTCCTACGATCAAATTGACTGTGTGACTTTTTAGGTTCGTTTTGTTAGAATTGAATATTGCTCATTCCCATTGACTTGTTAAATTGTCATTGGAAGTGAAAGGGAAATAAAATTCTCCGAAAGATGTTGGTTATAGGTTATACCCCTGTAAGAAGCTGATTGTGAAGATTTAATATTAAAAATGGGTATAACCTCAGAAGTGACCCCGAGTACTCGGGGTGGTTATACCCTAAAATGATTCAAGTGACTGCTAATTAAAATATTACAAGGGTATAACCTATAACCAGAGTAGGTGCGGTTGTTTTATTTTTGAATCTGCAAAAAATACCCAATTAATTTGCAGTTTGATATCTTCTTATAATACTGTCCCGAGTACTCGGGATGACTTTTTCAGCAGACCCTAATTAGTAAGGTTTTTGCCAAATATCCGAAAGCGTTTGTAAACCTGACCTCCCATTCTTTCCATTTCCGCCCTCACTTTGGTGTTGTGTTCAAGTTCAAGGTGAGAATCAATGGTGGTTTTTCCCTGGGCGATGGCTGACTCCAACATTTTTACACCCATCATTACATCCAGTCCTTTTCCCCGGTATGCAGGATCAATACCTCCCAGCAACAGGTTCAGCTGCTTTGATTTACGGGCAGAACGGAGGATCTTGAGAAGTCCAAATGGAAACAATCTCCCTTTGGCTTTCTGAATTCCTTCACCAATGTGCCCCATCCCAATTACAAAGGCAATTACTTCATTATCAATATTTACCACGATTTTAATAAATCGGGGATTGATCAGGAATAGATATCTGTTGGCAAAATCATCCATCTCAGCTTCTGAAAAGGGAACGAATCCGAAGATTTCAGTAAAGGTTCGGTTCAGCAAGTTCAGGATGGGATGAATATAGGGTTTGACTTTTCTTCGTGAAGTAAATTCCAGTACCTGCAATCCTGCATTCATTCGGATGGCACGTTCCTGAATTTTAAGATAGAATTCAGGAATGGGATTTGGAATTTTAATTTGATAAACCATCAAGTCCATTTCTTTTGAATAGTTATTATTCTTCACTAAATCAACCTGATAGGGGAAATTGCAGTTGGAAGCAATCACAGCTGGTTCATCAAATCCTTCGATCAGTAACCCTTGCGGATCCTTGTCTGAAAAGGCAAGGGGTCCAATAAGTTTTATCATTCCCCGTTCCCTGGCCCACTGTTCAATATAAGAAAGCAGCGCTGTGGCCACCTCTGTATCATTCCAGGTTTCGAAGAAAGCGAAGCGACCATTTTTCTCGTTGTGGTCGGCATTATATTTATGGTGAATAATCCCCATGATCCGACCTACGACTTCTTTTCCCTTGAAGGCCAGTAATAATATGGTGTCGCATGCTTGAAAAGATTTGTTTTTCTTTGGATTGAAAAACTCCTTTTCATCCATATAAATAGGAGGAACCCAGTTGAAATGATTTTTATGTATGGCTGCGGGCAGATGAATAAACTGGTGAAGTCGTTTACTGTCAGTAACTTCAGTAATAGTGACAGGCAATTTGTTAGGGAAATATGTGTGCTGAACAATTAATTCAGCAAGATCCTCATCTCGACTTTCGGACATATATTTTTGACTTGATTTGAATACCATCTGGTCGTTTTAAAACGGCATACAAGATATTGATTTTTTGATTCCAATTGCAATTAATATTATATTTCTTACTTATATATCCTAACGTCTTTCCAAGTTGTTGCTGAAGGATAATTATTGACTAATCTGTGACCAAAAACATTGAAATATTAAACAATAAATCGTTACTTTATAGCCTGATTTTTTGATACTCAAAAGAGCAAAAATAAGATCACAATTGCAGCAGAATTCAAGTAAACAGAATATATAATGCTTGATTTCTGAAATTTAACATCCATCAGATCTATTATTTTTTATGCAGAAAGTCATTTTGTTTATTTGTATTTTATTAGGTTTCCTTCACCAGGGTTGGGGGCAAAATAAATCTATTGATTCATTGCGCATTAGCTATGATCAATTATATGGACTTGATGTTATACTCACCAATGGGAAGAAGTATTTTCCGGACAGTCGCCCCGTAACTGGTCATCCTTTTTGGAAAAGCCAGGATGCATTTTCTGGAAGTCTAACGATTTCCGGTAGTACGTTTATGAACCAACAGCTGAAATATGACCTGAATAAGCAGCAATTTGTGCTTTTCTATTCCAATTATAACGGACAGCCTTGTCAGATCATACTCAATAATACGGCTATTGACTCAGTGAGGACAGAAAATTGCCTGTTCATACCCAATACAAACAGGGATATCCCTCTACCATTTGTACAATTGATCAGTAAAAAGAATTTGACCTACTATATTTCCTGGAATAAAGATTTGATTTTAAATACCTTGGAAACTCCTGCCATTTATGAATACACTAAAGATTATTCGCGCAGCTATCTTACCTATAAAGGAACTGATTACAGGTTCTACAATAAATCTTCATTTCTGCGGATTTTCACCCAAAAGGAAAGAACTTCTATCAAAAAATACCTCTCTTCCAATCACTTAAAGTTTATGAAAATGAATGATAATGATTTGAGAAAGTTAATCAGTTTCTATGAACAAACCTTGAACTGACATGAAATTTTTTACGTCTGTAATTGTACTATTCTTTTTTTTCCTGACAGGAATATCTGGTCAGTCAAAGGAAGAATTACAAATTACTGGTTCTTTCAGAAATTTAACCTTTCAGGAATTTGTATCAAAACTGGAGAGTCAGTATCCGGTACATTTTTACTACGATGAAAAATGGATGGGTTTACTTCAGGTGAACATGGACGCCGAACAGCTTTCAATACCGGAGTTGATGGACAAGCTCTTGTTGCCTACCTCGTTGGATTATATTTATCAACTTCCAGGTACTATTTTCATTTTGCCTGATAAAAGATTTGTACGTCAGCTTCCTGCATATTTTCTTACCAGGGAAGGATTGGATTCAACGCAGAACAAACAGCGAAATTTAACCGGAATGGAACAAAAATACCTGTATGGACGTCAACCCGATATGATTCAAACCATAGTGGTTGGTAGCAGGGAAAAATCAAGGAAGGGGAATGCGGCTATCGTTACAGGCAAACTGAATGATGAAGAAACCGGAGAATTGCTGATTGGAGCAACCATTTATGTCCCTAAACTAAAAAAAGGAGCTGCTACAGATGCAACAGGATTCTTCACAATAGCCTTAAATCCTGGTATTTATGCCGTTGAATTCCAATATTTGGGAATGAATGCCTTGAAAGGCAACCTGGATGTACGCTCTGATGGTTATTTTACTTTGAGTCTTAAAAAACAGTTTCACCAGTTAGGCGAAGTGCTGATCCAAGGCCAGAAATCAGAAGAGCATGGGTCAAAGCCTGGCATGGAAAATGTTTCAGTGAAAACCATGAAGGAACTGCCTTCTTTAATGGGTGAAAAAGATGTCCTCAAGGTGGCACAAATGCTTCCCGGAATTGTAAGTGTTGGAGAAGGATCAGCCGGTATCAACGTGCGTGGGGGAAATGCAGATCAGAATTTATTTTACATTAACGAAATACCCATCTATAACAGTTCGCACCTGTTTGGATTTTTCTCAGCCATCAATTCTTCTATCATTGAGAATTTTTCCATTTACAAAGGTCAGGTTCCTGTTGAATATGGAGGTCGGCTCTCTTCGGTTTTCAATATAGAAACACGCAAAGGTCATAAAAGTAATGTCTTTAGTCAAGGGGGAATAAGTCCAGTTTCGGCAAATGCTGAAATTGAATTGCCCATCGTGAAGAATAAGGCGTCACTGGTATTCAGTGGTCGTTCGAGCTATTCCAACTACATTTTGAAACGCTTAAAAGATCTTGATCTTCGTAACAGCCAGGCTTCATTTTACGATTTCACAGCATCCCTCGATTACACCCTCAATGAAAAGAATCAAATCAATGTATTTGTCTATAACAGCAACGATAATTTCAACCTGAATAACTACACCCAATATGGTTATGGCAACAAGGGAGCATCGGCCAATTATGTTCATCGGTTTACTCCAGGATTGAAATTATCGACTTCACTCATTGGCTCCAATTATAATTTTGAAACCACTGACAAGAAATCGGAAATTGAAGCTTATACTCATGGGTATGAATTAAATCATTACGAATTCCGGTCGAGCATGAGTTGGCTGATTAATGAACATCACACCATCAAATTCGGTACAGAGGATATTCTTTATAATCTGAATCGTGGAATTGTGAAGCCCTTTGGGTTAGGATCACTCAAGACGGCACTTGACCTGGGTGAAGAAAATGGTTTAGAAACTGCTGTATTTCTGGACGACAATGTCAATCTGGGAACACGTGTGAATTTCTATGCCGGTATACGGTACAGCTTGTTCACCGCTTTGGGACCCAAAGCGGTTAGGGATTATGCTCCCGGAACACCTTTTGAAGACATCAATATAACCGGTACCCAGGTATATCAAAAGGGAGATAAAATTACAACCTACCAAAATCCTGAATTTCGCGCCGGACTGGATATTAAAAGCGGGCAAAACAATTCAGTTAAATTTTCGGTGACACAAATGACCCAATACCTATTTATGCTTAGCAATTCTATTTCAATCGCCCCTAATGATCAATGGAAATTGGTGGACAGTCACATCACCCCGCCTAAGTCCATTCAGTATTCTGGGGGATATTACCAGGAAATACCAAAATCCGGTTTAAGCCTCTCCTCAGAAATTTATTACAAAAAGGGAGATCATATTGTAGAATTTCGTGACGGAGCCGATTTTTTAGGTTCACCTTATGTGGAAACAGCTGTTCTACAAGGCACCCAGGAAGCTTATGGTGCAGAGTTTATGATTTCCAAGTCAACAGGCCGTTTCAATGGATGGACAACTTACACCTATTCGCGTTCGTCTATGATCGTGAATGGCAAGGAAGATTGGGCTGATATCAACAAGGGAGAAAAATACCCATCAAATTTTGATAAACCCCATGTAGTAAATATGATTTTAAACTACAGATTTAACCGGCGGCTTTCTATATCCTCTAATTTGGCTTATAGTACAGGGAGACCGGTTACCATCCCAAAAGGAATATATTATGTTGGCGGAGATCCCTTTGTAGATTATTCTAAACGCAATGAATACCGGATTCCGGATTACCTGAGGATGGATCTTTCGATGAAGATTGAAGGAAACCTCCGGAAGGTGAAACTCGTGCACAGTTATTGGACCATCAGTTTATACAACCTTATGGGAAAGAACAATGCCAATTCCATTTTCTATTTATCCGAGTATGGGGGCATTCATGGCTACAAATATTCTGTAATTGGGGTGCCAATTTTTACAATTTCGTGGAACTGGAAACTAGGTAACTATGAAAATAATTAAACTGATAGCAGGGTTTTTTATTGCAGCTGGTATATATTCTTCCTGCATTGAAAGGTATTATTCAGACTACAAGACTGGGTATAAACCTCAACTGGTTATTGAAGGGACCATTATCCCAGATGATGGAATGCAGGAAATTGTAATTTCGCAAACATCCTCACCTGATAACCCAAAGTTTATTCCCGTTTCCGGATGTAGGGTTCAGGTGCAGGATGAGAAGGGAAACTCTTTTTTCTTTGGTGAATCATTTGAGGCAGGACATTACCGTGGAGTGATTGCTGGCGACAAGGTCATCATTGGAAACAAATACCGGTTGTCGGTCCACACACCAGAGGACAATGATTACAAGAGTAGTTATGAGGAATTATTACCCTGTCCACCAATTGACTCCCTGTACTTTCAATTGGAGAACCAACCGACCAATGATCCCAATCAAACGTACAATGGATTGCAGTTTTACATCGACTTCAAAGGAAATGATAATTACGGACATTTTTACCGTTTGGAAGCGATTGAAACCTATGAATACCATTCCAGGTATCCCTTGCAAAAATGGCAGGACGAGAATGGCACAATGAACCGGTTGGAGGATGCCGATTCTTCCAATATGGTCTGTTATAAAACCACCAAGCTTAGAAATATTTTTGATTTGTCTACCGATGGATTCAGTAAAAACAGCTATCCCAACTACAAGTTGAATTTTGTAAAAGATCAGAGCCCCCCATTAAAGATCAAATATAGTCTATTGGTCAATCAATATTCAATGGACAAAAAAGCTTACATTTACTGGGAGAATCTCCGCAAGAACAATCAAGAAACTGCCGATCTATTTGGCAAACAGCCAGCTATGATAAGAGGGAATATTTACAATGTGAACGATACGTCCGATATTGCTTTGGGCTACTTCGGAGTGTCGTCTATGCAGAGTAAGCGCATAATGGTTCATCCCTTTGATGGACTGGAATTTGATAAGGCCTATGTGTGCAAGGCAATGAAGTATATGGGTCTTCCCAAAAAGACGCTGATCTATCTTGCAGTTGATTGGGATGTGGAAGGTGAACCTTATGAGGGTATTGTAGGAGGAGAATGTATTTTCTGTTTTTTATTGGGCGGAGTGACTCAAAAACCAACTTATTGGGACGAAAAATGAAAAATATATCTCTTAACTTTAGATTCCTGTTTTTTATCCTCATGTATATCAATGGGGTCAACCAGGGGCAGGCACAACCAACTATTGCAGCAAATGATTCCGGTCAGCTGGTTGAAAAAACTGTGTTGATTACCGATAGAGAGGCTTATAGTGTAGAAGAGAATATTCTGTTTGCGGCCTTCAATGTTTCTTCTCCAGAACTTCGGAAATCGGATTGGAGCAATGTCCTTTATGTGGAACTGGTTTCGCCTGATGGAGAAGCATTCGCACAAAGAAAATATGCCTATAACCAGGATGGCTCAACAGGTAGTTTGAAAATTCCAAGGAATGTGTTGACGGGCAACTATTACCTGAGGGCCTATACCCGTTGGATGCGTGATTATTCGCCATACAATTATTTTTACAAAATGATCACTGTGATTAACCCCTTTCGCCCTGAGTTACTTGAACCTGTGGGCAGTAATGCGGTAAGTGAAACGGAAATCATGCCAGTCCCTTTAAGTTCATCCGATCTGATTTTAAAGGTTGAAAAGAAAAGTTTTCATCAAGGCGAGCAGGTAAGTATGGAAATTTCTACTGCCGGTTTTGAAGGTAATCAGGAAAAGTTTACCGTTTCTGTGATTCCAAAAGGTATGGAGATCCCACTGACCCCTGAAATTTCAGGGATTAAGAAGTTAAATTTCTCTTCCGATTTTATTCCTGAAACCCGTGGTCTTTCTATTTCTGGGACAGTAGTGAATGAAGCGGATTCATTACCAATGCCCTTCGTATTGGTTGGCCTGACTATTTTTAAAGACAATCCTGAAAACCGCAATGTGCTGTCCAACGAAAAAGGGCAGTTCTTTTTTGATCTCGCTGATCTTCATGGAGAGTATGAAATATTTATTTCGGCCAAACAAAACGCAAAGCAGATGCCCCTGATTTTCGTCGATAATGACTTTTCAACTCAGAAAATGGATCTGCCTTATGTTCCAGTTGATGTTTCAGAGGGTTCAAAAAAGCTTTACCAGACACTTACTTTTAATAGCCAGATGCAGAAAATTTACCACCAGCAAAAAGTTGAAGATCAATTGAAATCCTTTTCATCTGATTCAGCCTTCTATGGCTCGCCTGATTTTGTGCTCATCTTGAAAAATTACATTGGAATGCCTACCATTAAAGACTATATTTCTGAACTACTACCACAGGTGGGAGTTCGGCATGAGGGAAAAAGAACTATTTTGAAGGTTCTGGGGGCGCGTTCTGATTTGGATATTTACGAACCGATGGTGCTGGTTGATATGGTGCCGGTCTTCGATATTGATAGGGTTTTGGCCATAGATCCTGGAAAACTTGAACGCATTGAAGTCGTAACTACACCTTATGTACGTGGGGATATTGTTTATGGTGGAATTATCAGCTTCTTTTCAAAAAAAGGTGATTTGGCAGGCATCGATCTCCCCTCTGCAGGCCGATTTATAACCTATAGCATGTTAAACAGCAATGTCTCTCAAGCAGATGCAAATCCTACAAATCCGCAAATTCCAAACATTCAGAATTGTCTATTTTGGAATCCAAACCTGATATTAAAAGGGAAAGAACCTGCAGCGATTTCATTTAATGCAGGCAATAGTCCTGGATCTTACATTGTGATCATTAAAAGTCTGGATACTTCCTCCAAAATCAAAATCTCGACCACTGAAATTCTGGTATATTAGGCATTTAAGGTATTTTATAGACAGGAGTATATTTTTTTTCGATTTGAGGAACTTTTATTGAGTGGATTCTTGTACAAGTGGTAAACTATTTGTAAATTTAACTAACAATAGTTTCTATATATTCAGTCATGTTAATAAAAACCTTTGCCAGCGCCGTTCATGGCATCGATGCAACTACCATTACCATCGAAACCGAAATTTCCCAAGGAATCAAATTCTATATCGTTGGCTTGCCTGACAATGCGGTGAAGGAGAGTCAGCAACGCATCGAATCTGCTTTGAGGATCAATAACTTCAAGTGGCCGAAAAAAAAGGTGATTATCAATATGGCCCCTGCTGATATCCGCAAAGAAGGCTCGGCTTATGATTTACCTTTGGCAATTGGCATTTTAGCAGCCTCTGAACAGATTAAATCCGACAAAGTGCATCTGTTCCTGATGATGGGCGAATTGTCGCTTAACGGGAATCTACAGCCTGTTAAGGGCGCTCTGTCCATTGCCATCAAGGCACGGCAGGAAGGATTTGAAGGATTTATACTTCCGAAGGAAAATGCACGTGAAGCGGCTGTGGTCGATACCTTGAAAGTGTATGGGGTTGAAAGCCTTCGTGAAGTGATCGACTTCTTCAACAACACCTCGGTTCTTGAACAAACCATTGTCAACACAAGAGATGAGTTTTTTACCAAAGTAGATGATAGTGATGTCGATTTTTCAGATGTCAAAGGTCAGGAAAATGTAAAGCGAGCCCTCGAAATTGCAGCAGCAGGAGGTCATAATGTAATTATGATCGGTCCGCCGGGAGCAGGCAAAACCATGCTGGCCAAGCGAATACCAACCATTCTGCCTCCCTTTACCCTTCGTGAAGCATTGGAAACTACAAAGATACATTCGGTAGTGGGAAAAATTGGTAAGAACACTTCCCTGATGACTCAGCGTCCGTTCCGAAGTCCCCACCACACGATATCTGATGTCGCTTTAGTCGGCGGAGGGGCTTTTCCTCAGCCGGGTGAAATTAGTCTGGCTCACAATGGCGTACTTTTTTTAGATGAGCTGCCCGAATTTAAACGTCAGGTACTTGAGGTGATGCGGCAACCACTCGAAGACCGTACGATTACTATTTCGAGGGCCAAATTCTCTGTTGAATTTCCAGCTAGCTTTATGTTGGTCACTTCCATGAACCCTTGTCCCTGTGGATATTACAATCACCCTACCAAAGAATGTGTTTGCGGTCCTGGCATCGTAGCCAAGTACCTGAATAAGATTTCAGGTCCGTTGCTCGACCGAATTGATATTCATCTGGAAGTGGTGCCGGTTCCGTTTAAGAAATTATCTGAGCATTGCGATACTGAACCAAGCGCCGATATTCGTCTTAGAGTGATCAAAGCCAGAGAGATACAGTCGAAAAGATTTGCAGCAAACGATGGGGTATTCTGCAATGCACAAATGTCTTCCAAGATGATCCGGCAATATGTTGATTTGGATGAAACCAGCAGTAATATGCTTAAAAATGCCATGGAGAAGCTTGGTTTATCAGCCCGTGCCTACGACCGTATCCTTAAAGTATCACGTACCATCGCCGACCTTGAACAATGCGAACGTGTTGAAAGCCATCATCTTTCAGAAGCTATCCAGTATAGAAGTCTGGATAGGGATAACTGGGGCGGATAAAAAAGAAGGTTCCCTGATGACTTTATGTTTCAATTGTCAGATGATGAATTTAATAACTTGAAATCGCAATTTGCGACATCAAGTGGGGGAGGGCGACGAAAACCACCTTTTTCTTATCTTTATATATAAAAAATGGGTTGCAGCTTAACCACAACCCATTTCTCAACTTACTGTTTTACAAATGTTTTTGTAGTAATTCTGTTTTTATCTACAATTCTTATGGTATAGAATCCATTTGCCAAATTGGAAACGTCAACCTGATTGGAGTAGACTGATTTGTTAATCAATAGTTTACCGTTTAAATCAAATACTGAAACTGTTGAATTTTGAGTCAATCCGCTCAGAAATAAAGTTGTACTAACAGGGTTTGGGAAAACGGAAATATTGGAATTCTTAGTTTCCGATATTCCAGTAGTCAGATTGCCCAAAGTGGCCACCAAGCAATTCGAACCACTCATTCTGTTCATGTTGAAACTTCCCAAAGTTGAATTTATACCTGCATAACCTGCCACGCTCAAAACATCATTGTCTTTTACGCTAAAAGCTTTTATGATATCCGTATTTGCAGGTATTGTTTTGATCCATTGAAAGTTTCCTGTGCTTGAATATTTAACTGCAAAGAAATCATTGGTACCCTCCGGCACATATTCGTTACCCTCAATACTGATTTTATCTTTGAAATATCCTCCGATATAGACGTTTCCGTTTTTATCCAAATCCAATAAATCACCAGAGTTAAATGCATATTTTGTTTCGTAAACAGCTTTTGCCCAAACTACAAATCCTGATGTATTTATTTTTGTCAAAAAGAAAGAGTAATCTTGATTGGTTGCGAAGGGGTTTGTCAGAGTTGTATTACCAAAAATCGCATTATTTTTACACCAGCCCCAGAGATAGGAATTTCCTGTAGCGTCAGTTTTAATATCGCATGGCCACCCGTCAGAAAAGCTTGCTCCGGGAACACCCCCATAGGTTTTTGCCCATAAGGCATTGCCATTGGGGTCAAATTTGATTAAAGCGGTAGCGCCATCATCGTTTGTTTGAGTAAACGGTAATGTACCAATTGTTGTGGAACCTGACTCAGAAGATAAATGAATTTCACTTGTTATGTAAATATTGTTATTGGCATCAGTGGATACAAATGAGATAAAATTTGATTCTATCGGAAAGGTTTTATCCCACAATTGATTTCCCGAAACATCAAATTTTACCAGATAAGTATTCGGATCAATAACTCCTACAATCAAAACATTTCCGTCATTATCCGCTGCAACACTGATATTTGTTGAAACAGGTATATTTAAATCCATCTTCGCTGCCCATAAAAAGTCACCACTGGAATTGTATTTTGCCACATAACCTTCATTTCCATAAATTGTACTGGTCAATGTGGTGGTGCCAATTTTCAAGCTTGTTTCGAAAAGACCAACGGTTAATACATTGTTGTCTTTATCTAAAATAAATCCAGGTCCCTTTAAAACTGGGTTTATATCAGCTATCACATTCATCCATAGTAGTTTGCCGGCAATATCGTGTTTGGATATAACTGTCAAATAACTACTGGTATTGATAATTGTTCCAAAATAATCGCAATTCCCGATAACCCTTGATTGAAGATAAATATTTCCGGCTGCATCATGTTTGATATATCTTATCGCTACATCACCTGTTTGATTCTTTGATGAAATCTTTTGCCAATCCTGACTCAGGTTATTACTAAATTGTGTAAGAAAAAGATTACCATAAGAAGTAGAGCCTTCTGCATTTATAGTTCCTCCAACCAATACTTTACCTGATTGGCTTACGATAGTTTTATCGAAAGAAGCATTTTGTAAAGCATACCCATTGAGGGCATTTCCATTCTCATCAAATTTGAAAAGATATTGGTTCCCGTATTTTGGTCTGAGCTCAATTTCCCCAAATGTAATTGTTTCAAAAATCATACCAAATGCATAGATATTGTTCGAATTATCGAGGAATATTCGATAGGAATACATTTCTAAATTATAATTATAGAAATATAAACTTGATTTTGCCCAGGCAAAATTAAGATTGTTGTCGCATTTCGCGATATAGGTGTAATAACTCTTAGATGGATTAGAAATAGTAATTTCTCCAAGTACTAAATCCTTGGTGTAAACCCCTGTAATGATTAGATTTCCACTATTATCTGCTGCTATATCACTCACCACTGAACCCCTACCAGTGATTGATCCGCCAACAACGATTCCGTTTGAATAAACACCATCCAAATCTGCCTTTACCAAAAATCCGGTATTAGTTCCCCCCAACTTCGTTAAATCTACAGTCCCGAAATGGGTTACCTGATCTTGAAGAGCTCCGCCTAAATAGAGATTGGACCCAGAAACTGCTATGGCTTGTAAAGTTTTATCTTTGTAGGTCTGTTCCCAAAGTATTAATCCTGAATGATTAAACTTCAATAATTTGATGGTTTTACTCAATAAAAAGCTATTTCCGTTTGTGTCTAAAGCAATTTTACTGCTTCCTGTTCCATTGCTAAAAAATGGAGTTGCCCAAACGAGTTTCCCCGAGGTGTCGAACATGCTAAAAATGGAATTGATAGCTGTGGATGAAGTGATTGGGATGCCGCCTACATCAATGGTGCCAATAAACGTGGTTGCAACATATATATTCCCGCTTGCATCAGTTTTTATTGCATTAGGGATGATTGATCCTCCACTTTGTGCGTTGAATTGTTTAACCCATTCAGTCACACCCGAATTATTCATTTTTACAAGCAGCATATCATTTAATCCGATACTTGTATAATTTACGCCATCTAAAGTTATGGGTCCACTGACCTTACAAGTCATATAAACATTATTGGCATCGGCTGTTACCAGATTTACTGTAGTTTCACTGTTTGCGTTCACCTGGAGTATCCGGGTCCAGTCAGGTGCCTGAGCCATTAGGACTTGTGTAATTGATAAGCCATAAAGCACTATGGCTAAAGCAATAAATGTAAATTTTTTCAATATCATTTTGTCAGTGATTAAAGTGCTGACACCGCACTGGTTATTTGAATTTGGTTTTAGAATATGAACTACCGATTTGTTTCGGCGATTTTCTATTTTTATGTTTTATTATCGAACACTTTTATTTATAAATAAATACATTGCCTTCTAAATGAACTTCAAAAAGTATGAATTGCAAATGAACTTTATAATCTAATAGGTATAAGCGCTTAGGTCGCACTGTCTAATCTACTGTATTCAGCCTGATTGGCTTATATTTTACCATCCTTTTTATGAGGTTATCAAATATACCCCCCATATTTCCACGTCTGTTGTTCCTATAA
>Ga0209724_1000057_pt1 | contig 172092 bp, 156 predicted proteins | sample grotaG_FD_184143 | JGI IMG/M metagenome (GOLD analysis project Ga0209724, IMG submission 184143) | Glacier valley bacterial and archeal communities from Borup Fiord, Nunavut, Canada, to study Microbial Dark Matter (Phase II) -... | ecosystem: Environmental > Aquatic > Freshwater > Ice >...
TCCTTGAACACCCGGCTCGCCGCGCCCACCTGGGCGCCTGCCTCCATACTGAATGCCATGGACATGGCCATGAACGCGTCTATGGAGCCCATCTACCGTCGCGCCACCGCGCGCGGACGCATGCCCGGGCTCCCGGCGGAATTCGGCGACATCGTGCGGGCGGGGTTCATCCGGTCTGGTGAGCGGCTCTTCCTTGCTCGTCCCACAACCACAACGCCACCGCCGGTGAGCTTCGATGGCTTCGACGCCGAGGGATGGGTCAACAAGCTCCTCCTAGCCACCGAGACGGCGCCTTTCGTGCTGTCATGGCGAGCCGAACTGCTACGGGACGGGCTGGCCGTGGCCAAGCGACTCATGCCTAAGGCCGTCGCCCTTACCGAGTTGCCTGTGCAGATTCTGATCAGTCTGCAGTCGGGCCTCGACCACATCGATCCCGAATGCGACTTCGCGACGGGGGCCCTGCACTTGCGCCTTGTCCGCTGCGCGCAGGATGACCTTGCCATCGCCGTCGATGAATTCGCGCAACCCGTGTTGGTTCTCACTGCGGTCGCTTCATCCGAGGCAGACGAGCCCGTATCCGCTCACTAGAGAGGGCCGCTAGCCGCCGTCGGACATCCCGCGTACACTGAAGGAACAACTCCACAGGGGATGATCGGTTTCGACGTGTGTGTGTATTGCAGGAGAAGCGGGCCAAGGATGCTGGGTTATCTTGTGAACGCCCCCAGCAACTTATAGGTGCCGAAACTAAGCGCACCGACTTCGCCCTCGCTGCTTAAGCGAGCGCAATGAAGTCCGTCAGCCTAGGTTTGTTCTCGACCTAGTTCCTGGCGTCATCTAGAGAACTTGCTGGTTGCTGGCGTCGCAGCGGCAACCGGGACTTTTACTGTGACTGGGCCCATCCCACTTGCTCGCCTGATGCGGGAGGGGGGCCGAGAAATAGCTCTCAGGCTGCGCCCGGAGAAGTCTTGTTTTTGCACATGCGGACGCGGGTTCGATTCCCGCCATCTCCACTCATCCCTGTTCGTTGATGTCAACGGCCGCTTAAGCCTTCGGGCTGGGCGGCCTTTGTCATGCCGTCTAGGACCTGAGCGGCTCGGTGTCCTCGACGCAGACGCGGTTGCGTCCGGATTTCTTGGCGGCGAAGAGGAGCTCGTCCGCCCGATGCAACAGCGTGTGCTGGGAATCCTCGGCGTTGGCCCAGGACACTCCTGCACTCATGGTCATCGGCAGGTCGCTCACAATCTGCCGCAGGTCCGTGTTGGCCACGGCGTCGCGGAGCTCCTCGAGGCGTTGTGCTACCTGCTCCTGAGTGAGTCCTTCGAGCACCACCAGGAACTCCTCTCCGCCAAGCCGCGCGGCAAAGCACCGTGACGAGGAATCGCCCCCTGCGGTGGCCGCGAGGGCCAAGAGTCGCGCGACCTCCACCAGCACCGCGTCGCCGGCGGCATGCGAGTACGTGTCGTTGACCCGCTTGAAGTTATCGAGGTCGACCATGGCGGCGGCGATGACCTGACAGGGCGCGCGTGCGGCGAGCAGTCCCGGAAGGGTCTCGTCGACAAAGCGGCGGTTGTAGAGGCCCGTTAGCGGGTCCCTGTGCGCCTCTCCTCGCAGTCTGTTGGCCTCGGCCCGCACCTCGTTCGTCTCGAGCAACTCTTGGCGCAGTTTTGACTGCGCGGCGCGCTGCTCTGAGATAAGGGCCTTCTCTGCTGCGTGCGAGGCCTTGAGGCCATAGAAGGCCGGGCCAAAGTCGCCACGGGCGGCGTGCAATTCGGCCTGTTCTGCCTCCACCGAAACCAAGATCGAGGCGAGCCCGACTGAGGTTCCTAACGCGCGGCACTCGTCGAGGTGGCGCTGTGCGGCGTCGGTGTCTCCGAGGTGGCGCTGCGCCACGACGAGCGTGAGCAGGAACTCCGGAAGTGAGATGGCCTCGCGTGTCCTCTGTGCCTGGTAGGCGTCAATCGCCTGCTGTGCGGTGACGATTGCGTCTGCGTAGCGGCCCTCGGCGATCTGAATGCGAGCGACGGTGTCCAACACGTGGGGTCCCACGGGCTCATTGTGAGCGCGGCTGACCTCGATGAGCCGGTTGATGGTGGCCTGAGCCTGATCCATATCGCCTGCGATGAATTCGCCATAGGCACGGTTGTTCAGGCTCGTCATCAGTCTGGGGATATTGCCGTCTTGCGTGGCGATGTCCTCGGCCTGCTGATAACGCAGGCGAGCCTCGAGAGGGGCCCCACATTCGTCCAACGCGTCGGCCAACCGGATCAAGTACAACGCCCTGACGGGGGTGGGCGGCTGAGTGTCGAGAAGCTCTAATGCCTTGACAGTGTGTTCGAGGGACGCAGCGAGGTCCCCGACTTCGCGGTACGTCCAGGCCAGGATCAGATGGCTGCGCGCTTGGAGGCGGACGTGGCCGTTGGCGGTGGCGTATTCGTTGATCGGCCGCAGCATCCTCATCGTTTCAGCTATCTCGCCCCGCTGGCACGACAGTTCGGCGGACAATAGTCGCGCACGCCAGACACACTCCATGTCGCCGAGCGCCTCAGCTGCCAACTCAAGACGCTCGACTTCGCCGTCGGCGGCGAGTTCCCATCCTGGTCGATCCTCGAGCGCGAGTAGGGCGCGGTCAACATCGTCCCTGGTCTCGCGGTTAGGCAGGATGATGCTCATACGTGGCCTATCGGCTCATTCGCTCCGCGTTTAAGGGGACTGGGTGTGGTGAGGACTGACCGCGGCCACGAGGAGCGCGGAGCCCGCGTCGCCACCCTCGTCCTCTACGTTCCGCGCATCTCGGCCGAGGAACCCGTGAACTAGGTGGAGGACCCTCCGGCCATGATCAGTCGGGTGACGGTCTCCGCCGCGCGTTCCAGGTTGGCGCTTCCGTCGCGGAGGGCGGTCGGCAGGTCGGTGACTTGCCGAAGGATGGGCACCACGGCCACCACCGCGTCTCCGATCAGGTCGTATGCGTCGTCGCTGACCCTGCCGCCAAAGAGCACCGCGGGAACTCCCTCGGCCCCGGCTGCCTGGGCGACACCCCACGGCGTCTTGCCAGATGCGGTCTGCTTGTCGATCCCGCCCTCGCCCGTGAACAACCAGTCGGCCCCGGCGATACGTTCGCGAAGCCCGACAGCGTCGCGTACAAGTTCGACGCCGCTTTCGATCGTCGACTCGGTCGCCACGGCAAAGGCGGCGCCGAGGCCGCCGGCCGCGCCCGCGCCAGGAATCTCGCGCACCCGGCGTGAGAACGCGGGCTCGACCACGTCGGCCCAGCGAGTCAACACCGCCTCAAGAGCCTGCACATCGAGGGCGCTCGCGCCCTTCTGCGGGCCGTATACGGCGGAGGCTCCACTCCTACCGAGCAGTGGATTGGAAACGTCGGAGGCAATCCGGAATTTCGCGAGGCCCAAGCGAGTGTCGAGCGCACGCGTGTCGACCGAATCGAGGGTGACGAGGCCCCTGGCTCCTCGCGCGATCGGCAGTCCCTCGGCGTCGAGGAAGCGCGCGCCAAGGGCCGTGAGCATCCCCGTGCCCGCGTCGTTCGTCGCTGATCCGCCCAGACCGATCACGAACTGCTTTGCTCCACGGTCCAGCGCCGCGAGGATGAGTTCGCCGACCCCTCGTGACGTGGCGGCCCACACGTCGCGTTGGTCAGGGCGAATCTGCGCGAGCCCCGCAGCCTCCGCCACCTCGATCACCGCGAGGTGGCTGCCTTCGACGTATCCGAAGCGCCCGACGATGGGTCGATCGAGCGCGTTGTGACAGGGCGCCTCGACCCACTCGCCTTCCAGTGCAGTGATGAGTGCCTCGGTGGTTCCCTCTCCGCCGTCGGCCATCGGGACGAGGTCGCACTCGATCGCAGGGTCGACACGGTGGATCCCGCGCGCCATCGCCTGTGCGGCTTCGACCGAGGTCATGGACTCCTTGAAGGAGTCGGGCGCGCAGACGATCCTCATTGCGTCGGCCCGCCTCCGACTTTGACCTCTGGGCCGGACGCGGCGACGGTCTGGGTGAAGATCGATACCTTGCGCGTGTGCGAACCCACGTGGGAGGAGATGGCGGCGGTGGGCGGCGACATGGTGGGCCTTTCAGGTGGTGCATCACGTAGGCGGCTCAAGCGAGTATGCCTCGGCTGGCGTCGGTCGAGCCCTGTCCTTGAAGCCTCCCACTGCGCGGGCGTCTGCGCTCACCGCGCCTCCGTGGATTCGATGGTGCAAGTGCGCCGTGGCGAGTGGAATCGGCGGCGACCCGGGGGAGTTCCCAAATGACTGCTGGCGCGCGTTAGCGTAGGGCCATGGATAGGCGCGCACTCGGCAAGAGCGGAATCGAGGCCTCCGTGGTGGGGCTCGGCTGCAACAACTTTGGTCGCGTGGGGACGGTGACGGAGGGTCAAGAGGGCACGACCGCCGTCATGAACGCGGCGCTCGACGCCGGGGTCACGTTCTTCGACACGGCCGACATTTACGGTGGCGCGTGGGGTGTCAGCGAGACGCTGATGGCTGAAGCGCTCCGCGGTCGCAGGGACGAGGCCGTCATTGCGACCAAGTTCGGCCATATCGCGGTGGCGACGCCCTTGGATGCGGTGGGGCTCAAGGGCTCGCGCGCGTACCTCCGTGCCGCGGTTGACGCTTCGCTTTCGCGCCTCGGCATCGACGCGATTGACCTCTTCCAGCAACACACGCCCGACCCGAATGTCCCCATCGAGGAGACCCTGCTGGCGCTCGCCGAACTGGTCACGGAAGGAAAGATCAAGGCGTATGGCCACTCGCAGTTCTCGGTCGAGCAGGTGCATGCGGCCGACGCCGCTGCGGCCTCCCTTGGCGTGGTGCCCTTTGTCACGAGCCAGGACGAGCTGAGCCTGACAGCGAGGGCTGTCGAGGCCGACGGTAGGCTCGTGGCCGCGCACGAGGCTGGCATGGTCTTCCTGCCGTTCTTCCCCTTGGCGAATGGATTGTTCACCGGCAAGTTCACGCGCACCAAGCGCCCTGCTGGCACCCGCATCGCCGACCTGCGGCCGCATCTGGCCGAGGGCGCCGACTGGGACGCGATGGAGGCGTATCAGGCGCTGTGCGACGCTCGCGGTATCACGATGCTCGAGGCGACGATTGGCTGGTTCCTCGCTATGCCTGTGGTGGGGTCGGTCATTGCAGGCGCGACGCGCCCCGAGCAGATCGCCGCGAACGCTGCGGCCGCATCGGCATGGTCGCCAACGGCCGATGACATCGGGGCGATCGACCGGTTGTTTCCCGTCGCCTGAATTGACGGGGTGTCACCTCCCCCCGCGTCTCCTTTGAGTTTCGCTAGCATCGGAACTACTCAGTGATACTATCTACTAGTAGTCATTGAGGCTAGGTAGCAGAGCGAGAGGCTCGATCGTGGGCAAACAGATGACAGAGATGCTCAAGGGCACCCTGGAGGGAATCGTGCTCGCGAGCCTGGCTGGCAAGCCTGCATACGGATACGAGATCACGGCGTCGCTGCGCGACAAGGGGTTCGCGGACATTGCCGAGGGCACCATCTACGCGCTGCTGATTCGCATCGAGCAGCGTGGCCTCGTCGACGTGCAGAAGGCGCGTTCCGAAAAGGGCCCCCCGCGCAAGGTGTACTCGCTCAACGCCGCTGGGCAGGACTATCTCGAAGAGTTCTGGGCGACATGGAGCTTTCTCGCTCAACGACTGGATCAGCTCCGGCAGGAAGGTAAGTGACCATGTGGATCGAGAAGCTCATCGGCGACCTCGGTGACAAGAAGAGTTATCTGGAGTACAGGGCGCGTATCAAGAAGCTGCCCCAGGGTTACCGCGAATCGGCGCTGGCGCTCGAGCGCTATCTCATGAATATGGGCCCCAGCGACGACGGTGAGGCTCTCATTGCGATGCTGAACGACTTGGCCGATCTGCTCGAGCAGAGCGTCGCCGACAACACGCCGATCCGTTCGCTCGTTGGGGACGATCCTTTCGAGTTTGCGGAAGCCTTTCTCGACAACTACGCCGGAGGCAGTTGGATCCGCAAGGAGCGGACGCGGCTGGCCGATTCCATCGATCGCGCGACACGTTTGCAGCGCTGACGGCCCCGCGAGTCGAAATGCGGGCGCTCATCGCGAACGACGAAGGCCGCCACACCCCTGCGGGTGGGCGGCCTCTGTCTTGTGGCGTCACATGGGCCGAACGGTCAGACCCCTATCGGGAGAGCCCGTGCTTGGTCATCGAGTTCTTCTCCTGCGTCTTGAACAGATTGAAGCGGGGGAGGAACTTGTCCCAATCAATGATGTGCGAGTCGATCTCGGGGCCGTCGATGCACGCATGCTTGCGGACCGGCTTCCCCTCGATGACGACGGGCACCATGCATGCGCCACACATGCCCGTGGCGTCGACCATGATCGAGTTGAGGCTCGCGACACAACGAACGCCGTATGGGGCACTCAGGTCGCTCACCGCCCTCATCATGAACGGTGGGCCAATGGTGACGATCTCGGCGAGCGTGCGGCCCTTGCCGGCCTTATTCGCCTCGAGCATCTCCTCGAGCGGTCCAGTGACGAAGCCCTTGTAGCCAAGGGTTCCGTCATTAGTTGCGTAGATGACCGTGAGCTGGTCACCAAATTCTTTCTGAAGAAGGCCGACGCGCTCGTCCTCGCCGGTCCAGAACATCAGGTTCTCGCTGCGGAAGCCTGCAATGAGAGTGACGTGATTCCCTGTTTCGAGGTGAGCCTTCATGATCGGGTACACCGGGGGAAGGCCAAGGCCGCCCGCGGTGAACACGACCGTCGAATCGTCCGAGTAGCGCTCGACGTGGCTAGGCAGGCCCAGCGGCCCTGCGATGCCAGCGAATGACTCGCCTACTTCCATCTGATTCATCAGGATGCTCGACGTGCCCATGCCCTGAATCACGAGGCAGATGGTTCCGGCCTTCGTGTCCCAGTCGGCCAACGTGAGGGGAATGAGCTCGCCGCCATCCGACATCAGGACGCGAACGAACTGGCCCGCCTTGGCGGCATCGGCAACGACGGGGGCGCGCACCGTGAACTCCACGATGCCGTCGCTCAGCTGTCGCTTTGCCACGATGGTCGAGGCCGTGAGGCTGCGGTCCGTGTAGGCACCGGCCCTCACCACCATGTCGGGAACCTGCGCGATCGGGACATCGACGGCGCCGAGAATCTCCCTGGCGGCGGTCTGACCGTCACCCGCCGCGTTGACCGCCGTTGAGCCTCCACGGGCAGCGTCGCCGCCCGTGTAGATGCCCTCGAGCGTGGTCTGTTGCGAGCCCGCGTTCTCGAGAACGATCGTGCCCCACTTGGAGGTTGCCAGGCGCGGCTCGGAGTCCTTGATGATCGGGTTCGAGGCGTTGCCAAGAGCCATGATGACCAGGTCGGCCTTGATGGTCTCTGTGACTCCCGTGCTGATGGGCGCTCGGCGACCCGACGCGTCGGGCTCGCCCAACTCCATCTGGTCGATGACCGCGGCCTTCACGAACCCTGTGTCGTCACCGATGAACTCCGTGGGGCCCGCGAGCTGCTTGAGAGCGATGCCCTCTTCCAGTGCGTGGTGAAGCTCCTCGACACGGGCAGGCATCTCAGAGCGGCCACGGCGGTACACGATCGTGACGTTGCCGCCCAGGCGGCGAGATGTGCGCGCCGCATCCATCGCGGTGTTTCCGCCGCCGATGATGAGGATCTCCTTGCCCTTGATCTCGGGCAATGGAGTCTCGAACTCGTCGTTGAGGCCTTGCATGAGATTCACGCGGGTGAGGTACTCGTTCGCGGACATCACGTTGAGCAGGTGCTCGCCTGGAACGTTCATGAAGCGGGGGAGGCCCGCGCCCGTGCCTACGAAGATCTTCCAGAAGCCCGCGTCGCGTAGGTCCTGAAGCGTGGCAGTCTTGCCCACTACGAAGTTCATCACGAACTTGCCGCCCAGCAGGCGGATCTTCTCCACGACGTCGTCGATGAGGTCGTTGGGTAGACGGAACTCGGGGATGCCATAGCGCAGCACACCGCCGAGCTTGTGGAACGCCTCGAACACCGTCACCGGGTAGCCCTCGACGGCGAGGAGGTACGCGTTGATGAGCCCGGAGGGGCCGGAGCCGACGATCGCGATGGGAGGCTTGGTGCCCTGCTTCCACGGGTCGGCAAAGCCTGCGAATTTTTCCTGGTTCGCGTCAGGGAAGAGCAACTTCTCGCGCTGGGGAAGGAAGAACTCGATCTGGCCGATCGACATCGGCACCTTAAGAATGCACGACCCCTGGCACTGGAGTTCCTGGGGGCACACGCGTCCGGTGACGTCTGGCAGCGGGTTCGAGCCCTGAATCAGTTCGAGTGCCCCACGGAAGTCTCCGTGACCGATGCGGTCGATCATCTCGGGGATGTGAATGCGGACGGGGCAGCCGCCGATGCGCTCGTCCGTGCCCTTGGTGAGGCCTCCCAGTTCGCAGGGGCGCTCCTCGCACTGCTTGTCGCGCAGCACCTCGAGCCACACGAGCACATCCACCTCGCGCGGCGTGAGACCCAGATCCATATATCCCAGGTAGCCCTTGTTCACCAGGTCGAAGTCCTCGGCGCGCACGTCGGGTTCCCTGATGTACGGGGGAATGGCGACGTTCGCTGGCCATGACGCCGAGAAACCCTTGAGCATGGGGTAGCGGTCTGACAAGACGCGGTCGACCGCGCGGATGAACGAGCGCTTCTTACCGACGGGCAGGCTCCAGATAAACCTCATGAACACCGTGCTGGCGTCGCCCTCGCTCGTGAGGATGCTCCACAGCGACCGGAGGAAATCGTCGCTCAACTCGGGCTGCTGGAACTCCCATGAGGCCGCGGCAATCCCGTCGTCGATGAACAGGTCCCTGAACGAGGAGGGGTCGTCCACGAGCCGACGCTTCAGCAGGTCGAGCTGCTGCTTGAAGGTCTCGACACCTGCCGAACCCTCCAAGCCCTCCACCTCGTCGGCCGTGCTCTCGAGGGTATCTTTGGCGCCCAGATAGCGGCGTAGGTCGTCGTGAGGCGACCCCGAGGCCTTCACTGTGTCGTCAACGATGCTCATTTGATGATCTCCGCGTCGCATGAGGCCTTGACCCTGTCGATGCGCTTCTGAAGGTCAGGCGTGAGCTGGACCGTATCGAGCGCGCCAGGGACCATCGTGGCGACGGTTTGCGCTTCGCCGTCGATGATCATCGTCTTCTTCTCGAAGAACTGGGGGAGTTCCTGATAGCAGGTCCCGCAGTCGTTGCACTTGACCTCATCGGCCGGATCCAAGTAGATGGGGCCGGTTCCCTCCTTGGCGACCTCGGCGCACGACTCCGAAGGCGCCGCTGCCGTAGCGGTGGCAGTAGCCGCCGCTGCACTGTGCGTCACCGTCAGGGGAATTGCGGTCCGGCCTCGCGCGGGCGCCTTGCTCGACGCCGCGAGCGATGACATGGCCGTGGCGATGTCATCGAGCGAGCTTTCGCGCAACTGCAGGACCTCTTCGTACTGTGCCTTGAGAGCCTCGACCTCCTTGCGGTACTCGCTCGTGAGGTTGTCCTCGTGCTGCCCGGACAGGTACTGCAGCGTCTGCCAGAAGCGCTTGCGGTCCTCGACAAGGCTCACGATCGCCTCGGTGCAGGCCACCTTGATGAGGCGCTTGTCGGCGTCTGTCGCGTACACGAATGGCTCGTGGCCTTCGCGTGCCGCCAGGCTCATTTCGACGTACTCCGCGACCGGGGTGGCGGTCGCCTCTGCGTCCTTGGGCAGCTTGTGGAACTGCTTCTTGAAGCGGACCTCGCCGAGTGCGAACTCGGCGGGGGTGAGGGGCGTCTCCATCAATTCGAGCTGGCCGTTCGCGCCGATGAACTCGATCGTGCTGCTGGTCCACAGCTTGTTGACATCAGGGTTGCCGTCGAGCGAGAACCGCTCGCGCAGCATGGTGCCCTTGCTGGGGTCGTGCACGAACAGCGGGCTCATGCGGCTCTCGACCGCGAGTTGCGAACGCGAGTTGGACAGATCCTCTGCGATGCCGTTCTCAGTGCCACACGGTGTGTAGATGTCCATCACCGCGGCGCCCTCTTGGTAAGCGAGCATCCGCATTGCGGTGGTGAGGAAGTGTCCGTGCATCGCGGTCGACGTGGCGCTCGCGAACACGCCGGGGTGGAACGAAGCGAGCAGCGCGAGGTCCTTACGGCCCTCATGCTTTCCGGTGTGCGCCTTGCCCACCCTCGAGAGGTCGGCATCCTGGCCGATGAAGCTGGCCGTCGAAGCCTGGCCACCCGTGTTCGAGTACGCGCCCGTGTTGAGCACGAGCATCTTGATGGGGGTACCGCTCGCAAGCACGCGGGACATCGCTCCAAAGCCGATGTCGTAGCTCGCGCCGTCGCCACCGATCGTGAGGACGTTCGGCATGAGGTTGCGCTCGGCATCGGTGAAGTGGTGCCACGCCAGTGTGCTGAACTTCTTACCGTCGACCTCGGGGTCGAAGGCATCATCGAGCTCGAGGCGTGCCTGACGCACGGCCTTGACCTCGCTGACCTGAGCGGTGGCGATTCCCTCGTAGATGCCAGACGCAAGCGGCTGGGCGTCCTGGAACAGGCTGTTGACCCACGGGTCGAGATACGGCGTGAACGGCATCGTCGATGCGTAGACCGAGGAGCACCCGGTCGCGTTTGCCACCACGGTGGGGGCTGGGCCTCCGCCGGTGGGGCCTGCCTCCGAGAAGTACAGCGCCTTGTCGAGCTCGACCAGCAGGCGGCCAAGGCGGTCGCGACGGTCGCTTTCGGCATCGGCCAGGCCGTCACGCTTTGCCGTGATGTTCTCGATCAGTTCCTCGAGTTCTTCGATGTACGCGGTGCGGCGCTCGTCACCGAGCGCGCGGCTCATGGAGGTCACGAGGCGGATCGCGGTGACCTCACCACAGCCCTTGCAGGCGCCGTGGCCACCCGTGGTCGCGTAGTAGTTGGTGTGATCGAGCAGCATGCGCTTGATGTCGCCGTCGGGGCTCGTGGAGCCCTCGGTGAAGCGCTTGGGGGTGTTGGGCAGCTTGCTCATGAAGGTGAACTGCTCTTCGAGCGTGGCCAAGACGTCTTCGGTTTGGTCGACGGCGGTGAGGGCGCCCGCACCACAGACCTCGACACACTGGAGGCAGCCCGTGCACTTCCACGGGTCCACCGCGGCGGAGAACAGGCCGCCGCTTCCGGGGACCGCCTTTTCCATCGAGTCAAAGAATGGCCGCGTGCGTGCCACGGGGAAAGCCGCGAGGGTTGTCACCAGGTCATCCAGGTGGCGGCGCATGGACTTGTCTGCGTCGAGGCCCTTTGCGGATTCGGCGACGACCTCAGCGAAGCTGCGGTCCGTCTTGTCCTGACGGTACGACTCGCGGACGCGCTCGGCCAGCGGGTAGACCTTCGCACGCAGGCTCTCGCGCTGGCCCTCGGTGGCGTCGATGCTCGCGATGCCAGTGAGGAGCAGGTCGTGGATCTCGTGAACCGTATTCGGGATCGCGACGTCGGGGCAGACCATCGCGCAGTCGAGGCAGCCGGTGCACTTGGAGGCGTTGAAGACGGGTGCCACCCTGCGGAACAGCCCCTTGTCCTTGGTCTGGCCGGTTCCCACAGGCATGAACATGCCGGTACCAGGCAGAACGGGAGTCTCGCCGATGGTGCCCTCGCGGAACGGGCGGGCCATCAGGTCCTCGTAATACGCGGGGTCGAACAGGTTGCTCGAGCGCGGCTCTGCGGCCGTGGGGCACATCGAGGCGGAGACCGCACCGGTGTTGAGCAGCGGTACCGCGTGCTTGTTGTCTGCCTCGACGAACTCAGGCGCGTTGTAGTCGACGAGGGCCGTGGCCGCGATGCCGTCCTTGATGACCAGCATGTTGGCGTCGACGACCGCAGTGCCCTTGCCGCCGAACTTCTTGGCGATCTGGGCCCGCACCTTCTCGGTGATGGCCTCTTCCGTGGCCCCAGAGGACACCCTGTCGACGTGGCCGGCCACCGCACCGATGAACGCGATGCCCATCATGCGGGTCTGGAGTTCCGCGGTCGGGGCGTGCTTCTTTGCCACCGTGAACGCGTCGACGATGAGGAAGTTGATGTGCTTGTCGCGGATGGTGCGTCGCGCATAGGCGGGAAGCCCGCGCCACACGTCAATCGCGGCAAGGTCGGACTGCAGAATGAACGTGCCGCCCTCGACCAGGCCCTTGAGGGGGTTGGTGTGGATGAACGCCTGGTGATCGGGGGAGATCACCACCTCGACGTCTTCAAGCTCGGCGTTCGTGAAGAGCACCGTTTCGGGGCTCAGGGTGATGTAGTAGTTGGTGGGTGCGCCGCTCTTCTCGGAGCCGTACTTGGGCGCCGACTTGGAGTGCATGTTGAGTACGCCCGCGAGGATGTCGGTGAGGAGCTTGCCCGTGGCCACGGTTCCGTAGCCGCCCACGGAGTGGAAGCGGATGCGGAGCGCCGACTCGGGGAGCAGGCCCATCGGGTTGGCCTCGGTTTCGAGCGCCATGGCCTCCGTCTCGGGGTAGGCGGCGCGCAGCTTGTCTTCGAGCACCGCGAGCGACTTCACCGAGTCCTTGCCGAAGAACTGCGAGCCCAGGTAGATGAGCGGGGTGTTCTTGCCATCGGACATGTGCTTGAACGCGGCGATCAGGTGACGCGGCTGCACGTCGTGGCCACCGAGGCCGAAGATCGCGGTGGTGAGCGAGGGAGTCGTGGCCATCGCGGGAATGCCTGCGTGCTGCGGGCGGTCGGCATTCGCGCGGGCCTTGAAGAGCGACTGGGTCACGGCGCGCGTGAGCGCGGTCTCGTCGGAGCGCTCGAGAACCATCACGGACTTGGCAGAGGCGAGCGCCTCGACGAGTTCGGCTTCGGGGAACGGCTGCAGTGCCTTGATCGACACGACGCCCACCTTGACACCCTGAGAGCGCAGGTAGGGGAGCAAGGCGCGGACGTCGTCAGTGATCGAGCCGAGGCCGATCATGACGTAGTCGGCGTCCTCACAGTCATACGACATGACGGGCTTGTATGCGCGACCCGTGAGTGCGGCGTACTCGTCCATCGACTCGCGAATGATCCCTGGAACCGCGCTCACGAAGTGCGTGCGGTGGTCGACGGCGCCGGCCTGGAAGTCGGGCTGGTTCTGCACGGTTCCCGTAATGCCGGGGTTGTGAAGGTCGACCAGTGCGGGAACACGCTGCCTGGTGCCCTTCTCGTCGGAGTTGACCCACTGGCGGCGCCATTGTGCCTGAAGGTCCTTGGGTATCCAGGCGAGGGTCGCTTCGACGAGGCCGCCGGCGTTGTCCGCCTCGATCGCGTCTGCGGTGCCCTCGAGGTGCGCGTGCAGGGCGGCAATCTGCTGCTCCGTGAAGTCGTCTGCATGCCTGTTGAGGTACTCGTTCAGTTGGAACACGCGCCCCTTGGCGCCGAACAGCATTTCTTGAGCGACCGTCGGCGACTTGATGCGGCCGGAGGGGTCACCCAGGAAGTCGCGCAGTAGCGCGGGCTCGGGCAGGAGCGCCTCGCTCATGACGTGGCTCGTGGCGAATCCGTCCATCGCGTTGGTCACGGGGATGAGGGACTGTGCCGATACGCGGTACGAAATCGCTGCGAGGTCCGCGGCCTCTTGCGGGTTCGATCCGAACAGAATGGTGTAGCCAGACGGCAGCAAGGCGTAGACGTCGTCGTGGCCCGCCATGACGTTGAGTGAGTGCTTGGAGACCACGCGGGCTGCGACCTGGAGGACGAAGCCACCGATCTTCTTGCCGACGGTCACATAGTGCGACTCCATCGCGTAGAGGATGCCCTGGCTCGACGAGGCATTCGAGATGTACTCGCCGCCCGTGAGTGCCGCGCCAAGCGCACCACTCTGTGCGGAGTGCTCGCCCTCGGTCTCGACAAAGAAGGGGTGTTTGCCCCACACGTTGAGTTGGCCCTCGGCTCGCGCCTGCTCGAAGAGTTCAGCGATCTCGGTGGAAGGGGTGATGGGATAACCGATCACACCTCCGCACACGTGTTTCATGACGTGCGCTACGGCGCCATTCCCGTTGATGACGACGGGGAGGCCGGGATACTGGGGGTTCTGTGAAGTCATGGAGAAGCCTGTTCGGTCCAACGATCGCGGAGCGAACTCAAACGGACTGCTCAGGGAGCCGGCGATGCCTCACTTGGGGCCGACCGTTCAAGCCTCGTCGTCCTCAAGCGAAGCGGTCCGTGGGCTGCGACTTTGCATTCCTCTGGTCCGCGTGAAACACCTTCAGGCTAAGTCGCGCTCCACGGATTTTGTGTGCCGTTGGTCCTATGAAAAGCCCCATGGTCCCGCCCGGGACCTGCTGGCCAAGGTCCCGGGTGTGGCACCTTTATCGCCCTGACGACCGAGCGCCGTGGGACCAAGGGCCCGGTTTCGGCGGCCTTGCGCCGCGTGAAGAAGGGTGCGACCAGGGACCGCGGGGGTTCGCTCTCGGGGAGAGGGTTTAGCCGCGACCCAGAGCGGCGCGTTCGGGGCAGTCGAACGGGTCTCGAGCGGCGAGGCCTACACGGTTGAGGTAGGCGATGACGATCCCGTAGGAGCTCATCAGGGTGGTCTCGGTGTATTCGAGATCCTCTTGTGCACAATGCTCGCGGACGATCTCGCGGGCGCGTGGAAGATAGGGGCGTGCCATGTTGGGGAACAAGTGGTGCTCGATCTGGTAATTGAGGCCACCGAGGAAGATCGACATCGGCCAACCGCCACTCACATTCCGCGACGTCAGCACCTGCCTGGACAGGAAGTCGACCTTGACTCCCTCGGGGATGATCATCATGCCCTTGTGGTTGGGAGCGAACGACCCTCCCATGTACACGCCGAACACGGCCATCTGGACACCCACAAAGGCGAACGCCGTTCCGAGGGGCAGGAACAGGAAGAGCGGCACGAGGTAGAGGCCGAAGTGCAGCGCGATCGAGGGCAATTCCGTCCACTTCTGCTTGCGGGTCCCGCCCGAGATGAGCGACGCGACCGAGCGGTAGTGAAGGTTCAGACCCTCCATGGTCAGCAGCGGAAAGAACAGCCAGCCTTGGCGCTTGACGATCTCCTTGACGAGGCCCGTGGCGGTTGCCGCGTCCTGCTCGGTGAACCTGATGGTGTCGCTCGCGATGTCAGGGTCCTTGCCCATCGTGTTCGGGTTCGCGTGGTGCCTGCTGTGCTTGTTCATCCACCACTGGTGGCTGATGCCAACGAGCACGGTGCTCAGAAACCGTCCGACGCGGTCATTGACAGGGCCGGAAACGAAGATGGCGCGGTGCGACGCCTCGTGGCCGATGAAGGCGATTTGGGTGAAGACGATGCCGAGAGCCGCTGCCATGAGTAGCTGCAGCCACGAATCGCCCAACAGGATGACCCCGGTGATGACCCCTCCGAGCGCCACCGCCAAAACGGCCGCGTAGATGGCGTAGAAGCCATATGCCCGATTGAGTAGTCCCATGTCGCGCACGGTGGTGGCGAGTGGCGTGAAGGACCTCGTGACGTGGTTGACGGGGGGCAGTGCTGCGCGGGGGGCCGAGGCTGTCATCAGTCTCCAGAGGGTGGGACGGGGACTTCCCACCAGGACAAGTGAGCTCGCGCTCGCGGTGCGAATTGCGCCTACCCTACGTGACCGTAGGTTAGGAGTCACGGGTCTGCGCGGAAAACCACTCGTGAGGGTGAGGGACCCCTCGTCCTAGGGTCCCGGGTAATGTCGAGGCGTGTTCCTTGCCATTCTCGCCACCGTCGTAGGACTGGCTGCGCTCGCATGGAGCGCCGATCGTTTTGTTGACGGCGCGGCCGCCGTGGCCCGGTATCTCGGGATGCCCTCGCTCCTGGTTGGGATGCTCGTCATCGGCTTTGGCACGTCTGCGCCCGAGCTTGTTGTCTCAGGTTTCGCCGCGGCCGGGGGGCAGCCGGAGTTGGCGTTTGGTAACGCGCTCGGCTCGAGCATCGCCAACATCGGTCTCATTCTGGGCGTGACGGCCATCGTGACGCCCGTGCTGGTGCACAGGGGAATCGTGCGCAAGGAGCTTCCCGTGCTGCTTGGCGTCACGGTTCTGCTGGGCGTGCTGATGCTCGACAGGCAGCTGTCGCGGGCCGATGCCGTGGTGCTCGTGGTGGTGCTTGCGGCCCTGATCACATGGTCAATCCTGGAGGCGCGCCGCGCGCCGGGAGACTCGTTGGCCAAGGACGTCGAGGCGGAGGCCGTCGAACACCCGCTTTCGCGTAAGGCCGCGTGGATATGGCTGGGTGCGGGCTTGGTGATGCTGGTGATCTCGTCGCGCGTGCTGGTGTGGGGGGCCGTTGGCATCGCCACGGAGCTCGGCTGGTCGGAACTCGTGATCGGTCTGACGGTGGTGGCACTGGGCACCTCCGCGCCCGAACTGGCCTCGTCGATCGCGGCCGCCCGCAAGGGTCAGAATGACCTCGCGCTGGGCAACGTCATCGGATCAAATCTGTTCAACACGCTCGGCGTGGTGGGGCTCGCCGGTTTGATCGCCCCCGCCGGAGTCTCGTCGGAGCTGCTGACGCGGGACATTCCGGTGGCGCTCGCTTTCGCTCTGGCGCTCGTGCTGTTTGCCCTATGGCCGCTGGGCAGGGGCAGGGTGACACGCATCGAAGGCGGGCTGCTGGTGATCGGATACGTCGTCTACATGGCTGTGCTGTTCGCCACTGCGTAGCGGACTGCGGCGTCGGGGGAGGGACTGGCGCATATCCTTTCGTCATGCCCTCCGATCGCCCCGCACTAGGCCTGTATGGCCTTCACAAACGGTTTGGCCGCACCGTCGCCGTCGATGGCATCGACCTCGAAATTCCGTCGGGGTCGTTCTACGGTTTGCTGGGCCCGAACGGCGCGGGCAAAACCACCACGCTGTCGATGGCAACGGGGCTTCTCACGCCCGATGCCGGGGTCGTGATGGTCAATGGCGTCGACCTTTGGGCGCATCCGCGCGCAGCCAAGCCGATGCTTGGTGTGCTTCCCGACGGGCTGCGGACGTTCGACCGCCTCACGGGGTCGGAGCTCATCTCGTATGCGGGAATCCTTCGCGGACTTGATCCGAAGGTCGTAGCCGAGCGCAAGGACGACCTCCTCGCGGCGCTCGACCTCGGCGCGGCGGGTGGCACGCTCGTCACCGACTTTTCTGCGGGAATGACCAAGAAGATCGGCCTCGCCTGCGCACTCATTCACGCCCCGAGCGTCCTCGTTCTGGACGAGCCCTTCGAGGCCGTCGATCCCGTCTCCGCCACGGGCATCCGCACCATCCTCAAGTCCTTCGTCGCGTCAGGAGGGACCGTCATCATCTCGTCGCACGTGATGGCCCTGGTCGAGCGTCTCTGCGATCGCGTGGCGATCGTCGGCGCCGGGCGGGTGCTGGCCGAAGGCACATTGGACGAGGTGAGGGGTGGCGGCGACCTCGAGGCGCGATTCGTGGAGCTCGTCGGCGACACGAGCGAACAACGGGACCTCACGTGGTTGCAGCAATCCTGAGACTGCGATGGCGGATCCTTCTTCATCAGTTCCAGCGCGACTGGTGGCGGCTGCTCTTTGTCGCGCTGGGCGCCGTCTGGTCCCTTTCGTTGGTGCCGTTGCTCGTGGTCGGAAGCGCCACACTCAGCACGCAAGACTCCGAGATTAAGCAGTTCTCTCTGATCGCAGTCGCGGGACTGATCGGCATCGGGTGGATCGTGGTGCCGCTGCTCGCGACGGGGGTCGACGATTCCTTGGACCCCGCGCGGTTCGCGCCGTGGGGCCTCGACGCGAAGCGGCTCATGCCGGGGCTTGGGGTGGCGGCCTTCACGACGGTACCCGCGCTGTTCTTTGTGGCCGTGGCTGGCGTCATGGCGGCGACGTGGAGGGGGGAAGCGCGGCAGGGTCCTGTCCTGCTCGTCGCCGTGTGCGGCGCGCTGCTTACTGCAGTGGCATGGGTGTTTTCGGCAAGGCTCGCGACGTTGTGGGCCGTGCGGTTGCTCGCCACGAGGGCCGCGAAGGCCGTCATCTCGTCGTTTGCTGTTCTCACGGTGGCGGTTCTGGGCGCGATTGTTGCGCTCGTGCGGTCGGATGGAATCGAGAGCGTTCTTGGATCCGAGGTCGTGACGGTCCTTACGCAATGGGGTCGAACTCCCCTCGGGGCGGGGCTTGCCGCACCATTTTCGATCGTGCGTGGCAATGAGCCCGGCGCAGTGTGGCGTCTGGCGATGATGGCCGCGTGGGTGGTGTTGCTCTTTTTTGCGTGGCGCGCGGCGGTCGCTCACGTACTTGTTCATCCCGTCTCACGCGGAGGTGGGGCCCGCAGGCGGCGTGATGCGGTCCTCGAATCGGCACGGCGCTCCGGCGTGATCCGGTCGCGGCTTTCGCCTGTCACCAGGGCGGTGCTCGTGAGGACCCTGAGGTCGTGGCGTTCTGACCCTCGCTACATCACCCAGCTCGTGGGGGCCGTCGTCTTTCCCCTGATGATGGGGGCTCTCGCGCTTGTCTTTGCCGGTGATGCGGGAGTGTGGATCGCCGCGCTCCCCGTCGCCCTGGGCGTCACGATTGGGTGGGGGCGCCACAATGACCTTGCGTACGACTCGAGTGGCATGTGGATCGACGTCGTCAGCGGCGTGAGCGGCGTCGACATCTTGAGGGGAAGGCTGCTGGGAGTTGCCCTGTGGGCGGGCCCCGCGGTCGTGGCTGCGAGTGCAGTGGCGGCGAGCCTGGCCCACCGCTGGGACGTCTTTCCCGCCATTGCGGCCACCTCGTTGGGATCGCTTGGAGTCGCGCTTGGGGTAGCGGCGTTCACCTCGATCGCGATGCCATATCGAGTGCCCGCGCCGGGCGAGAGCCCCTTCGGAGCCGATGCGGGATCGATTGGCGCGAGCCTTGTCGGGCAGCTCGTGTCCTCCGTGGGCACCGGCGCACTGCTGCCGTTCGTCGCGGCGCCCCTGGTGGCAGCGTTCGTATGGGGAGGCGCGTGGTGGGCCGTGGTGCTGATCTGGGCCCCGCTGAGCGGGGTCGCTGCGTCATGGCTGGGGACGGCGTTCGCCGGCAAAGTGTATGACTCCCGCACGGGGCGCCTCATCGGCGCGGTGAGCTAGCCATCCCTGTGCGTCCCGGAACGTTTACGATGGTTCCATGAGCGAGACTTCTGACGCACCTATGACCGGTGGTTCCCTTTCGACGGTGGAGCGCACCGGCGTGCGAGAACTCGTCGAGCCTGGCGACGGCGAGCGGTTCTCGCACTACGTGAAGAAGGACAAGATCCTCGAGTCCGCGATGACTGGAGACCCCGTCATCGCGCTCTGCGGCAAGGTGTGGACGCCCAATAGGGATCCCCAGAAGTTCCCGGTGTGCCCCGAATGCAAGGAAATCATCGACGGCAAGTACGGGCCCGAGGGTGACGGCGACAAGTAGAAACGGCGAGGGTGATTGCGCCTGGTCTCGCTCGCGAGCGCCGCACGGCCTTACCCTGAGAACGTGTCGACTCAACCCCTGATCGCAAGCGACGTCGACGTCGCTACCCGCACGGGCGACGTGTGGATCACTCTGGTGTGGAACGATCCCGTCAACCTGATGTCCTATGTGACGCACGTGTTCCAGAGCTACTTTGGCTGGTCTCGCGCCGAGGCCGAGCGCCGCATGCACGAGGTCCACGAGAAGGGCAAGACTGTGGTGTCGTCGGGCGCTCGCGAGCGCATGGAGGTTGACGTGCAGGCCATGCACGGATTCGGCCTGTGGGCGACGCTGCAAACGAGTGGCGAATGAGGGGCTTCCAGGCCGTCGCCGACGTGACCGAGCCCGATGCCGCAGTTGCCGAGCTCGACGCTGAGGAGCGGGCCGTGATCGCGAGGGTCGTCGCGGACGTCGGGCTACTCCTTGGGGGAGAGCCCTTTGGCATGGAATCGGAGGTGGTCGACGACGGTGAAGATCCCGTCTTTCGCTACCTGCGCGGGCTCGAGAACGCTCTTACCGATCCCGCCGACCCCGCGGTGTTGCGCGTCCTTCCGAACGCGGCCCCTGACGACAGGGAGGTCGCCGACGAGTTTCGCCGTTTCACGGAGCCCGAACTTCGCACTCTCAAGGTGGACAGGCTCCGGCGCATCTGGCATGCGTTGAGCGACGATGGGCCCGAATGGGTCGTACCCGCAGCCGAGGCCATGGACACCGCCGCGGCGCTTACCGACATCCGGCTCGTACTCGCCTCACGGCTGGGGCTTGAGACGGATGAGGACGCCGCAGAACTCCATGCTCGCATTGACAGGGCGCATGACTCCTCGACGGGCGCGCATGCCGCTCACGAGGCAGAAAACCCCGAGCGCGTGTGGCTCGGGATGCTCTATGAGGCACTCACGTGGCTTCAAGAATCACTGATGAGTTATGTAATGAGGGACGATGTCTGACGCACCAATTGGGGTCTTCGATTCAGGGGTCGGCGGCCTGACCGTGGCCCGAGCGATCATGGACATGATGCCCAATGAGTCGCTCCACTATGTGGGGGACACCGAGCACGGTCCATATGGCCCGCTTCCCATCTCCGAGGTGCGCCAGCATGCGCTTTCGATCATGGACACGCTCGTCGAGGACGGCGTCAAGATGCTCGTGATCGCATGCAACACCGCGTCCGCGGCCGTCCTGAGGGACGCCCGTGAACGTTTCTCTCGCGATCGCGGCGTTCCCGTGGTCGAGGTCATCGTGCCCGCGGTACGTAGGGCCGCCAAGACCACTCGCACGGGGCGCGTCGGCGTGATCGGGACGGTTGCCACCGTGAACTCCGGTGCCTACGACGATGCTCTTGCCGCGGCTCCGGGAATCACGGTGACGTCGCAGGCCTGTCCGGACTTCGTGTCCCTGGTCGAGAGGGGAATCACGAGCGGGCCAGAGGTGATCGAGGTGGCGCGCGGGTACTTGGGGCCCCTTCAGGTCGCTGATATCGACACGCTCATTCTGGGGTGCACGCATTATCCGATGCTCCAAGGGGCCATCTCGTACGTGATGGGCGAAGGAGTCACGCTCGTCGACTCCGCGACCGAGACAGCCATGGACGTCTACCGTGCGCTCGCGGCCGCCGGGCTCGAGAGGTCGGCCGATGTCGCTCCGGAGCACCGTTTCTTTGTGACGGGCCCCTCCGTGGCGTTTGAGACGCTCGCACAGCGCTTTCTGGGGCCCGTGGTCAAGTCGGTCGAGACGCTGCGCTCCTGAGGCTCAGCGTGATCGGACGCACGCGTCGATGCACACCGGCGAGGCTAGGCGTCGTTTTCGAGGCCTAAGCCGCCGCTAGGCTCGGGGTATGACTCGCTTCGACGGACGCACCCCCGACCAACTCCGCCCCGTGACCTTTGAGCGCGGCTTTCAGCGCGCCGCGGAGGGCTCGTGCCTGGTGACCTTCGGCAACACGCGCGTGCTGTGCTCAGCATCGTTCACCGCAAGCGTGCCGCGGTGGAAGAAGGGCTCGGGAGAGGGCTGGGTCACCGCCGAATACGCGATGCTTCCCCGCGCGACCGACACCCGTAACGACCGCGAATCCGTGCGCGGCAAGATCGGCGGCCGCACCCACGAGATCTCGCGCCTCATCGGCCGCTCGCTGCGCGCCGTGATCGACGTCAAGGCCCTCGGCGAGAACACGATCGTGATCGACTGCGACGTGCTCGACGCCGATGGCGGCACCCGCACAGCGGCCATCACGGGCGCATACGTCGCGCTCGCCGATGCCGTCGCATGGGGCAAGGCGCAGGGCGCGATCAAGCCGGGCGCCGCGGCGCTCTCCGGTTCCATCTCTGCTGTCTCCGTGGGCATCATCGATGGGGTCCCGATGCTCGACCTGCCCTATGAGGAGGACGTGCGCGCCGAGACCGACATGAACGTCGTCATGACGGGCACCGGCGGTTTTGTCGAGGTGCAGGGCACCGCCGAGCGGGCGCCGTTCTCGAAGGCCGAGCTCGACGCGCTGCTCGAGCTGGCCACGACGGGAAATGCCGAACTGGCGCTCCTGCAGGCCATCGCGCTGGAGCTGTAGTGCCTGGGGCTCCCGTGGCTGGAGGCCCGGTCCCTGGGTCTCGAGGGCCCCGCGCAGTCTTCGCGAGCCACAACGCTCACAAGCGCGACGAGGTGTGGGCGATCCTGGCGCCGCTGTTGCCGGACTGGACGGAGGCCGATCTCGCGTCGGCGAGGGACTTCGACGTTCCGTCTCCCGTCGAGGACGGTGTGACCTTCGCGCAGAACGCGCTCGTCAAGGCGCGTGCCGTGTGTGCGGCCACGGGGCTGCCATCGGTCGCCGACGACTCGGGAATCTCCGTGGACGTCATGGGAGGCGCTCCTGGAATCTTCTCGGCGCTGTGGAGTGGCTCGCACGGGGCGGACGCCGAAAACACGCGGCTCCTGCTCGCGCAGCTTGTCGACATCTCCGTCGAGCACAGGGGAGCGGCCTTCGTATGCGCGGCTGCGCTCGTGACGCCCGACGGGCGCGAGGTGGTGCGCGAGGGGCGCATGGAGGGTCGCATCGCCACCGAGGCCGCCGGCGGTGGGGGTTTTGGCTACGACCCAATCTTCATTCCGGAGGGTTTCACCGTGACGGCGGCCGAGATCACTGCCGCGCAGAAGAACGCCGTCTCGCATCGGGGCAAGGCGTTCACGCTCATGGCCTCGGAACTCGCGAGCCTTCGGTAGGAACGTTCGAGGGGGCGACCCCGTGCTCGGGGCGGCTCCTGATGCTTAGGCGGGAAGTACTCCGCAGTGAGCGAGGGCGTGGCGTAGAAGTACGTGCTGGCCGCCGGCCATCTCGGCTGCGACCTCGTCGGTCGCCGCCTCTTCGGGGCTGATCCATACGATGTCGAGCGCGTTCTGGCTGGGCTCGCAGTCTCCGTCGATCGCGACCACGTAGCTCAGGGCTACCGCGTGTTGGCGCGCATCGTGAAACGTGCCGAAGCCCGGCGTCGGGAAGTATTCGGCAATCGTGAACGGGGTGGGGGAGAGCGGCACGCGCGGGAGCGCAGCGAGTCCGAGGTCCTTCTCAAGGTTGCGCAGGATCGCCTCGCGGATGGTCTCGTGGAATAGCACCCTGCCCGCGACGAGTGCGCGCGACATCATGCCCTCGTCCGCACGGAGCAGCAGGCCCACCTCGTTGATCACTCCGGACGTGTTGGTGCGCACGGGGACCACGTTGACGTACAGGATCGGCAACTCGGAGCGCACCTGGCGCAGCTCCCTATCGGAGAGCCAGCTCGACGGTTCTGAGGGCAGTTCGGCCATGTCGGTCATAGGACCAGTGTGCAGTCTGGCGCGAGGGACGCGGCACGTCCGCGCCGGAAGTGCCAAGATCGGAGGTAGCCCAAGCCCGCACTCGCGCTCGTGCCGGGTCCCCTGAAATCGGCGGGAATACCCCCGGGGGGTATTGTGGTTACGTACGAGTCGGGCACATTGCTCGACGGAAAGGAAGCCATGGCAACGATTAACCTGACCGCTTCCACGTTCGATGAGGTCGTCGCGAAGGACGGCATCGTGCTCGTGGATTTCTGGGCCGAGTGGTGTGGCCCGTGTAAGAATTTTGCTCCGATCTTTGAGAAGAGCTCGGACGCCAAGACCGAGATCGTGCACGCGAAGGTGGACACCGAGGCCGAGCAGGCGTTGGGCATGAAGTTTGGCATCACTGCCATTCCGACGCTCATGGCGTTCCGCGACGGCATCATGGTGTTCAACCAGGCTGGCGCGCTCCCGGCCCCTGCACTCACCCAGTTGGTCGAGGCCGTTGAGGCTCTCGACATGGATGACGTGCGCGCCAAGCTCCAAGAGCACGAAGCTTCTGATCACTAACGGCTTCCCAGTGTGATTGCGGCCCGGCCCCCTCGGGGGAGCCGGGCCGCTGTCGTTCCTTAGGGGCGTGGGGCACACACGCGTCCTGGGTGGTGCGCCGGCACCGTGAACGCTTCCGGGCCACCGCTTATGCTGCGCCGATCTCGTGGCCGTCGACGGTGACGTGCAATTCGGCGCTCTTTTCGGGCCAGAAGCATACGAGTCCCGCGATCTTGGACGACTCGGGCAGGGGCGTTCGGTACGACCACGCGACGTCGCTGACGGTGGTGTCCTCGATCGCGAGGTCCCAATACGTCGACGTCCCCTTGTACGGGCAGTGACTGAGCGTCTCGGTCGGGACGAGCAGATCCATGCGTACGTCCGTCTGCGGGAGGTAGTAGCGCGGGACGAGCCCCGTCTCGTACAACACGACCGGACGGCGCGAGTCGGCCACCACCACCCCGGCGAGCGTGATGACGACGTGGCGGCTGCTCGATAGCGCATCGATGCGCACGTAGGGGCTGCGTGGGTGGGTATAGACGATCTCGTCCTCCTCCATCCACGTGTCGAAAGCCGACCACGTCAGTGACACCGCATCACGCATCGCGGCGACCCGCGCCTCGGGATAGCGTCGCGCCGCCCCCGCCAGCACGCGACCATCGATGAGTACGTCGAACAGCTCGCTTTCCCCGAGGGCCTTGGACCGAGGGCCACGGCCGGCCGGCCGAAGTTCGATCTCGAGGTCGCCTTGAGCGAAGAAATAGGTGGGAAAATACGAGTGCTCCCACACCAGGAGTGGCGAGGCCGCATCCGCGACTAGCTCGCCCGCGCTGAACGCGCGCGCCCGCTTGAGGCCCTGTTGCACGGTGCCCGGTGTGATCGCGAAGGGGTTGTCGACGATGTCGTTCATCAGTTCAGCTCATTCCTGGTTGGTCGAGGCGAGGCCGCGTGATGTGTTCGTCGCCATCGCGCTCGACGCCGACCCTTATTCGCGACGCCGGCGGTGGACGTCCGCATGGTGTCCTGTCAGGGGAACCCTGCGCGGGTCGTGGCGATTCCCCGGAGTGGGAAAGGGTCCAGGGTCGGGCCCTGCGACGTGTGCGGCGGGGCCGGGGCCCCTGGTGGGAGGTATTCGCTATCACCAGGGGACCTTGACTGGCCTGCCAGCATTGAGTGCGCGAGGCGGGACTTGAACCCGCACGTCCGAAGACACTGGATCCTAAATCCAGCGCGTCTGCCAATTTCGCCACTCGCGCGCGAGCCAACTTTACCCTCTGCCGGAGAGCCCCCAGTGTGGAGGGCGCTCAGCGTCAATTGTGAGAATGTCCACACGGTCGCCCCTCGGTATGTTGGCAGATGCGGGCCTAAGGTCGGAAAAGGACGCGAGTTGGCTGAAGAGTCGAGCGCGGCCATGGAGATCTGCGGCAAAACGGTGGACAGCCGCGTTGAGCGGTCGATGGAGAGGGTATGGACACTCATTCTTGGTTGAGGTACGTGGAGTGTCGCATCGTCACGCCGCAGAATGGCGGGAACGCCGCATGACGATTCACGCCCACAGCCACGCCACCGATGCCAGGTGGACGCAGTTGCTTGACGACGCGATCGCGGGCGTAGGCATCGCGTGCTATTTCCAGCCGATCATCGACCTCGACCAGCGTGTGGTCGTCGGTTACGAGGCGCTGGCTCGGTTCTCGCACCCCGACGCCGCGGGGGTAAGCCCCGACGTGTGGTTCGCGAGGGCGAAGGAGCGCGGGATACAGGCAGAGCTCGAGGCCGTCGTGCTGACACTTGCGCTCGCCAGGCGCCCTCACCTGCCCAAGGACTGCTTCCTGGCCATAAACGTCGAGCCGGACTCGCTGCGCAACGCCAAGGTGCGTGCTGTCTTCAATACGCAGGCAGACCTCACCGGTCTTGTGCTCGAGATCACCGAACACTCGTCGTGGGAGTGGATCGACCTCGAACCGTCGATCAACGCGGTCCGGGCCAAGGGCGCGCTCATCGCGGTGGATGACGCTGGAGCCGGGTATTCCGGTCTACAGCAGATCCTTGAACTCCGTCCCTCGATCCTCAAGCTTGATCGCGCGATTGTCCAAGGCGTCGCCACCGACGAGGCGAAGGTGGCCCTCGTCGAGATGATTGGACTCTTTGCCTCACGGGTCGATGCCTGGGTTGTGGCCGAGGGTATCGAGACCATCGCCGATGCGAAACGACTCGCCGACATGCGGGTTCCGCTCGCGCAGGGATTCCTCTTCGCGGTTCCCTCACCCGACTTCACCGACATCGATCCCGAGGTCTCCGCACAACTGGCCGCATTTGCGGATCAGGCGGGGGACACCATGCATCGGCTGATCGAGACCGTTCCCACCATCAACGTGGAAGAAAGCGTCGAACACGCTTGGAACCACGTCGACAGCCAGTGGGTGGTCGTGATCGACAAGGAGATGCGCCCGCATGGGCTCGTCAACCCCACCGCAGCCATTGCGGGCGAGCTCATCGCAACCCTCACCGTCAACGTCAACGCACGGCCGGCCGAGGTCGCTCAGCGGGTGAGCACGTCACGTCACGAACCCGGCGCGCCCATCATGGTGATCGATGAACACGGGCAGTTCATTGGGATCGTCACCGTCAGGCGCTTGTTGGGCAAACTGAGCGCACTGTCCCTGTAGCGTCTAGTCGATTCCGAGGTCTCTGCGGAGTTTCGCGACGTGGCCCGTCGCCTTGACGTTGTACTGGGCCAACTCGACGTTACCCTCGGGCCCGATCACGATAGTCGAGCGCAGTGAGCCCTCGACGACCTTGCCGTACAACGACTTTTCTCCCCACGCGCCGTACAGGTTTTGCACGGTGAGGTCTGGGTCGGAGACCAACTCAAAGGTGAGGCCCTCGGCCTCGCGGAACGTCGCGAGCTTTGCGGGCGTGTCCTTCGACACTCCAACAACCTCGTAGCCCGCGGCCTTAAGTGTCGAGAGTGAGTCCCTGAAGTCGCACGCCTGAGTGGTGCAGCCCGGAGTCATCGCTGCCGGGTAGAAGTACAGGATGACGTGCTTTCCGCGCAGGTCCGAGAGGGTAAGTGTGCCCGTGTCGGTGGCTGCGGTGAAGTCGGGGGCGGCGTCTCCGGCCGCAAGTCGAGTGCTCATAGTGGTCTCAACCTTACGGCGCGGGTTCTGATTCCCGGCGGCTTCGAACGGTGTGGGCCGTCTCGATTTTTCTGGAGCGCGAGGTGCTGGTAACGTAGTGCGTCGCACAGCCAATGCACCTCTAGCTCAATTGGCAGAGCAACTGACTCTTAATCAGTGGGTTCCGGGTTCAAGTCCCGGGGGGTGTACAAATACGAAGGCCCGGTCCATATGGACCGGGCCTTCGTCGTTCGTGCCGAACTAGCCTTTTGACGGACTAAGAGGCGAGTTCGCCGTCCGAGCTAAACACGAGGCCCACCGCAATAGCGCCTTGGCGCAGTGCGGTCTTGGTGAGCGGACCGCCCGCGTCGAGCGACGAGAAGTCGGTGATGTCGATGCCGTAGACGTCCTCAAGGCCGATCTGGCAGAAGGTGCGTTCCGGGCACTCTGGGGGGCCGCCGAGTGCGATTCCCTCGCAGTTGGCCGCGAGTTCGCTGAGCGACGTCACGCCATACTGCTCAGAGAATGCCGTGGTGACAGCGAAGGCGTTCTGGTCCTGTGCGGCAGAGGGCTCGCCGAACACGACACCAAACTCCGTGAGGGAGTCGAGGGCAGCCTTGGTTACCGCGACGTCGCCGGAGGCCACCGTGGGCGCATCGGCGCCGTTGAGTGAGCGGTTGATGAACTCTGCGGCCGTCGCGGCATACTCGGGGACCACGTCCACCTCGCCGGAGACGAGCGCTGGCATATAGGTCTCGCGGTTGCCGATGGTGCGCACGGTGACGTCGTAGCCTGCCTCACGCAGCACGGCGGCATAAATCTCTGCGACCGTGATGTTCTCCGAGAAGTTCGCGGAACCCACGACGAGTGAGCCGCTGCCCTGCGAGGGCGCGGTGAGGCCCTGGTCGGCCACGAACTGCGCGGCGACCTCGGAGGAGGTCTGGCGGTCGATGTCGACGGCCTTGTTGAGCTGGATCAGGGTGGGGGTGTCAAGGACGGTCGAGACCGTGTTGAGGGCATCCATGACGGCGCCGTCCTCGGACGTGGCCGCGTTGACCGCAGGCACCAGGTTGTCCGAGTTCTGGAGCATCATGTCGTCACTTAGGACGACGATGCTGTCGCCCGGAACGGGCAAGCAGACCTGTGCGGTCATGGCCGACGTCGCCGCGCCTGCCGCGGAGTCGGTGGGTGTTGAGGTGGTCGAGTCTCCGCTCGTCGAACAAGCGGCGAGAAGGAGGGCCGATGCTGCGAGAGCGGCCAGGGGTCCAAAACGGGTGTGCATGATGCTCCTCGTGAGGGGGCTAGTGGGACTGTGGTTTAACCAGCGTGAGGCCCGCCCTGTTCCCGGTGTGCGCAGGATGAGGCCGATTCGTTACCCACAGTCAAGCGGATGCGGGTGGGTCACGCCACCGCTCGCGCATCTGATCTCAGCGGAATGGGCGTAAGCCGGTGTTGGAGCGCGCCCATCGAGGCGTCGACCCCGAGCGTGAGTGCCGCGACGAGCACCCCGCCCGCGAGTACCTGCCCATAGCGTTGCGTGGCCAGGCCGGTATTGATAATGACGCCGAGCCCTCCACCCGCCACGAGCGCCGCAAGAGGCACCGTGGCAACCGTCTGCGAGGCCGACGTGCGAAGGCCCGACGCGATGAGCGGCCATGCGAGCGGAAGCTCGACCCGTAGCGTCACCTGAAGGCGCGTAAGACCTTGACCGATCGCCGCCTCCGTGACGTCGGCATCGACGTTTGCCATGCCTGTATAGGCATTCGTCAGGATCGGAGGGAAGGCGAAGATTGCGGCCGCGATGATGACGGCCTTGTTACCAAACCCGATGCTCGACGCAGCGAACAGCGTGAGGAGGGCGAGAGTCGGCAGGGCCCGCGACACGTTGGAAATCACCACAGTGAGCCCGCCGCCGCGCTTGGCGTGGCCCAGGGCCAGCCCCAACGGCAGCGCGATTGCCGCCGCAGTAATGACGGCCGCTGCGGACATATACAGGTGTTCGATGGTGAGTGCCGCGATCGAGTCTTGCGCGAACTTCCAGCCGCCGTCGAACGTCGGTTTAGTGAGCCCGTCGGCCCCCGTCCAGTTTTCCCAGGTGCTCACATACGTCCACGCGTCGCCCCAGATGCTCATGAGGCCCTGGCCCTTCGTGCCCAAGGCATCGCGGCGCGCGCGGTGGCGGCGATTGCTAGGTCGAGGAGGAGCGCCAGTGCGAGGCACAGCAGCACGCTCGTCCCGATCTGTGCCCTGTAGCTCGACTGGAAGCCCCTGAACATCAGCTGGCCGAGCCCCCCGTAGCCCACGACGACTCCCACGGTGACGAGGGCCACGGTGGTGACAGTCGCGATGCGGAGTCCCGCAACGATCGAGGGCAGGGCGTTTGGCACCTCGACGGCGAACAGCATGCGCGTCCTTGAGTAGCCAAGCCCGCGGGCGGCGTCGACGATGTCGGGGTCCACTCCCTCGAGGCCCGTGAGGATGTTGCGGACCAAGACGAGAAGCGCGTACACCACGAGGCCGATGAGCACAGTGGTGCGGCCGATTCCGGTGAACGGCGCGAGCAGCGCAAAGAGGGCGAGCGAGGGGATCGTGTACAAGACGCTCGCGGTGCCCATGATGGGGCGAGTCAGCCAGCGCACGTTGCGTGCGAGCACGGCGAGGGGGAACGCGATCGCGAGCGCGATCGCTACGGCCTCGAGCGTGAGCGTCGTGTGGATAGTCAACTGGTGGCTGATCTCTGCCCAGTTGGACTCGACGTAGCGCCATGACAGCCAGGGATTCGGCGCGGCAGTCGACATTCACCCAGCCTAGTGGGGGCTACGGCGGCGGGCCCCTGTACCGTGATCAACATGGAGGGCACCGGAATTGTCTTTGAACATGCGCGCAAGGCCTACCCCGACGGGACAGTCGCGGTTGACGACCTCAACCTCGAGGTGAAGTCGGGCGAATTGCTCGCGCTTGTGGGCCCCTCGGGCTGCGGAAAGTCCACCACCCTCAGGATGGTGAACCGACTGGTTGAGCCCACGTCCGGTGTGATCTGTGTCGGTGGCGAGGATGTCATGGCTCAGGACGCCGTTCAGCTGCGGCGCCATATCGGATACGTGATCCAGAATGTCGGGCTCTTCCCGCATCGCACCGTCGCGCAGAACATCGCGACCGTTCCCGGCCTGCTCGGTTGGGATTCGGCACGCACACACGCTCGTGTGAACGCCTTGTTGGCGCTTGTGGGGCTCTCTCCCGCCACGCATGCGTCCCGCTACCCCCACGAGCTGTCAGGGGGCGAGAGGCAGCGTGTAGGCGTGGCGAGAGCCCTTGCCACCGAGCCACCCGTCCTGCTTATGGACGAGCCCTTTGGTGCGGTCGACCCGCAGGGTCGGCGCCGCCTGCAAAAGGAGTTCGCGGCGATTCAGCGCGAGTTGGGCACCACGGTGATGATGGTGACGCACGACATTCGCGAGGCGGCGCTGCTTGCCGACCGGATCGCCGTGTTCTCACGCGGAGGGCGCCTCGAACAGCTCGACACCCCTGAGGCCATTACCGAGCGTCCAGCGAACGCGTTTGTGGCGGACTTCGTCGCCGACTTCGCCGCGTAGCCGCGTGCGCTGCCGCGTAGCCGCGTGCGCTGCCGCGTAGCCGCGTGCGCTGCCGCGTAGCCGCTACGATCCGCCTGGAGAGCCCGACGGTACGCGAGGGGTCGAGCCGCTATCGGGGCTCTTGTCACTCGAACGGTCGTGCCTTTCACGCCATGACCGCCACCAGGCAACCTTCTCGCCCCGCGCGTGTGCGGCCTCGCGTTCGAGCCGTTCGAGGGTGAGTCGCGTCTCGCGTGTGCGGCGGCGTCGCCTGCCCGTGGTGACGATGTAGTAGACGGCGCCGCCGATCGCCACCAAGAAGACCGTGACGAGGATGGGCGCAAAGATCGCGGTCAGGCTGAGGCCCACCGCGGTCGCGTCTTCGGCGAAGGAGGCGAGGGGTGCCCCCGTGCCGCCCGTGCCGGCGTTCACTGCGGGGCGGGACGTTGACTTGCCCGTGTGGATGAGGAACGCGATGATCGCTCCCAAGACCCCCGCGATGAGCGGGTTGTCGGACCAGAAGTGGGCGCCGTCAATCTCGGCGGCGGAGGCCATCGCCGCGAAGATCACGCCGCCCACGAGGGGGCGCACCGCTGTCTGGATGAGGTCGTTGACATGGTCGACGCCGGGGATTTTATCGAGCACGAGCTCGGATGCGAGCAGTATCAGGCCAATGATGATTGTTGGCCAGTCCTGGAGCCACATGAGGTTCTCGGGAAGCACGATGAACGTCGAGAAGCGCGCGAAGATGCCCACGAGGACCAGGGGGATGAAGGCGTTGAGGCCCGCAGCGGCCGAGAGCCCCGCGCCCGTGAGTGCGGCGATCATGGTGTCTCCTTGAGGTCCCTACTGCACGTCGAATCTGGCTTCACGATAGCCTGTTGAAGGGCCTGGCTGGGCCCGACTCGAGTGGGAAGGTCGTCATCATGGAGATTCTGTGGGCATTGGTCGCGGGTGCAGTGCTGGCCCTCCTCGCGTCGATGTTTGAGCGCGGAAAGTCAGGCATGCCGTGGTGGGGCAACTGGATCGCCGGCATCGGGGGCGCCGTGATCGGTTACTGGCTCGCGGCACAGCTAGGAGTCGAAGAGACCAAGGGCGTCGACTGGATTCGCTGGATCATCTCGATCATCGTGGCCGTGATTTTGCTGGGCGCGGGCGGTCGATTCTTCGCAAAGAAGCGATAGCGGCAGCCGTAAACGAGAGAAGGCCCCCCGCGTGAGCGGGGGGCCTTCTCTGCATGGGGTGAGCGACGGGACTTGAACCCGCGGCCGCCTGGACCACAACCAGGAGCTCTACCAGCTGAGCTACGCCCACCATCGGCCTGACGGCCAGCGAAAAGTGTATCAAGGCTTGAGAGCCTTGCGCACCCTTCTCGCGTGTGAAGCGCTATTTAGTGCGTATGCGGAGGGGGCGCGTGCTCGGTGACCGTTGCCGCCGCGACCTTGGCCGCGTCCGAATCCGGCCCTGGAAGGGGCGCGAAGACCGTCTCGCGGTAGTACCGCAGTTCCTGGATCGAGTCCTCGATGTCACCCATTGCGCGGTGTCCACCGGTCTTGGCGGGCGCGTTGAAGAACACGCGTGGGTACCAACGGCGCACGAGCTCCTTGATCGAGCTCACGTCGACGACGCGGTAGTGGAGAAGCTCCATCAGCTGGGGCATGTCGCGGTCGAGGAACGCCTTGTCCATCCCCACGGTGTTGCCCGCGAGTGGTGCCCTGTTTGAGCCGATCTGCGCCTGGATATAGGCCATGAGGAGGCGTTGGCCTTCCTCCATCGTCATGCCGCCATCGAGCTCGGGGAGCAGCCCCGACGTGACGTGCATCGTCGTGACAAATTCGGACATCGTGTCGATTGCGGCGGCGGGGGGCTTGATGACGACATTGACGCCTTCCCCCAACGGGTTGAGCTGTGCATCGGTGACGATGCAGGCCACTTCGATGAGGGCGTCGACGTCGAGGTCGAGTCCCGTCATCTCGCAATCGATCCATACGAGGGGTGCGTCTGACATGTTCTCCACTCTAGGGCCAGGCGAGCGGGACCATGCCCCTCCGCTTGACAGGCGCGACCAAGCCTGGTTAGTTAGTTAGGTAGGCAACTAACCGGCATGGTGGGAGACGACGTGGACGAGGGACGACCGATCTTCGTGCAGATCGCGGAACAGATCGAGGGTCAGATTCTCGACTGCGTTATGAGAGAAGAGGGACAGGTCCCCTCGATTAACGAGCTCTCGGCGTTTCACCGCATCAACCCGGCCACGGCGCTTAAGGGCGTCAACCTGCTCGTCGAGGCGGGGATTCTCTATAAGCGCCGAGGCATCGGCATGTTCGTGGCGCCCGGAGCCAGGGAGTCGGTGATGGCGCGTAGGCGCGAAGCCTTCCGCTCTCAATACGTCCGTCCGCTCGTCATCGAGGCGGGCAAATTGGCGATTACGCCACAGCAACTGACCCACATGATCGAGAAGGAGTCGGAACAATGACTATCCCTGTTGTCGAGGCCCACGGTCTCACCAAGCGATTCGGAGCCGTCGAGGCGGTGACGGACGCGACGTTCGCGGTGGCCGAGCACGGCATTTGCGGGCTCCTTGGCCGCAACGGATCAGGCAAGACGACGCTCATGCATCTGCTCACGGGTCAGGAGTTTGCGTCGGCAGGAGACGCCATGCTCTTTGGGCAGTCCCCGGTCGAGAACGCGGCCGTCCTGGGGCGCACGTGCTTCATCAAGGAAACCCAGATCTATCCCGAGAGTTTTCGCGTCAAGCACGTGCTGCGTGCGGCATCGTGGGTGTATCCGCACTGGGACGCGGCGTTGGCTGACGAGCTGGTGGCCGAGTTCGATGTGCCGCTTGGCCGGCGCATGAAGCGCTTGTCGCGTGGTCAGCGATCCGCAGTCGGGGTCGTCGTCGGTATCGCCTCGCGCGCCGAGCTCACCATTTTCGATGAGCCCTACGCGGGGCTCGACGCGGTGGCGCGGCACGTCTTCTATGACCGGCTGCTGCAGGACTATGGCGTACACCCACGCACCATCCTCATGTCGACACACCTCATCGACGAGGTCGCGGACCTGCTCGACCACGTGCTGGTGATCGACGACGGTCGCCTCGTGATCGATGCAGACGCCGACGAACTGCGCGGATCGGCCACCACCCTGGCAGGGCGCCATTCGGCTGTTCAGGCCTTTGCGGAGGGGCGCGAGGTGCTCACGTGGGACTCGCTCGGCGGGTTGGCCACCGTGACCCTGACAGGACTTTCCGATGCCGAGAAGTCGGCTGCGCATGCAGAAGGCCTTGACGTCGTACCCGTATCGCTTCAACAACTCATCGTCGGCCGCACGCGCGGCACCGCCCGAGAGGAGCTCGCCTCATGACCGCGCTCGTCGACACTTTGCCCCCGGTGCCGCTCACCAAGCGGTGGGCGAACGTCGTCCGTATCCACGTCGCTAATCCGTGGCCAACGCTCGTGACTCCGTGGCTCATCTTCACCGCGATCTTTGGGCTCACATACGCGATCTGGCGCATCGTCCTGATGGCCGCCGGGCCAGGCGGCGTAGATGCGGACGCCTTCCAGTACAACGGCGGCGCGACGTGGATCCTTTTCTACATGGTGGTAGTCGCCGTGCAATCGATGAACCAGACGTTCCGTTTTGCGATGGGCTTTTCGTCCACGCGGCGCGACTACTACCTCGGCACCGCCGCGCTCTTCGTGGGGTTGTCAGCCTTCTATGCGGTCGGCATTACGGTGCTTGCAGGCGTGGAAGACCTGACCGGGGGCTGGGGTGTGGGCGGCGAGTTCTTCGCGCCCGCCTTCTTGGCCGATCTCCCGCTCGCGCACGTGGCGTACGTGTACTTCGCCACGCTGCTGTTCATGTTCTTCCTCGGGGCGGCAGTGGGCAGCGTGTATGTCCGTTGGGGCGCGACCGGAATGCTCGTTTTCTGGGGCGCGGTCGCGGTGCTGCTCGTCGGCACCATCTGGTTGGTGACGAGCGTCGAGGCTTGGGGTTCGGTGGGCTCGTTCTTTACCGAGAACTCGGTGCCGACCATCATGACCTGGTCGCTTACGGTCTCGGCGGTCTCCGCTCTCGTGGGCTATGCGCTCATGCGCCGCGCGACGCCTCGCCCGTAGCGCGCCCGTACGTCTGGCCGCCCTCACACGGCACCCGTTTTCCTTGGAGGCGGGCGCCGTCTTGTCACTCGATCCACGTCGGCTGGGGGGAACCTCCCAGGGTGAAAATCAGGGGAGTCCCCCATAGACACTCAGGGTATACACGCGATGTATAGTTTGAGCCATGGACAAGTCACTCGCACTTCTGGGCCTCGTCGACTCCGGCGCTAGTTATGGCTACGACCTCAAGCACCGCTACGACGAGGTCTTCGGTAGGGACAAGCCGATTGCCTTCGGTCAGGTCTACGCCGTCCTCGCCAGAATGATCCGCGATGGCCTGCTTCTCACCCTGGGGGAGGAAGCGGGTGCCGGACCCGACCGAAAGCGCTACGCGATCACGGAGGCCGGGCGCGGGCGCATTCGCGCGTGGTTCGTCACGCCCGATGTTCCCGCTCCCGAGTTGGCGGGCAACCTCTTTGCCAAGGTGGTGCTGGCATGCATGCTCGAGGAGGACGCCGATGCCTTGCTCGACCTGCAGCGCACCGAGCACATGGCCCGCATGCGGGAACTGACCAGGGCGAAGCAGAGTGCACCCCTCATCGACGCCATCGCGATCGACCATGCACTTTTCCAGATTGAGGCGGACCTGCGGTGGATCGACATGACCAGCGCGCGTCTCTCCGACATTCGCAAGGAGATTCGCCACCATGGCTGACAACATCTTGACGGCATCGGACATCTACGAACCGTCCACGGCTCGACCCGAGCCGCTCATCCACACCACCGGCCTTCATAAGCGCTTTGGCGCAACCGAGGCGCTGAGGGGCATAGACCTGAACGTCCATCGCGGCGAGGTGCTTGCCGTGATGGGCCCATCGGGGTCGGGCAAGTCGACGCTGATCCACTGCCTCGCGGGCGTGCTGACGCCCGACGAGGGGCACGTGGTGGTGGACGGCGTCGACCTGGGGGCGTTGTCGGCCGATGCCAGGGCCAGGTTGCGGCTCGAACGCATCGGCTTCGTTTTCCAGTTTGGCCAGCTCCTTCCGGACCTCAACGCCGTCGACAATGTGGCGCTGCCGCTGCTCATGCGGGGCATGGGTCGCAAGAAGGCCACGTCCCAGGCGGGCGAGTGGCTCGACCGGCTTGAGCTTGCCGATCAGGCCGCCAAGGTACCAGGGGACATGTCGGGCGGCCAGGCGCAGCGGGTCGCGATCGCGAGGGCCCTTGCGACCAATCCGAGCGTGATCTTCGCCGACGAGCCGACCGGCTCGCTCGACTCCGTCGCGGCCGAGAACGTTCTCACCGCCATGCTTCAAGCGGTGCGTGAGGCTGGCACGACCGTCGTGCTTATCACCCACGACCCCCGGACCGCCGCCTACGCCGACCGCGAGATCATCGTTCGCGATGGCAAGCTCAGCGCCGCGTCGATCGCGAGTCTCGCGTGAGGCCCTCAGCCGCACGCCTGTTGCTCTTCAGCAATGCCGCCTCGTATCGGCGCCTCGCAGGCATCGTCGCTGGAGTGGCGGCCGCAGTGGCCATGTTGCTGATCCTGCTGGGCACGTACCTGCACCTTCCCGACCGCGAGGACCGCGGGGCCTGGGTTTCCCAGGAAGTCACTGCAGGGACGCAGGGCTACGACGGTGCGGTGGCGCTGCCGGATCAGGGGGCAAGCGTGATCCTCACGCGGGTGGGGGTCGACTACTTGGACCTCACCCCGATCGACGTCGTGCGGGTGGCCGCCACCCATGACACCCAGGTGGCCTTCCCAGCCGGGCTGACCCCGCCAGGGTCCGGCGAGTATTATGCTTCGCCCGCGATGGCGGCGCTCATCGCGAGCACGCCCCCCGACGAGCTGGGCGACCGCTACGGCACGATGATCAGCGAACTGCCTGCTTCGACGCTCAAGGGAAGCTCTCAGCTGGCGGTGCTCGCTGGCGCCGAGTGGGACGCTCTCGCGGCGCTCCCCGGAACCACGGCGGTGGACCAGTTCGCTACCCGCGGCCGCCATGACGACTCGACCACCTATCGGCTCGTGATCGCGATCGGCTCTATCGCTCTGCTCGTGCCCATTGCGCTCCTCATCGGCATCGTGTCCCAGCTGGGCGCGGCAGAACGCCGAGAGCGCTTTGCGACGGTGCGCCTCATCGGGGCTGGTCGCAGGGGCATTGCGGCGCTGTCGGGACTCGAGATGGGTCTCGCTAGCCTCGCGGGTGCCTTGGCGGGCATAGGACTCATGTACACGCTTCGCCCCGCCGCCGCACTCATCAAGATCTCCGGCAGCGAGTCGTTCCTTGCCGACCTCACGCCGTCTCCCGGCTGGATGGCAATCGCCGTGCTTGGCGTGGCCCTGCTCGGTGGATCCGCCGCGTGGTGGCGCACCTACAGGGACGACGTCGGGGCGCTGGGTGCGAGCAGGGAGCGCGCCGAGAAGAGGGCCACTGTGGCTCGTCTCATCCCGCTCGCTCTCGGGCTCGGGGCGTTCAGCGTCGCGACCTTGGGACAGTCATGGCTCGACTCCACGCTCTTCACGCTCGGCCTGCTGGGAGGGTTTGCCCTCACCGCCTTCGGCATCGTGGTCGCGGGTCCCTGGGTCACGAAGGTGCTCGCGGCGTTCTTTGCGCGGCACGCGAGGACCGCCCCCTCATTGGTGGCCGCTGGCAGGTTGTCTCGTCACCCCCGTGCGACGTTCCGTTCGGTCGCTGGACTCGTGGTTGCCGTGTACCTCGTGAGCATGTTCGCTGGCCTCACATCGTTTCTGTCTTCGACCGCCAAGCCGCGCGAGGTGACCGGTATGATCTCGCTCGATGCCCTGGTCGCCCCTCTTTCTCACGAGGCCGACGCTGCTGGACTCGTGTCGCTCCTGGAGGCGATGCCCGGCGTCAGTAGCGCGGTGCTCGTCTACGGCGGAGACTCGACTTCCGGCTACGCCGACCTGATGACCGCCAAGGACGCAGCGGCGGTTGGCTTCGCGCCCCCCGCGGGCGCCGAGACCGTCGCGGTGAACATGAGCACCGCGCTGTACGACGCGGCGGATTACTCCCCGCCGGAGCCTCCCTCGAGGGTCGACGCGATCGGCGCGGCCGCGCCCTATCAGGTGATTGCGGTCACGGAAGGGGACGACGCATCGATTGAGAGGGCACGGACGGCCATGATCGCTTCGGGAAGCGTCGCGGGCCCGCCCTACACTAGGGCCAACCTTGCCGACGCGGGCAACCTCACGACCGTCAATGAGCTGGGCGTCATGGCCTACATCGGGATGGGCATCGCCGTGGCGATCTCGGCGCTTGCCCTGACCGTCGCCACGATCACCGCGGCACTTGACCGCAAACGCACGTTCGGCCTGCTCCGCCTGAGCGGAATGCCGGTGCGCGCGCTGCGTCGGGTCATCACGACGGAGGCCGCCGTGCCGCTCTCGGTCACGCTCCTTGGGTCGGCTGGCCTGGGATTCTTCGTGGCGTGGCTCATGATTGAGGCGCTCGGAAACGGCGAAAAGATGGGAGCCCCGGACGGGCGCTACTGGATCGCGATCGCGCTCAGTCTCGCTCTGGGCGCGGCCGCAATCGCCAGCTCCTTCGGCATGGTGCGCAGGTCCACTGAGGTGACGTCGACTCGCTTCGAGTAGGCGAGTCGGACCAGGGCCGAGCGGCTAGACCCGCTCGTCCTTGGGCCACGCGCCACGGGTGTACTGCTGAGGAAGCTCAATCTGGACGCCGAGTGCGTGCGCCCAGCGCATCGGCAGATGAGGGTCGCGCATGAACTGGCGTGCGACGAAGACTGCGTCCGCCTTGCCCGACGCGACGATGGACTCGGCCTGTGCAGCGGAGGTGATCTGGCCCACCGCGGCCGTGATCATGTGGGAGCCGTTCCTGATCGCGGTCGCCTGCGGCACCTGATAGCCGGGTCCTACAGGGATCGTGACGCCGGTGACGTTGCCCCCCGTGGAGACGTCCATGACGTCTCCACCTGCCTCGCGCACCCATCCCGCAATCACGATCGACTCGTCGAGTGTGAGGCCCTCGGGCTCTAGCCAGTCGGTCGCGCTCACGCGCACGAACACGGGAACCTGGTCGCCCACCACGCGGCGCACCTCCCGCACCACGTCGAGTAGCAGTCTGGCGCGGTTCTCAAGCGACCCGCCCCACTCGTCGGTGCGCACATTGCTCATGGGCGACAGGAACTGGTGGATGAGGTAGCCATGGGCGCCGTGGATCTCGATGACCTCAAAGCCCGCCTCGAGCGAGCGCCTGGCCGCCACGCCGAATGCGGTGACGATGCCCGCGATTCCGTCGGAGTCGAGCGCGACCGGCGCGTCGTATCCGGGGAAGGCCACGGGGGAGGGGCCGACCGTTTCCCATCCAGCGTCGTCGAGCGGGACGGTGCCGGAGCCGTTGCCGGACCAAGGGCGGTACGTCGATGCCTTGCGGCCCGCGTGCTGAAGCTGAATGGCGGGGATCGAGCCCTGCCCCTTGATGAACTCGGTGACGCGGGCCCATGCGTCCCGCTGTTCGTCGTTCCAGATGCCGGTGCACCACGGAGTGATGCGCCCCTCGGGAACCACCGCGGTCGCCTCGGCCATGACGAGCCCCGCGCCGCCACGAGCAAACGATCCCAAGTGCACCAGGTGCCAGTCGTTCACGACGCCGTCGCGGTCTTCGCACGAGTACTGACACATCGGGCTGACCCATACGCGGTTTCGGGTGGTGACGGAACGAATGGCGAGCGGAGCAAAGAGTGCAGAGGTCATGAGTCCATCCTCGCGCACCCACAAGGTTCGTGCGCCACCACTGGCCCCCAGGGGCCCGCGTGCAGCCAATCGCCAGAGGCGGAGGAGGGCGATCGCGCACCCGTGCGGGCCGCGGGACGGACTTCATGCCCGCTGTGAGCCAAGCGTCGCAGAATGTTAACCCTCACTTATGGCGGCGATGCAAGCGCACGATATCGGCGAGTTTTGACCCGTTTCCCGTCTGGCGATGCACAATCGTGACCTAAAGAGGTTGCCAAAGCCCGGAATGTTAGCGCTAATATTTGTGACACGGGCCGTACTTCGGTTCCGTGGGAAACCACACCCAAGCCGGCAACGAAGCCGGTCAGGACGAGGAGGTCTTGATATGAGGAAGCGGTTTTTAACCACCATTGCACTTGCGGGAGCGGCCGCGCTGGCACTGTCAGCGTGCTCCAACTCAGACTCGGGCACTAACGAAGAAGGCTCGAGCGGAAACGCGGCGGGCGACACCATCACGGTCGGCTTCGCGCAGACCGGTTCTGAGAGTGGCTGGCGTTCGGCAAACACCGATTCGATGAAGGAAGCGTTCTCAGCAGCTAACGGATTCGATCTGGTGTTCAACGCGGCAGACAACGACCCCGCCGCGCAGATCACTGCCGTGCGTAGCTTCATTAACCAGGGCGTGGACGCCATCGTGATCGCGCCGATCGTCTCGGACGGTTGGGACGACGTGCTTCAAGAGGCGAAGGATGCGGGCATCCCCGTGATCCTCGAGGACCGCACGGTGAGCTCGGATGACTCGCTGTATGCGGCATGGGTTGGCGACAACTTCAAGGAAGAGGGCGTCAAGGCGGGCAAGTGGGCCGCTGCCGAGTTCGGAAGCACTCCGGGCAAGATGGTCGTGCTTGAGGGCACCACCGGTTCGGCTCCGGCAAACGACCGCGCTGACGGTTTCAACGAGGGCATCGAGGGAAGCTCGATCGAGACGATCGACTCGCAGACCGGCGATTTCACTCGCGACGGCGGCAAGAAGGTCATGGAGGGCTTCCTCCAGAAGTACGGCGTGGATGGCATCGACCTGGTGTTCGCCCACAACGACGACATGGCGCTTGGCGCCATCGAGGCGATCGAAGCAGCAGGCGCAGTGCCAGGTGTCGACATCAAGATTGTGTCGATCGACGCGGTCCACGACGGCATGCAGGCGCTTTCCGACGGCAAGATCAACTACATCGTCGAGTGCAACCCGCTTCTGGGCGATCAGGCAGCGCAGCTAGTCAAGGACGTCATCGCAGGCAAGACGGTCGAGAAGCAGACGTTCGCTGTAGATGGCGAGTTCGACCAGGAGCAGGCCACCGCCGCGCTGCCGGACCGCAAGTACTAAGAGCGGCGTGACTTCACGCAGCAACAGGTCATAGTGCTCCACCGGGGGCGGGTCAGAAGGCCCGTTCCCGGTGGGCGCGCCACCACGAAGTGAAAAGGTTCCTCACGTGACCAACCTCGCGGACAAAGACGTCCCGCCAATCGTGCAGATGAGCGGTATCACCATCAAATTTCCAGGCGTACTCGCGCTCGACAATGTCGATTTCTCGCTCCGACCCGGTGAGGTCCACTCGCTCATGGGCGAAAACGGGGCGGGTAAGTCGACGCTGATCAAGGCGCTCACGGGCGTGTACTCAATCGACAGCGGCACCATCGTGGTCGGTGGGAGCGCGCGGGCCTTTGGGACAACGGCCGACGCTCAAGCGGCGGGGATCTCCACGGTCTACCAAGAGGTCAACCTGTGCGCCAACCTCTCCGTCGGAGAGAACGTCATGTTGGGGCATGAGCCCCACGGCCGTTTTGGTGTCGACTGGAAGCGGACACACAGTGAGGCCGCACGCTATTTGGCCAGCCTTGGTCTCGGCATCGACACCAGGTCCCTTCTTGAGAGCCACTCGATCGCGATCCAACAGCTCATCGCAATCAGTAGGGCAATGGTGCTTGATGCGAAGGTGCTCATCCTCGATGAGCCGACATCGAGCCTGGACCGCGGCGAGGTCGAACAACTCTTTGGCATCATCCGCAAACTGCGTGACAGCGGTGTGGCCATCCTGTTCGTCAGCCACTTTCTAGACCAGGTGTACGAAATCTCGGACCGCATTACGGTGCTGCGCAACGGTCAACTTGTGGGCGCACATAAGGCCGAGGACCTGCCACGCGACCAACTGGTGACCCAAATGATCGGGCGAGAGCTCGACGACCTCAAGTCGCTTTCCCAGGCTTCGGCCCGCGTCATCGACCGCTCGGGCGAGCCCGTCCTGCGTGCCTCAGGGGTGGGGCGCCGTGGGGTTGTGGAGCCTGGCGACCTCGCAGTCTTCCACGGCGAGGTCGTGGGCATGGCGGGGCTTCTTGGCTCCGGTCGCACCGAGATGGTGCGCCTGTTTTATGGCGCAGACAAGGCCGACTCCGGCACGATCCATGTGGGGGGCAAGGCGGTCAAGATGGTCGCGCCGAGGCATGCGATCGACCATGGCATCGCCTTCTCCTCGGAGGATAGGCGAGCCGAGGGAATCGTGGCGGACCTCACCGTGGCCGAGAACATCGTCCTGGGTATCCAGGCGCGACGTGGGTGGTTGCGCAAGGTCAGCGCTGTCGAGGAGGCTGCGGTGGTGAGCGAGTACATGGAGGCGCTGGGCGTGAGGCCCGCGGATCCCACGATGCTCGCAGGCAACCTCTCGGGTGGAAATCAGCAAAAGGTGCTGCTGGCGCGCTGGCTCGCAACGTCTCCCGAGCTGCTTATTCTCGACGAGCCCACTCGTGGAATCGACGTGGGGGCCAAGGCCGATATTCAGAGGAAAGTGGCAGAGTTGTCCGAAGCGGGACTTTCCGTCATCTTCATCTCATCGGAGCTCGAAGAAGTGCTACGCCTTGCCCAGCGCGTCGTCGTGATGCGAGATCGTAAGAACATCGGCGAACTCGAATCGCGTGACCTTGACCTCGATGGACTGATCGACTACATCGCTCACCGCGGTGAGGGGAGTGTTTCAAGATGATGAAGCTCGTGAGGCACCGGCTGTTCTGGCCGTTAATGGCGCTCCTGGCCCTACTCGCGGTCAATATTGTGGCCAACCCCGGCTTTGGGCGCATTACGGTGCGCGACGGGCACATGTACGGCGCCCTCGTGGATATTTTGCGTCAGAGTGCGCCGCTCATGCTGGTCGCGCTCGGCATGACGCTCGTAATCGCGACCCGCGGAATCGACCTTTCGGTGGGCGCCATCATGGCGGTTTCGGGCGCGGTCGCGCTGACCATCATCGACAGTTCCGATCACCCTGGAGCGATGTCAACTGTGCTCGTCGCGATCATCGTGGCGGTTCTCGTGTCGCTCGTGCTCGGAGCCTGGAATGGCTTCCTCGTCTCGGTTCTTGGAATCCAACCGATTGTGGCGACCCTCGTGCTGATGCTTGCGGGACGAGGTGTCGCGCTGCTCATCACCGGGGGACGCATCACCACAGTCAACTCTGACCCGTACAAGTTCGTGGCGAGCGGATACGTGTTCCTCATCCCCTTCGCGTTCATCATCGCGTTGGCGGCCATCGCCGTGATCGCTTTGCTTGAGCGACGCACGGCTCTGGGTGTGCTCACCGAGGCCGTGGGCATCAACCCCGAGGCGAGCCGTCTCGCGGGCGTACGGTCGCGAGGCATTGTGTGGGGCGCGTACATCGCGAGCGGCGTGATGTCGGGCATCGCGGGAGTGATGTACGCCTCGAACATCATGGCGGCCGACGCGAACGCTGCGGGCTATCTCATCGAGCTCTATGCGATTCTCGCGGTCGTTCTTGGAGGCACGTCGCTCATGGGCGGCAAGTTCTCTATTGCGGGGACCGTCATCGGCGTGTTCACGGTGCAGACCCTGGGCTCCACGATCCTGTTCCTCGGCGTTCCCTCGGCACAGAGCCCGGTGTTCTTCGCCGTGGTCGTGATCCTGGTGGTCCTCGTGCAATCCTCGCGAGTCCATCGCTGGGGCAAGAGTGTCAGTCAACGAATGCGAAGTGGTCCGAAGACCCCCGCAGAAGGCGCCAAGGAGGTCGCAGCGTGACGACAATGACGGAAACGACCAGTGCGGACAAGCCAAGCGTTGCGCAAGGCCTGAGCGCTTTCACCACAAGGCATGCCTCGTGGCTCCCCACATTCGCTGCCGTGGTGATCCTCGTAGTGCTTCTCGCAGGCGCCCAGATCCGATTTGGCAACTTCATCACGCCTGGCAATATGTCGGCGCTACTACTCGACAATGCCTTCTTGATGGTATTGGCCGTCGGCATGACGTTCGTGATCCTGACCGCGGGGATCGACCTGTCCGTCGGGTCCGTGATGGCGTTCACGGGGATTCTGGGCGCCAGCATGTTGGCGAGCGGTGTGCCCACGATCGTGGTGATCCCCACGATGCTGCTGAGCGGTGCGGCGATCGGCCTGCTCATCGGGGTGCTCGTGCAGTACTTCAATGTGCAGCCGTTTATCGCATCCCTCGCGGGACTGTTCCTCGGGCGAGGTCTCGCGTACGTGGTGAGCCTGTCGTCGATTCGGGTCGAGGATCCCGCGGTCCTGTGGCTACAGGGGACTCGCCTCCGCATGGGCGATTGGTACATCACTCCCACGGGGATTCTCGCGCTCGTCGTGGTGATCGTCGGCGCGCTCGTGCTGCAGTTCACGCGCTTCGGCCGCACGATCTACGCGGTGGGTGGCTCCGAGTCCTCCGCGCGACTCATGGGCCTCAACGTGTCGCGCGCCAAGGTCCTTGCCTACCTGATCAGCGGGTTGTGTGGCGGTCTCGCAGGCCTCATCCTCACCGCGTTCTCCGGCGCGGGCTACCCGCGCAACGGCATCGGCACTGAGCTCGACGTGATCGCAGTGGTGGTCATCGGCGGCACCCTGCTCACAGGCGGCCGCGGCTATGTACTCGGATCGCTGATCGGCGTGTTCGTCTTCGGCGTGATTAAGGCCATCATCTCCTTCATGGGTGCGGAGCAGTCGTGGATGCAGATCATCGTCGGGGCGCTGCTGTTGCTCTTTATCGTGGTGCAGAGGGCCATCGTGTCGCGGACCAGCAGGACAGGGTGATGCGGGGGCCGCGCCGTCGGGGAACCGGGGGGCGGTCGCATGGAGGGCCATAATGGGCCGATGGACGAGGTGCGGCCGCTGGTCGAGCTGAATCGGGCGACGGTGCAACTTGGCACCACGCTCGCCCTTGACGACGTCGACTTCAGGATGTTCCCAGGCGAGGTTCACTCGCTCATGGGCGAGAACGGCGCGGGCAAGTCAACGCTCATCAAGGCCATCACGGGAGTGATTCCCCTGCAGGCAGGGACGCTCAAGCTGGGCGGCGAGACGATGCGTTTTTCGTCCCCTCACGACGCTCAGCGTGCCGGTATCAGCACGGTGTATCAAGAGATCAACCTGCTTCCCAACCTCACCGTCGCCGAAAACATCAGGCTTGGTCGAGAGCCGAGGCGCTGGGGTGTCATCGACGGCCCACGGATGCGCGCGGAAGCCAAGGCGGTGCTCGACGATCTCGGCCTCGATATTGACCCGGCCTCGCTCCTGGGTTCGCATGCGGTCGCGGTGCAGCAACTCGTCGCGATCGCGCGCGCGATTTCGGTGGACGTGCGTGTCCTCGTGCTCGACGAGCCCACGTCAAGCCTCGACCTTGACGAGGTGGGAGAACTCTTCAGGGTGATCCGCGAACTCAAGGAGCGCGGGGTGGCGATTCTGTTCGTGAGCCACTTTCTCGACCAGGTATACGAGATTTGCGACCGCATCACAGTGCTCCGCGACGGCGCTCTCGTGGGCGAATACCTCCCCACCGACCTGCTGCGAATCGAGCTGGTCCAGAAGATGCTCGGTAGAGCCGCGCCCGAGTATGCGTCAAGAGACGCGCTTGAGTCCGCCGATGCCGTCGAAGACTCTTATCTCAGTGCACGGGGGGTCACCTCGGCGACGGGAATCATCGAAGCCAACGTCGACCTGGCAGAGGGCGAGGTGCTGGGTGTCGCGGGCCTTCTCGGCTCGGGGCGGACGGCACTGGCGAGGGTCCTCACCGGCATCGACAGGCTCGACGCAGGGAGCATTCGCATCGAAGGGAAGCCGGTGCGGCTCGACTCGCCGCGCAAGGCCTTGTCTCTCGGCGTCGTGTACTCCTCGGAGAACCGTCGCGCAGAGGGGCTACTGGGCGATCTGAGCGTGCTCGACAACATCACCCTCGCGTTGCAGGCGCAGAGGGGGGCCTTCCGGCGTATCAAGCCGGAACGTCAGCGGGAACTGGCCGCAAGCTGGGCGGATGCTCTCGCCCTCAAGCACACGGACCTGGATCGACCAGTCGGCACGCTGTCTGGTGGCAACCAGCAGAAGGTGATGTTGGCTCGCCTTCTCGCATTGTCTCCTCGGGTGTTGGTGCTCGACGAACCGACGCGAGGGATAGACGTGGGCGCCAAGGTCGAGATTCAAAACATGGTCTCTGAACTCGCTACCAACGGACTGTCGGTAGTGTTCATCTCGGCTGAGCTCGAGGAGGTTCTCCGCGTCAGCGATCGCGTCGCGATTTTGCGAGACGCCCGCATCGTTGACACCGTCACTTCGGGCACTCTGACCGTCGAGTCCGTGCTCGCCCTCGTGGCGCATCCCGCGTCGTCAGAAGCCTGAGAGGGGAGTAGGTCGTGGCAAAGCAGGAGCCCCAGCGGGCCGCCAACATTTTCGATGTCGCACGCCTCGCTGGCGTGTCCCACCAGACTGTCTCACGGGTGCTCAACGGGCTGCCAAACGTCAGGCCTGCCACCCAAGAACGGGTGGAAAAGGCGATGGCGCAGTTGCGCTACAGCCCGTCGCCAGCGGCCCGTGCGCTGGTCACGCGTCGCACCCGCACCATCGGTCTCATTACGCCCGCCGCGGTTGACTTTGGCCCCGCATCGATCGCCATGCACTTCAACCTCGCGGCGGGGGTGGCCAGGTATAGCGTCGACACGGTCAGCACGGTAGACGGAGACCCCGCCGCGGTGAGGGCGTCCGTAGAGGCGCTCCTGCGCCAGCGCGTCGACGCGTTAGCCATTGTGGTGGCCGACCTTGCGGTTCTTGAACTCGTCAGGGGACTCGACTTGGCGATTCCCCTGGTCGCGGCGGCCTCGGCCGCAAGGCGCGGACCTCACTTCGTATCGATCGACCAATACAGGGGGGCGCGCGCGGCTGTCAGACACCTTGCCGAGCTGGGTCACACCCGAATCATCCATATCGCGGGACCCGTCAAGGCGGTCGATGCGGCAGAGCGCATCCGCGGTTGGAAGGATGAGCTCATCGAGCGCGGCCTCGGAATCGCCGAACCCAAATATGGAGACTGGACGGCCGCGAGCGGTTACAGCATTGGCGTCACACTCGACGTGCAGCCTGGCACCGCGATATTCGTGGGCAACGACCAGATGGCGATCGGCCTGTTGTCCGCTCTGCGACGTCGCGGCATCAGGGTGCCTGACGACGTGAGCATCGTGGGTTTTGATGACATCCCCGAGGCTGGCTATCTCGACCCGCCCTTAACGACGGTGCGGCAGGATTTCGAGGCGCTCGGCAAGATGATGATGCAGAAGGTCTTGGTGGGACTCGAGGAGTCTGGCTCCGACGCAGATTCGTCGGATACTCCGCTGCCGACCGAGCTCGTCGAGAGATCCTCGACCAAGCCCATCGAACCGCGCGTCGCCAAGCAGGCCTGACGCGGGCTCTAGACCTGGAAAGCTTCGACCTTTGAGCGGAGGTCACCTGAGAGGTTCGCGAGCTCGGCGACGGCTTGGCTAATCTGCATGAGCACCATCGACGAATCGACGGCGGAGGCGGCGACGCTCGACGCGATGCCGGCGATGCGCCCTGCGCCGTCTGCCGCCTCACTGACGCCGCGTGACATCTCGTTCGTGGTCGCGGTCTGCTCCTCCACCGCGGAGCTAATGGTCAGTTGGAAGTCGTTGATCTGCTGCACGATGTCGGCGATGTGGCTGATCGCCTCGACGGCCCCTGCCGTATCAAGTTGGATGGCCTCGACGCGGTGAGCGATGTCCTCCGTGGCACGGGCCGTCTCTTGGGCGAGCTCCTTGACCTCGCCCGCAACAACCGCAAAGCCCTTGCCCGCCTCGCCAGCCCTAGCCGCCTCGATCGTGGCATTGAGCGCGAGCAGGTTGGTCTGTTCCGCGATGGTCGTGATGACCTTGACGACGTTGCCGATCTCGACGCTGGAGACGCCGAGTTTGGCGACCTGGACCCTCGTCGCTTCCGCAACGTGTGTGGCCTCGGACGCGACCTTTGCCGCGTCGTTCGCGTTCTTCGAGATCTCGCGGATCGACGCGCTCATCTGCTCCGCGCCCGATGCGATTCCTTCGATATTGCGGCTGACCTCGCCGGCGGCCTCCTTGGCGGTGGCGGCCTCGCTCGACTTTGACTCGGCGCCGAGGGCTACCTCGGCACTCGCCTCTGAAAGGTCGCCTGCGGTCGTGGCGAGGGTATCCGCCGACTCGCTGACGTTCGCGATCGTCGCGCGCAGCGACGCTTGGGCGGACGACAGTGCGGCCGCCATGTCACCCACCTCGTCGTTATCGGTCACGTGGGCCTCGACTGTCAGGTCGTTTCCCGCGAGTGCGGTGAGGGCCGTTTGCACCGATCTGACGGACCGGCGGATTCGGCGGGACACAATCAAGCCCACGAGCGTCGCCGCGACGACACCGATGACCATGAGGACCGTGAGCAGGAGCTCGGACCGCGAGGCCTCGCTTGCCGCGGCGTCAGAACTCGCACGGAGTTCGGCGTTTACCCCGTCTGTGAATGTCGTGAGCGTTGCGACAAACCCGGCTCCTACGTCCACCGTCGTGGTGTCGCGCACCTTGGCGAACGTCTCTAGGTCGCCTTGCACTGCGTACGGCAGCAGCTCGTTCTCGACGTTGTCTCGGTATGCGGCCCATGCCACGTTGAGGTCTTCAACGCCGACGGGGTCCTTGCCGAACTGCTCCTTGTAGACCTGTTGGAAGGACACGAAAGAGGCCTCGAAGGCGGCGTACGATTCCTCGACCTTGGCCATTCGATCGGCGCGCATGTCAGCGGGGTAGGCGCCGACGACGGAGCCGTTGTTGCGAGAAGTCCACAGTGCGTTTTGTAGGTCCAGGAGCGCGTTGCTCACTGCCTCCTGTTGCGTCACGATCATCGCTGTTTGAGACTGTTCGTGGCGAATCTGCACCACCGCGAGCACGTTGACCGTCGCGCCCAAGATGACTGCGACGCCCACGGCGCCCAGAATCTTCGATGTCAGGTTCAGTCGAATGCTACTCAATTTGCTCATGGTCAGTGTCCTTGTAACTGTGTCGCGCGTGGATAAGGTGCGAAGGGAGCTCTCTCCCGATGCTCTCCCGGCGGGTGCCGGGCCCGTGCCAGGCTCTGCGGGTCTCATCGGCATGTGGCGTTCACGGTTAGGGTTCGACGCGCGGCATCGGGGGAATGGCGCCACGGACGGCCGGTAAGCGCCGCAAAAAACACGCGCTCGTTGGGTCCAAGGTCCCCGGTTTTAGAGATTTTCGCCTGCCCCAGATGGACGCGCGGCGGAGTGTGCGATCACGATGCTTTGGCGAGTGAAGGAGGTCGCCTCCTGCCATTGGCCTCGTGATAGGAATGCGGCATGGTCGAACTTCTCGGGGTCACCGAGGCTTTCTTTGAAACAGACTTCGCCATCATGGTGGCGAGTCAAGAGCGATCGGGTTGGCCTCATAGTGGAGGGTTCGCGGGCTCGGCCCCTGGCGGCGTCGGTGCCACGTGTGGAACCAGTTGCGCCAAGGCTTCGGCGCGTGCGGAGCGGTGGAGTGGCCGCACTGCGTTCGACAACTCGTGGGAAGACGTCGACGATCTCCCCATGCTCGGAGGTCCGCGATCGTGTCCCATTGACGATCCATGGATTCGGAACCGAGGACGGCGAAGGACTCGACCTGAGCGGGGCGCAGGTTGCGGCCAGACGAGCGCAAATTGTATACGCCAACTATCGACACATTGCCGACGACATCAAGAATGCTCTGCGATGGGTACGAAACGTGGGCCCCGAAAACATGGTTCGAAGGATGGCCGTGCATTTGTCGCGATTCCTGGTCGACATTGAGAGAGCGATTGAGTGCCTCGCAGGGAACTCGATCTCGATCATCAACGGCGATTTGCTGCGGGACTTCGGGTCCGCCCGCCGCCATCGCGAAGTCCGCCGAATCGAGGCGTTGAGCGCCTCGGTTGACGGTGCCCCCGGCAGGATTCGAACCTGCGACCGCCGGATTAGAAGTCCGATGCTCTATCCATCTGAGCTACGAGGGCTGTACGCGCATGATGTTACCCACTGCACGCTCCGAGGAGGAGCCCGGGTTCGATCATCGTCGTCAGATAGGTTACCCGGCTCAGACGCCCCTTGGTGGGCATCGCGGATGAGGACCATAGTCCCCTGACGGTCGGGTCAGGCGAGTCGACAGGAAGCGTGGACCCCCCTGCGGGGTTTGCGCGGGCCCTGGCTGGGGAGGAGAGCCTGTCCACTACGAACCAAGACGGGAGAGTGCCGATGGGGCTCGACGTGGACCCTTCCGCTCTCCTGCAGGCCATGGCCGAGGGACTCTATGTAGTCGATCGCAAGCGGGTCATCTCGCACTGGAATGCCGCTGCCGAGGGCATCACTGGATACACCGCCGAGCAGGCACTCGGCCGCTTCTGCGGCGACGGGATGCTCAACCATGTCGACGAGGACGGCGAGCCCCTGTGCGGCGGTCGCTGTCCGCTGCTGTTGACCATGAGCGATGGAGTGGAGAGGGAGGCGCGGGTCTACGGGCACCACGCCTCCGGACACCTGGTCCCGATGCTGGTGAGGGCTCGTGCCCTGAGAGACGAGACCGGCGCGATCACTGGCGCCGTCGAGACCTTTACGGATGACTCGCGTGCGGCGGAGACCGAGAAAAGGCTGAGCGTCGCCGAGCGACTCGCGGTCACCGACCACCTCACGGGGCTGGGGAACCGACGCTATTTGGAGCGCATCCTCACGGAGAGCCTCCATGCCGGCGATGGTGCAAATGTGGCCGTCCTCACCCTCGACATCGACCGCTTCAAGACAGTGAACGACAACCACGGCCACGCCTTCGGAGACGAGGTAATCGGGATCATCGCGCGCACGCTTGTCAACGTCGTGGGGGACGGCGGCGAGGTGGGCCGCCTTGGCGGCGACGAGTTCGTCGTGGTGGCGAACCGAGGAAACTCTGGCGACATCGAGCGTCTGGCCGCGCGTGTGCGAGCGACGGTCGCCCAGACGCGGGTCGCCGACGCGGGGGTCACTCTGCGCATCACCGTGTCGGTGGGGGCGGCGCTCAGCATCGCAGGCGACACACCCGAGACTCTCCTGAAGAGGGCGGACGACTCCATGTTCGAGGCCAAGCGCCGCGGACGCGACAACGTCGTGGGTCCCGCAGGCGGCGGGGCGGCCCGTGCGCCGGTTGTCGGATCGTCGGTGGCGAGAGAGCACTAGGTCTTTCGGTCGATTCGCGGTCGTGAAACCCCAACTGGGGCTGCACGCGTGTTTGCCCTGCCATCGGCGCGGTAGCCTCATGCCAAAGCGGCGAGGAGGCAGGCTAGCACCATGGACTTCAGGCCGATCAAGACATGGTCGTACCCGGGGGCGTTACTTGACGCGCTCACGGACACGCGACGTGTGGTGTCGATGGTCGAATTGCCGCTGCCCACGGGCCGCGAAGGCGAGGCGAATGCACTCGTCGCGCAGATGATCGATCAGCTCGACCACCACCTCATTCCGCGCGTTCGTGAGGAGTCCTCTCCCGCGATCGTGATTGTGGGGGGCCCCACGGGTGCGGGTAAGTCGACCGTGGTGAACGCGCTCCTTGGCGAGGAGCTCACAGCCTCCGGCGTGTTGCGCCCCACGACCAAGATGCCGCACCTGTTCCACCATCCGCTTGATGGCGCGGTCCTCGAAGAGGTCGCGAACCGTGCGATGACGCATGCGACCGAGGCCGTGCCGCGCGGACTCGCGATTGTCGACAGCCCCGACCTCGACAGCGTCAGGGGAGAAAACCGCGAGGTGGCCGAGGATCTGCTCGAGGCCGCCGACCTCTGGATCTTTGTGACCACGCCCGCCCGGTATGGCGACGCCATCCCCTGGAACGCGCTGCGCAAGGCCGCTGATCGCGGAGCCTCCGTCGCGGTCGTGCTCAACAGGGTCACGCCGGATGTGGCAGCGCAGGTGCGTCGGGAACTTGTCTCGCGCCTCGCCGAGGAAAGGCTTGCGAGCCTTCCTCTCTTTGTGATCCCCGAGAACGACACGGTCGATATCCCGCGCGACGTGGTCGGAGGGCTCGGGCGTTGGCTCGACACCGTCGCCGCGGCCTCCGCAAACACGATCGTGGAACGGACCCTTCATGGCGGCATTGCCGCGATGAAGGAGTGGCTCGAGCAGGTCGCCGAACACATGGACGATCAGGCCGCGGCCGCGAAGGACGTGCGCTCAGAGGTGCGTCGATGCGCAGCCAAGGTCGAAATCGACGGCGGGGACGACTGGTTCCTCGCGATTGGTTCTGGACCGGTTGAGGCTCGCTGGAGCAACGCGACCGCCGAACACGGCCCGCTGTTCCGTCTGAGCAATTCGTGGTGGGTCAAGCGGCGCAGCGCACGGGAGGCGCGCGACGCGGCCCTCGGTGAAATCAGATCCGACCTCGTGGCCGCGGTCGAGGCCTCGCTGTCGCATGCGGCGGCGACCGCCACCGAGAAAATGATGGAGGCTCTCTCCATGGTCGATGGTGGCGTGGGTCAGTGGCTCGCACAGCAGCGCGACCCTAGGGACGCACGGGTCGCGCGTGAACGTCGCGCGGCCGATGCCGCGAGGACGTGGATCGATACGTGCGCGTCTCTCGCCGGTGAGCTTCCTGGCGCCAAGGCCGGGAGCGCAGTGGTGGGCGCCGGTGGGCTCGGCGTCACCCTCGCCTCTGCCGCGGTGGGGGTCGACAAGGCTGCAGGTGCACTCGCGGTGTTGACGCGCGAGACCGGGACATCGGCGATGGAGAAGGCTATCGAGCAGTTGGCTGCCGCGCGGCACTATGTCATCAGCAAAGAGGCTCTCGACATGATGAAGCCCACCGACATCGTTTCCCTGACCCCCGATGCATCGTCCAAAGTGCGCTTGCGCCGGGCGGAGCTGAGGGCCCTCCTGTGAGCCCCACGTTCAATGAAGTCCCGCCGCGCACCGAGTCCTCGCGTCTCGAGGATCGCGTACACCGACTCCGTGCGTCGATGGAGTGGGCCGCGGAGGCAATCGATCCCGCCGTGCGCGACGAGGTCTTCCGCACCATCGAAAGGTGCGAACAGCGCCTTGCCTTGGGCGTCGACAAGACGATCGTGGCGCTCGCGGGCGGTACGGGATCCGGGAAGTCGAGCCTCTTCAATGCTGTCGTAGGTACCGAGTTCGCGGTTCCTGGTGTCGCCAGGCCTACGACGTCCGCCGTGATGTCGGCCTCATGGGGTCCCGCCGATGCGCTGCTGGATTGGCTTGGCGTCGACGAGGCGCGTCGGCTCACGCTTGAGACCGAGGACGACATGCGCGGCGTGGTGCTCCTCGATCTTCCTGACCACGACTCGACCAACGAGGAGAACCGTGCCACGGTGGACCGCGTCGTGCCCTTGGCGGACCTCATCGTGTGGGTGGTGGATCCACAAAAGTACGCGGACCATGCCCTTCATTCGGCGTACCTCAAGGTCGCGTCGGACCACGGTCAGCCGTCGCTCATCGTCCTCAACCACACCGACAGGCTGAGCCAAGCCGACGCGCAGGCCGTCGCCGCGGACCTCGCCAAGCTCATTGAGGTCGAGGGCATCGCCGATGCCCCCGTGATGCTGACGAGCGCCCGCACGGGGCGCGGTATCGCCTCCTTGCGCGGCGAGATTTCGGCGGCCGCGGCTACTCGTTCGGTTGCCGCCGAGGCCGTACGCGCGGACCTCGTGGCCGCGGGGCGTGCGCTTGAGGGTGCACTTGCACGCGACGCGGATCCGGTCATCCCCGACGTCGAGGGCCTGGTAGCCGCGCTCGCCCGCGCGGCGGGTGTCGAGGCCCGTGCCGACGCCGCTGCGGCCATAGCGTCGGGACGCCCCGGAGTGCTTTCTGACCACCTCCAAGCGTCGCTTGCGGCGGTCGCCCAGGTGCGTCTTGAGTGGATCGACGCGGCTACCGCCGGTTTGCCCCTTGCGTGGCGCGTCGTCGTGGATGATGCGGTGCTTCCCGCCGAGCCACTCTGCGTGGAGGTTGAGCGCGCGCTCGCGGTGGTCGAATGGCCGGAGATCCTCGCCCCCACAGGACTGCGCGGGCTGTGGTCGCGGGCAGTCAAGGGCCGCTCCGCGCGTGACGCCACGCGGAGCAAGGGCAGGGCGGCGATTCGGGTCACCGTCGCGCCTCACGTGATCGCGCCAACGGCAATGATCCATGAGGCATACCGCAATCTCGATGAATTGACGGAGCTCGTCTAGCCGCTTTCTTGTCGGCGCAAGATAGCCGGCGCGGGGAAGGTGGAGCGAGGCAGTTGGCGCGAGGACATCGTCACGCGCGCGTCGTCCCCAAGCGCGATACCGTGCCTCTCTCCTCGACCGTGAGTGCCCCTCGGAGGGTGCTTCGCCCATGTCGCTCACCCTGGCCACAGGGCATCGCGAGTGCGGGCCCGCAAGGAGGAAGCGATGAACGACTTGACCATGACCGTGACCGGCTGGGTGGCCACGGATCCGCGACACGTGGTGGGACCGACGGGAACGCGGCTCACCAGTTTTAGGCTTGCGTCGACCAGCAGGTACTTCGACCGCGACAAGGGCGAATGGGTGGACGGAAACACCGAGTGGTTTACGGTGCGGACGTTCCGCAGCGCGGCCATCACGGTGATGAACTCGATCGAAAAGGGCCAGCCCGTGGTGGTTCAGGGGCGTTTGCGCACCCACCAATGGGAAGCCGACGCGGGACCACGCACGGACCTCCTGCTCGACGCATCCGGAGTGGGCCACGACCTCACCAAGGGCGTGGCCGTGTTTACCCGTGCCACGGGTGACGCAAGCCTCGGCGACGCGAGCCTCGGTGAGGCGGCACCGGATCCGGTGGTCGAAGAGGGCGACGCCGGGGCTGTCGCTCCAGGGGCCGATGTCGACGTGGAGGCGCCGAGCGACGAGGTCGAGGTCGCGGCCTAGTAGGTCGACGAGCTGGGCGGGGACGATCGCCTCAAAGCGGGACTCCGGACGCTCCGACCCCACCGCACTCAGTACCCACACGCGTCGGCGGGCTGCGTCCGAGGCTCCAGCCCGCCGGCTCTGGTGTGGGCCGCCCGTCGACCGCGTAGGCTGGGGAGCGGTTCCGGCGGCTCACGCCGCCTCGACGATGCAGACGGAGTGGCAGTGGCTGAGTTTATTTACACCATGTACAAGGCGCGCAAGGCGCACGGCGACAAGGTCATCCTTGATGACGTGACGTTGTCGTTCATGCCGGGCGCCAAGATCGGCGTGGTGGGGCCCAACGGCGCCGGTAAGTCGACGGTCCTCAAGATCATGGCTGGTCTTGAGCACGCCTCTAACGGCGAGGCGAAGCTGAGCGACGGGTACTCCGTCGGCATCCTCATGCAGGAGCCTGTGCTCAACGAGGACAAGACCGTGCTCGGCAACGTCCAAGAGGGCGCGGGCGAGACGATGGCCAAGCTCATGCGCTTCAACGAGATCAGCGACGAGATGTCGAAGCCCGATGCGGATTTCGACACCCTGCTTGCCGAGATGGGCAACCTGCAGGAGTACCTGGACCACGCCGATGCGTGGGACCTTGACGCCCAGCTCGAGCAGGCCATGGACGCGCTGCGTTGCCCTCCAGGCGACTCGCCCGTCACCAACCTCTCGGGAGGTGAGCGTCGTCGCGTCGCGCTGTGCAAGCTGCTCCTCCAGAAGCCCGACCTGCTCCTCCTCGATGAGCCCACCAACCACCTTGACGCCGAATCCGTGTTGTGGCTCGAGCAGCACCTCTCCAAATACCCGGGTGCAGTGCTCGCTGTGACCCACGATAGGTACTTCCTCGACAACGTCGCCGAATGGATCCTCGAGCTTGACCGTGGCCGCGCCTACCCGTACGAGGGCAACTACTCGACCTACCTCGAGAAGAAGCAAGAGCGTCTCGCGGTGCAGGGCAAGAAGGACCAGAAGCTCCAGAAGCGACTTAAGGATGAGCTTGACTGGGTGCGCTCGAACGCGAAGGGCCGCCAGACCAAGTCGAAGGCCCGATTGAGCCGCTACGAGGAGATGGCCGCCGAGGCGGACCGTACCAAGAAGCTCGACTTTGAAGAGATCCAGATTCCTCCGGGCCCGCGCCTCGGCAGCCTGGTTCTCGAGGCCAAGAACCTCAAGAAGGGCTTTGGCGAACGCACCCTCATCGACGGGCTGTCCTTCACGCTGCCGCGCAACGGCATCGTGGGCGTCATCGGACCCAACGGTGTGGGTAAGACGACGCTCTTCAAGGCCATTGTTGGCCTTGAGCCTCTCGACGAGGGTGAGCTCAAGATCGGTGACACCGTCAAGGTCTCCTACGTCGACCAGGGACGTGGCGGCATCGACCCCACCAAGACGCTGTGGGAGGTTGTCTCAGACGGCCTCGACTACATCAAGGTGGGCAACGTCGAGATGCCGTCGCGTGCATACGTCGGAGCGTTCGGCTTCAAGGGCCCCGACCAGCAGAAGCCCGCAGGCATCCTCTCGGGTGGAGAGCGCAACCGTCTGAACCTCGCTCTCACGCTCAAGGAGGGCGGCAACGTCCTGCTTCTCGATGAGCCCACCAACGACCTCGATGTCGAGACGCTTGGCTCGCTTGAGAACGCCCTGCTCGAGTTCCCCGGCTGCGCCGTGGTGGTCTCGCACGATCGCTGGTTCCTGGACCGTGTCGTGACCCACATCCTGGCGTACGAAGGCACCGAGGAAAACCCCGCTGCCTGGTACTGGTTCGAGGGTAACTTCGCGTCGTACGAAGAGAACAAGATCTCGCGGTTGGGCGCCGATGCCGCGCGTCCCCACCGCGTCACGTACCGCAAGCTCACGCGCGACTAACGCGCGCGACTCACGCGCGCAGACGAAAAAGCGCCGGCCACCAAAAGGTGGCCGGCGCTTTTGCGTCTCAGGTGTACTCGACGATGATCAGGTGTCGTGGACGATGACGGCGTGCTCTGGACGTTCGTCGTCCTCGCCGCCGGCGGGGTAGGCCGTCACGTCGGGGTGCCTGATGAGGTGAATCGTGCTGGCGATCAGTCCGCCCCACACCAGGAGGGCGGCGACGACGAAAAGCGTGATGGCGGTGGGGGTCATGTCAGTTCTCCTCCATTGCGGCGACTGCTGCTGTTGCGGCGACTGCGTCAACCGCGGGGTAGGGCGGCCACGCCTCGATGCCGTGCTTGTTGCGGCGCCACGGCAGTGCCGTCGCCACCGCGGCAATCACGCCCACGGCGATGAGTGAGCCCCAGCCCATCACGAGCAGGAACCCGGCCGGGTAGCCCTCGTAGCCGTCGGCGACCACCGTCACGATGGCGCTCACGAGCATGTAGCCGAGGACGGCCGGAACCACAATCCCGACCAGGGCCATCCACACTCGACCGACCTTGATGGTCGACACCGTGTTGAGATGGTGGAGCAGCTCAGGGCCGCGGCGCAGCACCCATACGGTGACCACCGACATGATCACGGCAGAGGCGACCACGCCGATCGTGTTGATCCAGTGATCCGTCGCGTCCAGCGCGTAGAGGCCGGACGTGGTGGAGAACAGCGCGAACGACAGGAGCGCCGATACGGTCCCGATGGCCAACGCACCCGAGCGAGGCGTGAACCCGAACTTTTCCTGCACGGCCGCGGATGTCACCTGCAGGATCGACAACAGCGACGTGAAGCCCGCGAGCGTCAGCGTGCCAAAGAAGAGGGCGCCGACGGCGGCCCCCCCAGACATCTGCGACAGGATCGCGGGGAAGGTGATGAAGGACAACCCGATGCCGGAGATGGTGTCGAGTTCGGCAACAGGGATTCCCTGCTCGAACGCGAAGAAGCCGAGCGTGGCGAACACTCCGATGCCCGCCATGAGTTCGAACGAGGAATTGGCAAAGGCCACCACCAACCCGGGTCCGGTGAGGTTGGCGCGGCGGCGTCGGTAGGACGCGTACGTGATCATGATGCCGAACGCGATCGAAAGCGAGAAGAAGATCTGGCCGTACGCGGCGATCCACACGCCCGGATCCGAGAGCGCGGCCCAGTCGGGGGTGAAGAACGCGTTCAGGCCGTCGGCGGCACCAGGGAGGAACAGTGCGCGCACCACCACGGCTCCAAACGTCAGGGCGAGAAGCGGCATGACGACGACGTTGACGCGCTCGAGCCCCTTGGTCACGCCGAGCGCGAGCACCGCGATCGCGGCGACCCACACGATCGCGAGGGGAATCGCCACGGACGGAACGATGTCGCCGGTGAGGGAGACCTCTCTTGACGCCTTGAGGTAATCGTCCAGAAGGAAGCCGGCAGGGTCGTCGCCCCAGCGCAGGTCGAACGAGAAGAAGAAGTAGCTGAGCGCCCAGCCGATGATGGCGGTGTAGTACAGGGCGATCACGAAGGACAGCGAGACCTGGAACCAGCCGAGCGACTCCGTCCAGCGGCCAAAGCGTCCTCCCAGGCGACGCAGCGCGGTGGGGGCGGCGCCGCGAAAGCGGTGGCCTATCGCGTAGTCGAGTAGCAGGATGGGTATCCCCGCAGTCACCAGCGCTACGAGGTAGGGAACCAGGAAGGCTCCGCCGCCGTTCTCGTAGGCCACGCCAGGAAAGCGCCAGATGTTGCCCAGGCCCACGGCGGAGCCGATGGCCGACAGGATAAAGCCAGTCTGTCCGGAGAACTGCTCGCGCGGCGTGCCGGTGGACTGCTTGGTACGTACAGACATGTCACTCCCTAGTGATTCCGCCGCCACACTAGCAGCGACCGCGGGCCCGCCCCGGGAGACGACGAAGCGCCGGCCACCCGAAGGTGACCGGCGCTGCGCTGTTTACGTGCGTTGAGCCGTAAGAGGGGGAGAGACTACGCGGTGAGCGAGTCAACCCATTCCTGGTTCGCGGCGACCCAGTCGCTCACGATGCCTTCGTAGTCGGCTTCGCCATCGGCGGCCTGGAGGTTGTTCTCCAGGTCGGCCAGCAGGGGTCCGTCGATCGTGAAGGCTGCCAGCCACGCGCTGACCTCAGGGAAGTCATCGGCAAAGCCGAGGCGTGAGTAGGTGGTGAGCTGCTCGGCGGTTCCGAGGGTGCCCTCGGGGTCCGCAAGGTTCTTGACGTCGTACTTGCCGTAGACCCAGTGGGGCGCCCACAGAGTGACGGCAATGTTCTCGCCATTCGCCATCGCGGTGTCGAGTTCCGCCAACATGGCCGGGGTCGACGAGGTCAGGAATTCCATGCCTTCGAGACCATAGGTCGGGATGACGCTTTTGTTCATGGCCGTGGTCAGTCCAGCACCGGGCTCGATGCCTACGATGCGGTTGCCAAAGGCGTCTGCGTTGTCAGCGAGCTCGGCGAGCGAGTCGATCGGGGCGTCGGCGTTCACGACAACGGTCAGCGAGGCCTGGTCAAACCAGGTGCCGACCTCGACGATCTCGTCGCCGTACGTCTTGAGGTACTCGGCGTGAGTCGCGGGTGCCCACACGTCGGTCACCAGGTCGTAGTCGCCATCGGCAACTGCCTGGAACACGGGAGCGGGGTCTGCATACTCGAGCGTGACGTTGTAGCCCTTGGAGTCGAGAATGTTCTGCCACAGAAGCGACGTGGCAAGCGACTCGTCCCAGCCGTTGAAAACGGCCATGCTGATGTCGCCGCCCGCAGCGGGAACGTCCGCGCCGCCGGTGGCGGTCGTGGTCGGGTCGGCCTCGTCGGTCGATGAGCAGCCAGCGAGAACGAGGCTTGCGGCCGCCGCAGTGGCGAGGAGCGCGGAATAGCGCATCTTCATATTGAGTATGTCCTTTCCATGCACAGGGAATCTCCCTGCGCCCTTGCACCTAGGCCAGATTCGGTTCGGCCGGTGCGGGCGACCGCCCAAAAGAACGGTGGTCGCGAGGTTTGTTGGGGGTTAGCCTGCGAGTCCCGCTTGTTTGACGGCACGGTTCTCGGTCCTGATCTGGTCAGTGGTCTTGCCCGCGGTCGAGTCGCCGGGTGCGGCGCCTCCGCCGGGAAGCCTGCTAAACCACCGGGCCATGAGGCTCTTGATGCGCTTGTTGCCGAACGAACCGGTGAAGCGGTCCAGAATGATCGCGAGGATCACTACGGCCATGCCGGCCTCGACTCCGAGTGACGTGTCGAGCGCGCTCAGCGACTTGGTGACATCGCCACCGAGGCCTCCCGCGCCCACCAGGCCGGCGATGACAACCATCGACAGCGACAGCATGATGATCTGGTTGATGCCGGCCATGATGGACGGCATCGCAAGAGGCAGCTGGATCTGGCGCAGGATGCGCGACGGGGAGGCGCCAAAGGCCTGACCTGCCTCGACCACTTCCTTGTCTACGCCGCGGATACCCAACTCGGTGAGGCGAACTCCGGGAGCGAGCGCGAACAGGATGGTCGCGAAGATACCGGGGGGCACACCGATGCGGAATAGTGCGATCGCCGGGATCAGGTACACGAATGCAGGCATGGTCTGCAGGAAGTCCATGATGGGCTTCACGATTGTCGAGACGGTGCTGTTACGGGCAGCCCAGATGCCAAGCGGAACCGAAATGATGATCGCGAAGAGCGCTGACACAATGACCAGTGACAGGGAGTTCATCGCGTTGTCCCATTGGTTCACGCCGACGATGAAGAGCAGACCAAGCGCGGTGCCGAGCCCAAACTTCCAACCGCGCGCCAAGTAGGCGAGAAGTGCAACTACCACGATGACGACGACAGCCGACGGGGTGGTGAAGACCCAATCGATTCCGTCGTACAGGGCCTGGTACAGGACCTTGAGAAAGTCAAAGAGCCAGTCGAGGTTGTCCTCGACCCAGGTGAGGCCGGATTCGATCCAGTCGCCAAAATTGATGCGGAAGTCCATTACTTTCCCTCCAGGCTTTCGATCGAACCCGTTTCGACGGCGGCATCCAGGGCCTCGTCAACCTCCTCGGTGGGGAGCGGGTCAAGGCGCGGGCCTTCTTGCGCCTCGGCGCCTGACGTGCCTCCGAGTGCGGCGAGCAGAGTCACGCGCGGAACCACACCGACGAGGCGATCCTTGTCGTCGATCACGCCCAGCGGCAGTTCGGATTCGATGGCGGGGATGAACAGTTCGGACAGGAACGTGCTCTGGAGAACCGCCCCATGATCGGTGCGGATGATGCTCGCCAGATCGGTCTCGCCCTTGCGCACCAGGTCGATGGCCTCACGGTCGGTGACCCAGCCAACGAGCGTGCGGTTGCGGTTGACCACATAGACGGCGGAAAGCTGCTCGTCGCGCATCGTCCTGAGTGCGCCGTGAGGGCCCGCAGAGGGATGCACGACTGCACGCGGCTTGCGCATGACCGATTCGGCGGTGAGCACGCGGGTGCGGTCCACGTCCTGAACAAACTGTTCGACGTAGTCATTCGCCGGGTCCGTGAGGATCTCCTCGGGAGTACCGATCTGTACGATGCGACCGTCGCGCATGACCGCGATGCGGTCGCCAAGGAACATGGCCTCATTGAGGTCGTGGGTGATGAAGATGATGGTCTTGCCCAGGGTCGACTGTAGTTCGAGCAGCTGCTCCTGCATCTCGCGCCTGATGAGAGGGTCGAGTGCCGAGAAGGCCTCGTCCATGAGGAGGATCGGGGTGTCTGCGGCGAGGGCGCGGGCCAGGCCAACGCGCTGCTGCATTCCACCGGACAGCTCGCTCGGGTGCTTGTCTTCCCACCCGGCGAGGCCGACCACCTGGGTGATCTCGAGGGCCTTTGCCTCGCGCTCGGCGCGCGGCATGCCCTGGATTTCGAGGCCGTAGGCGACGTTGTCGATCACGGTGCGGTGGGGGAGAAGTGCAAAGTGCTGGAACACCATCGACATGCGCTTGCGGCGAATGTCGCGCAGCTCCTTGACCGAGGCACCGGTCACCTGGTCGTCGTCGCCGATCGTCACGGTGCCCGCGGTGACCTCGTGGAGGCCGTTGAGCATGCGAATGAGCGTGGACTTGCCGGAGCCGGAGAGGCCCATGACGACGAAGATTTCGCCCGCCTTGACCTCGAAGGAGGCGTCAATGACTGCTGCGGTCGCTCCGCCGGGGAGGGCGTCGCGTGCGGTGCCGGAGCGCAACTTTCGCACGGCGGTATCCGCGTGCTTGCCAAATACTTTGAACAGGCCTTCGGCCTTCAACGCAATTGTGTCCGTCATGTGGTCCTCAAGGGGAGCGGCTCGAAAGCTTACTCACATTACGGTCGCACCTGACCACGAAGGATTCGCAGCCGTCGGACGGCAATCACGGACCCGCAGCTCCGATTGGCGGAGCCTGCGCAGCCAGGAAGAAGGCACCCTCGCATTGGAGCGAAGTACAGCGACCTGGGCTTGTCTGTATCGCCTCGGAACCGTCAAACGATTCAACAAGGCAACGTGACCACGGTAGCAAGGTATCCGACAGTCGCCTAATGTTCCTGGTAAATTGCCTAGTTTTCAGGGCTGGGCATGCGCAACATGCCCTCCTGAGCCACCGAGGCGACCAGTCGTCCGTCCTCGCTGAACACCCAGGATCCGCACATTCCGCGACCGCCCTGAGCGGACGGCGCGTCCTGCACAAAGAGGAGCCATTCGTCGGCGCGTGCGGGGCGGTGCCACCACATCGCATGGTCGAGGCTCGCGACGCCAAGACCGGGTGTGGCCCACGACATGCCATGGCGGCGCAGCGCGGGCTCGAGGATGACGTTGTCTGACCCGAACGCGATCAGGGCCTTGTGCATGAGGTCGCTTACCTCAAGGGGGCGCCGCACCCGCATCCACGCGGTCTGATACTGCTTGGGGGAGGAGTCGGGGGCGATGAAGATCGACCCCTCGACGTGGCGCACGTCGAACGGGGCCGACGTGAGCCAGAAGTCGGCGTTGGGGTGCCCCGCGTAGGGGCTGAGCACATCGATACCCGAGGGGAGGTCGTCCGGCGGCGGCACCTCGGGCATGCGCACCGAGTGCTCGGGGCCGTCCTGAGCCTCTTGGAATGACGCGATCATCGACAGGATCGGCTTGTCGCCTTGGAAGGCATGGGTGCGTCGCGCTGAGAAGGAACGCCCGTCGCGAAGCAGCTCGACCTCAAAACGGATGGGCTTGGTGGCGTCGCCTGGCCGCAAAAAGTAGCCGTGCATCGAGTGCACGATGCGTCCGTCCTCGACGGTGTACCCCGCGGCAAGCAGGGCCTGCGCGAGAACCTGTCCGCCAAAGACCCGGCCTCCGGGCATCGGCAGCGAATCGCCCTCGAACACCATCTCGTCGACCCGGCGCAGGTCGAGCGCCCCCAGTCCTGCCGCGACCGACTCATCGGCCCAAACGTCTTCTACGTGCTCCATACTCCGAGGCTACCTGTCGCGAACCGGTTGGGAACTCACTACCAGGCCGACCTCTACGTGGGGTTCTCAACGGGGATCGTCCGCCACCGGTCGCCAGGGCAGTGAGTTTTACACGGCGGGCGGGCGGGCGCAACGGCACCCAGGGCAGTGAGTTTTACACGGCGAGCGGGCGGGCGCAACGGCACCCCGGCCCGCGACGGCACCCCGGCCCGCGACGGCACCCCGGCCCGCGACGGCACCCCGGCCCGCGACGGCACCCCGGCCCGCGACGGCACCCCGGCCCGCAACGGCACCCAGGCCCGTCAGCGACCGGGAGTCGGCTCGAACGTGTTGATCATCGAATGCGCGGCGCGCTCGAGGTAGTCGAGCAGCGTGGCCTCGTGAAGAGGGGAAAGACCCGAGCCCTCGACTGCAGAGCGCATGTGAGCCATCCAGTGATCGCGGGCATCGGGATTGACGTGGAAAGGCTGATGGCGCATGCGGAGGCGCGGGTGACCGCGAAGATCGGAGTACGTCGTGGGCCCGCCCCAGTACTGCTCGAGGAACATCGTGAGGCGCTCGACCGCGCCGTCCATGTCGTGCGCGGGGTACATCGGCGCGAGGACCTCGTCGGCCGCCACGCCGTCGTAGAAGGCGCGCACGATGCGTTCAAAGGTGGGGTGGCCCCCGACCGCCTCGAAAAAGCTTTGACCCTCGGCCTGGGTGGGGCCTGCCCCCACCGCCATCCCGGGAACAGGTGCAATCGGTGCGCTGTCCTGCGGGCCGCCCTCGAACGGAAGCGTCATGAGTCGGCCTTGTTGCGCTCGACGCCTTGGCTCGCGAGGCGGTCGGCTTCAAGGTGGAGGGCCTCTCCAGGCATGGCCAGGCGGATTCCACGCTCGGCAAAAATGATGCGCATCTGGCTCCTCACCGCCCTCATGACTGTCCACTGAGTCGTGGGGTTCACATTGACCATCAGGCGCACCACGACGGCGTAGTAATCGAAGTCCTCGATGCCGGGCACCTCGGGATCGGACAGGATCGCGGCGTCGACAGCCGGGTCGGCCTTGCGTGCGGCCGCAAGCGCGTCGAACATCGCTGCGCGCGCCAGGTCAAGGTCGGTCTCGTAGTCCAACCGCACCTCGATGAGCGCGCGCGACCACAGCTGAGTCATGTTTCCCACGCGCAGGATCTCGCCATTGGGGACGTACCAGACGGTGCCGTCGAGCGAGCGGAGTCGGGTGGACCGCAGGCCCACCTCCTCGACCGTCCCCGTGGCGTCACCAAGGTCGACGATGTCGCCCACCCCGTACTGATCCTCGATCAGCATGAACATTCCGGCGAGCAAGTCCTTGACCAGAGACTGGGCGCCAAAACCTAGGGCCACGCCGACGATCCCCGCCGAGGCGATCAGCGGCGTCACGTTGAGCCCGATCAGTTGCAGCGTCATGACGCCCACCACTGTCACAAGCACCACAGCGAGCGCCGACTGTAGGACAGTGCGGATCGTCCCTGCGCGCTGCTGACGCCGCTGCTCCGCGAGCCGTTGCTCCTGAGCGGTGACCGCTGGGATCTCAATGCGTGCGCGCGCGAGCGCCTTGCGGGCCTTCCTATTGAGCGGAAGCCCGGTCGCGATGCTGCGAGTGACGGCGCGGATGAGCGCGCGTCCCAGGAACCACACGACGAGTCCGCCGAGCAGTAGAAGTGTGACACCGAGGGCCTTACCCCCGAGGGCATCGACCCACTCGGACACCGTGCGGTCCCCAATCGTGGTCTCGAATCGAACGGGACTCATGGTTTCAAGAAGACGCAGCATTGTCCCAGGGTAGTAGGCGGCGGCGGGGCCTCCCTTTTTTCGCGTGAGACCTGGCAGGATAAGGCCTATGAATGAGGTGGCGAACGAAATTGCTCCGTCCGAGGCGCTGGTAATTCTGGCGCGCGCGTGTGGGGTCGCCACGGATGTCCATCTCATTGACGGCACTCATGTGCGCTGTTCGCGGGCCGCGATCGTGGCGGCGTTGACGGCGATGGGCATGGAGTCGGATACCGACGAGGCGTGCGCTCAGTCCTTGCGTGATCTCGAGGACTACGTGTGGAAGCGCATCGTGCCGCCGGTGACCGTGATCAGGCAGGGCGCCGCGCGGGATATCCCGATTCACCTGCCCGACGGTTCTGCAGTCACCGCACTGTTGCGTTTCGAGTCGGGGGGCGAGATCCCCCTTGAGCAGATCGATGTCTACGTCCCGCCGCGCGTGGTTGACGGGGTTTCCGTGGGAAGGGCGACCTTCGCCTTGCCCGATGATCTCCCGCTCGGCTGGCACGTGGTCGAGGCGTCGTTCCCCGGCCGACGCGGGCGCGGTTACGTCGTCGTCACACCCGAGGCATTGAAGGTTTCGCCCTCAATCGAGGCCCGCAGGCCGTGGGGCTTTATGACCCAGCTGTATTCCGTGCGCTCGAAGCGTTCGTGGGGCATCGGCGACCTGGGCGACCTCGCTGACCTTTGCTCGCTCGCCAAGATTCGTGCAGGCGCCGACTTTGTCCTGATCAACCCGCTCCACGCGAACGAGGCCGTGCCTCCGCTGAGCCCGTCGCCATACCTGCCGTCGTCTCGCCGGTTCCTGGCGCCCATGTACATCCGCGTCGAGGACATCCCCGAGGTGGCGTACGTGCCTTCGCAGCAGCGCGCCGTGATCGAGTGGGAGTCTGAGCGGCCCAGCAGGCACAACAACACAGATGATCGGCTCGATAGGGATGAGAGCTGGCGCGCGAAGCTGGGTGCGCTCGAGCAGGTGTTTGCCGCGCCGCGTTCGCCAGGTAGAGAGGCCCAGTTCGAGGCCTTCTGCCTGCGTGATGGCAAGGCTCTTGAGGATTATGCGACGTGGGCGGCCATCTCCGAGGCGCACCAGGGCGAGCAGTGGCCGGACGAACTGTCGACGCCGTCATCGCCCGCAGTCGCCGAATGGCGCGAGGAACACTCGCAGCGGGTGCTCTTCCACGCGTGGATGCAATGGACCGCCGACGAGCAGGCCGCTCACGCGCAGGCAACCGCGCTCCACGCGGGTATGGAGATCGGCGTGATGACCGATCTCGCGGTCGGCGTCCACCCCTCGGGCGCCGATGCCTGGAGCCTCCACCGCGTGTTGGCTCTGGGCATGAGCGTCGGAGCGCCACCCGACGCATTCAATCCTCAGGGTCAAAACTGGTCGCAGCCGCCGTGGCAGCCGCGGGCCCTTGAGGCCGCCGCATACCTCCCGTTCCGCGACGTTGTACGCGCCTCGGTCCAGCACTCGGGTGCCGTGCGCGTCGACCACATCCTTGGCCTGTTTAGGCAGTGGTGGATTCCCGTGGGCCACGGGGCAGAGGACGGCACCTACGTCCAGTTCGATCACGAGGCGCTCATCGGCATCCTGACGCTTGAGGCGCACCGCGCGGGCGCGATTGTCATCGGCGAGGACCTGGGGACGGTCGAGCCTTGGGTGCGCGACTACCTCAAGAGCAGGGGAGTCCTAGGCACCTCGGTCATGTGGTTCGAGCGTCAAGACGGTGGCGGCTTCACTCCGCCCGAAAACTATCGACGCGAGACGCTCGCCACGGTCACCACCCATGACCTTCCCCCGACCGCGATGATGCTTGCAGGCACGCAGGTGGAGTTGCGTGCCGAGCTCGGGCTTCTGAGCGATGTTGACGCCGCTCGGGACGAGGCCTCCCGGGAGCTCGATGCCCTCAAGGGGATGCTTCTCGACCGGCAGATGATGATTCCCGATTTCGAGGACGAGGACGTGATTGCGGGGGCTCACAAGCTCGTGCTCAGTGCCTCATGCCTGCTCACGGGCGTTGCCCTGACCGACGCGGTGGGCGACATGAAGGCTCAGAACGTGCCCGGTACTTTCCAGGAATACCCGAACTGGGAGGTTCCTCTCACGGACCGTAATGGCGTGCCCGTGATGCTCGACGACCTCTTCGATCACCCACGCATGCGCCGGCTCGTCGCGGCTATGAGGGCCGCGCGGGCCTAGACGCCTGTTCGGCGTCGACCGCGCGCGTTGCTCGACCTTCGCGAGCGTTGGCGGTGCCGAGGGTTACTCGGTGACCGCCTGAGCGGCGAGAGCCCTACGCACGTCGTCGAGGCCCTCGCGAGCGATCTTGAGAAGAACCGACGAGGCGTCGGCGTTGTCTGCGAGCCACTTTTCGAGCAACTCATCGAGCCCCGGGACGCGGCCTGCGGCCCACACGGGGAACACGAGTCGTGCGACGCGGGCACCCACGAAGCCCTCGTTTGCCTCGTAGTAGCTGCGCAGGTCCGTGAGAATCGCGCCCACCAGGGGCGAGAGCAGGGCGGGATCAATCACGCGCGCAAGGCCTGCGGCGATTTCGTATTGGACGGCATTGGGAACCGGCGACGTGGGGCGCACGAGCGCGTCCCATGCGGTGCTCTTTGCCTCGAGGGTGCCGATTGCGGCCCTGGCCCCCGCGGCCCTTCGCTTGCCCGCTGCTCCAGGGTCCGCGCACAGTCGCCCGGATATTGAACCCTCGCCTGCGGCCCCAGCGGCGGTGAGACCCGCAAGCAGGTCCCACCCGAGGTCGGCGTCGATCGTGAGGCCGGCGAGGCGGCGTGCACCATCGAGGACATCGGCCAGTCGAGCGGCCTGGGCGGGAGTGGCTGCCAGGCGCGCGTAGGCCCTGAGGGTCTGAAGCTGGCGGTCGCTTCCGGGGGCGGCGTTCTGGGCTGTCGCCCACAGGCGCTCGGCGGCGGCGCTCGTGACCTCCACCACCCGCGCTGGGGGAACATAGCGGCTCAGAGCGACCGTCATGGTGCGCATGTGGGATTCGGCCGTCTCCGAGTTGGTGATCTGCGGCAGGGCCGTGAGTACCGCGTTGACGTAGCTTTCCGCCGGCAGGTGGGCGTCTCGACACATGTGCCACAGAGCGTCGAGCACGTTGGCGAGCGGCATCGCGTCGGTGAGGTCGGCCAGGTGGGCGCCCACGGTCGCGAGCGACACCTCGCCCAGGTGAGCCTTCGCGTAGGTGCGATCGCCGTCGTTGATGAGGAGCAGATCGGGGTGGGCCCTGCCCGCAACCTCGGGGATTCCGGTGAGGGGGCCGTCGATATGCGCATCGACCGACCAGGTCCGTTCGAACGCTCCGGCGGAGTGGGTGTAGCCCGCGATCGTGATGTGGTGCGGACGGTGGACGGGGAAGGCCGCGGGGACGCCCTCGGCCACCGCGAATGAGGTGATGGTGCCATCGAGGTCGGTGTCGATCACGGGGCGCAGCGTCGTCACTCCCGGCGTCTGTAGCCACGCGGTGGCCCAGGCATCGAGCGGGCGGCCCGCCGCTGTCTCCACCTCGGTCAAGAACTCCGCGAGGGACGCGTTGCCGAAGGCGTACTTCTTGAGGTAACTCGCTACCCCGGCGAAGAACGCGTCCTCGCCCACGTAGGCCGCGAGCTGCTTGAGAGCCGATGCACCCTTCGCGTAGGTGATCATGTCAAACGCGCTGACGGTCGCCTCGGTGTCGGGGACCTCGGTGACGATCGCGTGGGTGGTGGGGAGCTGGTCCTGGATGTATGCGACCGACTTGCGGCCCGCGCCAAACGTGACCCAGGCATCTTTCCACTCGGTGGTCTGCTCCGTGGCCCACGTACCCACAAACTCGGCGAAGGACTCGTTGAGCCACAGGTCGTCCCACCAGCGCATCGTCACCAAGTTGCCGAACCACATGTGGCTGAGTTCGTGGAGCTGGACGTTGCGACGGCTTTCACGAATCGCGTCGGTGGGGCGCGATCGGAACAGGAGGCGGTCCTCCGAGAAGGTCACGCAGCCCACGTTTTCCATCGCGCCCAGGTTGTATTCGGGGACGAACACCTGGTCGTACTTGTCGTACGGGTACTCGGTGTCGAACATCCGCTCGTAGAGCTCCATGCCGCCCTGGACGGTCGCGATCATCTCGTCGGCGTCGAGGTGAGCCTTGAGGTTCTTGCGGCCGTAGACGCGCGCGGTGAGCGGGCCCTTGCGGCTCGTGATCGTGCCCTCTTCGAACGCGTACGGGCCCGCAACGACAACGGCCACATAGGTGGGGAGCGGCGCCGTCGTGGGGAACACCCACAGGTTGGCCGATGCGTCGGTTGCCGTGCCGGGGACGGGCTCGGGTGTGGGCGTGGGGGAGTTCGAGACCACGACCCAGTGCGCGGGAGCGATCACGGCGGTGGAGAAAGTGGCCCTGATGTCGGGCTGGTCAAAGCAGGCGAATGCCGCACGCGCGTCGTTCGCTGCGAACTGGCTGTAGAGGTACGTCTCGCCGTCCTCGGGATCCACGAAGCGATGGATTCCCTGGCCGTCGGTGTGATACGCATACTCGGCGTCGATCGTGAGTGTGTTGCGTGGCGCCAGGCCGGTCAGCTCGATCCGTCCGTCGACAAGTGCGGTCGTGGGGTCCAGGGCTGTGCCGTTGAGCTCGATGCGGCTCGCGGCGATGGCCGCGCATTCGATGAACGTCTCCGCGCTCTCCACCGCGTCAAAACTGACTGTGGTGGATGCCAAGAAACTGTCTCCGGGAGCAGTGAAGTCCCAGGTGATTTGGTAGGCAACGGCGGATACGAGTGACGCACGCTCGATCGCCTCGGGCTTGGTGAGATTCATGCCAGGCATAGTTCGAGTTTGGCACGGTGCGAGAGGGCGTTTGACCGGTTCACATCACGGTTGAGAAACGACGCGGGCGGATTGCGGAGTCGCTGACCCCCACGTGGGCAATTGGCGTGATTTGTACCGCTCTGGAACCCCGGTGGGTCGCTGGTGGCTCGTTTCGTACCGGTCGAGCGGGCAGCAGGTGGCGGTGGTGGTGGTTGCGGTGGTGAGGCGCGAATGTGGAACGGAGTGCGCCATTGGCGGATGGTTTGACCTGGATACCGGCAGAGATCAGGCCACCGCTGAGGAGGAGTGGCCCCAGAAGTGCCTCAGCTGTGGCTCCAACCCAAGCGGGCGCGGCGCTAGCCTGAGCGGGTGATCAATGGGTTGGACGGCGTCGACGTCGGCATCATGGCCGCGGCGGGTGTGGCGGTGCTCATCGGCGTGCTTTATGCATTGTTGCGGGGCAATCGCGGCGACCCGCTCGAGCGTCTGGCCGCCTGGGCGCAAGGGCGACGGCTTGAATACGTCGCGCCCCCGGGCGATGCGGTTCTCGCCACGTTCGTGGGCGAGGTCGACGGAATGCGGGTGGCCGTCGAGGTCACCCGCGTGGCGCGCGGTTTTGGTGTGGACCTGCCGACACGGCTGACGACGGTGACGGTCGGTGGGGGGGATCCAGCCCCCGCCGGTATGCCCGTGAGCGAGCCGGTCTGTGCACTGCAGCCGGCCGAGTGGGTCTTGGACCGTGACGGCCTGGAGGTTGGTGCGGCCCTGCCGAGTGGCGATGAGCGCTTCGACCAGCGGTGGTCGGCCCGTGGTGCGGACGCCGAGGCCGTGTCTCAGGTTCTGTCGCCCGCAGTGCGCGCACGCCTGATGGAGTCCGATGCCGAGGGCCTGATCGTCGAAGTGAGGCGGGGGAGCGTCACGATCCCGATGCCTGGAGTGTGTGCCGATGCCCGGCAGCTTGACCGGCGACTGACGCTCGCCATGAACCTACACACCGCACTCGTGGCTTGATTTGTACCGTGTGCCGGGGGTAGTCGGGTCCTGGTGGCTTGATCCGTACCGGTCCCGCGAAACGGGCGGTACGGATCAAGCCATTACCTCGCAGTGGAGGCTCAAAACCGGTACGTATTGAGCCACTGCGGGGGCGGATTACTCGACTACTGACTCCCAGTCGGCAGAGGCGTCGGCCGCCTGAGCCTTGAGTGCGCGGCGCACGTTGTCGTGGCCCTCGATCACCATGCGCTTGAGGGCGTCGTGTGCGTCCTCATTGGCGGCGAGCCAGGCCTCGGCCTTCGCCTGCAGGTCGGGGACACGGCCCGCGTGCTGCGACGGGTAGAGGCCCTCGATCAGGTTGGCCGCCATCTCGTTGGTCTTGTCCGCATAGACGCGGCGCAGCATCGAGAAGTACTCGTCAACATAGGGCTCGAGCAGGTCGGTGTCGTGCACGTGGTTGAAGCCGCCCGTGGTCTCCGACTGGAGGGTGTTGGGCAGGTCCTTGCCTTCGGGTGCGTTGATCAGGGCTTCCCATGCGGCCTTCTTGGCTGCGGCGGTGGGGATGGTGGCACGCGCGTTGGCCGCGTGACGCTCGCCCGAGGCGGTCGCGTCCTTGGTCAACTGCAGCTCGATCGCGACCTCGGTGGCCCTGCCACCCGCAACGAGCGAGATCAGCAGGTCCCACGCCAGCTCGGTGTCGATGGGTAGGCCATCGAGGTGGAGCTTCTCGTCGGCGAGCGACTGGACGATGTCGAGCTGAGCCTCGGTCGAGGCGATCGCCGCGAACGCGCGCAGGAACTGAAGCTGGTTGTCGCTCCCTGACTCCGCCGCGAGCGTGAGGGCCCACAGGGCGTCGGCCGCATGTTCGGTGGCGGCGTCAGCGGACGTGGGTGCCACATAGAAGCCCAGCGCCGTCTGCAGCTGGCGAAGGAGCATCAGCGTGACGGTGGATTCCTTCTCTGCGCCGATGTTGTTCAGCACCAGGTCGATGTAGGCGCGGGCCGCCATCTCCCCGTCGCGCGTCATGTCCCATGCAGCGGCGAACACCATCGAGCGTGGGAACGACGGCAACGTGGACACGTGCTCGATTGCGGTGGCGAGCGAGGCCTCGTCGAGGCGAACCTTGGCGTACGCGAGGTCGTCGTCGTTCACCAGGATGAGGGCGGGGCGGTTCTTGCCTGACAGCTCGGGGATCTCCGTGAGAGCGCCATCGATGTCGGTCTCCACGAGGAAGGTCTGCTTGAGCGTGCCGTCCACCAGGTCGTAGCCGCCGATGCGGAGGCGGTGAGGGCGCTGCGTGGGCCACTCGGCGGGGGTCTCCTGGGCCACGGCGAAGCGCGTGAGGGCCCCGTCGATGTCCGTCTCGATCACCGGGCGCAGCGTGGTGACGCCGGCCTTCTGCAGCCACACGTCGGACCAGGCCGAGAGGTCGCGGCCCGATGCCTTCTCGAGCTCGACCAAGAGGTCGTTGAGGGTCGCGTTGGCGTGGTGGTGCTTGCGCATGTATTCGGCGACGCCCTCGAAGAACGCGTCCTGACCCACCCATGCGACCATCTGGCGCAGTACTGAGGCGCCCTTGGCATAGGTGATGCCGTCAAAGTTGACCTCGACGTCTTCGAGGTCACGGATGTTCGCCATGATCGGGTGCGTGGACGGGAGCTGGTCCTGGCGGTACGCCCATGACTTCTCGAGCGAGTTAAAGGTGACCCAGGCGTTCGTGTATTCCGTGGCCTCTGCGGCCGCGAGCGTCGACATGAACTCGGCGAAGGACTCGTTGAGCCACAGGTCGTTCCACCACTTCATGGTGACCAGGTCGCCAAACCACATGTGCGCGAGCTCGTGCAGCACGGTGATGGCGCGGCGCTCGATGCGGGCCTCCGCGGTCTTGGAGCGGAACACGTATTCCTCGAGGAACGTGACGCAGCCCGCGTTCTCCATCGCACCCGCGTTGAACTCGGGGACAAAGATCTGGTCGTACTTCTCGTACGGGTAGTCCGTCTTGAACTTGTCCTCGTAGAACGTGAAGCCCTGCTGGGTGGTCTTCAGGATGACGTCGGCGTCCAGGTACGGCGCGAGGCCCTTGCGGCAGTACACGTTGGCCTGCAGGGTGCCTTGGTTGGACTCGACCGTGCCCTGGACCTCGTGGTACGGCCCGGCGACAATCGCGGTCACGTAGCAGGGGAGGCGCGTGGTGGGGGAGAACGTCCAGCGCGCGACGCCGCGGGCCTTGCCGGCGAGGGTGATGGCCGCGCCGTCGACCGACGTGATGGTCGAGGGGCTGTTGGACAGCACATGCCAGTGGCTGGGGGCCGTGACGGTGAACTGGAAGCTGGCCTTAAGGTCGGGCTGCTCGAACACCGCGTAGACGCGGCGCGTGTCGGCCACCTCGAACTGGCTGTAGAGGTAGACCTCTCCGTCCTCGGGGTCCACAAAGCGATGCAGGCCCTCGCCGGTGTTCATGTAGGCGCAGTCGGCCACCACGGTGAGGGAGTTGGTCGCCTGGAGGTTGGGCAGGGCGATGCGGCTGTCCGCGAAGTGCGTCGCGGGGTCGAGCGACTCGCCGTTGAGCGTGATGCTCAGCACCTTGGGGGCGATCAGGTCGATGAAGGTCGACTCGCCCGGCGTGGCCGTGAAGGCGACGGTGGAGGTCGAGCGGAAGGTGGCCTCGGAGGTGGTGAGGTCCAGCTCGACGGTGTAGGTCTCTGTAGAGACGACAGCTGCGCGGGCCTCGGCCTCAACGCGCGTCAGATTAGTTCCTGGCATAGGAGCGATTCTGTCACGGAGCGCCGACGCGGGGAGCGAGATGTGGGCGCGGCTGCCGGACCTGCGCTCGCGCATTCCTACGTGTACCTTGAGAAACAGATGGTGTGAACCACGATCAAGCAACGGGGGGCAGCGATGAGGCTGAAACGGCGTGTCGCGGCTGTGGTCGTGATTCTTGCTCTAGCGGGGTGCGCAACGGAACCTGCGGGAGCCACGGATGAGCGGGTCGCGAACTGGAAAGCACTGGCCCAGGAGACCATTCCTGCCGCTTCAGAGGTGACTGTCGAGTCCGGTACCGTCCCGTGTCCTGAGCGTTCTTGCCTTGTGATTACCGTCACCATGGAACTCGCGACCTTCGCAGATTTGGCAGGGAGCGAGCAGGTGATCCTCGACTTCCGAAAGGCCGTTTTGGACGAGGAGCCGGATGCGCTTCTCTTCACCAACGCGAGGACCTCGGATGCCGTCGCGAACGAAGCAGAAATCAGCTCGCAGCTGACTCGCGGTGTATCCGGTGTCGCAAGTGCCACCGTCAGCATCGGCGCGTCCTACTTCGATTTCGGACAGGACATGTCGACGTCGGGCGACCTCCAGGTATATGTTGACGACACGTCGGTACTGAGCCCGAGTTGGCTCGATGAGGTCGCCAACATCGCGCACGAGGGCCTGGCGGGCATCGACGCCGAGATTGGAACCATTTCGGTGTTGCCCGCGTCGGCCATCAACCTCAAATACTCTGATCCGATGTTCGCCCAGGCTGTGATCCCGTTGGATGAACAGCAGGCCTTCAAAGACTCCGGGGCGGACAGCCGTTGCGTTCGTACCGATTCGTGGGGGTTCGACTTGAACTCGCCCACTGTGTATGTCTATCCCAAAGGCGAACAGCCCGGTCCGATGTGTCCCTAGTGCCGAGGGATAGCGGAGGCGGGAGCAAGGCATTGCGTCCGAACGGCAGAGATGTGCTGTCCCATACCGAACTCGACGGCCTCGTCCACAACCCCCTCGTCGCTGGAAGGCGCCCGCACGCTCCATCGAGATGAATCCGGTGGCCAACGTGGTGACGAGCTGCGCGGCACGGGGAGCGCTGCCTTTCACCCGCCGGCCCCAATGGTCACCACCGTCACGTCGGGATAGTGCGCATGGAGTGACAGATTGAGGTAGTCGGGCGCGCCGAGGGGGATCACCATTTGGGACGTGGAGTAAATCTCGGTGCGGCCCCGCACCATCCAGGACTGGCGGCCGAGGGGGGAATCGCGATGGGTGCGCGGGGTGCGACGGCAGCGGGGGCTGCGGCCGACGCCGTGTTGCTGAGGGACTCGCTCGCGGCGAGGGCCCGTCCTTGGGGCGGCCAGGGGTTCATCGTCGTGTGCCTGGTCCCAGGATCGCTCGCACGGGCAGCGCCATACTGAAGGCATGGCATATGTCGCACGTCTGATCAAGCGTTATCCAGCGGTCATGCTCACGATAGGCATCGGAATTCTCGTCGCCGCAGTGTCGCTCTCGGGCGCGGACACGGCCGGTCGCTGGATCGCCACCGTCTACGTGGCGCTCTTCGTGGCATGGACCTCGGTAGGCATGATCCGCGATGTGATGCGCGGGCATTTTGGTCTGGACATCCTCGCGGTGATGGCGATGATCGCCACGCTTGCCGTGGGCGAGTACATCGCAGCACTGATCGTGGTGCTCATGCTCGCGGGCGGAGGCGCGCTCGAGGACGTTGCGGCTCACAGGGCGCGACGCGACCTCAGCGCACTCCTGGACAGGTCCCCGCGCTTGGCGCATGTGGTTGACGGTTCGGGCGAGATTCACGATGTCCCCGTCGAGGAGGTCGCGGTAGGTGACACGATCCTGGTGCGCCCCTCCGAGATCGTTCCGGTCGACGGCGAGCTCGTCACTGACGAGGCAGAGTTTGACGAGTCGTCGCTCACGGGCGAGAGCCTCCCCGTGACGCGCAAGGCGGGCGACGAGATCATGTCGGGCTCGATCAACAGCACTCGCGCCGTCCACATGCGCGCCACACGCGTGAGCGCGGACAGCCAGTTCCAGCAGATCGTCGCGCTCGTCAAGGAATCCGAGGACGCGAAGGCGCCCGTGGTGCGCCTCGCCGATCGATTCGCGATCCCCTTCACCGGGGTTTCGCTCGCGATCGCGGGGGTCGCGTGGGCCGTGTCGGGCGAGCCGACGCGGTTCGCGGAGGTCCTGGTGCTCGCGACGCCGTGCCCGCTGCTGATCGCGGCGCCGGTGGCCTTCTTGGGTGGGATATCGCGCGCGTCAAAGGCAGGTGTCATCGTTAAGGGCGGCGTGGTGCTCGAGCAGATGGCTCGCATCCGGTCCGCAACCTTCGACAAGACGGGCACCCTGACTCAGGGGCAACCGCGGCTCGTTGATGTGAGGGCAGCAAGCGGTTTTGACGAGGCAGAGTTGCTCACCGCCGCAGCGTCGGCCGAGCAGTACTCGAGCCACGTCCTGGCCGCGGGCGTGCTTGCCGCCGCCAAGGAGCGCGGACTCGCCCTGTCGCCGACGGTCGACGCGAGCGAAGAGGCAACGAACGGGGTCACTGCGGTGGTGGATGGCCGCACCGTCGTCGTGGGCAAGCCCGCGTATGTTGCGTCCCTTGTCCCTGACGTCACCACCGCTTCACTCGAGCCGGGCCACGCCGCGGCGTACGTCGCGATCGATGGGTGCTTCGCGGGGACGCTCATTCTGGCCGACGAGGTGCGTCCCGAGTCGGCAGATGTCGTGTCGTGGCTCAAGGGAGTGGGCGTGACGCGCATCGCGATGCTCACCGGTGATGCCGAGACCACGGCGAACTCGATCGCAAGCGCCGTGGGAATTACTGAGGTGCACGCCAACCTTTTGCCCGCGGACAAGGTGCGCATCGCGACGGAAATGCAGCCGCGTCCGTTGCTCATGGTGGGTGACGGAGTGAACGACGCTCCGGTGCTCGCGGCGGCCGAGGTAGGAATCGCGATGGGTGCGCGGGGCGCGACGGCAGCGGGGGATGCGGCCGACGCCGTGTTGCTGAGGGACTCGCTCGAGGCGGTGGCAGACGTGGTCAACATCGGGCGGCACACGCTCCGGGTGGCTCTCACGGCCATCTGGATTGGCATCGCGCTCAGCGTGGGCCTGATGCTTGTCGCGACGACGGGCGTCATCCCTGCCGTTGCGGGGGCGCTCACCCAGGAGGTGGTCGACCTCGCAACCATTCTGTATGCGCTGCGCGCTCTCCGTCCGCCCGCGATACGGCACCCGGCGGAAGGTCGGACGGCTGCCGTTGAGGCGCTCGCGTAGCATCGGCGACATGAGCGAGAGCGCGGGGCCCATGGTTCTCGGTGACTCTGTGATCAGGCTCGTCAGCCAGCCCGACCGCCTCAAGGTCCCGCGGTCCACGCGCGTGCGATATCAGGTCGGCTTCGCGTGGGACGGGCTGGCACTCGCGGCCGCGCTGGGTCTTGTGGTGGCGGGCATGGTGGTGGGTGCCGGTTGGGGTTTTCTCCTGTACCTCGGGGCGTCCATCCTGGGCATGGCCGCGATCATCGGGCTGGCGTTGGGGAGACATAACTTCCGGCCGCTGAACCTCGTGGAGCGTCGTCGTGTGCCCCTGCTGTGGGGTCGGGTTCGCGACGGGATGGTGGTGTTGATGCCGGGGCCGCGGGTCAAGCGCTCGCGGAATCTGAACATCGTGCCGGGCGAGGCTGTCACCGTTGACGTGGCGCCGGACCGCAGCCGGGTCGTGTTCGGGGTGGTGGTGGCCCTGAGGTGGACCCTCACGAGTGGTGGGCGCTCGACGAGCTTTCGCACCTATTTTGAGCCGGACGTGGCCTTCTTCGACGAGGTGGAAACGGCGCTTGCGGGCATCGGCGTTCGCCCGGTGTTCTCTTACCAGCTGCTTTCGCACTCGTTCTCCTCGGCGGACAAATAGCGGCCGTCCGGAATGCGGGCGGTGCGCATCAGCGGCATTTGGGTGTCGCGCGGAACGGCCTTGGTCGTGCCAACGAGCCTGGCTAGGGTTGTGGGATGCGCCCTCCCGAGTGTGATGTCTGCGGCGAACGGGCCGCGCGCGACGGCCTGATCGATTGCCTGCCCACCGAGGCGAGCGCCGCATTCCGCGTGCGCGCGCAGCAGACGGGCTTCGTGGGCCATCCTCCTGACACGGGCTGGTTCTGCGCCACCCACGCGCCGCGTGCCCGCGAGCTGGCTCCTACGCACCGTCGGGGCGACATCATCGGTCAACTGCGCACGGCCGACGCGCCTCCGGGCACGCCCGACCAGCCCGAGCCGGCGCGCAACATCACCCAGGACTTCCCCTGGGCAGGCTCGCTGCACGACCTCCATCGCGCACTGAACGGCGCCCTCCCCACTGTCCTGGAGCACGTGGGGCTGGCCGGAGTGGAAATCGAGGAGCACACCAAGCGCACCTGGCATCCGATGGACGGTTCGCACGCACCCGACTGCCCCTTCGTGGAGACATTCGTGCGCGAGGTCCGGAGCGGTGACCTGTGGGTATGCCTCGAAAAGGAGGTGGCGTTCTGGAATGAGAACGATGCGGCGCGCGCCTCGGTGCGGCTCGACGTGGTGCGGGCGGGTGAACGTGAGCTGCTGGTGAGCGCGTGGAGCCCCGTGTCGGGCGCGCCGTACAACGTGCTGGAGACGAGGCTCAAGGGTGAGGTGCCGCAGGGCCTTGCCGAGGCCCTTGCGGCGGGTGGGGCGTCCGCCTAGTTCGTGGTTCGGTGTGGGGGCCACGCCACTCGAAACTGCCGCCCCATAGCGTCGTCCCGATCGACCTGGACGACGTTCATGGCCTGCAATGAGCTACGGCTCACATGAGCGACAGGTTCGTCACAACGTTGTCCACAGATGTTTCTCGCCGCCCCGCGTCGCGTGTGTGAGATCGATACGTTCGCTGTATGCCATACGAACCCACCTTCAGGCGTCGGGTGTCCGTGACGCTTTTCAGGGCCGGCGCGTCCGTCGTCGCTTTCGATCTCGCGCTTGTCGCGGCGGGCGCGCGACACGGCTACCTCGCAGGCATCGACCCCATGGGATTGATGTACATGCTCAGCATGATGTGGCAGTGGGCGGCTCTCGTTCCATTGGCGTGGGCTGTTCTCGGCGGCGCCGTGATTGACCACAAGTTCGCTCGGAGGGGCCCGTGGTGGCCGCTGCTCGTGCACCCGCTGGGGCTGTTCGCCATGGGCCTGTTCATGGCGCTCGTGGTGGGAATCATCGAAACAGTGAAACAGGGGGTGCCCTATCCGCTCCTCGCCATCTTCTATGCGTTGCCGATTCCGTTCCTGGGCGTCGCAAGTGTGTTGGCCATGTGGTTGATTCCGGGATCATTCCCCGCGTATGTGCCCCGGAAAGCTGGCCTCGGAGTTCGACGCGACTGATTCGCCAGCGTCAGGTCCTCTGCCCCGTTGTCGGTATGTGTCAGCCGCTCTTGCCTCAGGAGAGTTTGCCGACGGCGTCGCGCAGCAGTTGTTCAGCCGCCGAGCCGCGTGGCACGGGAAGCGCTTGCTTCCACTTGCCCGCGCCGATGGTTGCCACGACCACGTCGGCATAGAGCGGGTGGGGCGCCAGCTCGAGGCGGTCGGGGGCGCTCAAGGGGATCACCAGGTGTGACCTGGAGTAGTTCGGGACGCGGCCCCGCAGGAGCCAGGCATGCCGCCCAAAAATACCCATCGCGGCGTCGTCCGCCGCGAACAATGCGCCATGCAGCGTCATCGGCGATATCGCGTGCTTCAGGCGTTGAACGGCGCCCTGGAGGCCCTCGCCGCTCAGGCTCAAGCGCCTGCTCCCGTGAGCCGCCCATACCGAGAGGTGTGGGTTGGCGATGTGGGCCTCAAGGAAGGCGGTGGCCAGGAAGGGGTCGACGGTTCCTCGCTGCTGTGCCATGGCAGGCCTGGCAAGTGGAGCTCCTGCGGCGAGTAGCGCCGAGCCGACGGTGCTCGCGGGCCCCGTACCACTCGACTGCCTGAGCAGGCCAACCATGTTGGTCACCACGTCGACCGCCGCCCCGTGGTACGCGATCTTGACGGGGGTCCCCTCGGACGTCGAGACCGACAGTCGGCCATCCAGCAGGTTGAGTGCGTCGCGGATGGCCACCACGTCGGACAACTGAACGGTGACGACGTGATACCCCCTGCCATGGCCCATATCGGTGGCGGGACTGCCCTCGATCGAGGGCCTGCCCAGGCGGCGGCTGAGGACGGTGAGCTCTTCCTGTCCCAGCATGATCACGTGGTCGTACAGGTCCATCTCAGGCGTGGCGTTCCTGCGCGTGATGTTGCGCGGCACTTTCAGTACGAGGCGCTCGACGCCGAAGTCGATCGGGTAGTCGCGATAGAGGCGCGGCAGATCCTCTCGTTGCGTGACCTTGTCGATCCAGGGCCCAAACCGGTCGTACTCGCTACCTAGCGCGAAGGCGTTTTTCATGACAACTTCCTTTCGGGGTTGTTCGAAGCCGCGGCGGTCTCTGGGGTGCGCGACGGCAGGCGGGGGCAACCACGAGGTGATGAGAAAGGAGCAACGTGGCGTGTGAGCGTCCCCGCAGCGCGCCTTGCTCCTCGTCGCTGAGGGACCGAGAGAATTCACCCTCGTGGGCCATGCTTTCACCCTAGTACTGAAGCCTTTTTGGTGCCGAGTGACCCCTAGCGAGGCCGGGCGGTGCCGCCGCCCCTAGTTCGCGAGCGTCAGAATCTCCGCCCCATCGTCGGTGATCGCGATGGTGTGTTCGCTGTGTGCGGTGCGGCAACCGGTCGCGCTGCGGAGGGTCCATCCGTCGGCGTCGGTGATGAGCTCGTCGGTATCCACCATGACCCACGGCTCAATCGCGAGTAGCAGGCCCGGGCGCAACTTGTAGCCCCGGTGGGGGCGCCCGGTGTTGGGTACGTGCGGGTCCTGGTGCATCGTCGTGCCAATGCCGTGGCCGCCAAAGTCGCCGTTGATGGGATAGCCCGCGCCGCTCAGAACCTCGCCGACGGCGTGTGAGATATCGCCGATGCGGGCGCCTGGCCCCGCGACCGCAATCCCCGCCGCGAGCGCGCGCTGAGTGGTCTCGATCATCTTGACGCTCTCGGCGGGCCGTGACTCGCCCACGATAAAGCTGATCGCGGAGTCCGAGGCGACGCCGTCCTTGAGGAACGCGAGGTCGAGGCTCAGGAGGTCGCCGTCGACGAGCGTGTAGTCGCGGGGGAGTCCATGCAGCACCGCGTCGTTCACGGACGTGCAGATGTAGTGGCCGAAGGGTCCGTCGCCGAACGAGGGCGCGTAGTCGACGTAGCAGGACACCGCCCCGGCCGCGTTGATCATGTCCTTGGTCCACTGGTCGATCTCCAGCAGGTTGGTGCCCACCTTGGTGCGTTCCTTCATGGTCTGCAGCACGTGGCCAACCAGTTTGCCTGTGGCCTTGGCGCGAACCAGCTGGGACGGGTTGAGGATCTCGATCATGTGAAGCCTTTCGGGCACAGCCTTGTGGGTGGAGTGGTGTGTGGAGTCGTGTGTGGTGTCGTGTGTGGTGTCGGTGATGCGCTGCCAATAACTATACCGGCCAAATAATCCCGGTACTATAATTGGCATCATGGTCAGACTGCCTCTCACTCCCGCCGACGTCGAACGCGGACAGCGCCTCGGCGCCCTCCTTCGTCGCGCCAGGGGAGAGCGCCCGATGCTTCAAACCGCGCTCGACGCGGGGGTGTCGCCCGAGACTCTTCGCAAGATCGAGACGGGACGCATCGCGACCCCGGCTTTTTCCACGATCGCTGCCATCGCCGGCGTGCTTGGGCTGTCGCTCGATGCGGTGTGGGCCGAGATCGAACCGCCCGTGGGTGGGGCGGGGCTGATCGGCCCCGATCGCGTCGCGGGTGAACGGCTGGCTTCCTAGCGCGCTGTGGGTGAGACGTGCGTTGGTAAGCCGTGCGGCGTGTGCGTTAGTCGCGCGCCGCGAGCGTCGGCAACACGTGGTGCTCGAGCATCGGCGCCAAGTCGTCGGGGAGCGGCTGTGACGGGTCGAGCCATCTCAACTCCGCGATCTCAGCGGCGGCGGCCGGTTCGCCCTCGAGCGGGTGCGTGAACACCGAGCTGTGGAGCGAGTGGCCGGGCTCGTTGGCCGCGTCTCCCAGGAACACGCCCAGTGGGGCGAGCCGGGCAGGGCTGAGCTCGAGGCCGAGTTCCTCGGCACATTCCCTGATCGCGGTCTGGGCGGCCGTTTCGCCTCGCTCGCGCTTGCCCCCCGGGAGCATAAAGCGGTGCGTGCCCGCCTTGCGGACCGTGAGGATGCGGCCCCTGTCATCACGAAATACGACGGCGCTGACGACGATGTCGGGGGTGAGGGGTGAGGCGTCGGGAGTCATGGGGCCATGGTTCCACGCCGGGCGGGGCTGGGCCCACTCTGAGTAACGCCGCAAATTACTCTCTAGGCACGGGACCTAAGGCCCGATACGTTGAGCCCACCTGACCTGAGAGGGGCTCCATGATGAGGACCCGCACGCTTTCGTTGGCCTTCGCCACGTCCGTCATAGCGCTCGCTCTCGCCGCGTGTAGCGCCGACGGCGATCCTGGGAGCGTGGACGAGGCCGCCGCGCCGGGCCGGGCATCGACCGAGACTGTGTCCGAGGTGTCCACGCCGGAAGCCGAGGCGGATAGCCGCCCCACCGACGACTCCATGACGATCCACCCTTGCCTCCTCACGGGGGACGAGGTGGCGGGCGTGCTGGGCGGCACTTATGACGACGGCGTCCTCAACACGGAGCTCTCGGGGTTTCCCAATTACATCTGTGACTACACCAACACCGACACGGGTGTCGCGACGGTTGCCGTGACGGCGATCATGCCTCGCGGCTTCAGCGCCGAGCAGCAGCGTCCCGGATACGAGGAGGTCTACGACGACGTGGTCGACGCGACGTTGACCGGCGCGGACTACGCCTTCACGGCGGGAGCTGGAACGATCGTCGCCGCCCAGGTGGGGGAATACACCATCTTTGTAGGGAACGTCGCGAACGGAGACAGCGACCCTGCCGGCAACACCCTTCGCCTTGCGCAGATTGCCGTGGGCAACGTATGAGCGTCCGTGGACCCGCAAGGGCGTCGGCCCGCGTGTGGGTGGCGGCTGGCTTGATGGCTGTGGTGCTCTCGGCGTGTAGTGCCGAGAATGGCGACGGGGGCGAGGCGGCTGTGAACGGCGTCGCGGTCGGCGAATCCACGGAAGGCGACGCTGCGCAGTCGGCCTCGGACGCGTCGGCCGAACCGGAATCCGATGAGGCTGACACGGATGCCGGCGCGGATGCGGACGACTCGGGTGCGATGCCCGATCCGTGTGCGCTGCTCAGCCCGCCGGAGATCGAGTCCGCAGCCGGGTTTGTTGTGGGTGACGGAGCGGCCGACGCTGACCGCCAGCCCGACACTAAGGTGTTGTGCGAGTGGACGCAGACGGGTGGCGAGGGCTTTGTTGCTATTGCTGTCGCTCCCGGCTCCCGCGTGCCCTTTGGGGAAGGCGAGACCGTGGTGGGCACCACCGTCGCGATCGACATCCCGGGCGCGAGCGAGGCCTTCCGCCTCGTGACGTACGGCTCGGTGGCGATGAGGGTGGACGGCGACGACATCGTGGTGTCGTCGGCCGGGTCGACGAGTAGCGAGAGCGCCGACGTAACTTTCGCGCTCGCGACGCTCGTGGCGTCTCGATACGGCGGCTAGTTCACGGCCGCGCGGGGCTTCCCTATCGAATGGCCGTTTGCCCGCGTTGGATGTCAGTGGGTGGTGATTGACTGTCTTTATGACGTTGGTTACCGATCCTGTGCGCACCGCGGCCGCAGCCGTGTGTGCACGCGATGGTGTGGATCTGGTGGGGCTAGCGCGTGCGGAATTGTTGGAGTTGTCACGCGACTTGGTGGGGTTGCGGCGGGAAACGGATGTGGTGTTGGCGCAGGTGGCCGCGGAGATTGATCGGTGTTCGGCGGCCGATGACGGCGCTGCGGGTGTGGCTGCCAGGGAGGGCTTTCGCTCGACGGGGGAGCTGATCGCCCGCGCGACGGGCGGCAGCGTCGCGGACGCGCGTCGGCTGGTCGCGGTGGGGTCGTTGATGGCCGATGCTGACGCTGCTGCCGAGTTCGCCACCGAGGCCGCAGCCTGCGCCGATGTTTCCTCTCCCAGCGGTGTCGGCGCCGGGGTGAGTCCGTTGGGTCGACTGCGTGCAGGTCTGGCCGAAGCGGTTCGCGCGAGAGCGTTGTCGGTGGACGGTGCCGCGGCGTTTGCGTCGGCGTTGGCGGGGCTGCCGGACACCGAGGCGACGCGGGATGTGTTCGCGCGGGCCCTCGCGAAGACCCAGGGCTTGGCGCTCCATGAGGTGCGCAAGCTGGTGTGGAGGGCGCAGGCGCTCGCGGACCCTGCAGCGTGGGAGCAGCGGGAGGAGCGTCAGTATTCGGAGCGTTCCGCGAGTTTGAGGGACGATGCCGACGGCATGGTCACCCTGATTGCGCGCCTCGCACCTCTGGACGCCGCGCCCGTGCGTGCCGTCCTTGATGCGAACGTGCGTTGGGCGATGCAGCGGCGGCGGGACGATCCTGGCTCGGAGGCGCGCACCCCGTGGCAAATGCGTGCCGACATCCTGGTGGACCTGTGCCGTCATGCCCTCGACTGCGATCAGCCCACGGGCGGAGTCAAGACCACCGTGGTGGTGCGCATGACGCGTGCGGAGCTTGAGGCGGGGTTGGGTGTGGGGGAGGTCGATGGGCTGGCGCAGCCTGTGAGCGCGGCGGCCCTGCGACGGGCAGCGGCTGATGCCGAGGTGATTCCCGTCATCCTGGGTGGCGACTCGGAGGTCCTCGACTGGGGTCGGGCGCGGAGGCTCTTCACCCCTGCCCAGCGTTTGGCGTTGGTCGAGCGCGACGGTGGGTGCGCGTGGTGCAACGCGCCGCCGTCGTGGTGCGAGGCGCACCACATCAGATGGTGGGAACGAGACGCGGGGCCCACGGACTTGAGCAACGGCGTGCTTCTGTGCACGCGATGTCACCACCGCATTCATCGCGACGGCTGGGGGATTGACGTGCGTCGCGGCGGTGTGTCCCAAACCAGGGTGGTGAGTGGCCGTGCGTCGGCAAGCGATGTGCGCAGCGTTGGTGCGGGTGCGGGTGCGGGTGCGGGTGCGGGTGCGGGTGCGGGTGCGGGTGCGGACGGCGTGGTGTGGTTTACGCCGCCGCAGTCCGTCGACCCCAAGAGGATCCCGCGTCCCGGCGGGCGGCACCGTTTCGATATCGCTGCCTGAGTCCTGGAACCTTGATGCTTGTCCCGCTGAGCCCGCTGAGCCCGCTGAGCCCGCTGAGCCCGCTGAGCCCGCTGAGCCCGCTGAGCCCGCTGAGCCCGCCGGGTCCGCCGGGTCCGCCGGGTCCGGCAAGCCGGGTGCTTGCCCTCGGACTGCTCGAGCCTTAGCCCTCGGCCTGTGCTGTGTCGACCGCCTCGACCACGTCGGCGTCAAAGCTCGATCGCGCGCCTTGCCACACAATGTCGAACGCCGTGCCTGTGGCGTCGGGAATCCGGACTGTGCCGATCGAGTCGGTCACGTAGATGACACGCGGCAAGACGCGGATCGTGGTCGTCTCGCTGGAGGTCTCGTCAGGAGTGACGACAAGGCCGCGGAAACCGGTCGGCAGCTTAATCCCGACCGTCGATGCCGAGTGCTTGCCGCGAATATCGAGGTAGGCGATCAGCTCATCGGCGGCCTCGGGGTCAAGCGCCGCAGAGGGCTTCTGCCAGCCGGAGAACATGTCGATCTCGAGGCTCGCGTTCGCATGGGTGGGCTCGGGTACGGTGCACGCCGAGGTGAGCGCGATGCCAGCGAACGCGAGGCTGGCGAGCGTGGCGCGGAGTGGTCGAATCACGAGGCGCCCCCTTCGGTTGTTGAGTGATGTGCGCGAATTCGCAGCCTTAACTATGAGGCACGGCGGAAGGGCCGCAGTCCCCTGGCTGGTAACTGGACCGCGTGCGGCCTCCCGAACAGCGTGCCGGAGGCACCTCTACGGCCTCGTCAGCGGTCCGGCCACCACCGCGGCAACGAGCGCGGGGGCCACTATGGCGGGATCGTCGCCCGCGAGAATCCGGCGGGCTGCAGCTTGGATCATCCCGTCGACGAACGACGCGATGAGCGACGGCTCGACTACTCCGAGCTCCGTCAACGCCTCGCGCAAGGGGGCAACGGCCGCGCGGTGGAGTTCGTCAAGGCGCTGCTTGTTTGGGGCGCTCAGGAGTTCGCCCGGGATCGCGGCGAAGGCACCGTGGGTCGCGTCGGACGCGCGCGCCAAAGAATGGGTCACGTAGGCGATGATGCGGTCGAGAGGTTCCGTCTCGTGTGACACCGCGGCCGCGAGTTGGGCCTGTGCGCCCGCGAACGCGCACTCGATGACCGACTCGACAAGTTCGTCGCGTGAGGGGAAGTACTGGTAAACGCTCGTGCGGGCGATCCCGGCGGCCTCGCCAAGTGCCGAGTGCGTGAGGCCGGAGGGTCCCACTGTGGCCAGGATGTCGGCCCCGGCTGCGAGGAGCGAGTCGCGCCGCATCTGGTGGTGCTCGGCGACGGTGGGTGCGTCGATGCGGGGCATGGGTCTCTCCTTACGTGCGTAGGTGACTGTTGGTGCCGTCGTGGCGTATTGGGCCGGGCCGGGTCGGGGTGCGGCGCGGCGGTTTGTGCGGTGATGCGAAGTTCGTGTGGTGGTGCCGTTGGATGCGATTTTACCGACACCCGCGTTGATAAGATACCGACATGACTGACGGCAACGTGGGAGCCCGCATGAACCCCGACCTTGCGGCCCTTGGCTCGAAGCGCTGGTGGGCACTCGGTGCCATCGCGCTGGGTATCTCGCTCGTGATCATGGACGCGACAGTGGTGAACGTGTCGCTGCCCGCGATCATCGGCGACATCGGCCTGACCTCGACCCAGGCCGAGTGGATCAACGCCGTCTACTCGCTCATGTTCGCCGCGCTGCTGCTCGTCTCCGGAAGGGCGAGCGACATCTGGGGTCGCAGGCTCTTCCTCGTCATCGGCGTCGCCGTCTTCATTGCGGCCTCGGTGCTCGCGGGGCTCGCGGATTCTGGCCCGACGCTCATCGCCGCGCGGTTGCTCCAGGGCGCGGGCGCCGCGTCGTTGCTGCCCGCGACGCTTTCGACGCTCAACGCAATCTTCAAGGGCCGCGAACGTGCGATCGCGTTCGCTGTGTGGGGCTCGACTATCGGCGGTATGGCCGCGATGGGCCCGCTCGTCGGCGGCTGGCTCACCACGAACGCCTCGTGGCGCTGGGCGTTCTGGATGAACATTCCGCTCGGCCTGATTGTGATCGCCCTCGCGCTGTGGTCCGTGCCCGAGACGCGTGATCACTCCAACGGCAGGGTTCTGGACATCGGGGGTGCGCTGCTCTCCGCGGCTGGCCTTGGAACGCTGGTGTTTGGCCTGATTGAGGGTGAGAGCTACGGCTGGTGGACCCGCGCGGACGGCTCTGCCTCGCCCATACCCTTCGCGCTTGCCGCAGGAATCGCGATCATCGTGCTCTTTGTGATGCGACAGAACAGGCGCGCAGCCGCGGGTAAGACGGTGCTCGTGGACCTGGGCTTGCTACGCATTCGCACCTTTAGATATGGCGCGATCGCGGCGCTCGTGGTCGCGATGGGTGAGTTCGGTCTTCTGTTCACTCTTCCGCTCGTGCTGCAGAACGCCCTGGGCTATACAGCGCTCGGCACCGGAAAACTGATCGCGGCGCTCGCGATCGGCACCTTCTTCTCGTCGGCGGTGACGCCCCAGCTCACCAGAAGGCTTGGAGCGCGCGCCATCGTGCGAGTGGGGCTGGCCTCGGAGGCGATCGCAGTGGGTGGGCTGGCACTCGTGGTGTCGGCGGGAGTGTCCGGGTTCACCATCGCCGCACTGCTATTCCTTTACGGGGTGGGCGTGGGGCTTGCGACGGCGCAGCTCACCTCGGTGATCCTCGTCGATGTTCCCGTCGAGGAATCCGGCCAGGCATCGGGTTTGCAATCCACCGTGCGTCAACTGGGCTCGTCGCTGGGTGTCGCGGTGCTGGGCACGCTCTTAATCGTGTCCCTTGGTCACATCACCGAACGCAATCTCGCCGATGCTGGCGTCTCGGACGCTCAGGCGGTGACGGTCACCGAGGCGGTGCGCGACAGTCTTGGCGCCGCGATTCCGTCGCTCGTGGCCGATGTTGCCAGCGCGGATGCGGGTGCGGCGGCCTCTGACGCGATGATCACTGCGACGCGCATTACGACGGGGGTTGCGTCGGGAATCCTGCTGATCGGCCTCGCGGCGACGCTGGCACTGCCGCGCGAGCGCAAAGGCGCGGGCGCCGCGGGGGCGCGTGGGGACAGCGACGCAGATGGTGCGGCCGACGCCAACGCAAGCGGCCCCGACGCTGTCCACACATAGGTAGACAGGATCGGGGCCGAGCGCAAGAAGGGCCTTCGCTAGAAGGGTGGAAGCTAGACGCGCACGACGATCTTGCCGCGGATGTGTCCGCCCTCGAGGGCGCGGTACGCGTCGGCCGTGTCGGCCAGCTCGAAGACCTGAGCCACCTCGACGCGCAGCTTGCCGGCGTCGATGAGCTCGGCCAGCTCGGTGAGTCCCGCGGCGTCGGGCCGCACCCACAGGTTGATGCCGCCGAACTCGACCACGCGAGCGTCGGCGATCGACACCACGCGTCCGCCGTCGCGCAGCAACTGCCGGGTGCCGTCAAGCGAGGCGCCGCCTGCGAAGTCGAGGATGACGTCGTATCCGGCGGGGGAGGCCTCGAGTGCGCGCTCCACCAGACCATCGCCGTACTCGATTCCCGTCGCACCTAGGGAAGCGAGGTAGTCGTGGTTGTGTGCCGATGCGGTGGCGACAACCGTCGCGCCCGCGAGGACCGCGAGCTGGATGCCAAAGCTGCCGACGCCGCCCGCGCCACCGTGGATCAGCACGCGGTCGCCAGCTCCGACCTCCGCGCGGCGGACGCTCTGCAGCGCGGTGAGGCCGGTGAGCGGAACGCCTGCGGCCTTCTCAAAGCTGACCGAGCGCGGCTTGAGCGCGAGTGCGCGCACGGGGACCGCCACCTGCTCGGCGAGCGTGCCGCCGATCAGCGCGTCCCTGCGGGCGTAGGCGTAGACCTCGTCGCCCACGGAAAACTCGGGGGTATCGATCCCTGTGTGGAGCACGACTCCCGCGACGTCCCAACCTGGAACGAGCGGGAACACCGCGTCCATGATGGGGTCGAGGTAGCCCTCGCGCAGTTTGTAGTCCACGGGGTTGAGGCCGGCGGCCTTCACCTCAATGACCAGGGTGTCGGGGCTGATGTGGGGAGCCGGGATGTCGGTGAGTTCGAGGACGTCGGCTGAGCCGTAGTGGCTATAAGTGATGGCTTGCATGGTGTGGTCAACCGCGGCGAGGTCGCGGTGATTCCGGTGTTAGCGGTGGGCTGAATGCACCAGGCCGCAGGGCGCGATGTCGGACTGCTTCGGTAGCCTCGTGAGGGCGGTTTCTGGGGGCCCGAAACTCCGGCTGCTAGGGGAGATGACGATGGCTAGACCGCAATCTCGGTCTGATTTGCTCGCCGCGAGTGAAGCGAGCTTTGACAAGTTGATGAACCTTATCGACTCGTTGGGTCCTGAGCGAGAGGCCGCAGAGTTCTCGTTCGAGGACCGCGACCGCAATGTGCGTGATGTGTTGGTGCATCTCCACGAGTGGCATGAGATGTTGCTCAGGTGGGTTGACGTGAACCTGAGGGGCGGGGCTGCGCCGTTCTTGCCCGAGGGATATACCTGGGCTAACTACGCAGGCCTGAACGTGGCCGTTCGGGACCGACACGCGGATACTTCGCTTGAGGGGGCGGTTGCGCTTGTGAAGCAGTCTCGCGGTCGGGTGCGAGAACTCATCGAGGCCCGAACCGACGAGGAACTCTTCACCAAGAAGCACTATTCCTGGACCGGCACCACGTCGTTGGGTGCGTACTGTATCTCTGCTACGTCTAGCCATGACGAGTGGGCCATGAAGAAGATCCGCAAGCACGCCAGGGCCTGACGCGTCGCGGTTAGCGATCAGCCAGTGCTCTGGAGAGCCCCTCAATCCCGTAGGTGAAGGCCTCGTCCACGTCGCCTCCCAGTTGGAAGGCCCCCGCGAGCTCCATCGAGATGAAGCCCGTGGCCCATGCGGTGATCATGCGCGCGGCGGCTAGCGAGTCTTCGTCTCCAGCGAGCGACTGCGCGATGGTGAGCACTGGGCCCGATGTCGCCGCTGCCACCTCGGGAGAGCCGTGCCCTGAGAAGACGAGTCGGTAGGCCTCCGGGTGGGCCACAGCCCACGCGCGCAGGCCGTGGGCGAGGTGGGCGAGGGCGGATGCGGTCCCGTCGCTCGCGGCCGTGGCCGTGGCCGTGGCCGTGGCCGCGGTGACGTCTGTATTCACAGAACCGTCGGCGGAGCGCGTGGCCAGGTGGGCCCCAAGTTCCGTGGCTGCGGCATCGGCAACGAGGCGCACCAGTGCCTCGCGATCCGCGACGTGTTTGTACAACGAGGGTGCCTTGACGCCGACGGACTGCGCGACGGACTGCATCGTGAGTCCCTGGGGCCCCCGTGTCTCGAGAATGTCGCGGGCGGCGGCCACGATGGCCTCACGTGAGGTGCGGGAGGGTGTGGGCACGAGTGTCTCCTGGGTTGCGGTGCTGCGAAACATATACAAGGCTGATAACTATTGACAGTAGCCATGATACCTACGTACATTAGCGTTCGTCCAGTCCGCAAGCCCTTGAGCCGATACAGCGCCCCGCATATCGCCTCGCACGTCGCCCCGCGCACCGCCCCGCAACAATAAGGAACTGCCATGAAGATCGGTCCCCACCTTCACCGCATCGGCAGCGACATCGTCGCCGCTTACCTCATCGACACCGACGAGGGCGTCACCCTGATCGACGCGGGACTGCCAGGCCACTGGCGTGACTTCACTCTCGAACTCGCCGCAATGGGGCGTTCCCTCGCGGACGTGCGCGGCGTGGTCCTCACCCACGGCGACAGCGATCACGTGGGATTCGCCGAGCGGCTGCGCCGCGAGACGGGCGCGGCGGTCTACGTCCACGCGGCCGATGCCGATCGCGCCAAGGGGGGCGACAAGCCGAAGGCTTCGGGCGGGAAGATGAGGCTCGCGGCGACACTCGGGTTCTTTGGATATGCGTTGCGCAAGGGAGGCCTGCGCACGCGGTGGCTGACCGAGGTGGTCGAGGTCGCCGACGGTGACGTGCTCCCGCTTCCGGGCGCGCCTGTGGTGATCTCGATGCCCGGCCACTCGCCGGGAAGTATCGCGGTGCACGTTCCCGTGGCCGACGCGGTCTGCGTGGGCGACGCGCTCACCACGAGGCACGTGCTCACGGGTCACATCGGCCCGCAGCCTGCGCCATTCACCGACGAGGCCGCCCAGGCGCTCGATTCGCTGGCACGCCTCGCCGACCTGAAGGCGTCGTGGGTATTGCCCGGTCACGGCGCCCCGTGGAAGGTGACGCCTGGCGAGGTCGAGGCACTCGTGCGTGGGGGAGCGCGCTAGACGGGGTCGTCCGGGGCTGTCGTCCGGGGCTGGCGTCCGGGGCTGGCGTCCGGGGCTGGCGAGCGGGGCGATCAGCGGGCGTCGATCACGACGTTGAGATCACGACCTTGAGATCACGACCTTGCCGATGACAGTTCTGTCCTCGACGATCCCGTGCGCCTCGCGCAGGGTCGAGGCGTCGATTCCGGTGAGCCGGGTGGTGGCCATGGTCACCACGTGCCCGGCGTCCACGAGGTCCGCCAATTCATCGAGAAGCAGGTGCTGCTCGATCATGTCGGCGGTGGAAAACAGGGGCCGCGTGAACATGAGCTCCGAGTGCCACGCGATCGACTTGGGCTTGAGGACGGAGAGGTCCTGGTCCTTCTCCCTCGCGCACAGAGGTGCCGCGTCGAGGGGTAGCGTCGAAGCATGAGACGTCACCTTGTCGCGTTGACCATCGCGGTGCCATTGCTGGCGGGCGCTTGCTCGAGTTCCGATGCTGTGGGGACCCCTGGGAGTACCGACCTCGCGCTCACCGAGCGCGTGGACGCGGTCGCGGCCGCCGTCGACGACTGGCAGGACGCCGCGACCCTCGCCCAGGCCAAGGCCGATGCTGAGGCGGCGCTCAACCTCATTGTCGGCCCAGACGGGCCCGGCTACGGAGACTCCGACGGCGATGGCGTAATCCAGGGCGAGACCGATATGGGCCTGCTCCCTGGGAGTCTTGGCGAAGCGGGGATTGCTCAGAGCGAGCCGACTAACTCGTGCGTCCAGGCCGACGTGCTGGGCGGCTCGTGGGAGGATCCGGCCGACCGGTGGGCCACCGCGCAGGCGGTCTACGACGCGTGGACGCCGAGCGACAACACGATGCCAAGCCTGCCCAGCCATCCGCAGCGCATTGTCGGCTGGGCAACCCTGACCCTGGCGACCGACAGCCTCGACGAGGCGCTCGAATACGCGGGGCACGCCCAGATTCATGTGGACGCGAGCCGCGTCGCCGTCGAGGCGTGTGTGAGCTAACGGCTCCCTACTACCGGCAGTGGTAGTGGATCTGGACATAGCCATCGGCGTACTTCGCGACGTTGACCACGGTGAGGTCGGTGCGCGGAACGGACGCGTCAAACAGCGGCAGTCCGGTGCCCAGCACGGTGGGGATGATTGTCACGACGAGGTCGTCGAGTAACCCCGCGGCGAGCGTGTCCCGGACTACGGCGCCGCCGTCCACATAGACGTCCTTGCCATGCGCGGCGCGGAGTGCCTGGGCGACCAGATCGCCGATGCTTCCCGACACGGGAGTCACCGCAGGTGCAGGGCCTGTCGCGGCACCGGAGTCGGCACTGGTGTGGTGTTCGAGTGCCCTCGTCGTTGCCACATGGACGGGCATCTCGCCGTAGGGCCACGGCACGCCCATCGCCATCACCGCGTCGTACGTCCGGCGCCCCATGAGCAGGCAGTCGACGCGCGCGAGCAGATCGTCGAAGCCCAGCCCCGCCGCGGGTTGTGCCGCCCACGCATCGGCCGCAAAGGGCATTCCTGCGGCACGCTGCTCGGTGAGCCAATCGAGGTCGTCGTCCGGACCTGCGATGAAGCCGTCGACCGAGGTGGCGAGGTATGCGATGGTGCGCGGAGTGCTCATCCGCCAAGGGTACGGTGGGCGCCTCTCGTCGCCTCGTGCCTCGTGTCGCTCCGCGAGGTGGGAGGTTGAATGGTTGAGGAGTCGAGGCTCGTGGTGGTCTGCACGGAGGGCGTCGCCTGTCCGTGCGCGCTGCCGAAGGTGAGTGATACTGGAGTACGTCCCCACGTTGAACCCACCGAGCTCGATGAAGAGCGCAACGCCGCCCGTACGAATGTGTCTCGCCCAGAGACTCGCCATCGTGCGCCCATCGACTCCCAGATTGGCTTGCATGACCACGCTCACTGCCTCCCGTACCCGTATGGCCCTCTTCGCCCTCGCGCTGGGCGGGTTCGGCATCGGCACCACCGAGTTTGTGGCCATGGGCCTCCTGCCGGACATCGCCCGCGACCTGCTCCCGAGCCTGTGGGCCACCGATCAGGACGGCGCCCTGGCCAAGGCGGGCATCATCATTTCCGCGTACGCCGCGGGCGTGGTCGTCGGTGCGCCGACAATCGCGGCAATCGCCGCGCGCTTCCCGCGCAAGGCGCTGCTCGCTTGGCTTACCGTCGCCTTCACCGTGGGCACGATCGCGTCGGCCGTGGCGCCGACGTTTGAAACCGTCGTCCTCTTCCGCTTCCTCGCTGGCCTTCCGCACGGCGCCTACTTTGGGGTCGCTGCGCTCGCGGCGGCAAGGCTCATGGGCTCCGAGAAGCGCGGACAGGCGGTCGCATTCGTGCTGAGCGGGCTCACGATCGCCAACGTCATCGGCGTGCCCTCGATTACCTACCTGGGCCAGCACACGTCGTGGCGCGTCGCCTACCTCGCCGTCGCGGGAATCTTCGCGCTGTGCACCGTGGCGATCCTGGCCTTCGTGCCTCACCAGGACGGCGACCCGCATGCGACCGTGCGCCGCGAACTCGGTGCGTTTACGCGTCCATCCGTATGGTTCGCGCTGCTCACGGGCGCGCTCGGCTTCGGCGGTTTCTTCGCGGTCTATACCTATGTGTCGCCGATGGTCACGGAACTCGCTGACTCACCCGAAAGGTACGTGCCCTTCGCGCTCATCACGCTCGGCGTCGGCACGACCATCGGCAACATCATCGGCGGCAAGCTCGCGGACCGTGGTGCCCTCAAGGCCATCCTCTGGCTCTTTGGGGCGCTCACCGTCGCTTTGCTTGCGGTCATCACGCTCTCGCCCACCCTTCCGGGGCTCCTCCTTGGCCTGTTCCTGGTGGGGCTCGCCGGCTCCGCGATATCGCCCGCGATTCAGACCCGCCTCATGGACGTCGCCGGAGACGCTCAGACCATGGCCGCGGCCGTCAACCACGCGGCTCTCAATATGGGTAACTCCCTCGGAGCGTTCCTGGGCGGCGTGGTCATCGCGGCAGGCTGGGGCTATCTCGCGCCGACGTGGGTGGGAATCGCGCTCATCGTGCCAGGCGTCGGATTCGCGCTTGCGGGGTGGGCGGTCACGCGCAACCGTGCCGGCGCCGATCCTGCGGGTGGGGTCGCGCCGGGAGACTCCTCGAGCGGCGACGGGTTCCCAGGCCCCGACGGTGACGGCGATGGCGATGGCGATGGCGATGGCGAGATTTTTGCCGCAGCCAGCGCACCCGTGGGCTCATAGCGTCGGAATCCCCGGCACTTATCTCTGCCATATGGCCGCTGTGATACGTTTTTGACACTGTCGAGCCCGTACGCGGCACGCAGGACCCAGGCGGAGGGCAACCTCCGCGGTGAGCAGGGGGAGCGCTCGCGCGCATCCCGCCTCGAAGGACAGGATTGACAATGGGCTTCATTCAGATTCTGGCGGGCGCTGTGAGTGGCGCGGTGGGCGGCACTGCCGCCGATCAATTCATCGACTTCCTGGTTCCCCCCAGCGATGTGTCCGACACCGCAGTGGTTTTCCCCGCCGTGGTCCAGGGCACCAACGCGGGGCGCGGACAGAACACACGTCTTTCCTCAAACATCATCACCAACGGGTCCAAGATCATCGTGCCCGAGGGCTATGGCCTGCTGACGTTCCAGGACGGCAGCGTCACGGGGTTCGTCGGGGCGCCAGGCGCCTACAAGTGGGACAGCGAGGACCAGAACTCCAAGTCGGTTTTCACCGGCGGAGGCATCTTTAGCTCGACCCTGCAGACGTCATGGGAGCGCTTCAAGTTCGGCGGCCAGCCGGGATCGCAGCAGCTCGCGTTCTACGTGAACCTCAAAGAGGTGCCCAACAACAAGTTCGGCACCCAGAGCGCGATCTACTGGGACGACGCCTACATGAACGCCCAGGTGGGCGCGATCACGCGCGGCACCTACGTGCTGAGGATCGTCGACCCCATCCTCTTTGTGAAGACCCTCGTGCCCGCGAGCTACATCACGTCCAACGCAGGCGAGTTCGACATCACGCAGGTGGACAACCCCGTTTCCGAGCAGCTGTTCAGCGAGGTCGTCGGATCCCTCGCGGGCGCCTTCTCTCGCTACGTGAACGACGCCGACAAGGGCCACCGGATTACGCGCATTCAGAGCGACTCGGTGGGCTTCGCGCAGTCGCTCGCCACCGAGGTCGAGACCAACTATCAGTGGACCTCGGGCCGCGGCATCACCATCACGCAGGCCACGCTCATCGCGATCGAATACGACAAGGACACGCAGGAGCTGCTGTCCGACGTCAAGAAGGCCGACGCGCTGAGCGGCGGACGTTCTGACTCGTTCCTCAAGCAGTCGGTGGCGCGCGGCATCGAGAATGCCGGCGAAAGCGGCGGCGGAGGCACCGGCCTCGCGATGATGGGCATGGGCATGGGAGCCATCGGCAACCTCGTACCGCCCACGCCTGCGACGCCCGGAGTGGGTGTGGGGGCCGCAGCGCCTGCCGCAGCCGCACCCGCCGCTGCGGCTCCCGCCGCCCCAGCGACCGTTGACGTCGCCGTGGAACTCGCGAAGTACAAGGGGATGCTTGATGACGGCCTCATCACCGAGGCCGACTTTGATGCACTCAAGAAGAAGATTCTCGGAATCTAAGTCGGAATGAGCACCGAGAGCGTGGATCCTCCCGGCGGCGAGTCTTTGCCCGCGCGGGCGGAGCCGACGCAGGTATTCCAACCTGATCCCGCGCAACTCCGCACCCCGCAGGCAGAGTCCGTCGCGCCACCTGGCGTTGAGCCGGAGTCGACCGCGGGACCTGACGCGGCCGATCTACTGCTTCCCGTCGACGACGGGCCGCGGATCAACGCGACCCCAGACGGCGGAGGCGACGGCGTAAACCGGTGCACTCGCTGTGGCGCGAGCGAGGTGACCTACGACCCGAAGACCGCGATGTTCAGGTGCGGCTTCTGTCGTTATGAGTGGCAAGAAGAGGGTCTCGACGCCGCGATGAAGCTGAGCGAGGGCATCTCGGGCCTCAAAGGAACGACGATGTCGACCGCAGCCGTCGATATCGAAGACGATGGCGCGCTCGTCACGTTGCACTGCAGCGGATGCGGCTCCGACGTGGTGATCGACACCACTCACAACCTGCAGGCTCGCTGCCACTGGTGCAAGCATCATCTTTCGCTCAACAACAGGGTGCCCAACGGTGCGGTGCCCGATGGGATCCTGCCCTTTACGGTGACCAAAGAGCAGGCCATGGCGAACATTCGGGCGTTCGTGGAGGAACGCAAGTCCTTCGCCAAGGCCGAGTTCAGCAGCGTGTTCGCGGCCGAGAACGTGATGGGCGTCTACCTGCCCCACATGACCGTCGACGGCAACGTCGCGGCGCGTCTCGATGGTGTGGGCGAGATCCTCGAGGCTCGCGTCCGGGTGGGCGACAACCAGACGCAGTACCGCATTCGCCGGTTCTCACTGCTCAGGACGTTCCGAGTCGCAATCGATGACGTGGTCGTGTCGAGCTCGTTCGACAAGGTCAACATCCGGTCTGAGATCAGCACCAACAACATTATCAACGCGATCCTGCCCTTTGATGTCAAGAACCTGAAGCGCTTCAACAGCAACTATCTGGGCGACCAGTTCACGTCGGAACGTCGCGACATGGACATCTCGGAAGCCGAGTCCTATGCGGGGGATCATTTCTTGACGATCGCACGAGCCTCCGCGGCGTCCACGATCGGTAGCTATGACCGTGGCGTCCGGTGGGAGGCCGAGCAGGTCCAGATCGAGGGCAGCCGGTGGACCTCGGCGCTGCTTCCCGTGTGGCTCTACGGTTATGTGGAGCAGAAGAAGGGCGTCGAAATCACCCACTACATCGCGGTCAACGGCCGGTCGGGTTCGACCATGGGAAGCGTGCCGATCAATACGGGCAAGGCCGCGCTCGTGTCCTGGTCGGTGGCGATCGGGCTTTCGATCGTGACGTGGCCCATGGCTATCGCGGTCCTGCTGGCCTCATGATGAACGCGAGCGGACAGGGAGTGGCGCATGAGTGATTCTGGAAACAACACCGTTGCGATCGCGGGCTTTCTCTTCCTGTCGGGGCCCATCGCGGGGGCGGCCGTGTACCGGGCCATCCAGGCTAAGTACCGCAACCGCGGCGCCAGGTATATGCCCGAACGCGACGTGGCCCGCGAGGTCGCGGACATGGTGGTGAAGGACGAGTTTGTAGGGCGCCATACCGTGAGCAACTCGATGATCACCGGACGCAACGACCATTCGCCCGCGGTGAGGGCCCCATTCTCGAAAGTCACCAAGACCTAACGCACGCCACGCCCGCCGCCGGTGATGCCGCGCGCGACACCTCGCGCGTGACATTGCTCCCGCGCCGTGGACGGTGTGCCAGCGCGACCGATAGCGTGACTAGGTGGCCGACCTCTCCGCGCAAGAGATTCGAGACTATTGCCACGCCTGGAGTGAGCGCGCGGAGACACATCACCACGTCCAACGAGTGCGTGGAGGTGTCCCTCGCCTCCATCAGGCCTCACCTCTTGCGAACATCTGCGAGGACCTCGAGACGGCCGACCACGAGCGACTCACCGCAGTGGTCGCAGGCCTCACGGTGTGCCTCGTGCGGCAGGGCGGCGAGTTCGCGGGCTACGGCCGCGACTACCGGCTGGTGTGGGCGTGGTGCGCCGAGCTGCTTGTCGGCAGCGGCAGGGGTACCCAAATCCTGAACGAATCGACGCTCAGGCGGCTCTTCGCTTTAACGTCTCACGCGGTGCTCGCCCGGCCCATCGCTGCCGACGTTCGCGGCGTCGAGCGGCACGCCCGAGAACTTGTGGAGGGGCAGGCTGCCGTGGTGGCGTACCTTTCGTTTCCCTTGCTCGAACAGGTGCTGCGGGCCTCGTGCCGACGACACTTTGGGGCGGGCGGGCACATCATTCATCCGTTCCAGACTCCTGGCCAGCTGATGAGGACGCACCTCTATGCGGTCGGGGGTACGTGCAGCAGCATCGGCGACCTCTTGTGGCTTTATCGGCGGCACTACGCCTCGAGGGCGATGCGAGACAACCTGGACGCGATCGACGAGCACTTCGCCGAGGTCGTTCCCGGAGGTGTCACCGGATTCCGGGTGATTCAGTCGTGGCGCAACGAGTCCTTGAGCGGGACCTCGGGGTTGCCCGTCATCGGCGCGGCGGTCTTGAGTCTTACTCTTTTGGTCGCGCTCGCAGAATGCGAGGAGCGATTCGACGATGCGGTCGCACGGGCCCTGTCAGCGGCGGCGGGCGCTAACGGCGCCTCGGAGTTCTATCCCCTCGAGGGTTAGCCTTGCGAGGCGAAGGTCCCCGCATAGATCGTCGCCGTCGCATCCCGTCCCTGAAGTGGATTGGGAAAGGTGATGACCTCGGCCGTGACGTTGACAAACACCTGCTCGAGGATGTCGATATACGACTGGTCGGGTGGGTCGTTTGACCACATCGCGTAGACGCCGCCCGGCTTAAGGTGGGTGGCCATCGCGCGGGTACCTTCTATGCCATAGAAGCCGGCGCTTCCGTCATCCAGCAGGTGGACGGGGGAGTGGTCGATGTCCAGGATGATCGCATCGAGGAGCCTGCCGGGTTGGCTCGGGTCGTATCCATCCCCGTGCGACATGGCGAAGAAGTCGCCCTGTTGAAGGCGGCATCGAGCATCGGCCGTGAGTGTGGGGCCCACGGGGACAAGCCCGCGCTGATGCCAATCGATGACGGGCTCGAGCAACTCGACCACGATGAGCTCTTTTACCCGCGGATCCTCGAGCGCGGTGGCCGCGGTGTAGCCCAGGCCAAGGCCCCCAACGACAATGTCGAGGTGCTCTCCGGGCAGGCGCGCCAGTGCGATGCGTGACAGTTCGATCTCGGCAACCGTGAACATGCTCGACATGAGCCATTCATCGTCGAGTTTGACCTCGTAGACGTCGATTCCGGTCGCCGGGTCCGTGCGCCTGCGCAGGGCGATCTCGCCGATGGGTGTGGGGCTCCAGTCGAGTTCCTCAAACCTGGCGCTCATGAGACCGTCCCTCCGGTGGGCCCGCGTGGCACACGGTCGTCACCCTAGCCGCCCGTAGGGGACCCCAGTCGCCGTAGCGCTTCGGTGAGGATCTCGGGGTCCAGCTCGCAGTTTCTCGACACCTCACGATCGATCGATGCGATACGCCTCGAGATCGCGACGAACTCGCGTTCTCCTGTCGCGCTGAGCTGCACCAGCACCGAGCGCGCATCTCGTGGATGCTCGATGCGGTGAATCAGGCCGGAGCCGCTCATGCGCTGCAGCATCTGCGTGAGCGCGGGTGCTGTCATACCCGCTCGAAGCGCAATCTCCGACAACGGGCGGCCCGAGATGCTGTCGGCAAAGTGCGCCGCGACTCGCGCTTGAGCGACGGTCATCCTGGCCCCGGCCGCCCGAGCCTCAAGTTCTGCGGTGATGGATCTCGCGGCGTCGAGGAGCGCGCCTAATAGCGGTGCCGGATCACTGGGGTCAGCATCCTCGCCCACTCCGCCCACTCCCGGTGCTCGTGCAGGGCCTTCGGAAATGGGCTCGAAGTTCCCTGTCCCGCAGTCGCTTCGTATCTCGGCGACGCAGGGGCTTCCCTCCCCGGGGTTGTTACCCGTTCTCCCGGAGCTTCCCGCGTTGCCGGGGGCTCGCGCAGTGAGGGAATCCTCGTTGGTCATGGTTAACACGTTAATTAGACCGTCAGACAACTAGTTGGTCGGCAGGGACGGTGGCGTCAGGGCGAGCCGAGCCGAGCCGAGCTGAGGCGAGGGCCGCGCAGCGTGTGGCGGAGAGGAGGGCCGTGTGGGGGGCGGTGCCGGGGCTGGCGAATGGCGCAGTGAGCGGGGAGTGATGCAGCGTGGAGACGGACGGCGCGCGAGGCGCGACTCTGCGACGGCCTCGTGCGGAGGGCGGCTGCGTCCGGTGCCGTCGGCCGCCGCCTATCCTTCTGAGGTGAGCCGCGCCGATCCTCCCCTCGAAGGGGTAGCCGCGCCGGAAGCCGCCGCGCCTGAAGCACCCGGGCCCGCCAAGCAACGTCGGCTCGTGGACCTTGCCCCGCTGCGCGAGAGCCCCGCCTTCGCGAGGCTCTGGATCGGAGGCGCTGTCTCGGGCATCGGCGCCCAGATGTCAATCGTCGCGGTCGGGCTGCAGATCTACGCGATCACGCAGTCGACCTTTGCGGTGGGTCTGGTGGGTGGCATCGCGCTACTCCCGATGGTGGTCGCAGGCCTGTGGGGCGGCATGATCGCGGACGTCTTCGACCGCAGGCGTGTGCTCATCGTGTCGTCGCTCGCCGGGTGGGTGAGCACCTTGGGGCTGGTGGCGCTCTCCGTGTGGGAACTCCGGGTCCATGGCGCCGGCGGCGGGCACGTTCCCGTGTGGCCGTTCTACATGGTCACGACGATCAACGCGGTGGCCGCGACGATCTCGAACGCCACGAGGGGTGCCGTCGTGGGGCGCATCCTTCCGGAGCACCTGATCTCGAGGGCGACCGCGCTCAACGGCATCGGCTATGGACTGATGCTTACGGTAGGACCCGCGCTCGCGGGCGTCTTGGCCGCGACAGTGGGGCTGCCGTGGACCTTTGCCGTCGACGCCGTGCTGTTCTCGGCGGGCTTTCTTGGTGTGTGGATGCTCCCGGCGCTGCCACGGCTGGGTGAGCGCGTCGAGGCTGGATGGGGCCAGCTCGTCGAGGGCTTCGCGTTCCTCAAGACCGCCCCCAATGTGCGCATGAGCTTCATCGTTGACGTCGTGGCGATGACGTTCGGGCGCCCGTATGCGCTTTTTCCGGCGCTTGGGGCAACGGTCGTTGGAGGCGGCGCGCTGACGGTGGGTGCGCTCACTGCAGCCGGGGCGGCGGGCACGATTCTCACGAGCTTGTTCTCTGGCCCCGTCGCGCGCGTGCATCGGCACGGGCTCGCCGTCGCGAGGGCGATCACGGTCTTTGGGCTCTTCGTGGTCCTGTTCGGCGTCGTCACGCTGGCTATGGGCGCGTCTGGCCACGTCGCGGCCGCCGGCTGGGGAGGCATCCACTGGGCGGCGCTTATCCTGCTAGGGATCGCGTTGGCCGGGATGGGCGCAGCCGACGAGGTCTCCGCGATCTTCCGCTCGACGATGCTCATCCAGGCCGTGCCCGACCAGATGAGGGGCCGGCTGCAGGGCGTGTTCATCGTGGTGGTCACGGGAGGCCCCCGCATGGGCGACATGTATGTGGGCCTGTTTACCCTCGCCGCGGCCACATGGTGCCCACCGCTGTTCGGAGGCATCGTCATCATCGGCCTGGTGGCGTTGCTGACGCGTGCGCAGCGGTCCTTCAGGGACTACGACGCGCGCAACCCGACGCCCTAGCGCCAGGCGCAGCGTCGATAGCGCGGTTCGCTACGCCGAGGCGTTCGGAGTCACGGGCTGAGCCGTCATGCGCCGCAGTACCGCATCGCGGCGCAGCCAGCCGGCCACGTTGCCTTCCGAGTCGAGCACGGGGATGCCGTCGTAGACGTCCTCGCCCAGCAGGACGTCGAGGACCTTCTCGATGGGGTCGTCGGGGTTCACGTATTCGCGCCACTCGATGAGCTGGGACACAGTGACGATGTCCGCGTCGTCGTCGCCCATAGCTGCTGCCGCTCCCACCGCGGTGACGACACCCACGTATTCGCCGTGTTCGGTGAGCACGGGCAGTCCCGGGCGGCGTGACGTGCGCAGCGCCTTGAGCGCCTCGTTGAGCGACATGCGCGTGCCGACCGACTTGGGTGCTGGCAGCATGAAGTCACGCACGGTGAGGCCCGCAAGCCCAGGACGTGCGGGCTTTGCGGACAGGTCAACGCCGCGTCGCATGAGCTTGGCGGTGTAGATGGACTCCTTGGAGATTCCGGTCGAGAGCATCGTCGAAATCACGACGGCGAGCAGCAGCGGGAGAATGATCGAATACTCGCCCGTGAGCTCGAAGAGGATGATCACCGCGGTGATCGGCGCGCGCGCGGCGCCCGCAAATACGGCGCCCATTCCCACGAGTGCGTAGGCGCCGGGATCCAGGCCGATGCCTGGGAAGGCCAGATTGGCGATGGTGCCGAAGCCCGCGCCGAGCATCGCGCCAAGGAACAGGGACGGCGCGAATACCCCGCCGGAACCTCCGATCGCGATGGTGAGCGAGGTGGCGATCATCTTGCCGACCAGCAGGAGCAGGAGCATCCACAGGACGTACTCGCCCATGACGGCGTTCTCGAGCACGGGGTAGCCGACTCCGTACATCTGCGGGAGCGCGAGCAGAAGCAGCCCCAGCAGGAGGCCTCCGGCCACGGGGCGCAGCCATTCGGGGCCCTTCCATAGCTTGTCGGCCATGTCCTCGAACCAGTAGAGGACCTTGACGAAACTGGTGGCGACCAGCGCGGCGAGCAGGCCGAGCACCGCGTACAGCGCGTACTCGCCCAGCGAGTGGACGGTGAATTCGGGGAGGACGAGGAACGCGACGTCACCAAAGGCCGCGCGGCCGATCACCGATGCGGTGACTGAGGCGAGGACGACGGCGGCGAACGCGCGCGCCACAAAGTTTGAGAGAAGGAGTTCGAGCGCGAAGAACACTCCAGCGATGGGCGCGTTGAACGTCGCAGCGATGCCGCCCGCGGCGCCACAGGCGACCAGCAGTCGAACCTGAGACTCGTTGAGCTTTGTCGCCCTGGCGACGGTCGAGCCGATCGCCGAGCCGATCTGCACGATGGGCCCCTCGCGACCCACCGAGCCGCCCGAGCCGATGGTGACCGCCGAGGCGAGGGCCTTGATGAGCGCGACCTTCGCGGGGATGCGGCCGGCGCGCTTGTTGATCGCGTACATGACCTCGGGAACGCCGTGGCCGCGCGCCTCGCGCGCAAAGTGGTAGACGAGCGGTCCGTAGATGAGGCCACCGACGACGGGGGCGAGCACGACGAAGTACGGACCGAGCCACGGCACCCAGTGGTTGGTGGCGTGGCCTACGTCCGAGTAGTCGGCGTGGCCGCTAAAGAGCTGGGTGGCGCCGATGATGAGCCACCGGAAGGCGACCGCGCCCACTCCGGCCAGCGCGCCGATCGCGATGGCGAGCACGATGAGTGCGGAGTTTTCGGATCGCCTGATCCAGGCGAGAATTCGACGGCGCAGAGGCTTCGTGGTGAAGGAGGTCACGGGTTTCCTCAACATTTGTATGACAGCAACAGTTGTAGGGTAGCAGGCAATGGGGGTATCGTTGAGTCATGGCCCCAGCACCGTCGCACCGCGCCTCGGGGACCCCGCGCGCAGGATTGACGCTCGACGATGCGGCCATGGCGACGCTCCTCGCGTCCCGATCGCTCCTCGGCTTTGTCGCCCAGTCATTGGCCCCCGCGCTTGAGGAAATGACGATGCCTCAGTTCCGGGTCTTGGTGGTTCTCGACGGCTCCGGACCTCAGCGCATGGGGGACCTTGCGGAGGCCGTCGGCGTCCATCCCTCGACGCTCAGTCGTACTGTCGACAAGCTTGTGGGGGCCGGTTGGCTCGAACGCGCGAACGGCGAGGAGAGCAGGAGAGAGGTGCACGTGCGCCTCACCACGCGTGGACTCAAGCTGGTCGGTGATGTGACCACGCAGCGTCGGTCCGAGATCGCGCGAGTGCTTTCCACCCTCACGCCCGACGAGCGCGCCGCCGTGCATCGGGGCATGGTCGTCTTCGCCTCCGCCGCGGGAGAGGCGTCCCCGAGCGATCTGCTCGAACTGGGTCTCTAGTGTCCGCGCTCGCCTAGGCTGGGCGCATGTCACACCCGCCCGTCGGCTCGCGCCGCGCCGCTATAGGCGGAGGCATGCCCGGTCGGGGGCTCACCGGTCGTTCCGATCCCGACGCGTTGCGGGCCGAGAACGCGGCCGCGCCGCAGATCCCCGACCTCTGGCGACGCGTCGGCACGATGTTTGTGCCGTATCGCGGCCAACTGATCCTCACTGCCGTGCTCGTTCTGGCCACCTCCGCGGCGAGCGTCGTGCCGCCGCTCCTGGTGCAGCGCATCTTTGACCAAGGGCTGTTTCCCTCCGACGGTGCCGGGGGCGCGGGCCCGCCGCGCATGGGCCTCCTCGCGGGCCTGGTGGGGCTGATGATCGGCATCTTCGTCGCGTCCGCGGGGCTGAGCGTGTGGCAGACCTGGGTCACGTCGCGCGTGGGGAACCGCGTCACGGGTGACCTGAGGGTGACGCTTTTCGACAAGCTCCAACGCATGGAGCTGGCGTTCTTCACGCGCACCAAGACGGGTGTGATCCAGTCGCGGCTCCAGAACGATGTGGGCGGGGTCGCGGGAGTGCTCACGACGTTCGTGTCGAGCATCGTGGGGAACACCGCCACGGTGATCGCCTCGCTCGTGGCCATGATTGTGCTCGACTGGCGGCTCACACTGCTCGCGGTGATCCTGATGCCCGCGCTCGTGGTCGCTCAACGGCGTGTGGGTCTGGTGCGTCAACGCATCGCCGCGAAGACGCAAGAGTCGCTTTCTGAGCTGACGTCGATTACGCAAGAGACGCTTTCCGTGAGCGGAATCCTGCTCAGCAAGGTGTACAACAGGCGCGGATTCGAGTCCGAGCGCTACGCGGCTGAGAACCGCACGCTGATTCGCCTCCAGGTGCAGCAGGCCATGAGCGGCCAATGGTTCTTTGGCCTTGTCACGGTCATCATGTCGTCCGTACCGGCAGTTATCTACCTCGCCGCGGGTGCGCTGCTGTGGCGGGGGAGCGAGGCTGGGGGCGGCGCGATCACGGCCGGAACCATCGTCGCGTTCACCACGATCCAGGCGCGGCTGCTGTTCCCCCTGATGTCGCTCATGCGCGTCACCCTCGAGGTGCAGACCTCCAGGGCCCTCTTCGCGCGCATCTTCGAATACCTTGACCTCGTCCCCGCGATTTCCGACGCTCCCGACGCTCGTCCCGCCTCGGACGCGCCCGGTCCCGTGGGCACCATTGAGTTTCGCGACGTGACCTTTCGCTATCCCGATGCGTCCGAGGCCGCCAGGCCCACGCTCGACGCGGTGTCGTTCTCCGCGCAGCCGGGCGAGAAGCATGCGTTCGTAGGCCCCTCGGGTGCTGGCAAGACCACGATCGTCTACCTGGCAGCGCGGCTGCACGAGGCGTCGGCCGGAAGCGTGCTCTTCGCCGGGACTGACGTGCGGGAGCTCACCCAAGAGTCGGTGGTCGACCAGGTGGGCGTGGTCACGCAAGAGACGTACCTGTTCCACGCGACCATCGCCGAAAACCTGCGCTACGCGAAGCCCGACGCCACGGACGAGGAGATGGTCGCGGCCTGCCGCGCAGCGAACATTCACGCGGCAATCGAGAGTTTTGAAAACGGCTACGACACCATGGTGGGCGAGCGCGGGTATCGGCTCTCGGGCGGCGAGAAGCAGCGCATCGCGATCGCGCGCGTGCTACTCAAGGATCCTCCCGTGCTGCTGCTTGACGAGGCCACGAGCGCGCTCGACACCGTGAGCGAACGCGTGGTCCAGGAGGCGCTCGACACGGCCTCTCACGGTCGGACGACGCTCGTCGTGGCCCATCGCCTGTCGACCGTGATCGACGCCGATGTGATTCACGTGGTCGAGGCAGGGCGCATCGTCGAATCGGGAACGCACGACGAGCTGATGCAGGCGGCTGGGCTCTATGCGGGGCTCTATGCCGGACTCATGGCTGGTTAGTTCCCGAGGGACCCTCCTGGCCGTATGAACCGCGCCACGAGGTATAGGTACCGCTAGTGTCTGCATATGAGTGAGACTCGAGGGGGTTCGGGATACTGGTGTCCCGATTGCGGTACGGCCTTGGCCGCCGATCAGGGCATCTGTCCTGTGTGCGGTCTGAACTTCCGCAGCGAGACCGCGCGGACCGTGGAACGCGCCAACGGCGAGCTGCACCACCTCCAGGATCAACTCGACGCGCTCACGGCGCAGCATGTGCGATGGATCGACTATCGAAAGCAGGTGCTGGCCGCCGCGCCGCGACTGCTCGCGACTTCCGGGGCGCCGAGCCAGACGTCGTTGGATGCATGGCCCGTTGCCGCGGAGCCTGGAGCCGTGCAGCCTGTAGCCGTGCAGCCTGTAACCGCCCAGCCCGTTGCCGCCGGCCCTGTCGCAGCGGACGCTTTTGCATCCGATCCCTTTCTTGCCGCGCCCGTCGCACAGCAGGCCGCAGCAGAGCCGATCGCCCCGGACGTTCAGTGGTCAGGCGGAGCATCACACGCCTCACCAGCGGCGAGCGGGGGATGGAGCCCCGCGTCCTCGATGCGACCGGCCAGGACGCTTTCGGCTTCTGCTCTCCTGGGAGTGTCGGGCGCCGCGCTCTTCATCCTGGCTGGCATCGTCTTCGTCGCGGCATCGTGGTCGGCGTATGGGCCGATGTCACGCATGGCGATCCTTGTCGCATTCGCGGCGACTTTCGCCTGGCTTGCCGTGACGGCCACCAAACACAGCTTTGCCACGGTGGGTGGGGCGCTTGGCGTCGTCTCGGCGGCGTTCGTGGGGGTCAGCGTGTACGCGCTCACGACGGGGCCCGACGGCCCCGCGCCGTTCACGCTTGCCGTCGCGTCCCTCATCGCGGGAATCGCAGGGTTGGGGCTTTCGCGCCTCCGCATCGGCGGCGTGGGTAGCGCGGCGGCTGGCGCCGTCGTCTTCGCCGTCGAATCTGGCGCATTCGAGGCGGCCGTGCGGGCCTCCTCGGTGACTGAGGCAGCCGCGCTCTACGCGATTGTTGCCGCGGCGGGCGGATGCGGCCTGATCGCTACGCGCTCGCTGTGGACCTCGTCTGTCCAGCAGGACATCGCGTCCTATGGCGGGGCAGGCGTTGTGCTCATGGGAGCGGCGGTCGCGGTGGTCGCGCCGTTGTCAACGCGGAGCGTCGACCCCTATCCACTCATCGCGCTCGTAGCAAGTGCGCTCGCGTGCGCCGGAGTCGCCGCGTGGCGCCCGCTGTGGGGCGCGGGGGCGCTTGCGGGTGTCCTGACGCTGGGGGCGATGTCGGCGGGTTGGATGTGGGAGCTCGGTGCCCATCAGATCGCCCTGGTTGGCGCGATTTCCGCAGTGACTGTGGTCATGGGGCTATCGCTGGCCCCGACCACGTGGCGCACGCCGGGACTCGTCGGGGTGGTGCCCGCATTGACGTTCATGGGCTTGGTGACGTTCCGAACTGTCACGGATGATTTCATGGCCGCGCTTGTGGGAGGGCAGGATCCGGGCGGTCGTGTGCCCGACGGCGGAGTCGCTCTGATCTGGTGTGGTGTGGCCCTCGTGCTCGTGTCGGCTATTCCGCTGATCACGGCGCGCTGGAGCCCCCCTGCCCTCGACACGAAACCTCGGCTGGAGGCCTTTGCGGCGGTGGTCTTTGCGGCCGGAACACTCTCGATGGGCGCGGGAGCCGCCGTGGCGGTGGCCGAGGGCCCCGGGGCAACGGGCATGGGGCTCGCGCTCGCCGCGTGCGTGCAGTGGCTGGTTGCTCCGGTATGGCGTGCGACGCTGGCGCGAACCGCGCGACACGCAGCGGTCGTGATCGTCGGGCTCGCCGGAGTTCATGGTGCGTCCGTCGTGGCGCTCGCATCGTCCGGAAGCGTTGCGTTGTGGTGGGGTTCAGGTGCCATCGTGTTGTCCCTCATCGGGCTCGGCCTCGTCTCACCGCGCGTTCCTGCGGCGCTGGGCTGGTTTGCCTTGGTAGTGATCGGAACGACTGCCTCGTGGACGTGGCAGGCTTCCGGCTACTACGGAACGGTGCTGATCGCCGTGGCGCTTGCCGCCGTTCTGATCGCCCTGATCGCGAGGTGGCTGCCCGAGCGCTTTGTCATGCCTGTCACCGTCGGAAGCGCTCCTGCGTACGTCGTGTCAGGCGTCGGGATTGTCGTGGGCTTGCTGGCCGCGACAGTAAATTCGTTCTCTACTCATCCGACGAGCAACGTGCCCGTCTTCGTGTGGGCGCCGATCCTGGCCGCGTGTGCGGCGGTCGCGGGCCCCGTCTTCGCGGCGCTCGTGGCGCGCGTTGAGGGGGGTTCCGGCCTTGCCGTGACGCGCGTGGTCTCCGGTGCGGGTTTCTTGGGCCTCGCCATCGCGGGTCTCGCGTGGCTGCAACAGTCCATCTCCACGGCCGAGGACGTCGCGCCGATGCTCGTGGACTCGATTTCCGCGGCGCTTGCGGTGGGCACGGGCGGGGTCGTCTTCGCGGTCGCGGCACTCGTTCCCTGGTGGCGGCCTGCGCGATGGCCCGTCGGTATTGGGGTCGTGGTGCTCGTCACGGCACACAGCATCGCCGGACTTGGTGGACTCACCTTCGACGTCGTCGATCTGTGGTGGACCGTCGCATCCGTAGCGACGGCCTGTGCGGCGCTCGGGATTGCGGCCCGATGGGTTCCGCGTGTGACGGTCGCGCCGGCGGTCTTTGTCACAAGCCTGATCGCAAGCGCTGCCCTGATCGCACACCACCCCGAGCAGTCGTTGGCGGCGGGTGCCGTGGCATTCGCGTTCGTCGCGTGGGCCGCGCGGTGGACGCGTGGTCAAGTGCGTGCGTCGGTCCTCATCGGCGGGAGCGGTGTGGCGCTGGTCGCCGCCGGTTCGCTGGCCTTCGCCTCGGCTGGAGTGTTTGACGGCTTCCTGAGTGTGTACGGGGGCGACGGAGTGGCATGGCGACCATGGCATGCGCTGGTCGCCGCCGCCCTCACGGGTGCGGCGCTTTCGTGGCCCCGCGTGCGACGCATAGGGGCTTCCGTTGTGGCGGTCGCATTCGTGGCGGCGGCAGGGCTTGTGCCTTGGCCCATCGGATGGATCGCGCTGGCGATCATTGGCCTCGTGTCCGCTGAACTCGCCGCTCGCTGGCGCGGGAAATGGGGCCTCCATCCCTTCGTGCCCCTCGGAGTCGGGCTCGCTGCGGTCGTGTGGACCGGCGGTGGTGCGGCGATGGTGGCGATGACGCTTGGCGCCGTGGCCATCGCGGCGCTGTGGACTGCGGTGAGGGCCGGTTCCGATGGTGTGGTGCGGTCTGCCTCCTTGGCGCTGGCCCCAGTGGGGGGCTCGATCGCGGCGGGAATTGCGCTTGGGGCACTGGGTGTGTCACCCGATATCGCGGCCACTATCGCCGCAGGTACCGGACTCACGATGCCGCTGATCGCCGCGGCGGTGGGGCTCGACAAGAGTCGCGGCGTCGCGATAGGGGTCCTGGCGGGGGTGAGTGTGGTGGGTCCCGTCGCGACCTGGGATCTCGCCCTCGCGGGCCTCGTGGCCGTGATGGCCAGTGCGGGGTGGTTCGCCCTGTCAACACTGGGTGTGAAGTGGGCAAGGTGGATCGCGCTCGGAGGTCTGTCTGTGGTCGCCACCCTTCTCGCAGCAGCCGTCGGCATCGCGACCCTCGAGGCGTACACAGCCATTCCTGCCGCATCCATGGTGCTCGTGGGGGTGTGGTGGATGAGGCGAGATTCCTCGATCCGCACCTATGTCGCCCTGTCGCCCGGTCTCGGAATCGCGCTCGTGCCGTCATATATCGCGCTGCTGGTGAGCCCCCAAGCCGTGACTCGCCCTGTCGCCCTCATGGCCGCCGCGGTGATTCTGGCCGCCCTAGGAGTGGCGCTGAGGTGGTTTGCGCCGCTCCTCGCCACTGCCGTCACCACGGTCGTCGTGGCGGTGTCCCAGCTGACAGTCGCGGATTCCCTCGCGCCCGTCTGGGCCAATGTGGCCGTTATCGGCGCGGTGCTCTTTGGGCTGGCGCTCCTCGCAGAACGCATCAAGGCGATGCGATAGCGCCCTAGATGTGGTCCGCGAACCCCAGCTGGCGGCCGGCCTCGTAGATCGCGATCGACGCGGCGTTCGACAGGTTGAGTGACCGACGCCCGGGGAGCATCGGGATCCTCACCCACTTCGTGATGCGGGGATGGTCGAGCACGTCATCCGGTAGCCCCGTCGGTTCCGGGCCAAAGAGCAACACGTCGCTGGCCTGGTACTCGATATCGGTGAACCACGTCTCGGCCCTGCCGGTGAAGGCAAAGAACCTGGACTCGGGCAGTTCTTCGCAGAGCTCGTCAAACGAGGGGTGCACCGTGACGGTCGCGAGGTCGTGGTAATCCAATCCTGCGCGTCGCAGGCGCGATTCCTCAAGCGAGAAGCCCAAGGGTTCGATGAGCCGCAGGGTGGCCCCCGTGACTGCCGAGAGTCGGATCGCGGCGCCGGTGTTTTCCGGGATCCGGGGTTCGAAAAAGGCGATTGATGGCATCGACACGGGAGTGTTCACGCGCCCCAGTGTGGCACGGCAGAGTGCTGAACGTGCGTCCCCACGGGCGACAGTGGGCGCCGACACGCACGGGTGTGACGTTTCACACAGGCGGCGTTTTACCCCATAAATGGGGCTACCAACTTGGGGGGCAGTTTTTTACCGTCTATGTGGGCCCTTCAGGCCCTGACGACTCGGGAGTTTCACGTGATGCGGGCATCAATCGCTGCGGGCAGGGTCGCATGCGTTGCGACGCTTGCCCTTGCAGGAGTCTGGGCGGCGACCACTCCCACCCAGGCTGCTACAGGCGACGCTAGCACCACCGGACGGTTCTCGCCCATCGTGGACACCGAAGAAATATCCGACCCTGGCCCAGAGCCGTTGACCGTCCTCCTCATGGGCGACTCCTACACTGCGGGCAACGGAGCCCGCGAAGCAGGGGCCCCCTCGTACTACGGCCCCGAACTGTGCCTGCGCAGCACCAACACCTGGGGCGAGCAATACGTCGACATCCTTGAGGACCAGGGCTTCGCGGTCACACTTCAGAACCGGGCGTGCTCGGCGGCTACCTCCCGCGCGGTCCTCCATGACAGGCTGATGAAGGACTCACAGTCGGTGGCCTACCCAGAGCCAGAGAACGAGGCCACGCCCCTCAGCGACGACTTCTACCTCGAGTGGGCCGCATCCACACCCGAATGCACTCCCGCGCCGGCGTCGGAGGAGTACTTCGTGACGAGCGTCTTGAGGACGCCGCGCGGTGACGGGAGCGACGATATCGCCGTGCAATGCGATCGGCGGCTCCCTGCCCAGGCCGACTCGCTGAATCCCGATGTGGATCTCGTGCTGCTGACGCTCGGTGGAAACGACGCGCATTTTCCCGACATCGTTAAGGCCTGCCTCATCCTCGGTGACGCAGAGGGATGCGAAGCCGCCGTCGACACGGCCCGCGACTACGTGCACGACAGCTACGCCGACGACCTCATCGAGGTTTTCACCGAGATTGAGCGCCGGACCGACGGGCACGCGAAGATCGTCTACCTCGCCTATCCGGGGCTCGACACCAACGACGACCTGCTCATCACGCAACTGGATCCTTCGGGAGTCTTCACGTACCCCGTCTCGGCCCAGTTGCCGGCGCTCGCCGCGGCGGGGGTCGAGGTCCAGCGGGCCGCGGTCGAGGCGGTGAACGCCATGCTTGGTGAAGACACCGTCACCTTCATCGACGAGATTCCTTCTCTGTTCGCCGGTCATGAGCCCGATGCGCGTCCCAACGTGGCCAACCCCGACAGGTGGATGTACGAGTTCCTCGAGACGACCACGCGCGACGAGTGGTACCACCTGAAGCCAGAGGGGCAGACGCAGATCGCTAACCTGGTGGCGGAACAAGGTGCGTATGGCGCGGTGGATGACAACGGCACGGCGCGTGACGTGGCGCTCGTGGTGGGTGTCGATCCAGTTGCCCAAAATGCCGCCGAAGCCGCGCTTGAGGACTCCTCCGTGTGGGTCGGGGCGCAGGTCTCCGTCATCGAACAACGCGTGGCCGACGACGGCTTCCACCTGGTGCGGAGGGTCGTCGCTGCGGCGGCAGGCCCCGCGGAGGCGCTCGCCGCCCTGAGAAGTGAGGACCGGCCCGAATGGGTGTCAGCGTCCGAGGTGAGTCTTCCCTCACGCTGGAACGCCACCGCACAGGCTGTCTACGTGGGTGAAAACTCGTTCGCGTCCAACGAGGTCGCCGATGTGTGGGCCAGCAGGGCTGACGGCAACGAGGTGGCTGTCGACACCCGCGTCGTGACGTACACGGCGTCCGATGACGCGGCGACAGGCGACGTGACAGGGAGTGCGGAGCAAGCATCGGCGCACGTGAGCGGTCGCCTGCTCGAGACCCTCGCGAGCGCAGCCGATGTGCCACATGCTTGGGCCGGGGGTCCCTACATCGCGGGAGGGGGCAGCCTAGAGCTCACCGCGAGCGGTTCGGTCGGCGCGGGACAGCTCGCGTACGCCTGGGACCTCGATGGCGACGGGGTGTACGAGAGCCCCGCCGACGGTCCACTCCTGAGCGTTCCTACGGAGGCGATCAGGTCCGGGTGGGTGGGGCTTCGCGTGACCATTGCAGGGGGAAGTTCCTCGGTTGCGAGAGCGTGGGTCACGTCCACGGCGCAGCCAGGGAGTGAGACGATTCCGTGTCTCGGGCAAGACGGGACAGCCGCGCAGCGCGGCAACGCGGGACGTCTTGGGTGTGGGGCGTCGCAGGTCTTCCACGTGGGCCCCGACGCGGGTTCCGAGATGCCTACTGCTAGCCCGATCTACGCACACGGAGGCGGATTGGATTCCTCAGCGGGGCAGACCTCCCTCGCGGCGCTCACGCTCGTGCCTGTCTTCGTCCACAACACGGTCACGATGCACGGCGGCGCTCGGTCGGTCTCGTCTACCAGGGCGAATAGCCGCGCACGCAGGCGTCCGCGCGAACTGGTGAGGCGTGAGCGGGGCCTCGCTTCGTTGCTCGACGGAAGCGTCGTCCACTAGGCGAGACCGTTGCGGGCGCCTACCAGATGCGCACGCGGGACTCAGAGTCGAGCCACAGGGAGTCGGTGTCCTTGACGCCGAAGGCTTCGTACCACGCATCCATATTCCTCACGACGCCGTTGATCCTGAATTCCTCGGGCGAGTGGGGATCGGTATTGATCTGCGTGATGAGGGCTTCGTTCCGTCGCTTTGAACGCTCGGTGAGCGCGTAGGCGATGAAGTAACGCTGAATCGCTGTGAGTTCGTCAACGAGAGGAAGGTCCTCGAGCGGAACACCTGCGGCGATACGAAGCGCCTTGAGGCCGATCTCGACCCCGGCGAGGTCGCCGATGTTCTCTCCGACGGTGAGCGCCCCATTGACGGTGTGTTCCTCGCCGAGTTGTGCGGGGGAGTACGCGTCGTATTGGGCGATGAGGACGGAGGTGCGTTCCATAAATGCGGCGCGATCCGCCTCGGTCCACCAGTCGGTGAGCTTGCCCGTGCCGTCGTACTTGGAACCCTGATCGTCGAATCCGTGGCCGATCTCGTGGCCGATGACGGCCCCGATGCCTCCAAAGTTGACGGCGTCGTCCGCGTCGGGGTTGAAGAACGGCGGCTGCAGAATCGCCGCGGGGAACACGATCTCGTTGCCCGTCTGGAGGTAGTACGCGTTGACAGTCTGCGGCGTCATGAGCCATTCGGAGCGGTCGACGGGCTTGCCGATCTTGGACCATTCCCAGGCCTGATCGAATCGTGCCGAGGCGCGCACGTTGCCCATAAGGTCGTCTACGCTCGTGGCGAGTCCGTCAAAGCTGCGCCAGGTGTCGGGGTAGCCCACCTTGGGGGTGAACTGCGCGAGCTTGGTGAGCGCGCGCTCGCGCGTCTCGGGGGTCATCCATGCGAGGCCCTCGATCGAGGACCTGTAGGCCGCGATCAGGTGGTCGACGAGGGCGTCCATCTTGGCCTTGTGCGAGGACGGGAAGTGACGCGCCACGTATTCCTTGCCCACGAGCTCGCCCACGCAGCCCTCGACAAACTGCACCGCGCGCTTCCAGCGTTCGCGCTGCTGCGGGGCTCCGGAGAGCACGGTGCCGTAGAACTCGAAGTTGGCCCGCGAGATCTCTTGAGTGAGATACGCCGAGCGGCCAACGACCACGCGCCACCGCAACCACTGCTTCCAGTGATCGAGATCCGTGGCGGTCCAAAGCTGTCCAAACGCCGTCAGGAACGACGGCTCGTCGGCGATGAGGGCGTCATGCGCGGCGGCGGGCATCTCGATCGCGTCGGCCCATGCGGCCCAGGGGAAGCCGGGGGCGTCGCTCGCGAGTGCGGAGAGCGTAGTCGGGTTGTACGTCAGATCCGCCTCGCGCGTCTTGACGTTGTCCCAGTGCGCTGCGGCGAGGGCAGTCTCGACGGCCATGACGACGTCGGCGTCGATCGCCGTGTCGGTGAGGCTCGCCATGCGCGCGATGTGCTTGACGTATGCGGCGCGGATCGGGGCGTGGGCGTCCTCACGGTAGAACGCCTCGTCCGGGAGGCCGATGCCTGACTGTTCCAGGTAGACGACGTTCTCGTCGGGATTGTTCTTGTCGGCGAAGACATAGAAACCGACTGCGCCACCGACTCCTGCCAGCGACAGGCGGCCCAGTCCCACGGCGAGCTCGTCGTGGTTCGTGGCGGCGTCGATGAGATCGAGGTCCGCACTGAGCGGCGCGGCGCCGAGCGAGTCAACCGTGTCGGTGTCGATGAAGCTCGCGTAGATCGCCCCGATTGTCGAGTCGGCGGGGGCCTTCTCGATGATCGCGCGCACATGCTTCTCCGCCTGGTCGTGGAGCGCGTGGAATGCGCCGTCGGCCGCACGATCTGCGGGGATCTCGTGGGTATCGAGCCATGAGCCGTTGACGTACCGGAAGAAGTCGTCTTGGGGCCTGATGGTCTCGGACAGGGTGCTGGGGTTGATTCCGCGCTGAGTCATGAATCCACCCTAGGCGCGTGGGTCCCGTTGTTTCACGCGGTTTCGCGCATGGCAAAGCCGAGGGCCCGCCGGGCACGCCGCCTCGCCGCGAGATTTTCGAATCCAGGTGGTCCTGGGACCGATGACTCACACGTCCCGCGCGGGAATGCCACAATGAAGGTATGCGTATTCACATTGCCTCTGACCACGCGGGATTCGAATTCAAGGTCGAACTGCTCGCCCACCTGACGGCTGCCGGACACGATGTCGTGGATCACGGAGCGTACGAGTACGACGCCCAGGACGATTACCCGGGCTTCTGCATCGACGCGGCAAGGTCCGTCGCGGTCGAGCCTAGCTCGCTCGGCATTGTTGTCGGAGGCTCCGGAAACGGTGAGCAGATCGCGGCAAATAAGGTGCGCGGCATCCGTGCGGCCCTCGGCTACACGCCCGAGATCGCAGCGCTCACGCGCCAGCACAACGACGCCAACGTGCTCGGCATCGGCGCACGTATGCACACCACGGAGGAGGCCTTCGCAATCGTTGATGCCTTTGTGGATGAGCCCTTCAGCGGCGACCCTCGTCACCAGCGGCGCATCGACCAGCTCGCGGCATACGAGGCCACCCACAAATCCTGAGGCGTCGCTAGAACTGAAGCGCCACTAGAAGTGAAGTGAGCCGCGCGGCGCCATCCTGCTGTGGAACGCGTCGCTGAGTTTCGCGACCACACCGGGACGAAGCTCGTCAACGAGGCCGGCGAGGGCGAGGGCGTCCAGCGCCGTCCCGCCCAAATAGGCGACAGAAAGCTCCTGGATCGACATGCGGACGTCGACGGGGGAGTCGCTCGGCGCACGTACGACCGTCGCGTCTCCGTCGACGACGGTGAATTTCCACGCGTGAGAGTTCGCCGTGATCTGGAGGTCCGAGATCTCGATCACGGCATCTACGTTCGCGCCATAGGTGCGTGCCATGAGAGCGGCGGGGACGTCGAGGATGCGCGCCCATACCTGGTCTCGCATCAGCGCCGTCGCCGCCCGGGCGTCCTTGAGCAGGTGCACTACCGGTGAGTCGAGCGGGACCGAAGAGACGGTGAGCGAAGCCATGAGGTCGAGGTCTGCAAGCGCTGACCACAGACGGCGTTCAGCGGCGGCGGTGACGGCGGCCCATCCCTCTTGGCTTGAGGCCGTGCCCTTGGGGGCCGAGTCGCCCCAGCCCAGCTTGCGCTGGAAGAGGGCGAAGGCCGCTGGCCCGTGTTCGTCCTCGACGATCGCGATGCGTTTGCGCTCCTGACCGTCGCGCACGCCCTCGGGATCGAAGAAGAGGTTGGCAAGCATCGGGTCCCCGACGGAGGCCATGGCCCCCGGTCGGGCGTCGCGCGCGAGGACCGCGCGGACTGCGGGTGCGTGCGTCTCCAGGTCGGCGTTTTCGAGACGCAAGCGCAGTTCGTCGGAACCTGCCACAGGGCGAAACTCCGCACCGCGCGGGAGCGTGAGTCGATACGTCGGGCACGCGAGTCCGTAGCCAAAGCGCTGGTAGATCGTCGTTTCTGCCGCGAACAGGGTGCTGACGGACTCGCCGCGAGCGAGAGACCGAGTGAAGTGGTCTTCGATCATGGACTTCAGGAGTCCGCGCCGCCTGTGGGCGGGGTGCACTCCTACCCACGTGAGGCCCGAGGTGGGGACCGTTCCGCCGGGAACGCGCATCGTGTACCCGTACGAGGAATGCACCGCGGCAAGGTCCCCCGCGGGGGTACCTGCGTCGCCCGCAGTCTCGATTCCGCGTCCGCGCGACCAGTCGACGGTGGCGGACACCCCCTCGGAGGCAACCGCGGCGTCAGGCAGCGCGAAGGCCCATGCGTCGATCGCTAGAAAGTCGACGCTACGGCCGACGCCGAGGTCGATGCGGCGGTAGCCAGAGGGTGTCGTCATGGAACGATCCTTGCATCCGAGGGCTCGTCGCGCACCTCAGCGCCTCAAAGCTGACGGCCAACTACGCCGTCGTGACATCCTTAATGCGGTCGCTCAGACGCGCGTATTCGACTTTGATGCATCGGTTCTCGACCACATCGAGGCCCGCATCGCGCGCGGTCTGGGCGGCGGACTCGTTGAGGATGCCCAGCTGCATCCACAGCACGGCGGCGTCGACCTCGATCGCGGCTTCTGCCACTGCGGGGATGTCCTCGCTACGACGGAAGGCCACGACGATGTCGGGCGCGACGGGGACGTCGGCGAGCGTCGCGTAGAACCCGTGACCCTCGATGTCGGCGTCTCCCGCGTTGGGGTTGACCAGGTACAACTCGAACGGGGTGTTGTTCATGAGCCATACGCACACGGCATACGAGGTGCGTTCGGGGTTGGGAGACGCACCCACTACGGCGACGGCGTGCGACCGTGCCAGGATCAGCGCCATCAGGTCATCTGCGGGGGCCTGTCCGGACAACGGCATGGGGCAGGCCTCGTGCTGCGCGTCGTGTGTGGTCATGCGGTGGGCACCCCTAGTGTCTCGCGTGGCAATGAAGTAGATCTTCTCATGAGGATCCGGCACATGCTGGGGCCCGGCGTCCCGAAGAGGGGTGCGAGTCTCCTCGCGGGTGCCCTAGATGTAATACATCGCGGGTTCGCGGACCTCGCCCTCGAGGTCATCGAGGTGGGCATGCGAGTGGCCGTCGTCGACGCAGGACGCGGCCGTGTGGGCCTCGACAAGGTTCGGCTGCAGCCTGATGACGGCCGGGATACCCACGGCCGTGGCGCCATTCGGGACGTCCTTGACCACCACGGCATTCGCCCCGATGCGGGCATCTGAGCCGATGTACAGCGCGCCCAGAATCTTCGCACCCGCCCCCACCACGACCCTGTCGCCGATCGTGGGGTGGCGCTTGCCGTGGCTCATCGTGGTGCCGCCCAGGGTGACCCCATGGAACAGCAGTACGTCATTGCCCACGATTGCTGTCTCCCCGATGACGACGCCCATGCCGTGGTCAATAAAGACCCTGCGGCCGATAAGCGCGCCTGGGTGAATCTCGATCCCCGTGCGTCGGCGTGAGCGTTGAGAGACGAGGCGCGCGAGGCGCTTATGGCCCGAAAGCCAGAGGCGGTGTGCCACCCGGTGGTACCACAACGCATGGACGCCCTGGTAGCTCAGCGTGACGACGAGCGGGCCTGGGCAGGCCGGATCGCGACGGTGAGCAGTTTGGACGTCCTCGCGGGCCTGCGCCCACGCGGAAATGCGTTCTGTCATGTGATGCCTCCGGGTGGCTTAACGCCTTGTGGGTGCTGATTAATCCATCAGGTCGGCGTAGAGGATCGTGCTGAGGTACCGCTCGCCGAACGAGGGGATGATCACCACGATGGTCTTGCCTGCGTTTTCGGGACGCTTAGCCACCTCGACAGCGGCGTGCAGGGCCGCGCCAGAGGAGATGCCCACGAGCAGGCCCTCCTTACGAGCGGCGGCACGCGCCGTGGCGACGGCGGTCTCGGAGTCGACGTCGAAGACCTCGTCGTAGATCTCGGTGTTGAGGATCGCGGGCACAAAGTTGGCGCCAAGGCCCTGGATCTTGTGGGGGCCGGGGGCGCCACCGTTGAGGATGGGGCTTTCCGCGGGCTCCACGGCGATGATCTGAATGCTGGGCTTCTTGGCCTTGAGGACCTCGCCGATTCCGGTGATGGTACCGCCGGTGCCGATCCCGGCCACGACGATGTCGACCTCGCCGTCGGTGTCATCCCAGATCTCGATCGCGGTGGTCTTGCGGTGGATCTCGGGGTTCGCGAGGTTGGCGAACTGGTGCGCGAGGACGGCCCCTGGACGCTCGGCTGCGATCGCGTCCGCCGCTTCGACGGCGCCCCTCATGCCCTCGGGGCCAGGCGTCAGGATGAGCTCGGCGCCGAAGGCCCGCAGCAGCGCGCGGCGCTCCTTGGACATCGTCTCGGGCATCGTCAGGACGACGTTGTAGCCACGGGCCGCGCCGACCATGGCGAGCGCGATTCCCGTGTTGCCCGACGTGGCCTCGACGATGGTGCCGCCGGGCTTGAGCTCACCAGACGCCTCTGCGGCGTCCACAATGGCGACACCGATGCGGTCCTTGACCGAGTTGGAGGGGCTGTAAAACTCGAGCTTGCCGAGGACCGTCGCGACGGCGCCCTCCGTCAGGCTGTTGATGCGCACGAGTGGGGTGTTGCCGACGAGCTTTGTCGCGTCATCGTAAATGCGGGCCATGAGTATTCCTTTGCGTGGGGTGGGGAACAGATCTACGAGCAAGAACGTCTTTGTATCGAGATTCGATACCGGGGCGAGCGCTGGGCGAGAACGCCCCAAGGGGCGTGGGTGTGCGGCAGCGCTCTAGAGACAGCAGCAGGTGCGGCAACACATGAGACCCATGGGCATGACGGCAGGAGCGATCGCGATTGCGACGGTGCTCATACTGCTCATCAGTGCCTCCTCTGGTCCACCGCAAGGTTAGCGCCGAGTCGCGATCCCGGCAACCATTCCGTCACGCCGTGTGTTTCGGCGCGCCCTGACCGAGGGCCTCTAGCGCTCTCGGTCGGCCGATGCGACACTTGCCCCGACGGCCGAGGTGCGGTCCGTATTGTCCCCCGCGCGCTGCGTCGCGCATCATCGCAGGAGGTTCTCATGGGCTGGATCGATTTTGGTGCGGTGACGTGGTGGGCGGTCGCGGTCGCCTTCGTTGTGAGCTTTGTTTTCGGGTGGTTCTGGTATTCGCCCCGGGGGCTCTTCCCCCTGTGGTGGCGCCTCAACGGGAAATCTGATGCGGACATGAAGGACGCGGACATGGGTATCGCGTTTGGGGGCACCGTCGTGGGCAACCTACTGGGAGTCGTGCTTGTCGCGCTCCTCATGCCTGCGCTTGGAGTCGACGGGTGGCTCGCGGGTCTCGCGTTTGGCGCGCTCGTTGGGCTGGTATTCCGAGGAGGCGCTCATGCGATCCACAACGGTTTTGCTGTGAGGCACCCCGGCGTGACGCTGATCGACCTGGCGCACGACACGATTGGTCTGGCGCTCGCTGGTGCGGTGCTGGGCGCCATCGGCTGACCGTCGGTTTGCGCGCCCCAGGGGAAAGTGGAGCGGGCGACGGGAATCGAACCCGCGTGGTCAGTTTGGAAAACTGAGGCTCTACCATTGAGCTACGCCCGCACGAGCGGTATTAATCGCGTCGGCGGGTACTAGAGTAGCCGAGCCTGACGGTGTCAGGTGGCGCATCGCATATTTTGGGTGCACGCGGGGTGTAGCGCAGCTTGGTAGCGCATCTGCTTTGGGAGCAGAGGGTCGCAGGTTCAAATCCTGTCACCCCGACGAAGAGAGTGAGTAGACGAAGAAGGCCGGCCCGTGGGTCGGCCTTCTTCGTTCTACGAGCGAACGAGGAGGGTTTGAGCGCAGCGCCTAGGCGCGGAGCGATCACCCCGACGCCGCCCGTGACGTTCCGTACGTCCTTGCGAGCGATCACCCCAACACCGCCCGCCCGATCGCCCCGGCACCCAACGCGATCACGACCGACGACGCGACGATTCCGAGGACGCGACCCGTCCGCGCGGATACCGTCCGACGCATCACGGCGCCCACGCCGACGAGCCCGACCTGCCACGCGATCGAGGTGACCCCCGTGCCCGCGACGAAGACGGCCTTGGCCGCGACGCCGGACGTCGTGCCCGCGAGTACCCCCGCGAGCGCGAGGAAGTACAGCAACGTCAGCGGGTTCACCGCGGTGAGGGCGGCAAAGCGACCGAAGAGCGCGAGCGAGCGCCCTGACGTGGCGGGCAGTGATGTGCCGGGCTCCGGTGATGTGGCCGGCGTCGCAAGCGCGGTGAAGAGTTGTCGCGTCCCAATCGCGATGATGACGATCCCCGACGCCGCCATGGGCGCTGCGCCCCATGACTCGATGAGGGGCGACACCTGGGTGCCTGTCGTCACCGCGGCCGCGCAATAGGCCAGATCGACGGATCCGACCGCGAGTGCCGCGACGGCGCCCGACCGCAAGCCCTGCAGCATGCCTAGCCTCACGAGAAGCACGCCGATCGCACCCAAGGGCATCGCGATGGCGAGCCCCGCAGCTGCGCCGGCGAGGGCGGGCGTGATGAGACCGCTTTCCATGGCACGAGCATGAACGTGCGGGCGGGGTACTCGTGTGGAAATCGCGGTCAGCCGGTAGATTGCGAGGCATGGACAATACTGACGGAGAGATTCTCGGCATTTTGGCGAGAAGTGCCCGCGTTTCCTTCAGCGAGCTCGGCGGCGCCGTGGGGCTGAGCGCGAATGCGGTTGCGGCGCGCGTGCGTAAGCTCGAAGGCGACGGCGTGATCCTGGGGTACACGACAGTCGTGGCCGCAGACGTCGAACGCCAGGTCTCCTCCCTTGAGGTCTTCATCGACGTGCGACTCGACGGCTCGACCGATTTCGGCACCTTCGCGAGCAAGCTTTCCGAGTTCCGTGAAGTGGCGGACACTGTTCACATGACCGGACCCTTCGACGCGCTTGTCCACGCCTACGTGCAGGACACCACGGCTCTCGATGTCTTCCTCGGCCGCCTCAAGAGGGAGTGCGGTGCGGGCCAGACCCAAACGAGGGTTGCGCTTCGCTCCCACGCACGACTGGCACGCCGATGACTGAAAAGCCCCTGACCGACGCGACTGGGCCGGACGCGACCGGTCCGGACGGGACTGGGCCGGACAGACCCGCGGGCGTCGCCGGCCTGACCGCGGCAGAGCGTTCCCTCCGCAAGGCCGTCATGTGGGTCGCCGTCCTGAACCTCGCGTACGGCGTCGTCGAATTCACGATGTCGAGGCTCATCGGCTCCGTGTCTCTCGCAGCCGACTCGATCGACTTTGTCGAGGACGGCCTGCTCAACATCCTGATCTTCTTCGCGGTCGCGTGGACGCTGCACCGCAGGGCGCGCATCGGCCACGCCTTGGCGCTCATCATCCTGATTCCGGCGGCGGCTACGCTCGTGACGGCCGTCCTCAAGATCCTTGACCCCAGCCGCCCCTCGACTGTCCCTCTCACCGTCACGGCTCTCGGCGCGCTGGTGGTGAACCTCCTGTGTGCGGCGATCCTCGTGCGGCATCGTCACACGGGTGGCTCCCTCGCGAGCGCAGCATGGCTCTCCGCGCGCAACGATGCCTTCGCCAATCTGGCGATCCTGGCGGCGGCCGCGGTAGCCGTCGGCTGGGCCTCAGGCTGGCCGGACATCATCGTGGGGGTGGGCATCGCCTACCTCAACGCCGATGCGGGCCTCAAGGTGTGGCGCGCCGCTACCAAAGAGCGCCTCGAGTCCAAGGCGGCGCAGGCCTAAAACATCGGCTCCAGGGCTCGAAGACCAGGGGCGACCTAAACTGGGGGCATGTCGAGCCCGATCGCCACACCAGTTCCCATTGTCGAACCCGCAACCCCCGAGGAACTCGCCGTCGTCCACACGGACATCCTCACCCCATCCTTTCCCGCGCACGAACTCATGGCGCTCGACCGGCTCACCGACGAGGTCGAGAACGGCACGACGACCGTACGCGTGGTCCGCGACGAGGCCGGCGTGCTCGCCGGCACGGCGATCGCCACGTGGTATCCGGAGGCCAGCGTGCTGCTGATCGACTACCTTGCGTTGCGGCCTGGCCAGCGCGGTGGGGGACTTGGCGGCGCGCTGTTGAGTTCGAGCGTCGCCGCGTGGGCTGAGCGGTATGACCCCTGCATCGTGATCGCCGAGGTCGAGCACCCCGACCACCACGACGCGCACCCTCAGCATGGCGACCCTGAGGCGCGGCTGCGCTTCTACGCTCGGCAAGGGGCAAGGCTTTTGCCATTGCCATATTTCACTCCCGGTGTGGGAGAGGGGGCCGTGCGCGTCGGCGGCATGATGCTTGCGGTCCTCCACGCGCACCCCACGCTTCTGGGAGACGACGCGAACGAGATCGAGTCGGAGCCCATCGCGAGAGTGCTCCATCTCCAGGCTGGAGACGCCGACACTCACGACGAGGCGCGCACCGAACTCATTGCGGTAGCGGAGGCCAGGCCCACGCTTCCGTTGTTGCGCGCCGACCGTCCGGGGGACATCCCCATCGGTATTCCCGACTGACCAAACGGGGACAGTAAGTGCCACGATTGGGGTCGAGCGGCCTCAACCGCTAGAATCGCGAAGTTGCTCGGCGCTTTTCTGCGCGCGGGCAGGCATCCGCAACGAACGCCAGGAGAAGCAGTGACCAGCGCCCTCGAAAAGATCGACGCCACGACCGTCAAGATCACGGTCTCTCTCACGGAAGAGGAGATCAAGCCCGCGCTCGACCATGCTTACGAGCACATTGGCAGCACCGTCACGATCCCTGGGTTCCGCAAGGGCAAGGTGCCTGCGCGCATCCTTGAACAGCGCGTGGGTAAGGGCGCTGTCATCGAACACGCCATCAACGACGGCGTTCCCGGCTGGTACGGAGCGGCGGTCGAGGAACTCGAACTGCGCCCGTATGGCCAGCCCGAGATCGAAGTCACCAAGATTCCAGGTAGCAACGAGGGCGACGAAGGCATCGAGTTTGTCGCGACCGTCGAGGTGCGCCCCGAGATCACTTTGCCGGCAGCCGCCGACCTCGTGATCGAGGTCGAGCCTGTCGACGTCTCCGACGAGGACATTGAGGAGCGCCTCACGGCCCTTCGCCAGCGCTTCGGAACGCTCGTGAACGTCGAGCGCGCCGCTGAAGCGGGCGACTTCGTCACGATCGACCTCACCGCAACCGTCCAGGACGAGCAGATCGACGCCGTGCAGGGTTCGTCCTACCAGGTGGGCACCGGCAACATGATCGACGGTCTCGACGACGCCGTGACGGGCCTGTCCGCTGGCGAATCGGCCGACTTCGTCGGGCCACTGGCCGCGGGCGACTTCGCCGGCATTCCTGCCGAGATCTCGGTGACGGTTTCTGCCGTGAAGACGCGTGAACTTCCCGTCGCAGACGATGACTTCGCTCAGCTCGCTTCCGAGTTCGACACTCTCGAAGAACTCAAGGAAGACCTGCGCACGCAGGCCGGCCGGATCAAGGTCAACAACCAGGCCATGGAGGCCCGCGAAAAGCTCGTCGTGGCGCTTACCGAGGCAGTCGGTGACTTCGCGCTCCCCGTCAAGATCGTCGAGGGTGAGGTGCACAGCCACCTCGAGAACGAGAACCGCCTCGAGGACGACGAGCACCGGGCCGAGGTGACGGAGCGGGCACAGACCGCGCTGCGCACTCAGATCCTGCTCGACGCGCTTGCCGAGGACCTCGACATCGACGTTCAGGAGAACGAGCTGGTCGACTACTTGGTGAACGCCTCGCGTCAGTACGGCACCGACCCTGGAGAGTTCATCCAGCAGATTCAGCGCGCGGGTCAGATCCCCAGCGTTGTTGCGGACGTCGCGCGTTCCAAGGCCACGGCCTACGCACTCCGTCGCGCTACCGTGAAGGACACCGCGGGTAACCCCGTGGACCTGACTGCGGTCATTGGCACGCTCGACGACGAGGTCGCCGAGAAGGAAATGCCTGAGGCTACAGACGCCGAGTAGCCCGACTACTCACGTGTGACGAAAGGCCCCGCCGCGAGGCGGGGCCTTTCTCGTTCCCGCGCGGCCGCGGTTCACGCGCGCCGGGCGTCGGCCGCCTCAGTTCGCCCACGGCGTGACCACGCGCGAGCCGTTCACCCCGTAGCGAAATGGGGCCCGTCGCGGCAGGAAACGCCCCTCGCCGCGCGTTACTGTCGAGTCAATGTCCACAAGGAGGAACGACGTGAATGAGATCACCGCACGCGCCGAAGGCAGCGGTATGGGGCTCAACGACTCCATCTTCAACAGGCTGCTGCGGGAACGCATTATTTGGCTGGGTGACGAGGTTCGTGACGACAACTCGAACGTCATCTGCGCGCAGATGATGCTGCTTGCCGCAGAGGATCCTGACAAGGACATCTACCTGTACATCAACAGCCCCGGCGGCTCCATCACCGCGGGCATGGCGATCTACGACACGATGCAGTACATCAAGCCCGACGTCGCGACCTTCGCGATGGGCATGGCGGCGTCGATGGGGCAGTTCCTGCTCTCGTCGGGCGCCCCTGGCAAGCGTTTCGCCACGCCCCACGCCAGGGTCATGATGCACCAGCCCTCGGGCGGCATCGCAGGGACCGCGACGGACATCCGCATCAACGCCGAGCTGATCATGCACATGAAGAAGGTGCTGAGCTCGCTCACCGCCGCTCAGACGGGCAAGACGCTCGAGCAGATCACCAAGGACGCCGACCGCGACCGTTGGTTCACCGCCGACGAGGCCCTCGAATACGGCTTCATCGACAAGGTCATCAAGCACGCCTCAGAGGCGAGCGACAAGTCTCAGGGAGGCAACGCGTGAGCCAGGAATCACAGGCACTGAGTGCCGCAGGCAGGACCGTGGGCAGCTTTGGCCGCATCACGCCGACGTTGTTTGGCGGCGCAGGCCTCGGCGGCGCCGCACCCGAGGGCCCCGGCTCGCGCTACATCCTCCCGCAGTTCGAGGAGCGCACGTCGTACGGCACCAAGATTCGCGATCCGTACTCGAAGCTATTCGAGGACCGCATCGTGTTCTTGGGTGTCCAGATCGATGACACCTCGGCCGACGACATCATGGCGCAGCTTCTTGTGCTTGAGTCGCAGGACCCCGAGCGCGACATCACGATCTACATCAACTCGCCAGGCGGGTCGCAGACGGCGCTGACGGCGATCTACGACACCATGCAGTACATCAAGCCGCACATCCAGACGGTGTGCCTGGGGCAGGCCGCATCGGCTGCTGCGGTGCTTCTCGCGGCGGGTACGCACGGAAAGCGCCTCGCGCTGCCCAACGCGCGCGTCATGATTCACCAGCCGCGCATCGAGGGTGGATCGCGTGCTCAGGCGTCCGACATCGAGATCTATGCGGAAGAGATTCTGCGCATGCGCGATTGGCTTGAGCAGACTCTTGCTCACCACACGGGTCAAACTGCCGAAAAGGTACGTGACGACATCGAACGCGACACGTTCCTCAGCGCGACCCAGGCGGTCGAGTACGGGCTTGTCGACCAGGTCCTCGACTCTCGCAAGGCCGCAACGGAAGCGCCGGCTTCGAAGTAGCGGCGAGTCGCCGGGCGGGGTACGCGGGTCGGGTCTAGCCTGGGCAGAACGCCTCAGGGAAGGAGCACTACATGACTCGGCCGACCGATAGCGGAGATCTGCTGAAGTGCACGTTCTGTGGCAAGACGCAGAAGCAGGTGCGCAAGTTGATCGCGGGCCCCGCCGTCTACATTTGCGACGAGTGCATCGGGCTATGCAACGAAATCCTCGACGAGGAATTCGCTGAGGCGGCCGAGGCCGAACTCACAGACCTTCCCAAGCCGCGTGAGATCTTCGACTTCCTTGGTGAGTATGTGGTGGGCCAGGAGTCGGCCAAGAAGGCGCTCTCCGTCGCCGTGTACAACCACTACAAGCGCATCCGCGCGAGCGACGCCAAGGGCGCCGAGGATGGCATCGACATTGCCAAGTCGAATGTGCTGTTCATCGGACCCACGGGTACCGGTAAGACGTACCTGGCACAGACGCTCGCGAAGATGCTCAACGTGCCCTTCGCTATCGCCGACGCGACGGCGCTCACCGAGGCCGGCTACGTGGGTGAGGACGTCGAGAACATCCTCCTCAAGCTGCTTCAGGCCGCTGACTATGACGTCGAGAAGGCGCAGCGCGGCATCGTCTACATCGACGAGATCGACAAGGTGGCCCGCAAGTCGGAGAACCCGTCCATCACGCGCGACGTGTCGGGCGAGGGCGTCCAGCAGGCGCTCCTGAAGATTCTCGAGGGCACCACGGCCTCGGTTCCGCCGCAGGGCGGGCGCAAGCACCCACACCAGGAGTTCATCCAGATCGACACGACCAACGTGTTGTTCATCCTCGGCGGCGCCTTCGCGGGCCTCGAAGAATACATCTCGCAGCGTGTTGGCCGCAAGGGAATCGGCTTTGGCTCGCAGCTCAAGGAGGCGGACAACTCGGACCTCTTCGCGCATGTGACGCCCGCGGACCTGCACAAGTTTGGCCTGATCCCCGAATTCATCGGCCGCATGCCCGTGATCGCGGCGGTGACGCCGCTTGATGTCGACGCCATGGTGTCGATCCTCACGCAGCCCAAGAACGCGCTCGTCAAGCAGTATCAGCGCATGTTCGAGATCGACGGCGTCGAGCTCGTCTTTGACGACGAGTCCGTACGCGCGATTGCCGAGCAGGCGCTCGCACGCGGCACCGGTGCACGTGGCCTGCGGGCGATCCTTGAAGAGGTCCTCCAAGAGACGATGTTCGAGGTCCCCGGGATGGAAGATGTGGCGCGTGTGGTCGTGACCCGCGAGGTCGTCATGGACCGCGTGACGCCTGCGTTTATCGCTAAGGTGCGCGAGGTTGAGGGCGACAAGCAGTCATCGTCGGGCCGCAAGCACCACGCAGCGCTCGAATCCGCCACAGACGCCGAGGACGAGGGCGCGGCCTAAAGTCGCAGCGGCGTGCGCAAAGGCGGTCCCCTCGGGGCGCGGTGGCCTGCGTGAGGCTTCCCTCCTCCGCGTGACGCAGCCCTCCTCCACACAATGGCTTGATCTGTACCGGGTTTCGTGCGTTTCGCGTCCCTAGTGGCGTAATTCGTACCGGCTAGCGCCCTCTCAGGGCCCCCGCTGGCTTGATCTGTACCGCCAAGCGTCCTCTCAGGGGCCCCGGTGGCGTAATTCGTACCGGCTTGCCTCAGCGTGGCACGGCTCTCGACGTCGTCCCCAACCCGGCGAAAGCCAGGCGACCCTACGTTCCGGGGCGTTGAGCTCCTGATCTAGGCCTCCATCGTGCGCCAATCGTCGTATGACATCGCTTCGAGTCGTCCCCGACCCACCTCCGCGTCTCTCGCTCGCGGAATGGCTGCCGCGCACCTGGCGCGCCTATCCTCGCGCCGAGCTCGAGGCACTGTTCTCGCATCGCCAGCTCGTCAAGGCCATCGAGAGCGGGGTCGCGAAGCGCGTGGCGCCGGGGCTTTACGCGAGCGCGGCGCAATCGGAGTCCACCGTGACGCGGGTCGACGCGGCCCTTCAGTGGGCGGGGCCGGACGCACGGATTGGGGGAGAGGCGTCGCTGTTCCTCGCCGGCGCTCTCCGTGTGCCCCCGACGCGAGTCGAGGTGGTGGTCCCCGCGGAGCGTCGTATGAGCGGGCGGCCCCCGTGGGCTCGCGTGAGGCGATTGTCGTATCGGCCGCAGTCAGCCGTGGTGGACGGGTGGCATGCCGTGGATCCCGCGGTCGCGTGGTGTCACGCCTTCTCGGAAATGGCGCGAGACGCGCGTGCGTCCGCACTGTGCGCACTCGTCGTCGCGGACCCTATCGCGCTCGAGTTGGTGACACGAGCGGCGCGTGAACTGCCCGCGCTACGCGCTCGTCGGCGCATGCTGGCCCTCATCGCCAACGTGGCCGACGGGAGCGAGAGCTACCTGGAGGTGCACGCGATGGATGAGGTATTTGTGGGGCGCCGGTTCCGCGGTCTGCTGAAGCAACACGTGGTGAGTACCGCGGGCGGACGCTATCGGCTCGATCTGTACGACACCCCGAGTATGACGGCAATCGAGTTGGACGGTGTGAACTATCACGTGGGCGTGAAGGAATGGCAGCGGGACCTACGGCGCGACGCCGACCTGGCGGCGCTCGGCATCCTGACGCTGAGGTTCAGCTATCGCGACCTCATGGAGCGTCCGGATTGGTGCGCGGCCACAACGCTCGACGTGTTGCGATTGCGGACGCCTTCGGCGCGTGGGGACGTGCCGGATGAGCGTCAGGTGAGGGGCTCGGATGGGGGCTCTCAAGAGCCCTCTGGAGAGAGCTCCGGGGGAGGCTCCGGGGAAAGGGCGGCACAAAATGCGCCACTGGAGGCCGTCGAAGGCCCCTAGGCGGTACGGATTGAGCCATCGTGGGGGGCCGCGCGTGCGGGCGCGCGCGTGCGGGCGCGCGCGTGCGGGGGCGTGCGGGGGCGTGCGGGGGCGTGCGGGGGCGGGTCCCTCGCGGCGGAGACAGACGGGGCTAGGCCTCGACGAGGACCACGTTTTCCGTACGCACCACGTTCGGGTCCAGGATGGCCGCGCTTGATCCGTCCTCGTGGCCATACCCGTCGACGCTCGGGTCGAGCGCGGTGACGGCATCGATCACCTGAAGGCTGCGCACGCGCCCCGCAGCCATGATGTCTGGCCTCGCCGCGTTGACGAACGTCACCTGGGCCTCGGGGATGAGGAGGTCCACTGACAGGATCTCCGTGCGCTGTGACACCTTGGCGTCCGACTTGATCTTGCGGAGCGCGCTCACCGCGGCGCCCGCTGCGATCAGCACCGCCGGGTTCTCACCCGCCGAAGTCGCGCGTGTCAGGTCAGACGTGGGCCATGCGGCACGGTGAATCGAGCCTTCGTTGAACCACGACCACACCTCTTCGGTCGCGAAGGGGAGCACGGGTGCGAAGAGCCTCAAGAAGGCGTCGAGCGCGATCGTGAGCGCCGCACGGGCCGATGCCGCCTTGGGGGAGCACGGAGCGAAGGGATCGATCGGCTCGCCCAGTGCCGCGCCGTCGTAGGCGCGCTCCTTGACCAGCTCGACGTAGTCGTCGCAGAAGGCCCAGAAGTACGACTCGGCGGCCTCGAGGCCTCGGGTGTGGTCGTAGGCCTCTAGCGCGGCCGTCGCGGTGTCGATCACGGCGGCGAGGCCCGCGAGCATCGCCCTGTCAAGGGGCTCTGTGACGGGGGCCGACGTGACGTGAGCGGCGGCCTTGATGCCGTCCTCGAGCGAGGCATCGGCCGCGGTGGTGATCCCGCTTGCACCGAGCACGAACTTGGACACGTTGAGGACCTTCATCGCGAGGCGTCGGCCGGTCTTCATCTGGCCCTCGTCGAAGGCCGCGTCCGTGCCGAGGCGCGCCGAGGCTGCCCAGTAGCGCACGGCATCGGAGCCGTGCTGCTCAAGCAGGCCCATCGGCGTGACCACGTTGCCCTTGGACTTGGACATCTTCTTGCGGTCGGGGTCGAGAATCCAACCGGAGATGGCCGCGTGCTTCCACGGCAGCTCGCCGCTCTCGAGGTGCGAACGCACCACGGTCGAGAAGAGCCACGTGCGGATGATGTCCTGGCCCTGGGGGCGCAGATCCATGGGGAAGGTCTTGGCGTAGAGCTCGGGGTCGTCGCGCCACCCGCACACGATCTGAGGGGTGAGCGAGGAGGTCGCCCACGTGTCCATGATGTCCTTCTCGCCCGTGAAACCTCCGGGCTGATTGCGCTGCGACTCGTCGTAGCCCGGCGCGGCATCGGCCTGCGGGTCGACGGGCAGTGAGGCCTCGGAGGGCGCGATGGGGGCGTCCCACTGGGGCTCGCCCTCGTCGTTGAGCGGGTACCACACGGGGATCGGCACGCCGAAGAAGCGCTGACGCGAGATCAGCCAGTCGCCCGTGAGGCCGTTGACCCAGTTCTCGTAGCGCTTGCCCATGTGGGCGGGCACAAAGTCGAGTTCCGCGCCGTGTGCAAGCAGCTTGTCGCGTAGGCCGGCGTCCTTGCCGCCGTTGGCGATGTACCACTGGCGGCTGGTCACGATCTCGAGCGGGCGGTCGCCCTTTTCGAAGAACTTCACGGGGTGGGTGATGGGGCGCGGCTCGCCCTCCATTGATCCCGCCTCGATCAGCATCTCGACGGTGCGCTGCTGTGCCGCGAACACGGTCTTGCCCGCGACCTCTGCGTAGGCGGCCTTGCCAGCCTCGGTGTCGATGCCCTGAGGGGCCTCCGACAGAAGCCGGCCATCCCAGCCGATGATGGGGCGGATGGGAAGCTGGAGCTCGCGCCACCAGATCACGTCGGTCACGTCGCCGAACGTACAGATCATCGCGATGCCCGAACCCTTGTCAGGGCTGGCGAGGCGGTGGGCCACGACGGGCACCTCGACACCAAAGATGGGGGTGCGCACGTGCTTGCCAAAGAAGGGCTGATAGCGCTCGTCGTCGGGGTGGGCGACGATCGCTACGCATGCCGCGAGCAGTTCCGGGCGAGTCGTCTCGATGTAGATCGACTCATATGAGCCGGTGGCCTCTTCGAGGTCCGCCGCGGGCTCAAACGCGAGGCGGTGGTACGCGCCTGGTCGCTCCCTGTCCTCGAGTTCGGCCTGGGCCACCGCGGTGCGGAACGTCACGTCCCACAATGTGGGAGCTTCGGCCTGATACGCCTCGCCGCGCGCAAGCGAACGCAGGAATGCCTGTTGGGCGACGGCTTGAGATGACGGCGAGATGGTCTGGTACGTCATGCGCCAGTCCACCGACACTCCTAGGTGGCTCCAGAGGGCCTCGAACTGCTTTTCGTCCTCGCCCGACAGGCGCTCACACAGCTCGACAAAGTTGCGTCGCGAGATCGGCAGCTGGTCCGCGGCCTTGGAGGACTTGCCGTCTCCACCCTCGAACGGAGGCTCGAAGCCATCGACGTACGGGAGCAGCGGGTCGCAGCGGACCCCATAGTAGTTCTGGACGCGACGCTCGGTGGGCAGACCGTTGTCGTCCCAGCCCATGGGGTAGAACACCTCAAGACCGCACATGCGCTTATAGCGCGCGATCACGTCGGTGTGGGTGTAGCTAAAGACGTGACCCACGTGAAGCGAGCCCGACACCGTCGGCGGAGGCGTGTCGATCGAGTAGATCTGCTCTCGCGTCTTGTTGCGGTCGAAGTGATAGACGCCGCTGCTCTCCCATGAGGCGTTCCATCGGTCTTCGAGACCGTCAACGGTGGCCTTGTCAGGAATACGAGAGTTCATGGGGTCATTCTTCCAGACTCGGGGGTACGTGGGAGTCCGAGGCCCGGCGGGCCCCGCGAGTGCAGCGGGGGCGGCTGGCTCGCTGGGGGCGGCGGGCTGGGGTGGCCGGGTCTCGCTGAGACCGCTACCCTTCGATTCCATGAGTCAAGCGCGCCTCAGGGCAGATTTCTTGCGGGTCCTCGAAGAGCTCGACGCCTCGGCGGGAGCGGCGCTGCCGCCCGACCTACGGGATATGGTGCGCCTTCGGTGCTCTCATATCAACGGTTGCTCCTATTCCATCCGCCTGCATTCCGAGTCTCTCTCGGCGCTCGGCGTCAGGGTTGACCTCATCAGCGCGCTTGCTCGACCCGTCAAGCTCATGCGTTTTGATCTGGTGTCTCCCGCGCAGGCCGCGGCGCTCCGCTTTGCCGAGATCCTGACGGACTATCCCAGGGGCCTCGAGATTGAGGCGAGGGACGAGGCGGGGAAGTATCTGACGCCCAAGCAGTTGGGCGCCTTGGTCGAGTTAGTGGCGGTTGTCAACGCCTGGAATAGGGTGACGCGCGGCTCGGAGTGAGACGTCGACGAGACACGGCGTTGTCCGCTCGAGGCGAGGCACTGATGTGCGGTGAACGCCGCCCTGCAAGACTCGCTGTTGAGGGATATTTTGCAAATCATGGTGAGACTCATTGTGAATGCGGCCATCTATCTCGGATCTGCCGCTCTTGGTCTGTTGGTGGCCGCCGCTGTGGTCGACAGTTTCGCCGTGACCCTTCAGGGTTTGATCGTTTCTGCGGTGTTCTTCGCCGTCATCCAAAGCCTCCTTGGCCCCTTCATCTTCAAGATGACCCGAAAGTATGCAAACGCGCTGACCGGGGGAGTCGGGCTGGTGTCGACATGGGTCGCACTGTTGCTGACCACGGCCCTCACGAGCGGACTGACGATCTCCGGTGTGACAGCGTGGATCGCTGGTGTAGTGGTCGTATGGCTCCTCACCGCACTGGCGACGTGGCTCCTGCTGTTGTTCCTGCTTAAGGAGGCGGTGGACAAGCGGAAATGACTGATGGCCCCGTGTGAGAACGCGACGCCGGGGCAACCGCAGGTCCGACCGGGACCTCCGACCGGGACCTCCGGTAGGACCTTTTGGGGGACCTAGGTCCGGCGGTCCTAGATGCCCCCCTGGGTATAGGCTCAATGAAGGTGCTAGTCCGCACCACTTGATCAGCGAAGAAGGTGATCTGCATGGCCCGCGTCGTAGTTCTCGGTGCCGGTGTCTCCGGACATACCGCCGCCCTCTACCTCAAGAAGCGTCTGGGAAAGGCGCATGAGGTTGTTGTTGTCTCCCCCAACAGCGATTACAACTGGATTCCATCCAATATTTGGGTTGGTGTCGGCAAAATGACCACGTCTGACGTGGTCTTTCCGCTTGCCCCCATCTATAAAAAGAAGGGGATTGACTACATTCAGGCGAAGGCTTTTGCCCTGTGGCCCGAAGGTGACGCTGACGAGGACCGCCCCGCCGTAGAGATTGAATTCACCTCTGAGGCAAAAAAGGGGCAGACCGAGAAGCTTCGCTATGACTACGTGGTCAACGCCACTGGTCCCAAGCTGAACTTTGCGGCAACTCCAGGTCTAGGCCCTGACGGCGGCCACACCGTCTCCGTGTGTACCCCGAGCCACGCGACCGAGGCGAGTAGCAAGCTCGACCAGGTGATCAAGGCCGCCAAGTCCGGCGAGATGCAGAAGGTGGTGATCGGCGTAGGTCACGGCACGTGCACGTGCGAAGGAGCGGCGTTCGAATACACGTTCAACGTTGACCACGAACTCCGCGAAGCCGGCGTGCGTGACAATGTCGAACTCACGTACCTGACCAACGAGAACGAGCTGGGCGACTTTGGTGTGGGAGGCATGCAGTTCGAACAGAACGGCTTCCGCACCTCGAGTCAGTTGTGGACCGAGTCCTTGTACCGTGAGCGTGGCGTCAAGGCCATTACGGGTGCCGCGGTGACGAGTATCGACAAGGGCGTGATTCACTACGACCAACTCGACGGCTCGCACAACGACATGGCGTTCGACTTCGCGATGTTGCTCCCGCCGTTCAGCGGTGCCGAGTGGAAGGCCTTTGACAAGGCCGGCGAGGACATCACGGGCACCGTGTTCGCGCCAAGTGGATTCCTCAAGGTAGACGCCGACTACACGAAGAAGCCTTATGAGGAGTGGAACGCCAAGGACTGGCCTCGGACGTATCAAAACCCGACGTATAAGAACGTGTTTGCCGTAGGCATCGCGTTTGCGCCGCCGCACCAGATCTCCAAGCCGCGGGCTACGCCTGACGGTTTGGCCGTGGCTCCATCGCCGCCAAGGACCGGAATGCCGTCGGGCACCATGGGCAAGATCGTCGCCTTCTCGATCGCCGACATGATCCTTAAGGGAGCGACCGAGCCGACGCACTCCGCATCGATGTCAGAGATGGCCGCCGCGTGCGTCGCATCGGCAGGAACGGGTATGCGCGGTGGTACGGCAGCAGCGATGACGATGAGCCCCATCGTTCCCGACTGGGAGAAGTACCCCGAGACGGGGCGCAATCTCAAGGAGACGTTTGGCGAAATTGGGTTGGCGGGTCACTGGGTCAAGCGACTGCTGCACACCCTGTTCATTTACAAGGCCAAGGTCAAGCCCGGCTGGACCTGGATTCCGGAGTAAGGAGGAGCGTCATGGACAACACGAATGAACGCATCGCAATGGCGCCCTTGCCTACGGCTGGCGAGCTGAAGCACCGTAGGAACGCCTTTGGCCAGTTTTTCCGCTTCATGCGTATCAACTGGACCATGTTCAAGTTGGCGCGTAAGAAGCACGAGTAGGCAAAGCGAGGCATCACACCACAACGTGTGAAGGCGTGCGGCGGGGTCGTGAAAGAGGGCCCGGCCGCACGCTTTTGTGTCGCTAGGCGTCCCTGCGCAGAGGCTGGGTCATGCAGTGCGCACCCCCGCGTCCTCGTCCGAGTTCGGCGCCGGTGATCTCAATCACCTCGACACCCGCACGGCGAAGCCGATCGTTGGTGGACGTGTTGCGGTCATATGCGACGACGACGCCGGGCTCGAGCGCGAGGACATTGTTTCCGCTGTCCCATTGCTGGCGCTCCGAGGCATAGCGGTCTCCGCCTGTGGCGAGCACCTTGAGGTCGACGCCGAGGGCCCTCCCCACCACGTCGACGAATGGCTTGTCCTCCCGAACGACGTCGATCGTCGTGGGTGAGTTGGCGGGGTGCAGGGTGAAGGTCTCGATGTCGCCGACGATGCCGGGGAACACCGTGCAGACGTCGCGGTCGGCCAGCGTGAAGACCGTGTCGAGGTGCATCGCGGCGCGCAGGCGAGGCATCTTGGCGACCACGACGCGCTCCGCGGCTCCCGCCGAAAACAGTGCTGCTGCCACCTGCGAAATGGCCTGGCGGGATGAGCGCTCCGACATTCCGATCACCACCACGCCGCCACCCACGGGCATCACGTCGCCCCCTTCGAGGGACGCAAGTCCATGGCTCCGCTCCGGATCCCCCCACCAGGTGGTGACACGTCCGGCGAAGGCCGGGTGATGGGTGTAGACCGCCTTCATGACGAGAGTTTCGGCGTGCCGTGCCTCCCAGAACAACGGGTTCAGGGTGACGCCTTGATAGATCCACGAGGTGGTGTCGCGTGTGAACAACGTGTTGGGCAACGGGGGCATGAGGTAGTCGCGCATTCCCGACTCCTCACGCACGAGCTGAACCGCTTGGGCGGCAAAGTCGCTCGGGAGATCCGCAGTCGAGAGGCCCCCGATGACGAAGCGGGCGAGTGACTGGGGGTCCAGAGAATCGAGGAACGCCCGCACGTCTGTCGCCAGGCCCAGTCCCACCTCATCGGGCGTGATCTTGCGATCCAGGAGCCAGCGTCTCGCCTCGGGAAGGGCCAGCGTCTCGGCGAGCAGCTGATGCAGCTCGACCACCTCGATGCCGCGTCCGCGCATCATCGAGACAAACTCCGCGTGGTCCTTGCGGGCGTTGTCGACCCACATGACGTCGTCAAAGAGAAGGTCGTCGCAGTTGGTGGGGGTGAGGCGGTTGTGGGCGAGTCCCGGCGAGCAGACCAATACCGTGCGCAGCCGACCCACCTCGGAGTGCACGCCGAAGGGTGCATCGGGCGCGGCAATTTCGTGGTCCTCGAGCGGCTGGAACATGGTGCCTCCTTGTCCCCCGAAACTAGCAGGCGGCGAGGCCCCGGAAGTGTGACGGGCGGAGGGCAATGCCGCACCCTCCGGGGGAGTTCAGTCGCTCAGTTGGTCGAGCAGCGACTTGCGCTCGGACTGTCTTTCTTCCATACGGCGCGAGAGTCGCTCCGTGTCCGCTGTCGTCCAGTCGGGAACGTCGGTCACGCCCACCCAGGCCTCAAGGTTGGCGCGAATCGAGTATGAGTGACCGTAACCATCGGGCACCGATTCGGCGGCAGGAAGGTCGAGCAGGGTCTGCCACATCGTGACCAAGGGGAACCACGTCATGTGCCCAGAGACGTCGGGAGCGCGCTGGCCCGGTTGCAGCCAATCGGGTTTACTCCAGGCGAGGTTGGGCGAGAAGAACACCACGGGGTCCGAGCCGTGTTGCAGATACACCAGCCGCGTTGGCCCCCACGGTGCGGAAGGTTCATCGAGCGCGTTCGTCTCGGTCGTGAAGCGCACCGTCTTGCCGTTGGACACTACGGGCAACCAGGGCGTGCTTCCCTCGTCGCGCACCGACACGAGGTCCGCGTGGAGGGGATTGACGAAGGGCGGTCCCACCATGAGCGCCCCGTCGATGGGCTCGTTGATGAAGTCGACGCTGTTGAGTACGGATTCGATTCCGTACGATCCGAGAGACAGCCCATAAAGATAGAGCCCCGGCCTGGAGTCCTCGGGGAGCGTCGACCAGTAGTCATAGACGGTCTTAAACACCGTGGTGGAGGTGAGCTTGACGGCCTCTTGGTCGGCGAGTAGCGAGATCCAACTGGGGAGGAACGAGTATTGGACGCCGGCAATCGCGGTGTCGCCGTTCCAGAGGTACTCGAGGGGGTCGACCCCGTGCGAATCGAGGAACCCCGTCCCCGTCGTGGTGGCCAAGACGAGAATCTCCCTGTCGAACGCCCCAGACCGCTTCAATTCCGCAAGAAGCAGGTCGGCCCGTTCTTGAAGGGTCTCCGCCGACTTGAGGCCCACGTAGACGCGGATGGGCTCGAGGGCGCCTCCGTGGGAGAACGTGTTGATGTCCTGCGCGGACGGACCGATGGAGACGAACGCGCGGCCTTGGCGCCCCATGTCGTCCCAGTGCACGAGGGAATCGGGGCTTCCCGACTTCGTGGCCGACATCGGCTGGGAGACTCCCGCCTTATCAAGCGTGTCGCGACCCGAGAACACGGTGTTGGCCACGCTGAAGAGGCCCTGAACGAGCACGCCTGACACGAGCAGGTTGAGGACGGCGAAGAGAGCGGTGGCGGCTAAGACGTTCGCGAGCCTTCGGGGCAGCCAGCGGTCGAGAAGGTTGCCCGCGGAGCGGAAAAGCAGGCGTAGGGAGCGGGAGAGGATCAGCACGAGGACCGCCACGAGCAGGGTCAGCCCGGCGATGATGGGCCACACCGTGGGGTAGAGGTCCTCCATGCCAAAGGAACGCCTGATGGAGTTTTGCCATCCCACGAACCACCAGACCGAACCGGCCAGCGCCAGCGTCGCTCCTCCGTAGGCGCCCGCGAGCGCCCCGGCGCGGGCCCGCCCACGCGGCTCAGGGATGCCCAGGTACCGCCACACGGCTCCCACTAAGGTGCCAACGCCGTAGCCCATCGTGAAGGTGACGCCGGAGGCGAAACCTTGGACCGTCGGTACGCGAGGGAGCAGCGACGGCAACAGTGAAACCGCGGTGAACAGGATGGCGACAACGAGCCCGTAGTGGCTGAACCGGAGTTCAAAGACCCCGGGGGCCTTGCTCGGGCGCGCCGGTGGCAACTCAATGCGCCGAATGATCGTGCGCGCGAAGCCTCGTGCCGTGGACCTCATGGCCCTCCCGTCGTATCTGTGGGCACCCTACTCGCGCGGAGCTCGCGCCAAAAACGCTGTGTTCTGCCGGGCGTCTGGCGCCGGAGGCACGGGTGCAGACGGGAGTGGGCGCTGCCCGGTACAAGGCAGGGGAATGCGTCGGATTATCGGGCTGTTGTCCTCCTCGCCGCATTTCACTTTTTGCACCCGCCGCCGTTGGCGACACGCCCCCTCCGAAAGGCCACCCCATGGCTGATGCTTCACCCGCGCCCGAACGCTCTCGTGATGAGGCCGCCGCGCACGTCTTGCACCTCGACTTGCACAACCCACTCGATGACGATCCCGACCTCGCCGTCATCCCCGAATCGTCGGCCCCTGACCTCAATCGCTGGCGCATGCTTGCCGTGATTGCGGTCGCCCAGCTCATGATTGTTCTTGACGGATCCATCGTGAACGTTGCCCTTCCGCATATGCAGGAGGCGCTCGGGATCTCTGACGCCAACCGTCAGTGGGTCGTCACGGCGTACACCCTTGCGTTCGGAGGCATGTTGCTCCTGGGCGGGCGTGTGGCCGACTACTGGGGCCGCAAGCGCACGTTCCTCGTGGGGCTGCTCGGCTTCGCGGCGGCCTCTGCTCTGGGTGGCATGTCCTCGAGCCAGGAGCACATGTTCGCGGCTCGTGGGCTGCAGGGGCTCTTTGCCGCGATGCTCGCACCCGCGGTGCTCTCGCTCATGACGGTGGCCTTCACCGAACCCAAGGAGCGAGCCAAGGCCTTCGGCGTCTTTGGGGCGCTTTCGGGAGGAGGCGCCGCCATCGGGCTCATCCTGGGTGGCATCCTGACCGACGGTCCCGGTTGGCGCTGGGTGATGTGGGTCAACGTCCCGCTCGCGCTGGTCACTGCGGTCCTCGCGTGGTTCCTGGTGCGGGAATCGAAGTCCGCGGGCCATCCGTCCTATGACCTCCCCGGCGCGGCGCTTTCGTCGCTGGGCCTCCTGTCCCTGGTCTACGGATTCACGCGTGTCGCGGATTCGGCCGACGGTTGGGGGGACCCCATCGCCATCGCGTGCCTCGTGGCGTCGGTCGTGTTGATCTCGGCCTTTGTCATGGTCGAACGCCGGGTCGCTCATCCGCTTCTGCCCCTGCGCATTCCTGCGAACAGCGTGAGGGGCGGGTCTTACCTCACGTTCCTCCTTGTGGGCGCGGGCCTGTTCGCGATGTTCCTGTTCCTGTCGTTCTACTTTCAGGGAGTACTCGGGTATTCGGCTCTCAGGGCCGGACTGCACTTCCTGCCCTTCTCCCTGGGCATCATCCTGACGGCGGGCGTCGTCGCGAGGCTCCTTCCGCTCATCGGGCCGCGTCCCATGATGATCAGTGGCCTCGCGGTCGCCTCGACAGGCATGCTCCTTCTGGTGCGCATTCAGACTGAGGACCAGTACTGGACGCACGTGTTCCCCTCGCTCGCGATGATGTCTATCGGTATGGCGTTCGTGTTCATCCCCGCGTCTTCGACGGCGCTGATGGGGGTTCAGCCGCGCGACGCCGGAATTGCATCGGCGCTGCTGAACACGGCTCAGCAGGTGGGCGGATCGGTGGGACTGGCGCTGCTCTCGACGCTGTCGCTGGCTGCCACCAACCGCTCGGTCGACGAGATCGGGACGGTGAGCAGCACCCTTGCCGACGGCACCGTGGTACAGGTGGCCGGCCCCGAGTCTCTTGTCGCGGGATTCCACGCTGGCTTCATGTGGGGCGCGGCACTGCTCGCGCTTGGGCTGATCGCTGCCGCGGTATTCGTGCGCGTGCGCAAGCATGAGTTTCACGCTCCGGGTCAGGGCGACGTTGCCGAGGTGTCGCTGCCGGTCTAGGCCGATACGTCAGGATGCCCCAGCGGTGTCCGCGCATGGTGGTGCGCCCTCACTCGGGATCGACATGTGGGGGCGCTCTTCCGTGTCCAGCGAAAGTGTGCGGATACGACGAAGGCCGAGCGCGACCCTGAGGTCATGCTCGGCCTTCGTGTCGCGCACATCGGCGCGCGGACGCCGTTCCGGCTGGCGGCTGGGGGAACGGCGTGGTCTAGCGGGAGAAGACTCGGCTGAAGAGCGACGTCGATGCCGCACCGGAGGTGCTCGCGGAGCTGTGGCCCTCGCATCGCTTGCTCTGCGGCACTCCAGCGAGCGCCTGCTCGATGTGGTTGCCGCAGCCGGTCCAGGTTGCCTTGCCGCAGGTGGGGCAGGTGGCGGGAGAGCACATAGTGTGACCTTTCTCGTGGGTTCTGTTGAGAACCGTAGCATACCCCGGGGGGTATCACAACCGTCGGGCAAGAGGGCGGGGGTGTTGGTCCCGCTGGGGGATCTGCTAGGTGTGACATTCTTCACACAGGTACTCGCGTCACGATGGCGAGTCTCGACCGTCTCATGGGTCAGCGAAAAGGAAGCGGGTTGATCATGTGGGACTGGGGCAGCAAGACTGCGCGAGAGGCACGCGAGTTCGCGGGTCTCCACGCACTCGAGTTCCGTGGCGACGACGCGACGGACCTTCCCGCCTCGGCAGACATCCACCCCTTCGAAGGCCAGCCGCGTCGCCACTGCGTGAGCGGCGAGTGGCGCGGCCGGGCCGTGCAGCGCTTCTCGACTGCCCACATCACTGTCGAGATGATGACGCTCCCTGGGATCCTTCCCAGGCTTCAGGTGGTCCCCACGGGCCTTGAGTGCCGGCCTCTCGCCCTGGGCGGCCGGGCGGTTGCCATGGGCGACGACGCCTTCGATAGCCGTTGGACGGTACTGACCGCAGACCCTTGCTTCGCGAGGGCATTCCTGAGTACCCGGGTGCGCGAGGCCTTGATGCACCCTGCAGCCGTAGGACGTTCGCTTGTGGTCGACGGGGCGGCTCTCTACCTTTGGGCTCCTGGTTCGCCCTCGTGGTCCGAGGCTCGGGTGCGCTTCGAGTTCCTGTCTGTGGTGCGCGGGCGCCTCGAAAGCGACGTGTGGGAACGGTTCGACCTGACCCCCGTGGCGGTGCCGTCGGCAGAAGACATGGTGTGGATTCCCACCGAAGAGGTTTCCGACGTGAACCAGTGGCTTTACGCCCCGACGATCGTCGAAGAGAACGATGAGGACGGCGCGCTCGGTGACACCGGCGAGTTTGAGGTGTCTGTGCTCAGTGCGCAGCTCGATGGCGAAACCTTCCTTCCTGGCCACGATGACTCGACTGCCGTGTACAGCACCTGGCTCGTGGCCCCCGAGGTTCGCGCTTAGTTCGATCCGCGCTTTGAGGACATGCGCATGAGGCCGTTGAGTCTCGACGGGGACTATTCTGTGGACCAGGGTCGCACGGACCCACATTCCGCGACCGAGGTGAGTATGCGCGCAGGGCGTCCGGTGACTCTGGCCGATGTGGCGCGCGAGGCAGGCGTCGCAAAATCGACTGCCTCCTATGCCTTTTCCAATCCGGGACGGCTCGCGGTCGACACCACGCGACGCGTGAGGGAGGCGGCGGAACGGCTCGGATATTCAGGCCCTTCCGCGTTGGGCCGGGCCCTCGCTTCGGGCCGCACGAGCGTGGTCGCGGTCGTGACCCGAGCACTTCTTGAGGCGCCGGACACCGACCCTCACGCGCTTCAAGTGATTGACGGACTGTCCCGAGAATTGGCTTCGCTCGGCTACGGCGTGCTGCTCTTGCCGCCCATCACCGACGACGCGACGCATAAGCTTCACGCCGGAGCGATGTACGACGCCGCGGTGACCGTCCGGCGCATCGACGGCATCGCCCAGACCGATGCGATGCTCGCGCAGCGCGGAGTGCCATGGGTGAGGCTCGACGGCATTCCCGACGAGGACAAGGCCGTCGCGATGGACTCCGCAACGCCCTCGATGGAGATTCTTCAAGCGCTGTGCGAAAGCGGCCACAAGCGCATCGCGACGGTCGCTTTGAAACTCAATCTCGACGACCATCCGATGAATATCGTCGCGGGGGCAGACGCGAAGGCGTTGATCGACGGGCTGCCATCGTCGGTGCCGCAGAAGGTCTCACGGGCCCGCATCGAGGCCTTCGCGCGACTCGGGGTCGCCCCGTCTCACGTGGCCTCATGCGAGATCGTCACTCGCGAGGACGGCCATGCCGCGGGGATGGCGATGCTGTCCCTACCCGCGCACGAGCGTCCCACCGCGATCGTGTGTCAGGCCGATGTGTACGCATGGGGGGTCATTGACGCGGCGCACGAACTCGGGCTCCGCGTGCCCGAGGATGTGTCGGTCACCGGGTTCGACGGCTTGCTGGGCGGGGTTTTCGACGAACTCAACCTCACGACGGTGGTGCAGGACGGTGCGACAAAGGGCAGGCTGATCGCACGGTGGGTGACACTCGCCTCGACCAAACCCGACGCCCCACAGCCCTTCGACCTCCCGCTCACAGTGCGATGGGGTTCGACCTCGGGGCCCGCGCCCGCCTAGCCTGGCCGTCAGAGGACGACTGAGGCCACCATGTCGCCAGTGGGTGACTCCGAGCCTCCTTGGGGCTCGACCGTGACCTCGAACGCCGTGATTTTGGCGCAATCGGCATCGGAGAGCGCCATGATGTCGCCGCTCTTGTCGGGCATGAACGTGGGACCCGCGACAGCGGTGCCGTCCTCCATGACAAACCACAACTGGTATTCCATGCCGTCTGCAGGCATGGGCGCCTCGTGGCCCATGACGGCCACCTCGTCCATGTGTTCGCTCATCACGAGGTGTGAGGAGCCGATCGCGAGTTCCATCGAATGGGCATCGGGTGCCGACGCGAGCATCACGACGCTGCGTTCGAGGGCGGAGACGTCGGGTCCCGCGTCGTGAGTGGCATACGTGATGCCGACGCCCGCCACGGCGAGAAGCGAGGCTGCGGCTCCCACGAGCGCGGGCCAGCGGCGGCGACGCACTGCGGACACCGTGGGGTGGCGCAGTGTGGGCGTCACCTGTGCGGTGCGTGACACCTCCTGCATGACCCGTGATCGCAGGGCGGCCGGTGGGGCGACGGCCTGTGCGTCCGCCAACGCTGCGACAGCGTCGGTGAGTTCGAGGGCCTCGTCACGGCATGACTCGCACTGCTCGAGGTGCCGCTCGAAGGCCGCGAATTCGAGATCATCGAGGGCTCCTACGGCATAGGACCCCAGCAGCGAGTGCTCGCCGTCAATGTCGGCGTTCATCGTTCCTCCCACGAGTCGCGTAGCTTGATAAGGCCGTCCCTGATCCGGGCCTTCGCTGTCCCCAGCGGGATGCCGAGGGCCTCGGCGAGTTCCTTGTTCGTGTAGCCCTTGAAGTAGGTCAGCTCGAGGGCTTCCTTCTGACGGGCGGTCAGGGTGTCGAGGCCCTGTCTGACGCGATCGGCCTCCCAGCGCCCGTAGGCCACGTCCACGACGTCGTCGGGTTGCTCGTGGCTCGCGTCGAAGTGTCGGCCATGTGTCAGCAGTCTGTCGGAGTGGGCCTGTTCGGAACGGACCCTGTCGACGGCGCGCCGATGCGCAATGGTGAGGATCCACGAGCGCGCCGATCCCTTATCCGGTTGATAGCGAGCCGCGATGCGCCACACCTCGACGAGCGCCTCTTGGGCGACCTCCTCGGCGATGGCTCGATCCCTCACGATGCGCAACGTGACGCCGAAAACCGACCCGGAGATCGCGTCGTACAGGCTCTCGAAGGCCCGCTCGTCGCCGCGCGCACACGCGATGAGGTCGCGTGAAAGCGCGGCGGCGCGCTCGTCCGCATCCGGGGGGGAGTCGGGGGCGCTGGGGGTATCGCGCACGATGCGCAATGACCTCTTCTCGCTCATTCTCGTCTCCTCGGGTTTGGCGTGGTGCGGGTCGTGTTGCGTACGGGGCGGTGCGTGCGGACTGGTGCGAGCTTTAGCCGTCGGCGTCCTCGGTCATCATGGCGTCGTCGGATTCCATCGCGTCTTCAGACATCATCGCATCGTCGTGGCCAGCGGCGTCCTCGGTCACCATCGCGTCGTCGGATTCCATCGCGTCCTCGGTCATCATCGCGTCCTGGGTCGCGGTGGGGTCGGAGGCAGGCGAGTCATTCGTGTCTCCGCAACCGGCAAGCAGGGTCGCGGACAGCACGGCGATGACGGGGACTGAGAGGAGTCTTGCGGTCTTCATGGGGCGCCTTTCTTAAGGGGGCAAATGGTGTTGCTGGTAGTAATTCGCCGCGGCATGCGGCGGGGATGGGTGAGGGGCGGTGACTACCCGAAGGTGAACGCGTAAACCTCGACGCCTTCGCCCACGTCGATCGTCATGACGTCGTCTGTTGCCTCGCCGTCGAACAGCTCATAGAGGTCGGAGACCCCCTTGACGTCAATCACCTTTGTCGCCGACGGGTCGGAGGCTAGCGAGACGGTGACGGTGCCGTTCCCGCCCAGGACGAGGTGGACATCGGCCGCATAGAAGTGCAGGTAGAGCCGCGCGTCTTGCCCCGCGATGGCCCGCTCGCCCTCGATGGTCCATTCGCCGTCGTACGAGAAGCGACTGAGCTCCGGAGTCGAGGTGCCGGAATAGGTGGCGGACTCGTTGTAGGACAGGTCCTCGTTCTCCGCGTACTGGAGGCGCTCGTAGCCGAGGTAAGTCTCCGGCGTGCGGCCAGCAGTGTTGTTGCCGGAGTCCACGTCGACGGTGGCTGTCGCGGGGGCGTCGAGGAGGTCCTGGATGAGGCGCTCGGTCTCCGCGTAGCCGCCCTCGCCATAGTGAACCTGGCGGACGATTCCCTGCTTGTCGATGAGGTAGTGCGCGGGCCAGAACCGCTGGTCCCAGGCCTTCCAGGTCGCGAAGTCGTTGTCGATCGCGATCGGGTACTCGATCCCGTAGCGCGAGGCAGCGTCCTCAACGTTGGACACCACCTTCTCAAAGGCGAACTCGGGAGCGTGCACGCCGATGATGGTGAGTCCCTGGTCGCGGTAGCGCTCGTCCCATGCGGTCAGGTAGGGGAACGTCCGCTGGCAATTGATGCACGAGTACGTCCAAAAGTCGACGAGCACGACCTGTCCCTTGAGGCCCTCTGCCGTGAGTGGGCCGCCATCTGCGGTGTTGAGCCATTGCTCGATGCCAGGGAAGTCCCTGATGGGGCCGCAGTTCTGCAGCGCGTCGCCTGGTTCGCTCTCGCACTGGTCGAAGGTGAGCGCATCGCCGGTTGCGTCTTCGACGGGGGCGCGGCCAGAGAGGCTGTCGAGCTGGTCCCTCACCGCGTCATCGTTCTCGATGCCGTCCTGAATCTGGGCGAGTGCGGCAGGCGCAAGGCGCTGGAGCGGCTCGGCGAGGTTGAAGGCGAGCACGAGTGCCGTGGCGATGAGGACCACGCCGGAACCGATGCGGATCGCCTGGAGGCGGCTCCGTACCGACTTGATGCGCGAGCCGATGCGCTGTCCGGCCACCCCGAACGCCAGGAGCGGCACCGCGATGCCTATCGAGAATGCGAGCGTCAGCGCAACGAGTCCCCAGCTCAGGCCGTTGGTCGCGGCCAGCACCGTGATGGACGCGAGGATTGGGCCCGCGCACGGAACGAAGACGAGCCCGAGGGCAAGGCCCATGACGAAGCCATTCCCGTCCCTGCTGAGCTTTGGAATCCGCGTGTTCTGGAAGGGGCGCTCGAGGATGTGGCCCACCGCGGGAATCGCGAGGCCAAGACCCACGATCGCGAGCGTGACGATACCGACCCACCTCAGGAGGTCATCGGGGAGGCCGAGGCTCGACAGAATCACGCCCCCGAGGAGGGTGAAGACCGCAAAACTGGTCACGAGTCCCGCGACGACCACGTAGGGACGGCGGCGTGATCGGGCGCCGTCCTCGATAGAGGACGTGAGGATGGCAGGGAGGACTGGGAGGACGCACGGACTCACGGCGGTGATGAGTCCGGACACCACGCCGACGGCGATGAGGGTGATCATGCGGGTGATTCGGTGCGCTAGGCCCCGTGGATGGGGTTGACGCCGCTATACGTGTGAAGAGTGAGGCTCGCCCTCGAGCCAGGTAAACAGGCGCTCCTCGAAGAGGTCGGCGGCGTCGGCGTCATAATCGGGGCTCGAGGGGTCGACGAACATGTGTCCCAGCCCTGGATAGAGGTGGACGTGTGCGCCGCGAGCATAGTGAGTCAGGGGCTCAAGCGAGCCGGGCGGGACCCAATCGTCGGGATCGGCCGCGTGCAGGGCCAACCGCACGTCGACACGCCAGTTGCCGCCCAATTCTTGCGGGGCGCACCAGCCGGCGACGAGCACCGCCTGGCGGATCTTGATCCATTCCTGGGCGAGCAACTGTGCTGGAAAGGCCCCGAGCGAGAAGCCGATGACGGTGTCGGCGTGAGGATGCTGGCGCGCGGCCCTGCGGGCGACCTCTTCGATCGCGTCGTGGCCGATGCTGCTCGCGAAGGCGAGGCCCTCGTCGAGGCGGTCGAACACCGCTCCCGAATACATGTCGGGCGTGTGGACGGCGTGTCCGGCCCCTCGAAGGCGGTCTGCCATTGAGCGCAGTCCCTCGGTGAGGCCCTGAGCGTGATGGAAGAGAATGATTTCAGCGATGTCTTCAGTGTGCGCCTGTCTTGCGTTCGGCGCTACCCCGGCGGCGCTCCGGATGCACCCAACTCCTCCGGATACCCTGAGCACATGGTGATGCGGGTGCGGTGGACAGACGGCAGTCCCGGCTCGCGACTGAGCTGGTTTCTCGTGGCGGTGCAGGGAGTGCTCTTCGCGGGGGTAGGGCTCGCGCCGGCGTCGTGGGGGCCGACCGTCCCGTCCCTTGGTGTGTGGGGTGCGGCGCTGTTCGTCGCGGGCTCCGCAGGGATTCTCTGGGCGGCGCTGTCCTTGGGTCAGGGGCTTACTCCTTTGGCCGAACCAAACGGCACGGGAATTGCCGCACATGGGGCATTTCGGTGGGTTCGACACCCCATGTACTCGGCCGTCCTTGTGGCATCTCTTGGTGTGGCGCTCGCGCGCGGGTCTTTTTTTTCGGAGGTGCTTGTTGTGGTTTTGGCCGTCTTCTTTGAGATCAAGACTCGCCGCGAAGAGCGCTTCTTGGTCGCAGCCTACGAGGGGTATGCCGGGTACGCGGCGCGCACGGGCAAGTTCGTCCCCGGACTGGGCAGACCTCGCCTGAGGTCGCAGTCCGGTGGAACTGCGTGAATAAATCCGTCTCGGGAATCCAAGAATAGGCGCCAGCGCTTTTCGATATTATCAATTGTGAATCCGAATCGTTATTCACCATTGGTTGCGAGGCACGGAAATTCCTCCGTACGATATGCAATATGGGGGATCGCCAAGCAGACGTTCTATTGCACCCGATTCGTATGCGGGTGGTTCTCGCGCTGGGCACAGAGGCCCTGACCACTAAGCAGATTCATCAGACTCTTCCGGACGTGGCCCAGGCCTCGCTCTACAGGGCCGTCTCGCGCCTGGTCGATGCCGGCGTGATCACCGCAGTTGAGCGCCACCGACGCGGCGGGGCATTTGAAAGTGTCTATCGGGTCGCAGACGTGGGTGAGTTCTCCCCGGCTACCTCGACCGCAGGAGATTTCGCTGCGGCGGCCGACACCTTGGCTCGTTCGCTGTCTCTTGACGCGGCCCGCCACGCGGCTGGGGGAGAGTGGCAGCCTGGCTCCGCAGTGCTACTTCACGAGAGCATCAGCTTCACGCCCGAGCAATTTGAGTTGTTGACGAGGCAGATTTCTCGCATGCTCGGCGCGATGGTGACGTCCGCGCCGCACTCCGACAGCAAGGAATTCTCGGTTACTGTCGCGGCGATTCCGCGTACGCCATCCGACGACGGGCCTCCGTCGAAGGAATGATGTGTGAGGCGTGTCGCTTTTACGGCTTTACGACGCGCGCTGTTCCACGAGTGATAGCCAGTTTCCCGACGGATCCTTAAACCACGCATTCGCGGGACCGTGGTCATTTGCAGGCATGATGCTGTCTTCTCCCACGCCAGGGAGGGTCTCGAAGGTCACGCCCCTTGAACGTGCCCATCTCACGGCTCCCGAATTGTGCTCCGTCGGGAACATCATGACCGTGTGAGTCGCGGGCTGGTGGTCGCGTTTGGGGTAGACCAACACGTGCGCGCCGGAGCCGAGGGTGAGGGTGAGCATTCCGCGGGCCACGGACGTGTCAAGGCCGAGGACCCCGCCATAAAAACGCTCGGCCTCGGGGACGTCGCGAACGGAGAAGGAGCAATAGGCAGGCAGGGTGGCGAACATGGGGTCCTCCTCGTTTCTCACAGGTTAGCCCCAGACTTCCCCATCGTGAGGCGAGAGAGGCCTGAACCCGGTGTGCCCGTCACTTGCGGCGCGTGGTGCCTCGCTTGCGAAGAGTGCGGCGTGCCTGAGCAGAACCTCGGCTGAAGGCGGCCGCGCGTCCTCGTGGCCGGTGGGCGAGTGCGCGCGTGCGCCGAGACCAGGCCTGCCGCCTCTCGAGTAGCGCGAAGCGCGACTCAACGGACAGGCGCAACCTGCGCGGAACTCGAAGGCGCTTGAGCATGCGCGCGTCGATCGTTGCGGTCACGGCGAGCGCGGCGACCGTGAGCGTGAGCGAGGCGAGCGGGAGGAATCGCGTTCCCCATGTCGCGACGATCGCCGCGCCGAGTATGGGCCCCAGGGCGGAGCCGGAATTCATGGCGACCGTCAGGGCGCTTGCCCCCACATCGGTCCGCCAGGGCGTGTGCCTCATCGACCAATTCAACAAGGCAGCGACGAGTGCCGCCCATCCCGCGGAAAGCAGGACCTGCGCTCCGACGGCGGACCACGGAGTCGCGATCGCCAACAGACCCCACGCGCCGATAAGAGACGCGAGGGCCACCCTGACGGTGTTCACGACGTTGCGTACGAGCAGCGGGCTCACGGAAAGGGTAGCCACGACTCCAACGACGCCTCCCAGCGCGAAGAGGGCGGGAATCACTGTGACGCCGAGCCCCACCTGCCGCGTGAGAAACGGCACGAAGTACGTCCACGACACGCTGAGGCCCACGGTGGCAACGAACGCGACCACCAGCACCTTCGTGAACATGTGCCGCGAGGGGATGTCTCCTCGTGCATGCAACGCTTTGGCCCCGGGGGGATACCGGCCCTTGCTCGGCAGGGTCACGGCGAGCGCCGCGGTCAGCAGCACTCCCAGGACGGCCAATGCCCAAAACGGCGTCTGCCAACTGATGGTGTTGCCCAGTAGCGTGACGAGCGGGGTGCCGACCACGCCCGCCACGGCCGAACCGACCATGACTCGCGTCACGGTACGGGCGCGCAGGTGCGGAGCGAACATACTCGTCGCTGTGGGCGCGACGAGCGCCCAGAACAGGGCGTGGGCCGCGGCCGACACGATGCGACCTCCGGTCAGTTGCACCAGTGTCGATGCGCTCGCGGCGAAAGCGACGCCGATTGTCCAGACGCCGAGCGTCAGGGGGAGCATGAGTTTGCGGCTCACCTTGGTGGTGAACAGGGTCAGCGGAGTGGCTGTGGCCACGACGGCGAGCGCGAAGGCAGTCACGACGAGGCCAATCGACGCGATCGGAACCGAAAGCCCCGCGGCGATTGCAGTGCTCAGGGCCACGATGGAAGACTCGTTCGTCGCGGTGGCGAATGCGGCCACCGCGAGGGTCGCGAGAGCGAACTTGGCACGCAGGGGGGACAGCCTGAGGGACTCGTTCGATCCCGGCCCCGGATCCGCCTCCGCCTCGTCAATCACGATGGCGCTCGCGGCACCGATGATGGGCATTGACGCCGTGGTCGGCTCGTCCACTGGTCCGAGGTATTCCGTCGGAGGCGGCGCGAACGGATCGGTTTCGGCCGAGAGTGGGAGTTCTACCGTGTCGTCAGATTCGAGGCGGTCAGCTGGGGCAAAGATGGCGAACACGGTCTTCCTCCCCATTGCGGCGGCGCTCAAGGGGGTTGCAGGTGGCGGGTTCGCTCGGGAGGGCTAAAGCGAGGGGCCCAGGTATCGTAGACAGACTAGGCGTTCATCAAGTGAACGGTTCGAGGGGCGCTTTCGCTTCCCGCAGACCGCAAGACCACGGTATCGCCCGTGCGGGCCACGCGATGTCCTCGGTGGGGAACATCAGCACCGTATGCGTCGCGGGTTTGTGATGTGGCTTAGGAAAGGCGAGCACCTGTGCGCCAGAACCGAGCGAGAGCGTCAGTATGCCGTTCGCAACGGAGGTCCGCCGGTCACGGACGCCGACATAGAAGTGCTCGGCCTAGCAGACGTCACGCACGGAAAAGGAACTGAAAGCGGGTAGCGCACCGAGCAGGGGGACTTCCTCGTGGAGAAAGGCAACATCGGCCGCTTCGCGTGCGCGAGGGATCAGCGCGCGTGGTGCCCCATCGCGACTGCCCACGAGTCGAGCATGCCCGTGGCCAGCGTCCAGATCGTGGCCCCTGTATTTCCCCAAGTATGCGCGATGGAAACGACGCGAAATTGGGCGAGCGTGACGCCAAGGCCCGCCACGCGGACGGCACCTACGGCGGCGGTGGCCCACTACAGCTAATCCATCACGGGCGACGCCAGGGCGGGGGTGGCTCAGGCGGCCCGTGGTTTCGACGAGCGCGCCCGCGCTCCGTGTGGTGAAGTAAGTCCCAGACCAGTTGTCGGCGAGGAAAGCGGGCGAAGTGGCGGATTCTAAACAGGCTTTGACGGGCCGGCAAGGTGGCGGCCAGGCCGAGGTCTATGAGGCGTACTTTGTGCCAGCCATGTTCGCCCGCTGGGCGGGCGCCCTGATCGAACTGGCGGGTCTGAGGGAGGGCGACCGCGTGCTCGACATCGCGTGCGGCACGGGGATCGTGGCGCGCACAGCGGCGCCCCGTGTGGGGCAAGCGGGCAGCGTGGTTGGCGTCGACATGAACGAGGCGATGCTCGCGGTCGCGACCGAAGCTGTTGTGCCCCGCGGTGCCGCGATCCAATGGCTACAGGGTGACGCCCTCGCGCTGCCGATCACGAGCGGATCGGCAGACGTCACGCTTTGCCAACACGCGCTGACCTTCTTTCCCGATCGCGGTGCGGCCGTACGGGAGATGCATAGGGTGCTCGCTCCTGGTGGACGCGCGCTGACGATGGTGCTTCAACGCCTTGATCTGCACCCTGTCTTCGAGGCGCTTATGGAGTCCGTCGCCCGCCACCTCGACGTTCCGCTCCCTGGCGTCGCCATTCCTTTTGCATTGCCGGATGCGGGAGCGCTCGGCTCCCTTCACACGGAAGCGGGCTTTGCCGAAGTCGAGGTGCGCCCGATTTCCGCGACCATGCGCTTCCCCGGTCCCGAGACATTCGTGCCAATGGCGGTCATGAGTTCGGCGGCTGCGGTGCCCGCCTTCGCGGAACTCGACGACCCGCACAAGGCCGCTCTGATGGGGGCGATCGCTCGCGATTGTGCCGCGGTGGTCGCCGCGCACGCCGTCGACGGCGAGGTGGTCTTTGACATGCACGCACATGTGGCGATCGCCCGACTCTCCGGCAACTGAGAAAGAAGCCATGCCCACGCGACCCGACGCGATCTACTCCTGGGGCTCGGCGCTGCCGAGGACCGATGCCGTCGTGGTGCACGGCAGGCGAAAACTGCGCGTCGGCTCGATCGTGTATCTCTCTTTCGATGTCGACGAGACGGTCATGGGCTTCGGCTATCCCAAACTCGAACGGGAGGCGCTCGTCGCATCGGCGCCGGACACCTTCTACATGCCAAGCGCGAGTGGGCTGCGCTTCAACTGGGTGATTGCGCGGCTGGACGCGCTCCACGAGGACGAAGCGAGGGAGCTGGTGCTCGACGCGTGGGACATGGTCGTTCCTCGCTTTCTCGCGAGGCAAACGCGGCTCACTCTCGACATGGTGAGGCAAGAGGGCTGAGGGTTCGCGCTCGTGGCTCGTGGCTCGTGGCTCGTGGCTCGCGTACACTTGTGGCAACAGCGTCGACCCGGCCATCACCGGAGAGCTTGCGGAAGAACGGGAGCCTCGCGGCGACCTACTAGAACCGCACGGGCAGCCCGTCATAGCGGCGCCTCCGTGGAAGCGGGGGCATGAGTGGCTGATTGTCCTTGACGGGGCGGTGGGCAAGCGGGGTGGTACCGCGCAACGTTCGACAAGGGACATCGTCCCTCAAGGGCGGGGCGTCCTCGCAGGAGTGAGTGACCACCACAGGTTTTGATACTGCACCGCTTGACCAAAGGAACCGCCGTGAGCGACGCCCGCTATCCCTTGCACCGCACCGCCGATGACGCCTCCGCCGAGGTGGTCCCCTCGCCGAACTTCCCGGCGATCGAGGAGGACGTGCTTGCGTACTGGAAGGCCGACGGCACGTTCCAGGCGTCGATTGACAATCGCGACCACGCCGAGGAGTTCGTGTTCTACGACGGCCCACCGTTCGCGAATGGGCTCCCGCACTACGGCCACCTGCTGACGGGTTACGCCAAGGACGTCGTCCCCCGTTTTGAGACGATGCGCGGTAAGAAGGTCGAGCGTCGCTTTGGCTGGGACACCCACGGGCTGCCCGCCGAGCTTGAGGCCGAGCGCATCCTGGGCATCACCGACAAGTCGCAGATCGACGAGATGGGTATCGCCGCGTTCAACAAGGCGTGCCGCGACTCGGTGCTCAAGTACACCGATGAGTGGGAAACCTACGTGACCCGTCAGGCCCGCTGGGTCGACTTCGAGAACGACTACAAGACGCTGGACGTGAACTTCATGGAGTCCGTCATCTGGGGCTTCAAGCAGTTGTACGACAAGGGCCTCGCCTACGAGGGCTACCGCGTGCTGCCGTATTGCTGGCGCGACGAGACCCCGCTGTCCAACCACGAACTTCGCATGGATGACGAGGTCTACGCCGACCGCCAGGACCCCGCGCTGACGGTCCTGCTCCCGCTCATCGACGCGCCGGGCGACCTGGCCGACGCGTCGGTCGTGGTGTGGACGACGACGCCCTGGACGCTTCCTTCTAACCTTGCCGCGGCCGTGGGTCCCGAGATCGAATACTCCGTGGTCGTGCCCGGTGAGGGCACGCCATTCGCAGGCCGAAAGCTCGTGATCGCGACGGGACGCGTCGGCGCCTACGCGCGCGAAATCGGCGAGGAGGTCGAGACCGTCACGACCGTGGCAGGTGCCGACCTCGCGGGTCTGCGATACACGCCTCCGTTCACGCACTTCGTGGACCGCGACAACGTCCACCAGATCATCGCGGCGGACTTTGTGTCGACCGAGGACGGCACCGGAATCGTTCACCTGGCCCCCGGCTTTGGTGAGGACGACATGGCTGTGTGTGCCGAGGTGGGCATCGAGCCCGTGATCCCGATCGATTCGAAGGGCCGTTTCACGCTCGAGGTGCCCGAATACGAGGGGATCCAGGTCTTCGACGCGAATAAGCCGATCATCGACACCCTCAAGGAGCGCGGCATCGTGCTGCGCCACGAGACGTATAACCACAGTTACCCGCACTGCTGGCGCTGCCGCACGCCCCTGATCTACCGGGGCATCGGATCGTGGTTTGTGCGCGTGACCGAGTTTCGGGACCGCATGGTCGCGCTCAATCAGGACATCACCTGGGTTCCCGAGCACATCAAGGACGGGCAGTTTGGCAAGTGGCTCGAGGGAGCGCGCGACTGGTCGATCAGCCGCAACCGCTACTTCGGTACGCCGATCCCCGTGTGGATGAGCGACAACCCCGAGTACCCGCGCATGGACGTGTACGGCTCACTCGAGGAGATCAAGCGCGACTTCGGCCGCCTCCCTCTCGACGAGGAGGGCAACCCCAACCTGCACCGCCCGTACATCGACGACCTCGTGCGCGCCAACCCTGACGACCCCACGGGTCAGTCGAAGATGGTCCGCATCACTGACGTGCTCGACGTGTGGTTCGACTCTGGTTCGATGCCGTTCGCGCAGGTGCACTACCCGTTCGAGAACCAGGACTGGTTCGAAAGCCACTATCCGGGCGACTTCATCGTCGAGTACATCGGCCAGACGCGCGGCTGGTTCTACACGCTGCACGTGCTCGCCACTGCGATCTTTGACAAGCCCAGCTTCCGCACCTGCGTGAGCCACGGCATCGTGCTGGGAAGCGACGGACGCAAGATGTCCAAGTCGCTGCGCAACTACCCCGACGTCAACGAGGTCTTCAATCGCGACGGCTCCGACGCGATGCGTTGGTTCCTGATGTCGTCGCCCATCCTCCGTGGAGGCAACCTCACGGTGACCGAGGAGGGCATCCGCGAGGGCGTCCGTCAGGTGATGCTGCCGCTGTGGAGCACGTACTACTTCTTCACCCTCTACGCGGGGGCCGCTAAGGGTGGGGCGGGCATGCTGGGCCGCGCTGTCGCCGACGACGAGGTCGCAGGGCTGCCCGAGATGGACCGCTACATGCTGGCCAAGACGGCGGAGCTCGTGAACTCCGTGACCGCGCAGATGGAGGCATTCGACGTCCCAGGGGCTTCCGAGAGCCTGGCTGTGTATATGGATCTCCTCACCAATTGGTACGTACGTACTCAGCGCGACCGGTTCTGGGATGAGGACGCTGCGGCGTTCAACACGCTTTTCACGGTGCTCGAGACGTTCACGCGACTGGCGGCCCCGTTGCTTCCGCTCGAGACCGAAGAGATCTGGCGTGGTCTCACGGGCGGGCGCTCGGTGCACCTCACCGATTACCCCGTCGCGCCTGACGCGTGGGCCGACGAAACACTCGGCGGCGGCATGGACCAGGTGCGCGAGGTGGTCTCGGCCGCCCACGCGCTGCGCAAGAAGGTCCAGATTCGAGTGCGCCAGCCGCTGTCGCTGTTACGGGCCTTCGTTCTCCGCCCCGAACTCTCGTATGGCTACGGCGACCTCATCATGAGCGAGCTCAACGTCAAGAAGGCCGAGGTCTTCTCCGTCGACGACGAGGAGGCCGTGCAGTACGGCATCTCGCTCCAACTCATCGTCAATGCGCGGGCATTGGGCCCCCGCATCGGCAAGGAAGTGCAGACCGTCATCAAGGCATCCAAGAACGGAGACTGGAGCGAGACGGCCGGCGTCGTCACTGCGGGAGGTATCGCTCTTGAGGAGGGCGAGTACGAGTTGAGGCTGACGTCGAACAACGACGCCATGTCCAATAGCGCGCTCGCGGTCGACGTGTTCGGCAACGGAGCGTTCATCGTGCTCGACACGGAGCTCACGCCCGAACTTGAGGCCGAGGGCTATGCCCGCGATTTGATTCGGCTGATTCAGGACAAGCGCAAGGCCGAGGGACTCAACGTGGGTGACCGTATCGCGCTCACCCTCACGGTTCCCACGGAACGCGTCGCGGCCGTCGACACTCACCTCGAACTCATCGCACACGAGGTCCTCGCGACGTCGCTCACTGTAGAGGCGGGGGACGCGCAGGCGATCTCCCTGGCGAAGGCATAGGGATACGTCATGTCGGCTCTTATCTCGGTGTCCGAGCTTGTCGAGGCGCTCGCGAGCGAAGAAGCACCCCGTGTGCTCGACGTGCGCTGGTCGCTTGCGGTGCCCGATGGTAGGCCCCTTTACGCGGCAGAGCATCTGCCCGGCGCCATCTACGTCGACATGAACACGGAACTCGCCGCGCCTCCGAGCGCCCAGGAGGGGAGGCACCCGCTTCCCACGCAGGGCAGCCTCGAGCGCGCGGCCCGTTCGTGGGGCCTCGAGACCGGCGAGGCCGTCGTGGTCTACGACGATGCGTCGGGCCTGTCGGCTGCGCGCGCGTGGTGGCTGCTGCGCCACGCCGGGGTCGAGGACGTGCGCATTCTCGACGGAGGGCTCTCCGCGTGGCGTGCCGCCGATGCGCCAATCGAGAGCGGTGGGGTCCAACCGGTGCCGTCCGACATTGAGCTTTCGTGGGGACGCATGCCGGTGATCGACGCCGATGGTGCAGCCGAGTTCTCCGCGACAGGGCTACTCCTCGACGCGCGCGCCGGCGAGCGCTACCGCGGCGAAAGCGAGCCGATCGATCCGCGGGCAGGACATATCCCCGGTGCGGTGAGCGCGCCCACCCAGGACAACCTCATCGACGGCGGACTGTTCCTGCCGGCCGACGCCTTGCGCGAACGGTTCGCGGCGCTGGGTGTCGACGGATCGCGTCCCGTGGCCGCGTATTGCGGCTCGGGGGTCACCGCAACTCACGAGATCGCAGCGCTCGCGGAGGCCGGCATCGACGCCGCCCTGTATCCGGGCTCGTGGTCACAATGGTCGAATGACGCCGAACGGCCCGTGGCGACCTGACCTGCAGGCTCGTTGTCCTACTCGACGGTAGATCCGGTCACGACGAGGCCGCCGCCCAGGTAGAACACGTCTCGGTAGGGCGACGTCGAGAAGTTCTCGCCCGAGTTGTCGCTGAGCTCTGAGTCGCGAATCGTGAGGGTGCCCGTGCGGTCATTCGAGACGAAGAAGATTCCGGGGCCGCCCTCGTCGGCGTCATTGCCTTCGATGATGGTGCCCGCCACGAGAAAGTGGAATGTGTTCCCATCCCCATAGATGCCGCCGCCGTTGCCACCCTGTCCGGACGAGGCGCCCGTTCCCGTGGCGGCGTTGACCTGGATGAGCGAGTTGAGCACCTGGATGGACGCGCCGAGCCCCGAGATAGCCCCGCCGTTTGCGCAACGGTTGTTCTCAAACGTCGACGCGACGATATAGGACGCCGCCTGTTGGCCAACGAGTCGCACAGCACCCCCGCCCCCATCCGACGCGAGGGTCATGCAGCGGTTGTCCCTGAACAGCACGTTGACGGCCTTGAACTGGCCTCCGCGCATCGCGATCGCGCCACCTCCGCCGCCGCCGCCCACGCCGTCATATCCCGCCGGCCCATTCGTGGCGTTGCCCTTCTCCAGGGTGATGTTCTGGAAGACGACCAGGGGAGTGTTCTGAATATCGCATGTGGAGGAGAGCCACCCAAAGGACTCCTCGCAGGTGTTGGCGTAGAAGATTCCGTGCTGGTCGTTTCCGCTGAGGGTCACCAGTCCGCCGCCGTCGATCACCACCTTGGACACCGCGGTGCCGCCTTGCCACGGGTGTGCGCACGTGTCCGTGTTGCACGTCGCGAGCGTGCGGTCCAGGGTGATCGTGAGCGGGGCGGGCCCGCAGTCGAACGTGATAATTCCACCGCTCTTGACGGCCGCCGCGAGGGCGTCGACCGTGCACGAGGCGGGAGTCCCTGTGCCGATCACGTGGTCGGGGCGCGACACGTCCTCCTCCGCCGCCGCAGCCGGAATGGTCGCGGTCCCAGCGGGGTTGCCTGGCGTCGAGTAGTAGACGACCGATGACGCAAGCTCGATGGGTGCGGCAACGGGATTGATGGCTCCGCTCTCCGCGGTAATAGGGGCCTGGTTGGGCGTGGAGCTTTCCGTCGGAATCTCGTCGGGCGGCGGGGTCGCGCATGAGGCGACCGCAAGGCACACTGCGGCGGCGAGGACCGTCGAACGCGCTTCCATCCAGCGTGGCATCGTCCCACCCTACTCAGACAAAATGGACACTGCTCGCCGAGGCGTCATGCGCTGTGGAGACGGGCGTGGCACTGCGGCTGTGATCACGAGGAGCACGCGCGCGTGGCGCTCCGAGCGAACGGACCCACGCAGACGCGTTGTCATGGGACACTGTGGCGGTGACTGACCGCGAAGCCAGCGCAGCCCTCGACAGGGCCGAGCGCGAGATTTACGCCCAGATCCTCTCCCGCAACCCGGAGCACGACTTCGAGCCGACGCTCGAGCGCGTGCGCGAGGCCTGCGACCTCCTAGGCAACCCGCAGCACGCCTTCAAGGTGATCCACCTGACGGGCACCAACGGCAAGACGTCGACGGCCCGCATGGCGGAGTCTCTCGTGCGCTCGCTTGGCCTGCGCACGGGCCTATTCACGTCGCCGCACCTCACGAGCGTGCGCGAGCGAATCCAGATCGACGGCGAGCCCATCTCCAAGGAGGGCTTCATCGACCTGTGGGCGGATGTGTCGCCCATTCTGGAACTCGTGGACAACCGCTCGGCGGAGCGCGGCGGACCGCGCATGAGCTTCTTCGAAGTCCTCACTGTGATGGCGTTCGCGGCCTTCGCGGACGCACCCATCGACGTGTGTGTGCTCGAGGTGGGGATGGGGGGATCCTGGGATGCGACCAACGTGGCCGATGCCGACGTCGCCGTGATTGGGCCCATTGCCCTCGACCATGAGAACTGGTTGGGTCACTCGCTCGAGGAGATCGGTGCCGAGAAGTCGGGAATCATCAAGCCCGGCAGTGCGGTCGTCGTCGCGATTCAGGCGGCCTCGGCCATGAGTGCGCTCGAGCCGGCCTTCCCCCAGGCGCGCGTCGTATGGCATGAGGGTATCGAGGGAGCGGGAGCCGATATCGAGGTGGTCGAGCGCCACGCTGCGGTCGGCGGACAGCTGGTCACGCTTCGCACGCCAGGTGCTACGTATGAAGGCATCTTTGTCCCACTCTTCGGCGCCCATCAGGCGCGTAACGCCGTTTTGGCGCTCGCGGCCGTCGAGGCGCTCATGGCCGACGGCGGCGACGAGGGCTCGCTGCCCGCGGGTATCGTCGAGCAGGGTTTCGCCAGGGTGACCTCTCCGGGACGGCTTGAGACCGTGCGTCGGTCGCCGACCATCGTGGTCGACGCCGCCCACAACCCGCACGGCATCGACGCGGTGGCGGGAGCCATCGAGGAGTCCTTCGCGTTCTCGACCCTCGTAGGCGTCGTATGTGTGCTCGACGATAAGGACGCCGACGGCATCCTCGCGGGGCTTGAACCGTTCCTCGACTCGGTCGTGATCACCAAGTCGAGTTCGCCCAGGGCGCTTGAGCCGCAGATCCTCGCGAAGATCGCTGTCACCTACTTTGGCGAGGACCGCGTCATTGTCGAGGAGGACCTTCCCAGCGCGATCGAGCAGGCCGTGACGTTGGCCGAGGCGGAGGACGACATGACAGGGGGAGTGCTCGTCATCGGCTCGATCTCGCTCGTGGCCGACGTCCGCACCATGCTTGGTGCCGATCGCCGCCTCGGGGAGCGGCGGCAGGGAATGCCACCGCGGACGGTTCCGCGCACATGACCGACGCATCCGAAGCCGCATCCGAAGCCGCCGCGCCCAAGCCCCAGCGTTCCGTGCTTGTCATCTTCACTCAGACGACGCTCCTGCTGGAGGCTCTCGCCACGTTCTTCGCCACGCTCGTGACCTGGGGGCTTGGCAGGGCCGAGGTTGTCGACGTGTCTCCTGGCCTCGTCTGGGTCGCCGGATCGGCCTTGGCCGCGGCCTTCGCGCTCGCGTCCTCGCGGGCCGGATCGCGATGGGGCCGGTGGCTAGGCTGGGCGCTGCACGCGCCCCTCATCGCCGGAGGACTGCTCGTCCCCACCATCGCCTTTGTCGGCGTCATGTTTTTGGCCGTTTACGGCATCGGGGTACGGTGGGGCGCACGCATTGATCGCGAGCGCGCTGAGCGCGCCCAAGCCCAAGGAGCGTCACAGTGAACGGCTTTCTGACGCGCATGGCGTGCGCGCTGGCGGCCGGTGTCTTGGGCCTTCTGATCGCGTTCTATTCGCTTGAGCGGCTGTCGCTCATCAACCTCGCCACGACCTTGGGTCAGGACGACGGCAAGCCGCCTGCCACCGTGACGACATCGCTCTTCGTGGGCCTTGCGATTCTCAACGTGGCGCTGTTTTATGCGATGGCCAGGTGGGCCAAGTACCTGCGCGCCCATCCTCGGACTAGCCAGGCGCCCGCGTGGCTCCTCATCGCCATCTTCAGCATCGCGGGGGCGACGATGGTGTGGGCGCTCGCGACCCATGCCGCATGGTTGCGTCTCCAGGAGGCGGTGCCGCAGACGGTGCAATGGGGTTACGTCGCGTTTCAAGTGATCGCCGCGTCGCTCATCCTCGTGTCCCTGGTGTTGCTCGCGGCGCGCTGGTCGCCCGGATATAAAACCCAGGTGGTCGAGGCGTAGGTTCGCCGCCCCGCATGTCGACGCGGCGAGACCGCTAGACGGTGAAGGCTGAGTGCACCAGGTGCCCCGCGAGAACCTCGCGCCCAGGCAGGGCCCCGATCTCGAGCAGGAAGCCAAACTGAACCGACGCGGCTCCCGCGCGCTCGAGGAGATCGGCGACGGCGAGGGCTGTGCCGCCCGTGGCCAACACGTCGTCAATCACCAGAACGCGCTTGCCCGCAACGCCCTGGGGGTTGAGTGTGAGCTCCGAGGAGCCATACTCGATCGTGGCGTCGGCCTCGAGGAGCTCACCGGGGAGCTTTCCCTTCTTGCGCACCATGGTCATGCCAATACTCAAGTCCTGAGCGATCACGGGCGCAAAGATGAAGCCCCTCGCGTCGACTCCGGCGATCAGGTCGATGCCCTCGCCCCCTGGCGGTGTCAGCGCGTCGCATGCCGCGCGGAAACGCCCGGGGCTCGCGAGGATCGGCGCGATGTCGTAAAACAGGACACCTGCAACCGGAAAGTCGGGGAAGGTATCGAAGTCATCGAGCGTGATCATGAGTCAATCCTGACAGACCGCACCGCAGGCTCACACCATCGGGCCCATCACGTCGTCCGCCTCACGTTAGGCTCTGCCTCATGACTGAACGCACCCTCATCCTCGTCAAGCCCGATGGCGTCAAGCGTGGCCTCAGCGGCCAGATCGTCGCCCGCATCGAGGCGAAGGGCTACACGCTCTCCGCGGTAGAACTGCGCGTCGCCACGGCGGAGCTTCTCGCTCAGCACTATGAGGAGCACGTGGGCAAGCCGTTCTATGAGCCGCTCGTCGAATTCATGATGTCCGGCCCCGTGCTGGCGGTCGTGGCAGAGGGCGACAGGGTGATCGAGGGCTTCCGCTCCCTCGCGGGGACGACCGACCCCACCACGGCAGCACCCGGCACGATTCGTGGCGACCTTGGACGCCAGTGGCCCACCAAGGTCATCCAGAACCTGGTTCACGGCTCTGATGCCCCCGAATCCGCGGCGCGCGAGATCGGCATCTGGTTCCCCTCCCTGTGAGGTAGGCGCCGCGCCCTTCACTAGACTCTCCACGTGCACCTCAAATCGCTGACGCTTAGGGGCTTCAAGTCCTTCGCGTCCGCGACCACGCTCGAATTCGAGCCAGGCATCACGTGCGTCGTTGGTCCCAACGGCTCCGGCAAGTCCAACGTGGTCGACGCGCTCGCGTGGGTCATGGGCGAGCAGGGCGCTAAGACCTTGCGTGGCGGCAACATGGCCGACGTCATCTTCGCTGGTACCTCTGGGCGCCCGCCGCTTGGCCGCGCCGAGGTAAGCCTCACGATCGACAACGTCGACGGCGCGCTCCCTATCGACTATTCCGAGGTGACGATCAGTCGCACCCTGTTCCGCTCGGGGGGCTCCGAATACGCGCTCAACGGCTCGCCGTGCAGGCTTCTCGACATTCAGGATCTGCTGTCGGACTCTGGCCTGGGCCGCGAGATGCACGTGATCGTGGGGCAGGGCCAGCTCGACGGCGTGCTGCGCGCCACGCCAGAGGAACGCCGCCACTTTATCGAAGAGGCCGCGGGCATCCTCAAGCACCGCAGGCGCAAGGAGAAGGCGCTCCGCAAGCTCGACGCGATGCAGGGCAACCTCACGCGCGTCCAGGACCTCACCGCGGAGATTCGTCGCCAGTTGGGGCCGCTTGGCAAGCAGGCAGAGGTCGCACGCCTGGCCCAATCGATCCAGTCCGAGGTGCGCGACGCACGCTCGCGTCTTCTCGCGGACGATATCGCGATCCTGACCACGGCGATCACGAAGGATCAGGCCGACGAATCCGCCATTCTCGCGCGCAAGGCGCAGGTGGACGAGGGGCTCGCCGAGGCGAAGGCCCGCATGGCGGAGCTCGAACGTGCGGCAGCCGAGGCAACACCCGCTCTCACCAAGGCCAACGACATCTATTACCGCCTCACCTCCCAGCGTGAGCGTCTGCGTAACCTCGGCACGCTCGCCGAGGAGCGGGTGCGCATGCTCGGATCGGCAATCGACTCGACGCCGCCCACCGACCTGGTCGATCTTGCGGAGCAGCTCGAGAGGGCCCACGCGGCCCGCGAGGAGCTCGACGGGGAGGTGCGCGAGGCGACCGACGTGCTCGCCGCGGCCGAGTCCTCTCGTGCCACGGCCGAGCAGGCCGCCGACGCGTCCGAGCGCCACCTTGCGAATCTGCTGCGCTCCGTGGCCGACCGCCGCGAGGGCGTCGCCAGGCTTGCGGGTGAGGTGGCGGCGAGGCGGTCACGTGTCGAGGCCATGGAGGCCGAGATCGGGCGCCTCAGGGACGCGCATGAGGCCGCCGAGAAGCGCGCACATGAGGCTAATGCCGAGTTCCAAAGGCTCGAGACCACCGTCATGGATGTCGAACGCGGCGAGGAAGACCTTGACGCAGAACACGAGTCCGCCGTCGAGGCCTGGGATCAGGCCAAGGAAGGCCTCGAACAGCTGAAGCAGGCGCTGCGAGACGCCGAACGGGAACGCGACACGTGGGCCGCGAAGGCCGAGGCGCTGAGCCTCTCACTGACGCGCAAGGACGGGGCTGGTGAGCTGCTCGCGGCCGGCGTGCGGTTCGTGCGCGGCACCGTCGCCTCCCTCATCACCGTCAAGGATGACGCCGAGGACGCGATCGCGGCGGCGCTAGGCCCGCTCGCCGAGGCGGTCGCAGTGGATTCGGTTGACGATGCCGTCGACGCGATCAGGTGGCTGCGCGACGAGGACGCGGGGAGGGCCCGCTTTGTCGTGGCAGATGCGTCGGCGTCGGTCAATAATCCGGCGGTGACGCTCCCGGCGGGGGCAGAATGGGCATCGGACCTTATCGAGGACTCGTCCGCGCTCGCGAAGACGGTCAAGTCCTTCGTCTCCGGCGTGGCCGTTGTCGAGGACCTGGCCGCGGCGCGTTCGCTTGTGGCGAGCCACCGCGATGTGGTTGCCGTCACCCGTCGAGGAGACCTGCTGGGTGTCCAGAGTGCCTCAGGCGGTGCGGGCGACAGCCCCAGCATCATGCATCTGCAGGCCGCCTACGACGACGCGTGCACACAGCGAGACGCGGGCGCGCATATGGCCGAACAGAAGCAGTTCGCCCTGCGGGCCGCCGCTGAGGAGGAGGCCCGTGCCGCGCTCGCACATGAGGCCACCCTGTCGCGTCTGAACGAGTCCGATGCGCGAATGTCCGCCGTAGCCGAGCAGTTAGGCCACCTCGCGTCGACCGCACGTTCGGCCAAGGCGGACGCCGATCGCGTCGCGGGTCAGATCACCGCCGCGGGGGAGCGGGTCGGGGCTGATCAGATTGAGCTCGCGGGGCTCGTGGACAGGCTTGGTGCCGCGCAGGCCGAGCCCGAACAAACAGAGGTAGACACGAAGTCGGCCCAAATTCGCCGGGATGAGGACTCCGAGGCCGCACAGATTGCGCGGGCCAAGGAGACCGAGGCCAGGCTCGCGCTGCGCACAGGAGAGGAGCGCTCGCGTGCGCTTACCGCCCGCACCGAGAGCCTTGAACGCACCGTGTCCGCAGAACGCGATGCGCGCGCCCGTGCCGAGGAGGCCGCCCAGCGTCGGCAAAAGCAGTCGGCCGCCGCGCGCGAGGTGCTCGCGGGTGTGGCTGCGGCGCTTCCGCTCATTGACGGCTCCGTGGCCAGAGCGGATGACGCTCGTGCCGAGGTTGAATCAAGGCGCTCGGAGCGCACGTCCGCGTTGGCAGAGGTGCGCGCGCATGTAGATCAGCTTGCGGGAGAGTACGGCAGGCTCACGGATGAGTCGCATCGTGACGAGGTCATGCGCGCCCAGCAACAGGTGAGGCTCGATCAGCTCAACGAGCGCTCGATCCAGGAACTTGGCATGGCCCCCGAACAACTCGTCGAGGAGTTCGGCCCCCAGCACGACGTGCCGGTGGTGGACGAGGACGGCAACGAGTCCGCGGTGCCCTTCGTGCGCGAGGCTCAGGAGAAGCGTCTGCGGTCCGCAGAGAGGTCTATGGGTCAACTGGGTCGGGTCAACCCGCTCGCGCTCGAGGAGTTTGCCGCGCTCGAGGAGCGGCACAAGTTCCTCCAGGATCAGTTGGCCGATATCAAGGCCTCTCGCGAGGACCTCCTGAGCATCGTCACCGAAATCGACCAGCGCGTCGAACAGATCTTCACCGATGCCTTCAACGACACCGCAGCCCAGTTCGAGCTGATCTTCCCGCGGCTCTTCCCCGGTGGCGAGGGGCGTCTTGTCCTCACGGATCCCAAGAACATGCTCGAGACGGGTATCGAGGTCGAGGCTCGGCCCGCCGGCAAGAAGGTCAAGCGGTTGTCGCTCCTCTCCGGTGGAGAGCGATCGCTCACAGCCGTCGCGATGCTTGTCTCCATCTTCAAGGCGAGGCCCAGTCCGTTCTACGTGATGGACGAGGTCGAGGCCGCCCTTGACGACACCAACCTCGGCAGGCTGCTCGAGATCATCAGGGAGCTGCGGGACGAGTCTCAGCTCATCGTCATCACGCACCAGAAGCGCACCATGGAGGTCGCTGACGCCCTGTACGGGGTCACGATGCGTGGGGACGGCGTCACCACAGTGGTGAGCCAGCGCATGGGCGACGCCGCCTAGCCTCGGGAACATCCGCGGCGCGCAAGCGTTGTATGTTGTGTGGCCGCCCTGTGCGGCGCGTTTGCGTTTCTGTCTCAACGGCGAGACTATATGTCCGGTTTGTCCGTTGTTGGAGGCATCTTGTTTGATCACATGTTTGACGTTCTCGCGTGGGGCGTCGCCGTATCCGTTTTCGTCATCCTTCTTGCGTTCCTCGCGGAGGGCCGCGGCGCGTACGCCATGAGCATCTTGTTGGGCGTGACGCGTCATGAGGGTGGTCTTCACCTTTACCAGACCATGGCTCACGATGACAGCGACTGGCAGGTACTCTCACAACTCGCCGAGTCCGACCGTCGCGCTGGCGGCCTCGCGGCCCGCGAACCCGCTGGAACCGCGAGAACCGCAGTAACCGCAGCTACCGCAGCGACCGCAGTCCACTAGTTTTCGCGGGCGCGCGTTGATCGCTCGGCGCGCGTCACGCCGGACATGGCGGCCGGATTTGCGACACTAGGCCCGTGGACATTTCCTGGATTCCCGGTCAGGCCGATGCCGTGGTGGTTGCCGCGGCCGGCGTCGTCACGTTGGGCGGCGCGGTTGCCGCGTGGCTCAAGCGGTCTCGCGCCTCGCGGCCGGTTGCGCCTTCGGCACAGGCCTCGCGAACGCCGGTGGCCCAAAAACCCCCTGAGGCCGGCTCCACGGGGCCAGGCACCGCGACGGTTGCCGTCGATGTGCCCGAGGACCTCGACTCGCGGTTTTCTGCGCGGCGCGGACGGTTGGGCGGCGCCCTGGGCGAGAGGCTCGCGGGGTTCTTCGGTCGCCGTGAACTGGGGCAGGACGCATGGGACGAGCTCGAAGAGGCGCTCCTGCTTGCCGATGTGGGCGCCGCGGTCACCGAGCAGATTATCGCTGAGGTGCGTGCGCGGGTCCAGGGCGGCGACGAGAGCCCCAAGGAGGCCGTGAGGGCCGCGATTCTGGCGGCCATTGACCCCGATGCGGACAGGTCGCTTCACGTGGGGGCGCCTGGCGCGGGTGACCTCGCTCCTGTTCTCGTCGTCGGCGTGAACGGTGTGGGCAAGACCACTACGGTAGGCAAACTCTCGCGCGTGCTCGTCGCGCAGGGCTACTCCGTTGTTCTGGGGGCGGCTGACACTTTTCGCGCCGCAGCGGCCGATCAGCTCGAGACGTGGGGAGCCCACGTGGGAGTGACCACTGTCAGATCAGACGTCGAGGGCGCCGATCCTGCCTCGGTGGCGTTCGATGCGACGCGGACGGCTCAGCGCGAAGGCGTCGATGTGGTGCTCATCGACACGGCTGGGCGCCTGCAGAACAAGGCCGGCCTGATGGACCAGCTTGGCAAAATCGCCCGCGTGGTCACCAAGGTGGCCCCGATTAGCGAGGCCCTGCTCGTCCTGGATGCCACCACGGGCCAGAATGGGCTGGCCCAGGCCAGGGTCTTTGCGGAGGCGGTTCCCCTCACAGGCATCGTTCTCACCAAGATGGACGGCACCGCGAAAGGCGGGATCGTGCTCGCGGTCCAGCGCGTGTTGGGAGTGCCCGTGAAGTTCGTGGGATTGGGCGAGGGCGCCGATGACCTCGCTCCGTTTGACGCCGAAGGCTTCGTGGACGGACTGCTAGGCGACTAGCGCGGCGAGGAGCGTTCCTCGGCCGCGATCGAGTCGAGAGGGGCCCTAAAACGCGTCTGAGCGCCCCCCAAGTGGGTGTGACACAGGACTTTTACCTGGCTGGGCGTTTCGTAACGATACGGAAACACGGGAGAGGTTCAGGCGTAATCATTCTGGGGGAGGGTGGCATTACTGCTGGCCGTCCGGCCCGCGGAGGGAGAGAAAACAATGGATTTCGCGCTGGATTCTGGCAACACCGCGTGGATGATCGTTGCGACCACACTCGTGCTGCTGATGACGCCTGGATTGGCGTTCTTCTACGGCGGTATGGTTCGCACGAAGTCCGTGCTCAACATGATGATGATGAGCTTTATCAGCATCGCAACCATCGCAGTTCTGTGGGTCGTTTACGGCTACGGCCTCACGTTCGGCTCGGATGGCTTCCTCGGCCTGTGGGGTAACCCCTCAGGGCTGTTTGGTCTCAACGGCGTCAGCGATGACAGCAGCCTCGCTGCGGGAAGCGGCGTTCCGTTCATCGTGATGGCCGCATTCCAGGCGACGTTCGCGATCATCACGGTCGCCCTGATCTCTGGCTCCGTGGCGGACCGCATGAAGTTTGCCGCATGGACCGTCTTCACCGCCGTATGGGTCACCATCGTCTACATTCCCGTAGCACACGCGGTGTGGGGTGGCGGCATGCTCGGCTGGGATAGCGCGCTCACGCCAAGCTCCCCGATCGACTTTGCCGGTGGAACGGTGGTTCACATCAACGCCGGTGCCGCGGGCCTCGCGCTTGCGCTCCTTCTCGGCACTCGCAAGGGCTTCGGCAGGGAGCCCTTCAAGCCGCATAACCTCCCGTTCGTCATGCTCGGCGCCGCGCTGCTGTGGTTCGGATGGTTCGGTTTCAACGCCGGTTCCGAGTTCGCTGCCGACGCCACCGCGGGTCGCGCACTGCTCAACACGATTGTTGCCCCCGCGATGGCGGTGCTCGGCTGGCTGCTCGTCGAGAAGATCCGTGACGGTCACGCCACGTCGCTCGGTGCCGCTTCCGGTATCGTCGCCGGCCTCGTCGCGATCACCCCAGCTGCGGCTTCGGTCGACTCCTGGGGCGCCCTGAGCATCGGCCTCATCGCCGGTGCGCTCTGCGCCATGGCTGTAGGCCTCAAGTACAAGTTCGGCTATGACGACTCGCTCGACGTCGTGGGCGTTCACCTGGTCGGTGGCCTCGTCGGCACCATCCTGATCGGCTTCTTCGCCAACCTGTCCGAGGGCACCACGTGGGCCGGCGACGCCGACCCGAAGTTCCCTTCCGACGGACTGTTCTACGGCGGCGGATTCGATCAGCTCATCTCACAGACGGTGGTCGCACTGATCGTCGTGGTGTTCTCGTTCGTGGTGACCTACCTGATTGGTCTCGCGATTAAGTCCACGATCGGGCTCCGAGTGAGCGAAGATGTTGAGGTCGCGGGTATTGACCTCGCGGAGCACGGCGAAACCGCCTACGAGGAGGCCAAGTAACGATGAAGCTGGTTACCGCAATCATTCAACCGCACCGCGTTGATGAGGTCCGCGCCGCCGTCGAGGCGGTCGGAGTCAAGGGTGTGACAGTGTCCGAGGCCGCGGGTTATGGCCGTCAGAAGGGCCACACCGAGGTTTACCGTGGCGCCGAATACACCGTCGACCTGGTTCCCAAGACGCGTCTTGAGATCCTCGTCGAGGATGCCGATGCCGCTGCAGTGACGGACGCCATCGTGTCCGCCGCTCAGACCGGCAAGATCGGTGACGGCAAGGTCTGGGTCGTCCCTGTTGACGACGTCGCTCGCGTTCGCACTGGCGAGCACGGCGCCGACGCCCTCTAAGGAGCGCAATACACGATGGGTCACTCGGACGTAGTCCGCGACGACTCTCACGCTGAGGTCCCGCATCCCCTTGGGGTGCGGGACCTCAAGCATGAGCGGCGCGAGTTAGCACTGGCTCTCGCCGACGGGCCCGGTCGCGAGCGGCGCAAGGCCATGGCCGCGCTCATCAACACGCGCCTTGCCGAGCATTTCGCGTCCGTCGTTGGGGACACCGAGCACCTGACGCTTGCCGCGGTGGGGAGCGTCGGCAGGGGAGAGGCAGGGCCGCTTTCCGATCTCGACCTCGTACTCCTTCATGACGGCACCTCCCGTGGCAAGGCCGCGGCAGCCGATGCGGCGCAGGGCCTGTGGTATCCCATTTGGGATGCGGGCCTACAACTCGATCACTCCACGAGATCCCTCGTCGAGTGCCGGCAGGTCGCATCCAAAGACCTGGCCGCGGCGGCGGGACTTCTCGACCTGCGTCACATCGCGGGGGACGAGGTTCTCGCGCAACAGGCACGCTCCGCGATCCTCGCGGACTGGCGCTCGGCGGCCCGCAAGCGGCTGCCTGACCTTCTCGCAGCCTCGCGCGCCCGTGCCGAGCGCTTCGGCGAGCTCGCCTATCTCATCGAGCCCCACATCAAGGAGTCCCGCGGGGGACTTCGTGACTACGGAAGCCTCACCGCGTTGGCCGCGACGTGGCTCACCGACAAGCCGCACGGCTCCGTCGACGAGGCCGCGAATCACCTTCTTGACGTGCGCGACGCCGTACAGATCGTGACCAATCGCGAGACGCATATTCTCGGCAGGCACATTGTGGGTGAGGTTGCCGAGCACCTGGGATACGCGGACGTCGACGAGCTCCTCGCGTCGGTCGCGGGCGCGGGGCGCGTGATCGCCTTTGCCGTCGACACCACCGAGCGCGGCGCGCGACGGTCGCTCGAAAAGTCGGGCGTTGGGTCCCGCGCGTTCCTCGCAAAGCGCAGGGGGACCGCGCCCAGGCACGTCCCCGTCGCGACCGGCCTGATCAACGTCGACGGCGAGCTCGCCCTCGCGCCCGGATACGCACCCCAAGACGACGCCGCGCTACCCATGCGGGCCGCGGCAGCCGCTGCGGCGACGGGGCTGACGTTCACCCCGAGCCTTCTCGAGGCCTTCGCGCGGTGCCCCGACGTGCCGAGCCCCTGGCCGGACGAGGTGCGCCACCTGTTCGGCGAACTTTTGCGTGGCTCTCAGCACCTCGTCGCGGTGTGGGAGGCCCTCGACGTCGCGGGTCAGATCGTGCGCTGGATCCCGCAATGGGAACCCGTGCACAACCGCCCACAGCGCAACCCGATCCATCTGTACACGGTCGACCGCCACCAGGTGGAGACCGTGGTCCTCGCGGGCCGCATGCGTCGCCAGGTGGCGGACAGCGACCTGTTGTTGTACACGTCGCTCTTTCACGACATCGGCAAACAGGCAGGGCTCGCGGACCACTCGATCGACGGCGCGGCGCTGATCCCCGAGATCGCCGCCCACCTGGGGCTTTCCGAGTCGATGGCCGCCGACATGCAGACGCTCGTGCGTGAGCACCTCACGCTCGCGGGCTTTGCGACCACGCGCGATGCGGATGACCCAGCGGTGGCCGCGGAGATCAGGGAGCGGCTTGGCGGCAGGTCCGATCTCTTCGAAGTTTTGCGGGTTCTCACCGAGGCGGATGCGAGGGCCGCGAGCCCCAAGGCCTGGACGCCATGGCGAGAACAGCTCATCGAGACGCTGACGAAGCGGGTGAGGGCCTCCTTCGGTCCGGCGGCCCAGGTACGCTAGTCGAACCGATAGCCGCAAGGGAGAGACGTGTTCGCGAGCCTGTCCGACCGCCTGACCGCCACCTTTCGTACGCTAAGGGGCAAGGGCCGTCTCACTGAAGAAGACATTGACGCGACCGTTCGCGAGATCCGACGCGCGCTTCTGGACGCCGATGTCGCGCTTCCCGTGGTCACGACCTTCGCCGACCGCATCCGTGCGCGTGCCGTGGGCGCCGAGGTCTCGGGTGCGCTCAATCCAGGCCAGCAGGTCGTCAAGATCGTCCACGAAGAACTCGTCGAGATTCTCGGTGGCAGCGCGAGGCAGCTGAGCTTTGCGAAGTCGGGTCCCACCGTGATCATGCTCGCCGGCCTTCAGGGCGCCGGTAAGACCACATTTGCAGGCAAGCTCGCGCACCACCTCAAGGCTCAGGGTCACACTCCGATCCTTGTGGCCGCGGACCTTCAACGCCCCAACGCTGTCACGCAGCTCCAGGTGGTCGGAGAGCGCGCCGGCGTTCCGGTGTTTGCCCCCGAACCCGGCGTGACCCGCGAGGGCGACCGCGTCAAGGGCGATCCGGTCAAGGTGGCTAAGAACGCCATCAAGGAGGCCGTCAAGCGTCAGCACTCCGTGGTGATCGTTGACACCGCCGGCCGGCTGGGCGTCGATCAGGAACTGATGAAGCAGGCGGGGGACATCCGCAAGGCCGTCGACCCGGACGAGGTCCTGTTCGTCATCGACTCGATGATCGGCCAGGACGCGGTAGCCACCGCGCAGGCGTTCCAACAGGGCGTTGCGATGACCGGCGTGGTGCTCACCAAGCTCGACGGTGATGCGCGAGGCGGTGCTGCGCTCTCGGTGCGCGAGGTCACCGGCGTTCCCATCATGTTCGCGTCCACGGGTGAGAAGCTCGACGAGTTCGAGGTCTTCCACCCCGAACGCATGGCAGGCCGCATCCTGGACATGGGCGACGTGTTGTCGCTCATCGAGAAGGCCGAGGCCACGTTCGATCAGGCCGAGGCCGCTCGCATGGCAGACAAGATGGCCAAGGGCGAGGACTTCACGCTGTCCGACTTCTTGAGCCAGATGCAGCAGCTCAAGAACATGGGCTCGATGAAGAAGATGCTCACGATGCTCCCAGGTATGGGGCAGGCACGCGATCAGATCGAGAACCTCGACGAGCGCGAACTGACGCGCACCGAGGCCATCATCCAGTCGATGACGCCGTATGAGCGCGACAACCCCAAGGCCCTCAACGGCTCGCGCCGGTTGCGCATCGCAGCGGGCTCGGGCACGACCGTCGCCCAGATCAACTCGCTGGTGAAGCGTTTTGAGGATGCTCAGCGCATGATGAAGGCCATGGCGGGCGGCGCCGGAATCCCAGGCATGCCCGGTATGGGTGGAGGGCCTGGAGGCTTTGGCGGAATGCCGGGAGGCAAGAAGTCGAAGGGCAAGCAGGTTGCACCGCGCCAGGTCAAGGGCAAGTCGGGTAACCCCGCGAAGCGTGCCGCTCAAGAGAAGGCGCTTCGAGATCGCGCGGACGCAGGTCCGGGTGTCGGAGCCCCTGCGGGTAGCGCGTTTGGGCTTTCGCCACAAGCGGCCGAGCCCGAATTCGATGCCTCGCAGTTGCCAAGCCTGGGCAAGTACCTGCGCGGATGACCGCCTACGAGCTGACGGGTCCGATCCTCGCTGACGAGGACGTGGTGGTCGGTCGCGCGTGGATACTGGGCGGGCGCATCACCTACGAGGCGCCGCGCCATACCGACGCGACCCGCATCGACGGGTGGGTCGTCCCTGGTTTTGTCGACATGCACTGTCACCTCGCGGTGGGACCTTCCGGACCCGTCGAGGAGGACCTGATGGTCAAACAGGCGATCATCGAACGCGACGCCGGCGTGCTGCTCATCCGTGACACGGGTGCGCCGGGGCCGCTCGACGTGCTCGCGGGTCGCGACGACCTCCCTCGTGTGATTCGCTCCGGTCGCTTTATCGCTCGTCCCAAGCGCTACCTCAAGGGGTATGCGGTCGAGGTCGAGCCAGGCCAGCTTGCCGCAGAGACCGCGATCCAGGCCCGAGCCTCGGGCGGATGGGTCAAACTCATCGCCGACTGGATCGATCGCGACCTGGGCGACGCCGCGGATCTCACCCCGCTGTGGGAGAACGACGAATTGGCCGACGCCATCGCGGCGGCGCACGCCGCGGGGGCCCGTGTGACGGCACACACCTTCGCGACCGAGTCGTTGGACGGGCTGCTGGCGGCGGGTATCGACTCGATCGAGCACGGTACGGGGATGACGGCGGCGCATATTGACAGGGCCGCGAGTGCGGGGATTCCCGTGGTGCCGACCCTTCTCCAGATCGCCAACTTCGAATCCTTCGCCGCTCAGGCGAGCGAGCGCTTCCCGCTCTTTGCCATACGCATGCGCCGCATGTATGAGCGCAGGCACGAGCACGTCACGGATATGCACGATGCCGGGGTGACGCTGTTGGTGGGCACAGACGCCGGCACGTCCATCGCGCACGGGGACCTCGCGAGGGAGGCCGCGGAGATGGCGCGATGCATGCCTGCCTCCGACGTGGTCGCAGCGGCCACCTGGAGGGCTCGCCGGTTCCTGGGTGCACCGATTCTTGCCGAGGGCGATCCGGCGGACCTCGTGGTGTTGGCCGCGGATCCTCGAGAAGACATCTCCACCCTTTCAGCACCTTCTGGGATCATGTTGGGAGGCCTACCCGTTCTCTGAACGGGGGCCGCGGAGCGTGCGCGGTTTGGCACACAACCCTGTTGTATCGCGCCGGAGAGGGCGCCGCCTTGGAGTGGGACGCATGAAGCGAAATACGGTCGCGGTGATCACCACCGTGTCGACGGTGATGCTGGGAGCCGGTTGGTCTGCTGGCGTCATTGGCGTCGCCGCGAACTCGGGCTCCGGGGACCTCTCGATCGACGCACTTGGTAGCGGCGACGGCCTGGTGGGTTCCACTGCCGCGCCATCGCCGACGGGCGCTACGACGTCGCCTTCGGCGAGCGCTTCTGCCCCCGCACCCGCGTCGACACCGCCCGCAGACCCGGCGCCGGCCCCCGCGCCTGCTGGCGTGTCCGGCACCTTTAGCGGCGCACTCGTGAACACGAAAGAGGGCCCGTTTCAGGCGGCGATCGTGGTCAGCGACAACACCATCACCGCCGTGAACGTGGTGGTTGGCGGCGACAGCCGTGGCGACTCGGTCCAGATCAACA